>Ga0208375_1000300_pt1 | contig 77580 bp, 95 predicted proteins | sample RifOxyD1_FD_184038 | JGI IMG/M metagenome (GOLD analysis project Ga0208375, IMG submission 184038) | Soil microbial communities from Rifle, Colorado - Rifle Oxygen_injection D1 (SPAdes) | ecosystem: Environmental > Terrestrial > Deep subsurface > Rock core/Sediment | place: Rifle, Colorado... | reverse complement strand
AGATAATAAAAGGAAGTTCAAGTTATTTGATTTTCAGATTATGCCCCAATTTGAGAAAAAGATATTCACAAGGGCATTTTTGGAATGGAGGATATTTTTGTTGCTCAATCGGGTCAAATTATGAAACAGTTTTTGATTATATAAAAAATCAAGAGTTGCACCATTCATTTCATTGAAGACGAAAGGACGCCGTGCCCTTTAGGGCACGGAGGATGTCACAGGGCCGTTTATGTCAAATTCCAAAAAAGATAAACTTTCAAAATTAGTTAATCCAATTGCCAAGAGACATTCCAAAATGATGTATAAACATTTTTTGAATTTGTTTATTTCAAAGGGGTTAATCTCTGAACCAAAGTATTGCAGAATGAATATGGAAATAAAATATCCTGTTCTCTCCTCTTACAATTATTTTAATGATCCTAAAATTTATAAATCCTACAGAAAAAAAGGAGAAAAGATTTGGAACGGAAGAGTTTTAAAAGAATTTTTAACAAAAGAGGACATTAAAAGTTGGGGAGAGAAGGGTTATGAATTTAGGCTTCAATAATTTTTGAATATTTAAAATAAATTAATTTCCTTTACAGAATACTTTAGTTTAAACTTCTCTATTTCTTGAGGGTTAATTTTTTCAAAAACATCGTATTTATTTATTTTTATTTTGAAATTTTGAAAGTACTCGTCGTATTTAACTTCGCAATTTCCGTAAATTCCAGATAATTTTTTAAATTTTGCTTCAACAAACTTTTCAAGATTTTTCTTTTTATTTTCATATTCGTCCCAGACATGTTTCATGAAAACTTCCTCTTCGTTTTTATGTTCAGAATATAATTTGTCAAGATCCCTTTTTTCCTTTTCAAATTCCATAAAAGTGCAAGAAGTCGAAGATTTAAATAATTTTTCCCAATTAACAGTTTTCAACAGAGAGAATTGTATACTTTTCTATGATAGGATTTGAAAAAAGCTTTTTTGATAAATCTTCTGCTTCTTTTTTTGTTTCATCTTCGTAATTTCTGTAACTTTTGTAAGAAAAGTATTTTGCTATTTTGAATTCACCAACATTGTGTCCAATTCTTCTTACAACTTTTTCAACGACCAATGCCTCGGGATTAAGAATTTTTTCTTTCAACAAGAAGATTTACTAAGTAGGTCATAATTTTATCTCGCACTATCGGCCTGGGCTTCAGCTTCCTTCTTTTTTTTAAGAGATGAACTTTCTCCGTTTTCTTCGTATGCTAAAACTATCTCGTCGGCAAGAGCCTGTGAAAGTTTTTTCTTTTTTCCAAATGATTTATCACTCGATCCATGAACTATGTTTTTAAGCGCAAGGTTCACCCTCCTTATAGGTGAAACGTCAACTGCCTGAGGATATCTTGCCCCCCCGTATTCAATTATTGTTGTTTCATCTCTTGGAGAAATTTTTTCAATTGCTCTTACCAGAATTTCAACCGGGTTTTTTCCTGTTCTCTTTTCAATCGCCTGAAAGGCTTCAATAACAATTCTCATATTTCTTGAGTATTTTCCAGTTGAACGCCCGACTTCAATTTTATGTTTTTTTCCTCTATGTCCTGTGAGGGCGATTTTATTCATAAGTCTTTCAACAATATTTACCCTTGTCTGTCCGTGCTTTACAACATTCCTTCCTTCCGACTTCAGGATAAGTTTTGGCTCAAGGTTTATCACCCCTTTGAGTCCGAGGTCTTCAACCTGAATTCCCGAGATATCCCACATATCAAAAATTTTGAAATTGATTTTTTTCCCTCCAATTTTATTTTCTTTTTGTTCTTCTGTCATTTTATCTTCTACCCTTCCGAAGATTTTTGCAAAATATAATCTTCGCAGGGTTGCTATTTAATTTATTTATCATCTTCTACCCTTCTGTATCCTGCCCATCCATAATCTGTGCAAAGGCTGGTCGTTTACTTTTATAACCTGATATCTGATTCCGGGCATATCCCCTTTACTTTTGCCCTGCTTTCCGCCTATCCTCTCAATCATAACTTCGTCGTGTTCATCAATGAATTTTTGGGCAAGATTTCCAGGAATGAATGCTCCGACAACTTTTCCATTTTTTGTAAGCTGGACCCTGCAACACTTTCTCATCGCTGAATTTGGCTGTCTTGCTTCCTTTTGGAATTTGGAAAGAACAATCCCCTTGGCTTGATTTGCCCCCCCAAGCGGATCAGACTTTGCGTAAAGATTAAGCGTGTGAGATTTGTAAGCCCTGTCTTTCCATCTGAATTTCTTTCTGTCTTTGAGTTTTTTAAACGCACTTTTTAATCCCATTTTGATTACAAGTATTGTTAAGAAAATTAGTTTTTAAAGGTTACCCTCTCATTTTTAATTATAAATTTTATGCCCAAAGTTTTTATCCAAAAACTTCAAATCCGCTTCTTCTGATTTTTTAATAATATAAGGAAAGAAAAATTTTTTGTTGTGTATATTGGGAATATATATTACTTCTTTGTTGTCATAATAAATCCTTTCTCTTGAGTTTGAAATAGCTTTTTTCTCGTTTGAAGGCTCTTCAATGTCATAAAGAAACTCTTTTCCAAAGTTTTCAACAAGACACTCTAAAATAGATTTCAATTCACAAATTTTTTCAGTATAAATTATTTGAAATGCCTTTTTATCAATTGTCTTTTTCATTTTTTAACTATTTACAAAAAAATTTAATCCGTAAGTTTATCAAATAATCCTGTAATCCACCCTGAAAAAATCTTTGACAATTCTTTTCATTTCCAAAAAACGTCTTTTATTTCTTCCAAGAAGCGCGGCTTTGTTTTCAAAGCCCGCATTTACAATTATTTCATCAGGGGTGATTCCTATTTCCTTGAACCCAACGGGAGCAATGATAGATTGTATAAAATATTTAGCGTCTTCAACTCCGCGGGGAATAGGAAGAATTCTCACTCTTCTTTTCAATATGTCTGACATTTTTCTCAGATTTTCGCCATTTCTTCCAAGAGCCTGTGAAATATCTATTTTTGGAACGCAAAACATTAAAATTTCGTTGTACATGAAACAATATCTTGTCTGAAGCCCCGTTATTTTTCTGAATAAATTCAGGTATCTTAAATCCTGCATATTTATTGTATTGACCATATTATAAACCCTTTATACATAACCTCTTTATAAAATTGTTGTTTTTTGCTTTTGATTTTTAATTTAATTTGCCGTCGTAGAACAAGAAATTATCTTGCAACTTTTTCAACGATTTCAGAACTTGCTGTTTTCTTGTGCTTGTCATCCCCGGCTAAGGACCCGATAACATTCACTAAAAGCCCGGGAAGCCCGGTTCCGACAGGAACAGGCTGATTTAAAATAACATTTTCAATTACACTTTCAAGTTTGTCGCTTGAACCTTTAACAATTGCGTTCACAAACTGCTTTACGGGAGTTTCAAATGTCGCCCTTGCAAGTATTGACGCTTTTTGCGCAATGATTCCCATTCTTGTAACCCCTTTAACTTCTCCGGTGTTTGTCATAGCGTCGGCAATCAGTTCAAGGTGTTTTATGTGAATATCAAGACCCTGGGAGTCAAGGACTTCTTTAATCTCATTTATGATTAACTGCCTTGAAGCCTCAATCCCTATTATTCCCGCAACTTCATACAAATCATTTGAAATGACTCTTTTTTTGTCAACTTCTTTTAATTTTATTATTTCTTTTAAATTTGTTCCAAGAGTAATTATGGCAAAATCTTTCCCTCTTTTAACAATTAAAATCTGTTCAATTCCCTTAATTCCCGAGATAATTGATTTTTTCAATTTTTCTTTTAGTTGATAAACTTCCTTAAATTCATATTCAGAAGCATTAAGAATTATCAGGTTCCCTTTATTTTCAACTTTAAATCCAAGGTTGTTGAGTCTTTCAGCAACTTTATTCGGAGTCGCATGAGTTTTTCTGAGTTCATCCTTATTAAGGTTAATTATAATCCTTTTGTTTCCAAAATCAAGGTTTATTTCAGAAGAAACTTCCTTTAATGTTACTTCCTTGATGTGCTCTGCAAATACTTTTGCTTCTTTTTCATTGTTGTATTCCTTTTCAAGATAAATTTCCATCTTTGGTGAAGAAGGTTTTTTCCTTGCATCAAAAATTTCAATAATTCTGGGAAGACCGGTTGTTACCTGCATTTCGGCGACACCTGCCATATGGAAAGTGTTCAAAACCATCTGCGTTGAAGCCTCGCCGAAAGACTGTGCGGTTACAAGACCAATTGCTTCCCCAGGAGAAATTTTTCCCTTTAAGTGTATCTTTGAAACATCATATCCGTCAATGCCATACTGAAACTGGATTAGGTTGTTTCCCGAGTCTCTTATTGTCCCGTCATATTCAACCCTCATATCCTGAAGAGCATTTGCCAAACGCCTATACAAGTAGCCCGATTTTGGAGTTCTAAGCGCCGTGTCCATAAGTGAGTCACGTCCCGTAATTGCCTGGAAGAAAAATTCATCTGGTTTAAGTCCTTTAATAAATGCGCTTCTTATAAATCCTCTTGCTTTTGGCGACAAGTCCCCTCTTTTAAAAAAAGGAAGGGTTCTTTGAGTGTAACCTATTCCGATTCTTCCCCCTGCAAAAGCTTGTTGTCCAACACATGAGGCCATCTGTGTAATATTAAGAATGTTTCCCCCTCCCCCTGAATTTATCATATCACTCACCGGATTTGTATCTGGGAACATTTTTTTAACAACTGAACCGACTTTTGTTCTGACCTCGTTCAAAATTTTAAGAAGATGAATTTCTCTTGATTCTTCAAGCGTTTTTCCAGGAATCAATTCAAGGGTTTTATTTTTGTATTCTTCAAGAATTTCTTCAGCTTTTTTCTCGGTTGCTTTGATTATTTTTTCACTTTCATTAATTGTTTCTTCGTCAAGATCAAAATCTTCAACGGAGGCAGTTATTCCAACTTCGGATAAATAATTTTTTCCAAGATTAAAAGCCATTCTTATTGATTCAAATGCAGCAGCTCTTCCGTATTTTTCATCTATTACTTTGACAATCTCCCCCCCCTCATCCCCGAATGTGTTTTTGTCAATTTCTCCCCTTACCACTTTTCCTTTTTTAATCGAAATTGAATTATTAGAAAAATTTATTTCAGGAAGAACATGTGAAAATATATCTTTTCCGGAAATTATTTTTGTTGTTATATCCGACCTAATTCCAGATTTATACAGAAGCTGGTCAGCATCTTCTTTGGAAAGTTCCCTTTTTCCCAAAATATAATTTCCGGTTATTGCATCAACAATGCAACCTATAAGATTTGTATTATTTTTTGGAGAAATAAGGTTTTCTTTGACGTCAAGAAGGATTTTTGCCTCCGCCTTTGCTTCTTCAGTCTGGGGGGAATGTATATTCATTTCATCACCATCAAAGTCGGCATTGTACGGGTTTGCAGTAGCAGGATGAACCCTGAATGTTCTTCCCGGAAGAACCCTTACATAATGCGCCATAAGGCTTGCCCTGTGAAGGGAAGGATGTCTGTTAAACAAAACAATGTCTCCGTCCTGAAGGTGCCTTTCAACGATATAACCAGGCTTTAATTCTTCAATAATCTCTTTTTGAAGGTCAGAAGTTATCTTCTTCTTTCTTCCGTCAGGTCTTATAACATAATTTGCACCGGGCCAGTGTTCTCCGCTTTCAATCAATTTGGAAAGTTTTTCTTTATTTAAATCGTTAACCATTTCAGCGACTGTGACAACTTTTGCAATCTCAAAAGGGATTCCTACTTCGTTTATTTTTATATCCGGGTCAGGACTGATAACTGTTCTTCCGGAATAATTGACTCTTTTACCCGCAATATTCTTTCTTATTCTCCCTTCTTTACCCTTTATTCTTTCTGTGATTGTTTTAAGAGGCTGTCCGCTTCTGTGCCTTGCCGGAGGAACTCTTGCAACAGTATTGTCAAAGAAAGTTGTAATGTGATATTGTAATAAATCCCAAAGGTCTTCAATAATCACTTCAGGAGCGCCAGCATTGAGGTTTTCCCAAAGTCTTTGATTTGCCCTTATAATATCAGACAATTTATGGGTTAAGTCATCTTCGCTTCTTTCTCCTGTTTCGAGGATAATGGATGGTCTGACAGTTACTGGAGGGACAATTAGAGAATTTAAAACTGCCCATTCTATTCTGCATGATTTTGAATCAATGCCTATTTTCTTAAGTTCTTCATCCGGAATTTTAACAAGATGTTCTCTTATTTCCGTCGGAAAAATTCTTGTTTTGTCTTTGTAAAAACTTGTTGGTTTGTCAAGTTTTATTTTTTCTTGGGTTGCTTGGCAATGAGGGCATTTTTTTGCATCTTTTGCTTTTTTGGCTCTTTCACTTGGGGGATATTTTTTAATGTCTTCTTCCTCAAGCATAAGTTTTCCGCATTCTTGGCAAAAGCATCGAAGGCCAAGTTCAATTACCGGAATAAATTTCAGGTGAATAATTGATTTGGCAAGGTCAATACTTCCTGGGTGGCCGAGACATTCTTTTATTTTTCCCCCACAGGTTCTGCACCTTACTCCAGGGTCAATTGCCCCAAGCCTTAAATCCATCAATCCTCCGTCAACAGGATATCCGTCGATATCATAAAGTTCGGGGGTCACAATTTTGGCTACTGACAATCTTTTAATCTGTTCTGGGCTAAGAAGCGAAAACTTTATTTCCCCTATTTTTTTACTGATTGTTTTTTTCATTTTTTTATTTTATATTGCAATTCTTACAACTTTTTTATTTGGAAAAAAAGTAATAAATAAATTCTTAATTTTTCCCTAAGGGTAATCCTCTGCCCATTTATTAAATTTTTTATATTTTGATTCTACTTCTTCCATTTTTATTCGTATTTGTTTTTTAATTCAAATTTAGTGTTAAAGTGAAGGCCCTGAAGCTCCTCAACCAAAAGCTTGAATGCATATGAAATCTCAACCGGCTGGATTTCTTCAGAGTGGCATTCGGGGCATGAAGTTTTTTTTCTTATTTTGTCTTCAATTCCCACTGAACCGCATTTGGAACAAATAGGAAGAACAACTTTGTCAGAATCATATCTTTCTTTTAAAAGTAATGATGCTCCGTGGGCAACAAGAGCTTGCTGCTCCATTTCCCCAAGGCGCAGGGCTCCGCCCCTTGATCTCCCTTCTATGGGCTGCCTTGTCAAAAGTGCAATTTTACCTGAAGCTCTTCCATGAATCTTGTTTGCAACCATATATTTAAGTTTTAAATAATACAAATTACCAATGAAGATTTTTGATTCAATCTTTTTTCCCGTAACCCCACTCCTCATTGTTTCTTTTCCGTCATATCTAAAACCAAGGTTTTTAAGCTGATCCTCAAGATCTTTCTTTGTTTCACCGGAAAATGAAGTGCCATCTATAATTTTTCCTCTAAGTGAAGCTGTTTTTCCGGCAATAAGTTCAAGCAAATAGCCTACAGTCATACGGCTTGGAAGTCCGTGAGGATTGAAAAGAACGTCCGGTCTTATTCCTGAATTTGTAAAAGGAATATCCTCTTCGTCGATAATTGCGCCGATTACCCCTTTTTGTCCATGCGATGTTGCAAATTTGTCCCCCAATTCCGGAATTCTCAAATCTCTTGTTTTTACTTGGACGATTTTATTCCCTTCATCATCAATTGTCACAAATACCGATTCAACAGTGCCTTTTTCTTCCTGTCTTAATGTAACACTTGACTCTTTTTTTGTTCTTACAGAAATTTCCCTTGCTTCGGAAAGAAATTTTGGAGGGGAAGTCTTGCCTATCAAGACCTCACTTTCATTAACATCAGCTTCAGGGTAAATAATACCGTCATCTTCAAGGAATTTGTAAAGTGATTCCATCTTATATCCTGATACGTCTTTTTCTGGGATTGTAATCTCATCCTTTAGCCCACCAGCATAATTCATTTCTACTGCAGAGTAAGGCCTGAAATAAAAGCTCCTTCCAACCCCTCTTTGAAGGCTTCCTTTATTTAAAACAAGTGCATCTTCCATATTGTATCCTTCATAAGTCATAATTGCAACTGTGAGGTTTTGCCCTGCTGGATAAATATTCAAAGTGTCATACACAAAACTTCTGACCAAAGGTTTTTGAGGGTACTGCAAAACCGAAACATCTGTGTCAAGTCGACATAAGTAATTTGCGGCATAAAGGCCAAGAGCCTGCTTTTGAGTTTTTGAACCCCTGTTAAGCCTCGATGACTGATCATGATTTCCGTAAGGAACAAGGCTTGTCACAGCCCCCAGGAATGCAATAGGGTCAACTTCAATATGCGTATGTTCGGGGGTAAGTTCCTGATTATTTAATGCGACTAAAGCACTCTCTTCTTCGGAAGCATCAAGATACTCAATTATCCCCGATTTCACAAGATCTATCCACTTAAGGGTTCCCTGTTCAAGCTGTATTAAATGTTCATCCTTGAGTTTTGAAACTCCGCCAAGAGCAACGATTAACGGCCTTAAAACTCTCCCAGGTTCAGTGGAAATAGCAATTGCCTGAAGCCCTTCTTTTTCATGTATACTTAATTCAATGGGAAGTTCACTGTTTCTTCTTTTTTCTTTGATAAAATTTGAGAAAGCTTTGTGGTCTTCGACATTTCCTACATAATTTCCATTGAAAAAAACTTCAAATCCAGTTGTTAATTCTTTTGTTAACCCCGACTTTTCAAGATATTTTATAAATTTTTCCTCATCCAGATCCACTCTTGTTGAAACTTTGCTCAATAGCGCCAGATTTTTTCTAAGGCCAATTTCAGTTCCTTCAGGAGTTTCAATTGGGCAGAATCTTCCAAAGTGGGTGGGGTGAAGTGTTCTTGCATTGAAATTTTCCTGACCCGACTCAAGCATGGAAGAAACTCTTTGAAGCTGTGAGATTGTAGCAAGATAATTTGTTTTATCCATATTTTGCGTCACTCCGCTTCTTTCCCCAGTCCACGAGCCTGTTGCAATTGAGGACTCTACTCTGTGGCTGAAAAGAGTTGATTTTGCAAGAACTTTAATTGAAAAAAACTTTTTTCTTTTTGAGGATTTTTGGAGGGAATATTGAAGGTCTCTTATTAAAATTCCAAGGTTGACTTTAAAAAGGGTAGTCAATAAATCTCCGGAAAGCCTGACCCGTTTATTTGCATAATGGTCTTTATCAGTTCTTAATTCGGGATTTTCTTTTACAATTAAAAATTGTTTTATAAGTTTGCATATTGTAATTGCTTTTTTTATTCTCGAAGATTTGGTCTGTCCGATGTGAGGGAATAAGTAAGAATCAATTCTCTGTTTTACTCTATCTAAAATTTCTTTTTTTGTTCCCTGAAGATTTGTTTTTTCTGCAATAAACATCATTGCGTCTTCCTCAGTTGCAATGTTTGTGTATTCGTAAAGGTTGACAATAACGCTATCAGTTTCTTTTCCTATAAATTTTGCGATGTTGGCCTCTTTTGTTAGCCCAAGAGATTTAAGTAGGATTATCGTCGGAACATCCTTAAATCTTGAAAATGAGGTCTCAAAAATTCCTTCTTTGCTTTCTTTTATAGTCGTGGGAATCCTGTAAGTTCCTTTTAAACTGAAAAGTTTCAGGACTACCTGACCTTTTGCATTTTCTTCAATAAATGGCTGGTTTTCAGCCAGGTCCTCAGCCATGACCATAACTCTTTCATTTCCTTTAATAATAAAATACCCTCCTGGATCCAGGGGATCATGATAATTTTCTATTAATTTCTCCCTGTCAAGTCCATAGGTATTGCAAACTTTGCTTTTTACCATAATGGGTATTTTTCCTATTTCGACTACTTCAGAGTCCACTTGTCCGTCTTTTTTTACAGTAAGTTCAAGGCTTATAGGGGCGGCATAAGTTAGGTTTCTTAATCTTGCTTCATAAGGCATTATAGTTGAGGTGCTTCCGTCAGCTTCAATTACAGCAGGTTTTCCAACTTCAATTTTTCCAAGTTTTATTTTAAATTCCTCATCATCCTGCTCCATTGAATTTGAAATTTCATCAACGATTTCCTGCATCCTGTGCTCTATAAATTCATTGTAAGAAATGATGTTTGATTCAACAAGTGAATGACCTTCAAGGTATTTTTTCACAACAAGATGGTTTTTATCCCCAACCATTATACAACCACCCTAAAATAAGTATTTAATTCTCCTGTATCAGAATCTTTTCTTTCGACCTTTACTACATTTCCAATCACGCATCCTTCCGGAAGCGCGGAATCGCTCTCCAAAATTTTTGGAAGCTGGCTTTTTGAAAGATTAAATTTTTTTAATAATTCCTCAGTCTCTTTTTCATTTAATTTCACATGTTTTGGCTGTAGAATATGCATATCTTTGTCATCGGAAGATTGATTTAATTTTGCATAACACTCTCTGGAGATTAAGCAATATAAAATTTATAAAAAATTAGTTTATAAACCTTTCCATAAAATTACATTGGTGCATTAAAGGTTGGTAAAGTAAATCTTTTATAAAAAGTTTATCCAATCAGTAGTGAATTTTCACGAGGGAAAAGGTATTTAAGTTAAGTTTTATTAAAATAAATATAATAGGAAAACAAGGTTCTAAATATAAAATGACAGAAAATAAACCAAAACAAATTCAAGCAATTGATTTAGTTAAAGAATTGTTTGAACATATACATGGAAATTTAGGTTTGTTGAGATTTAGTGTAGAAAAACTTGAACCCAAAAACGGAGTTCCGAATAACATGAATTCTAATACATGGGAAGTTATTTTCAGTTTTTATAAAACATTGTCAAGTCAGCAACCAACTAAATATCTTGCTGAAGTCATTCTTGATACTAAAATTGTAAGTTTTAATGAAATTGATGAAAGTGGAAAACCAACCGAAAAAAAGAAAACTTATCAAATTGTAGAAGAAGCAAGTGAAGAACCTGAAGCAAAAAAATGACAATTTTAGATTTAAAATATACTCATACAGATTATATAAAAAATATTCTTCCATTTATTAAAAATGGGGTTTTTATTGATACCAGTGTTATGAAAGTTTTTATTGATGGATTTCTTAAGTGGAAATTTAGCAAAAAATTGGAAGAAAGTTATCAAAATTTATCGGATTTATTTGAAGCACTTAAATTAACTAATTGGAATAAATTTTTAATTACACCCCATATATTAACAGAAATATGTCATCATTTTGTTTGTGATGAGGACAGAGATAAAAGGAAGGATTATTGTGATATGGTAAAACTTGTAATACCAATATTAAATGAAATTAAAGAAGAAAAGGATATTACAAAAGAAAATATATTAAAATTAATTAATATAGATAAACCAGTTATAGAATTAGGAGATATATCTATTTTTGTTGCTGTTGATGATATAGTTAATTCTTCCTGTAAAACTGCTATTTTAGTAAATGATACTGGATTTAATGAAAGATATGAAAATCATCCGAATGTTCTTATAATTGACTATAATAAAACAATTTTAGATTTGGCTTAAATTAATCAATTCCAACCATTTATTTTCAGAATTAAGTTTTAAGTCAGTAGCTAATTCATAAGGGCATTTGTTTATTGTCTGGTGTTTTGTTATAAAGTTATAATAAATCTCAAATCCCTTTAAAATAGCATTAGCACTTTCTACACTTCCGTGAAAACCACGCATTATTTTTGTTCTTGCTCTTAGATTATTATGTAATCTTTCAATAGGATAGTTAAAACCATCTCCTTTTGAGGCAGTTACAATGTTATGAACAACATTAACACTATGGGTTTTATTTGAAAATCCATAAACTTTCTTTATTGCATCTGGATAAGCCAACCACCCATCAGAAGTTATAATTTTAACTTGACTTTCTGTTTTAGTTTTAATGTTCTTTATTATTGACTTAATCTCTTTCATATTTCTTGATTGAACATAATTTGAAGCAACTATAAATTTAGTTTGAGGACAGATAGAATCAATAAACCAATTTTTATCAATTCCTAATTTCTTTTTATGTGATTTTCTTCTATGGTATTCAACTTCATCAATTTGAACTTCTGCACCAACATTTAGTTTTAATTTTCCTGTAAATTTTGAAATCATAACAGAGTATTTTCTAATCCATCTCAAAATAGAAGTGTGGTCTGCATTATGGGGATAAAATGCCTTAAAGTGTTCTTGCACCTTTCTTGTGCTCACTCCTCTGTAAAATAAGTCCATAGCACAAGTTACTTTTTGGGGTGCATTTCTCATTCTAAAGAAGCCATCATCAAGAGTAAATGTTTTATTGCAATTATTACATTTATACCTTTGAATAAGTCCTCTATTCTCTGTCTTTCTCTTAGTCCATTTGATTATATTCTCACTCTTACACTTTGAACATATTATATTCATATTACTTTGTTTAGTCATACTATATGTAGTAATAATAAGTATATAAACATTTCTATTATAAAGTATAACTATATATAGTAAGATTTATAAAGGTTAAAATCCTATATTTTCTATGCCAGAAATACAAATTAAAGTAAAGGGGTATAGGTGTAATAATTGTGATAATGAGTGGTTACCAAGAAGTCCAAAAGAGAAGCCACTAATTTGTCCTAAATGCAAATCTGCAAGATGGGATAAAGAACCGAGAAAGAAGAAAAATTAAGAATAAATATTATTTATCATATCCCTATCTTTTTTTGAAATATTATAAAAAGAATAAATTTCTTCATTTAATTCTTCATCTATTGTCTTTATCCTATTTTTAATCTCATTACTTTGGCTTGTTATTTTATCTCCAATATTATTTAAATTATCATTTAATTTTATTAAGTTATCTACTAATTTTACAATTTTCTCAGTTAGTTTTTTATCAATATTAGGAAAGTGAAGATTTCTCATATTTTCTAAACTTATAGCAGTAGTTATCTTAGCCCCAAGATTAAACTTCTTTTCATAATAAAATCTCCATAATCTTGAGTTTAATAAAGCAAGAAGAACTTTTAATTTTTCATTATCTCTATCTAAGAACTTGATAACATAAACATTTTGGGTAAAATAACTTTCTTTATCTATAAATCCTACTTTGAATGTGGAAGCAATCTTGTTCATTAATAATCTGCTTCCTAAATACATTTCTTTATCTTTATAGGATATTCCTTTTTTAGTATTGTCAAAGTAATGATTAATATTTATATTAAAAGGGGTTATATCTTCTCCTGTTATTATTGGGATGGTATGATTATTATCTTTCTCTTTTGAAACTAATTCATATTTATTACATTTACTTAAAATTAAATTTCTGTTACAATTTGGGCAATCTTTTTTATCTTGTTTAGAAGCAGGAAACCAATTATTACAGAAATAGCACATCATAACTTCTCCTTTTTTGCTTATTTCTTCTCCTCTTTTAATAAATATTTTATCTCCAAGGTTATCTCCAACTTCTACTTTTTTGAAAATATCATCTAACTCATTTATTTCTGGATTAAAGATGAAATTAGTATTATTATAAAATTTATCTTGAGTTATTATATCTTTATTGTTCAATACAATCTTATTTTTATTTTTTATATCTAATTTATCGTTATTCTTTACAAATATTAATACTATAAATTCTTGTGTAACTCCCTCAAAAATTCCAAATAGAGTTAATTTTTTTATTAAAGTATTCTCTAAAATATATTTTCTTAAATTAGTATAATCATTTGATTTTATTGAATTCTTTGGAATTACAAAACCAAAAAATCCACCCTCCTTTAATAAGGATATTGCCTTTCTTACAAATAAATCAAAAGAATTAAGATTTTTCTTTGAAACCCCATATCTTGAAACAAAATAATCTACATCTTGTAAAATATCTGCTCCCCAAGGTGGATTTCCCATTACAATATCAAAACTCCCTTCTTGAAAATCTCTCTCCCATTTAAAATAATCTTTAGGTGCTATTTTATCGCTATCTACTAAACTATTTCCGTGTCTTATATGTAAATCAACTTCTTCAGGTAATCTTCTGTTTTTTTCAGATGCTTTTAATAGAAGATTAAGTTTAGTAATTTCAACTGCTTTATTATCCAAATCAACTCCAAATAAATTATTCTTTAATATTTCTGTTTTAAGAGAGTATATTCCTTGCCCATCAAATTTCATTTGACTTGCTTCTTTTCCATTTGATAACTCCCTATATAAATAATCAAATGCTTTAATTAAAAATGAACCAGAGCCACAAGCACAATCTAAAATCTTTATATCTTTTGGCTTTATTTTCTTATTTTTTAATAGTTCTCCAAGAGTATTCTTAACAACATAATCTACTACAGGAGTTGGTGTATAAAAAATACCTTGTTCTTTTCTATGTGCTTGACTATCTGTTAACTTTGATTTTCCAGACTTACTTTGTAACAAAATTTTACCTAAATATTGTTCATAAACTTGTCCTAAAACATCTGCATCTATCCAATCAAAATTATATATATATTCTTTATTTTTAGATTCATAAAGATAACTAATTAACTTTTTTATTATTAATCCATCTATTTTTATATTATCGCAATCATTATCTACACCAATAGCAAATAAACCACTATTATAGACTTGATTATATTTCTCAAATATTTCTTTAAGTTTAGGATGTGCTTTATTGTCTGGGAGATGTTTTACTTCTTCTAAATAAAAACTTTCAGGATTTATACCAACATCTTCACATCTTCTTATGAAAATTAATCTATCAATTATTCTCTGCACAATTTCCTCTCTATCATTAATTTCATATTTTTGTGGGTAGGTTTTTTCTATATCATCTACAATAAGTTTCCTTACTTGCATTAAGTCTTCAAGAAGTATCTTATCAATAGACATCCTTTTCTTTAATCTTTCTTCTTTTATTGCCTCTTTTAATAATTTATCTTGCTCAAAACTTTCCTTAGATAATAAAAGTAAATCTTGAAATTTCTCAATATAATCTTCTGGTTTAGAAAAAACTCTAAATATCTTTTTTCCCTCGTCTGCTTCTTCAACACAAAATATCTTCATTTGTTCAAAATTTGTAGATATAGCAAATGGAACTCTTTTAGATAAGGCATAAGAGATAACTTGTTTATCTGCTTCTTTATCTAATGGAATCCCCACCCTTTTAACCTCTAAAAAGAATACTAATTTATCGCCTATATAAAAACCATAATCAGCTCTCCCTCTCTTTTCACCCCTCATAACTTTTCCTTGTTGTTTAAAATCATTTTTATCCCAACCAAGTATTTTTACAAATAAATCATAAATCAATTTTGTTTCTATATCTGACTCTAATAGGGATTTATAATAAGAGTGCCTTGACTTAAAATCATTAACTAATTCCTGCAAGTCCCTCTTTACTTGAATCTCATTCATAAATATTTTAAAGAAAACACTTATTTAAATTCTACTTTTAACATTTTCTACTGAATGGTTTTATTTAAAAAAAGAGATTATTTCAAGCAAAGGGAGTTTGAAGATTAAAGGGATTATTCCTAAGATAAATAAACCTATTGTTAAAGTAACCATAACTCTTGTTAATCTATACATTCTCAAATTCAAAATTTGTGTTTCTTCAGAATTTTTCCAATTAATAAAATAAAAAGCTAAATCTACTCCCTTAGGAGTAAGACGATATTGTTTTGGACTTGTATTTGGTTTTATCTCAATAACCCCCTCTTTAGATAGCATATCTACTACAATATCTTTCCATTTTCCTTCAAAGTAAGTTTCAATAATTCCAAAAGAATAATATAAAGGATATGTTCCAAAAAGGTTAATAATAGGAGTCCTTAATTTTCTAATTACATCTATTTTAGTAATCTCGTCCCCCTTGTAAAAATCTCTCATTTTATCTAACATTTTCAATACTATTCAAAAGTAGGTTTTTACTATTTATTAGGATTATTGATATTCAAACTATAAGTTTCTGTATTTTAGGTGTCGTTAACTTAACAGCTAATTTTCAGGTATCTCACCAACCTTTAATGCACCAATGTACCATAAAATGAAGAATTTGGATTTTTATCTCTATTTAAACTTTTTTTACGATTGCGGGGTTGTTAATCTTTCAATAAAAGGTAAATATGTTTGACTTCGTGAACAAATCGCTACGCTCCCGATTTCATTGAATATTTTTTGCAGACAAAAAACATAATCCCTAAGTGGTTCAAACCTTATTAATCTTTTATGGCCCCGAGGAAAATCCAAGATTTTGCGTGTCCATATATTTGAAGTTATGGCCCCGAAGGGATTTGAACCCTCGACACCCGGATCTCTTTGCGAATTTTTGCGAAGTATGCAAAACTTGTTTCGCTTAAAAGTCCGGTGCTCTAACCAGGCTGAGCTACGGAGCCGTCGCTTAAGATTAACTAAGGAAATTAGTTTATAAAAGTTTCTTGAAGGTTTAAGACTTACAAATGTTTTTTCAAAACTTCCTCAAGTTCATCCTGAGTAACTATTCCGGAAATCCTCTCAAGAATTTCTGAGCCTTTTATAAGGACAAAAGTTGGAATTGAAGTTATTTCAAACTTCTGGGCTATTTTTTGATTTTCATCAACGTTAATTTTTCCAAACTTTATTTTCCCCCTGAATTCCTCGCTTAAATCATCAATTATTGGGCTCATCATTGTGCAGGGCATACACCAGTCTGCAAAAAAATCAACAAAAGCAAGACCTTCTTTTGCAAATTTCTCAAATTCTCCGTTTGTCAGTTCAGGGACCACATCATTATTCACCATCAAACCCAGAAGAAAAATTAATTTATAAAATTTTATGTTTAAAATTGTCAATAACATATATAAATAACGCAACTCTTAATAAAAAAATGGATGAGTATCACACACTTTTAAAAGAAATTCTTGGAAGGGGAGGTGTTAATTATGAACCAAGGACTAAAGAATATATTCTTGGAATTTCGGGATGGTCTACTACTTTTGATTTAAGAAAAGGATTCCCTCTTCTTACAACAAAAAATGTTCCACGAAGGCTTCCTTTTGAAGAATTATTCTGGAAACTCAGAGGAGAAAGAAATGTAAAAAGTTTAGTTGACAGAAACGTAAACATCTGGACAGCAAATGCTTTTGACAGATACCTTGAAACAAATGGATTAAAAGATAAAATTCCAAAGCATTCTAAAGAATGGAATAGAGAATTTGAAAATTATTCAAAAAAAATAAAAGAGGATTTTAAATTTGCAAAAGAGGCTGGTGATTTGGGTCCTGTCTACGGATATAATTGGAGGTATGACAAAGATTCCAAGGGAAATAGAATTGACCAGCTTGAAAATCTTTTAAGGGAGATTAAAGAAAAACCTGGCTCAAGATATCATGTTCTTTCTGCATGGAATGTTTCAAGATTAAATGAAATGGCTCTTGGTCCTTGCCCCTTTTGGCATCAATTTAGTGTTTGGGGAGATTTTATTGATTTGCACATGGTCCAGAGAAGTAATGATGTTTTTTTAGGAAATCCTTTCAATCAATCTCAGGATTCTCTTTTACTCCATATGGTTGCAAAAGAAACAGGATATGAGCCAAGAAATTTTATTTATACCACAATAAACACTCATTCTTACCTTGGTGTCCCTCCAAGAGCAAACTTCTGGATTGATTCAGATAATTTGAAAGAATTCCAGAAAAAATTTAATAAAATAAAAATAAGAAATAGAAAAGACTACCTCGATTTAAGAGAATGGTATCTTAAAACTGCACCAAGAGAATCCGAAGGAAATGAAAGAAAAGACCACATACCTTTTATTTTAGAACAGTTATCAAAAGAACCAAGAGAAATTCCAACATTAAAGTTTGAAAAAAATGTTCCTTTAATGAAAGCAATTCATATGCCCCCCTTAGAAATTATCGGCATAAACGGATACAACCCCTATAAATGGGATTCAAAAGCAGTAATGGCGGCATAATTTTGTCAATAATCTTTATTAAAAATGCAACTCTCATGTATATTATAAAACAAAGATTAATTTAAAAGGAAAAAAGAGGTTTAATCGTGATGAGGGGGAAATATTTGGATGTTGTTATTTGTGGACCGGATATGAGTGGAACAAGTACGCAGATTAAAGGGATAATAAGTTTTTTCAACTCAATAAATTATAAAGTGAGGGATTTGAGAGGAACTGAACTTGAAGCTCTTTTTCATGCGGAAAAATTCAAGGAATTTAATGAAGGTTATTCAAATCTTTCCAAAATTTCTGAGAACAAAAAGAAAGAATTTTTGTTTGAAGCATACAGTTTAATGTCTGGTTTTAAAAGAGAATCTGACTTGATGGTTGCGTCCTGCGTAAAAAATAATGTTTCAACTTATATTAATCCGGCTTTGGCGGATGTTTGGATATTGGAAGAACCAACCAAGAGAGGTTCCGGACAGGTTAACAGGGCAATAGAACAAAATCGTTCTGAATATGGCGAAGAATTGGATGGTGTTTCTGCGGCAATAACACACTCGGTTTATAGAATTGATGAATTTTTAAGATTTAGAAAGCCTTTCAGAGAAAACAACAGAATAATAATAAGAAGCAGAAGTGAAGAGTCAGCATGTTACCAGATTTATAATAATAATTTTTTTCGTTCTGGGATAAGTCTTGAAAACTACTTATCTCTTCCTGGCCACAAAATTGCATTTAAATCTCCCCCGACAAATATCTTTGTTGTTTGTGGTCCAAAAAATTGGAAGAAGGAAGAATATATTAAATTAAAAGAAAAAAGAAGCAGGGGAAGAAGATTAGACGACCATGAAAAAAAAGTTGATTATCAACTCTTGGTTAATCAAAGATACGCTACTGATTGGCTCGAAAATCTTTATAAAAAAGGAACCAAGATGTATGGGGGAAAAATGCCCGAAATAACGAGGTTTAATATTTATGACACTCCAGAAGAAATTGACCAAAAAATGGCAAAGAAAATATCTTTAATCCTGTAAATTTTTAATCCTCTTCAAAACTTCCTCGACTTTCCCTCTAAGTTCTTCAATAGTCCCATCATTTATAAAACTGAAATCAGCAAGTTTTATGCAGGCTGAAAGATTCTGCTTATTAGGGTCAGTGCTTTTCATTTCCCTTTTTTCATCTTCAACAAATTTTTCATAAGAAACAAAGTCCGATTCCACCCCCCTATCTAAAATTCTTTTGTAACGGATATTAATTGGAGCATCAACACTAAAAAGATAAAAACTTCTTTTCTTCCTTAAAGATTCAACTTCTCCAATTGCTCTTATACTTTCAATAATAGAATTTCCCCCGTTTTTTTCTGCTCTTTCATAAAGTTTTTCAGCAATATAACTTGGCGAATTTTTTTCCCTTAAGTCATTGCCAAGGTAAACCATAGAATCTCGGTTTACGGGGAGCCCTCTTTTTTTTAGTTCTTCAACTAGAAATTCTCTAACTGAATAATGCCCGAACCATTTTTTCTTTAAGATTTCAACAATTGTCCCCTTACCTGCACCAAGTGTTCCGGTTATTCCTATTATCATTTTACTTTTTTATTGTTTTTCACGAAAATTTTATTGCGTTAAATATTACAACAAAAAATAATTTATACACAAACCATGCAAGGATTATCCAGTAAATAAATGAGGTTATGCTGAAGAGTAAGGCAATTAAAATGTAAACCCCGCAAAGAAGGTCAATTATACTCATAACATCCCGGAACATAAATCCTTTTGCAATAAGGTAAATCGAAGACATAACTGCAAGCTGAAATCCAAAATTTATTTCAAACTGAATAAGAGTTAAAGCGGTTAAAGCAAGAAGGTCAAGAATCATTAAGATTATTGGAATCATTTTAATATTTTCCCCCTCATGAACTTTTCAGGAATTAAAAGCTTTCCTTCCCAATACCTTATTTTAACCCCCACTTCTTTAAACATTTCAATGCTTTTTTCTGCATGTTTTGCCCAATCTTCCGGATTATTTTTTTCCCATCCCTTGTCAATGATGACCTCCAGAATTCCTGATTGCACAACTCCTCTTGCGCAATCCATGCATGGAACACCATTTGTGTATATCTTGCATCCTTTAAGCGAGACTCCGTTCAAGGTTGCATTATAAATTGCATTCCTTTCAGCGTGCTCAAACCAATAATATTTTTCCGGCCTTTCCTGCCTCATCGTAAGATGATCATTCAACTTTCTTACAAAACTATTATAACCTGTCGATTTAATCTCATTGTCAGGACCAACAACCACGGCCCCGACATGGGTCGATTCATCTTTGCTTTTCATTGCAACAAGGTAAACCATTGACATAAAAGACTCATCCCAACTTATCATGAAACAAAATCTCACTCTGCCTTTTTAATAATTGTTATGATTAAATATATTTTAAGTGTATTAAGAATCATAATTAATAAATTAGATTACGTTATTATGATATTACAAATTAATTAATATTCAACCCCTTCTCTTGCCAAAGTTCCTTTGTCATAAGGATGTTTAATTTTTTTAACTTCTGAAACATAATTTGCCTTTTCTTTAATTGAGTTTGGAAAGTCTCTCCCAGTTAAAATCAATTCCATATTTTTTGGCTTATTTTCAATGAGGTCAAAAATAAGCTTCTCTGGAATAACCTCCCAATTTAATCCGGGACCAACCTCATCAATTAGCAATAAATCATATTCTTCAATATCTCTAATCGCATCATTCCAAAATTCCAAAAATTCTCTTTTAAGGTTTTCAAGTTCTTTCTCGTCATAGTTTTTAAAATAAGGATGTAGGGGTTTGAATTGTAAATATTTTATTCCAGAATTTTCAAAGAAGAACTGCTCTCCTGTGTTTCTTTTGAATAGCTGAATTATCTTCACACGAAGTCCCCTTCCAAGAGCACGGACAATTAAACCCATGCCAGCGGAAGTTTTTCCTTTTCCCTCTCCAGTGTAAATATGAACAAGCCCAAGTTGTGATTTATCTGTTGTCATTTTTTATTTTTTATCTACAATTCCTCTCCAAAAGAACTTATTAACTGTTTTCTTATCAATGAATGTGAATTTGTCGGCTTCGTTAAGCAAATTTCTTGAAGATAATTCATCAAAAGAAAGAACCTCCACCTTCTTATTTTTATTCTTAACATATTTCAACAAGGGAGCAAAATCTCTATCTCCTGAAAATAGAACTGCTTTATCATATTTATTTTCCCACGCATCATTTAACACATCTAAAGCTAAATTAATGTCATCACCTTTAATTGTATAATATTCTTCGTCATCTTTGTTAAATCTCTTTTGTCTTTTACATAAAATGACTTTACATTTTGTTATCTTCTTTAGTCTTGCGAGAAGTTTTTGCTGTTCCTTAAATCTTCTCGGATTAACTGATTGTTTCAAGGAAGCATTATAGTAGAAAATATTAATTAAATCATTTTCTCCAACAATCTTTTTAATAAAATTTTCAAAGTCAAAATGATAATCTGAATATTTTGGGTTTAAAGATTTCAAACCATAAACAAAATTCACACCATCAATATAAATAGAAACTCTTTTTACCATTTTAATAAAATCCGGTATTACCGAAGTAATAACCGGGAACACGCTTGCGGTATGTCCGAAGACTTAAGGCAATACCTGTTACCTTATTATATCAAATTAAGAGACTTATTTAAGCCTTTCGCCACGCAAACGTTTTTAAGTCAAATTCTTGTTTTTATTTAGTATTTTAATTTTATTACTCACCAGATAGCAAAATACTGCATCCTGAGTATAATGTTCAAGTGTGAATTTCATAATCTTTCCAATTTCCTTTTCAGAACAGTATATTCTGACAGGAATCATTTCTTCGGAAAAAAGTTTTTTATCAGGATTTATCCAGTGCCCTTTTGCAGTCCTAAGGATAGTCAGCCCCCCCGAAATTTTCCCGATTTTTTTGTCCCATTTTTTGTGAAATTCGATTTCAAATTCTTTTCCATCATTTGAAAACTTTGGGATCAGAATCTCCCACAATAATTTGTTTTTACTTGCCATATTGTAAATTATCAAGCGGACTTTTTATATTTTTTATTGAAGCTTGGGAAATTTGAGTATAAATTTGAGTGGTTTTTATATCAGAATGACCAAGCAATTTTTGAATCATTCTTAAATCCGTCCCCTGTTCAAGAAGATGCGTTGCAAAACTATGCCTCAATAAATGTGGATAAACTCTTTTTTTAATTCCTGCTCTTTTAGCAGAGTTTTGAACAATTTTTTGAATAGTATCTTTTGTTAATTTTCCACCTCTATTTGAAGGAAATAAAGTATTATGCTTATTTAATTTTAAATAACTTTCAAGTTCATCTTTTATTGATGAAGGTATCTTAACAAATCTGTCTTTTTTTCCTTTTGCAAGATTTATTTTAATTAATTCTTCAACAAAGTTCAAATCATTTACTTTAAGGTTTACAATCTCAGAAACTCTTAATCCGCATCCATAAAGAAGTTTGATTATTAATCGGTGTTTGATATTATTTGCAGATTCGATTAATTTTTTTATTTCTTCAATTGTGAGAATCTCCGGGAGAGTCTTATTTTTCTTTGGGTTTGGGATGTTTACCTTTTGCTTTAATACCTTTTCAAAGAAAAATTTAATTGCAAATAAATCCCTTCTAACACTCGTTGGATTTTTGTTTTCAAGACCTTTTTGAATATAGTCTTTAATTGAATCTTCATTTAGTCCTTTTCCTTTAGAAAATTCCACAAATTTATCAACCGAATAAAGATACGCTTTAACAGTCTGATTAGAAAAATTTCTTATTTCAAGTTCTCTTTTTAATTTTAATCTCAGTCCATTCATTAAAATTCGATTGAAAGACGATTATTTAAATTTATTGTTTCCATGCCCAATTAGGAGATTATCAATAATAAACTATTGATAATCTTATGTTGCTTGGCTTCGCCCAAATTTTAATTTTTCTTTCTTTCCCGCCCAAAGATAGTGAGAGATTGCCCGCAGTCCTTCGGACAGATAGCTGAAACTTCGTTTCAGAGAAAAACTTCTTTTATCCGACCGACGAGAAAAACAACAAAATGCTTTGCACTTTGCATAACAATGGATAAAAGGTTCGCTGTCGCTCTCCCAAATTTTTCTATTTATTTAGGGGGAGTTTTAGCGATTAACATTTTTCTCTATCATCTTAACTGACATTTTATAGATAACTAAAGCAACAAAAACCGCTCCCAGAAGAGCATAACCCAAACCATATGGTATTAATATTTGATAAGCAAGCAAACTCCCACCAGCGACAAATCCTCCAGCAACACCTATGCCTAAATTTGCTTTGTGTTGTCTAATTTCTTTTTGTTTTTTTAGTTCCATAAAATCAAATTAGAAGCATATATTTATTAAGTTTGGCTTTTCTATTTATTTTATGGCAGAACCTATTAAAGTTAGACTTATTACAAGGGAAGAACAAGAAGAAAAATACAAGATGATTGTTTATCTTTTCGTTGTTGGATTTTTAATCTTTTTATTATATTTATCATATAATTACATTAGGACATTGGGATTTAATCATAATTCTGCTACTGCTTTGATGATATCAATTCCTCTTATTTTGCTAATCTGTATGTTTAATGGAAAGAAAATTTATTGGTCAATTAAATCCTTATCTCAAGATGATTATCATAAAAACAAATATAAAATACAGAATAGAAAAGGATTCTTTTGGTTATCTTTCATAGTATTATTAATTATTATCGTTCTATCCTTACAATTCTATCCCTCAATTTCAAATAAGATTAATGGTATTGTTGAAAATTCTCAAACCATTAAGGCAGAAAATTCATTTATAGAATTGGCTAATCAAAAAGGTTATCCTAAGACAAGTGTTCTTACTAATTCAGAATCAAACGAAATATGTTCTCTTAAATGTGGGGGTAACTTAATGAGCTACACTTCTGACACACCTAATTTTTATGTTATAGAATGTGATTGCGGTAAAATAAATTCTTTGTCAATGCAAGTTGAAGTTGAACCAAAGAATTATTATCTTGATTTGAAGACTCTTAAAGAAATTACAAGAGAAGAATTTTTACAAAAAATTGGAAGATAAAAAACTCCCCCATTTTCTTTTTAGAAAAAAAGAAACAAAAAGCGGGCGGGCAATCTCTCAAAATTAAATTGTCGTCGCTTCCACCTCCTCCCCCACCCTGAAAGAAAAATTAAAACTCACGAGGTCGCTTCTTGCTCCACTCGTGCCTCACTTCGTTCGGTCAAGCAACAGCAGATTAAGAGGTAATTTCTTTTTGCTTCGCAAATTTTCTTAGTGAAAACCAGAAATTAGCCCAAATTGTTTGCCTATTTATAGATTAAAGTTACTGCAAACAACTTCTCTTAATCGCGATGTTAGTTGCAATTTAGAATTACCACAAACTTTATATTCATTTCAATTTTAATAAATGTATTATGGAATTCATATTAACAATTATTGCCTTTCTTTATGCGAGTACAGGAATTATTGCAACGATAGGATACTTTCCAACAATAAGAGATTTAATGAAAAAAATAGCAAGTGCAAATATCAATTCTTACATCATTTGGACTTTTTGTAGTCTTATTACTTTTCTTTATGCACTTTTAGTAATCTCTGATTTATTGTTGGAAATTGTTACAGGATTAAATTTTGTATCTTGTGCAATAATTCTAATTTTAGCATTAAAATTGAAATATAAAAAACGATAGTGTGGTAATTCTAAACTCTTCGGGATTTTTTGCTTCGCAAAAATCGTTGCACTATCCCTAGGTCTTTTCTACGAAAAGACGCAACTAACAGGAAATTTAACGGTTCCGAAACCTTGCAGGCTTCTCCACCCAAATCGCCTTTGGCGACTTCGTTAAATTCCGATGTTTAATTCCTTCCTCATTTCTTCATATTGCCTCTTTGTGATTTCTCCAGAAGCATATCTTCTTTTTAGGATTGTTAATGAATCTGGCTCACTTTTATTGGATTGGCTCGTATTGATTAAAGTGACTATAAGCCATATAATAAGACCCCAGAAAAGCAACATGAAAATAAATCCAAATCCCATTCCGAAACCTATCATACCATAACTGCCCATTCCAAAACTTCCTATGAAAAAAAGAACAACAATTACAGCAATGAAAATCCATACCAATGTGCTTTTATCTTTTTCCATGAGCCTCACTTCCTTAACCCCTTTTTCATTTCCTCAAATTGTTTTTTGTTTATTTCTCCTTTAGCATATCTTTTCTGTAAAATATTAATTGGAGTTTCAGATTCTTTCCCTTTTTTTGTAAATTTATAAATCAGCCAAACTATCAGCGCAATTGCTCCTATTAAAAAAACCATCCAAAGTACATTCCAAAAATTATTATAACCATAATATGCTGGATAGTTTCCCATCATATTATTTCCCATCATCATATTCATCATGCCACCACCCATCATTCCTCCGATATCTTCATTACAATAAAGCCGTTTTGCCATGTTAATCTGTACTTGTCTTAAACTTTCAGAACCTTCTCCACCCATCATTTGATCCATCATCTTATGGGCTTCGCCAGGGTGCATTTGCTCCATATAATAATCACCAATGGATTCAAGCTGTTCATCTGTGAGTTTATCGCAACTAATTCCAGAATTTATAATTTGTTTTGTTTCATTAAAATCATGTTCGTGAGCAAAAACTAAACTTACACTTAATAACAACATACCGAAAATCAAGATTGTAAATATCTTTTTCATTCTAGCACCTCATAAGTTTTTAACATATTTCCCATTTTTCTTTAATTTTTCAGCCAAAACATCTCTTATTATATCAAATGCTTTGATTATTTTTGGATTTGTGAGTCTGTAATAGATATTCTTGCCCTTTCTATTTGAGACAACAATTCCTTTGGATTTCATAATTGACAAATGCTGGGAGATATTGGCTTGACTTAATCTTGTCTTTTTTATCAATTCTGTTACTGATAATTCTTTATCTCTCAATAAATTCAATATTTCCAACCTTGTTGAATTTGAAAATACTTTGCACATTTCAGCATGAATTTCATATAGTTCTTTCATATTCTTGTATTAGAATAAGCTAATATTTAAATATCTTTTGGTCATTAAACGGAAATCCCCACTCTTCTTTTTTAAAAAAAGAAGCAAAAAACGGCGGCGTAAACCCCCATAAAAAACAATAGACACGACGACTTTGATTTTTTGCCTTCGGCATCGTTGCACTAAAAATCAATCCCTCCAAGTATTCGGGAGAAACTAACAGCAGATTAAGCGGTTCCAAAACCTTGCAGGTTTTTCCACCCATATTTTTGCTTCGCAAAAACACTCGGGGTCGTTTCACTCCGCCCGAGCCCTACGGGTCGCTTAATCGCGATGTTAGGCGACATATTACTCGGTGGGCTCGAAAACGATTACGAATATTTTTCTTTCAGAAAAATTAGGGGATCGGCTCGAAGTCGCTCACGCGACAGATAGTCTCGCAAACTGTGGTTTGCTCGATTGTAAAAACAGAAAAATACTTCTCTTATCGAACCAACGAGAGAACTCACGAAATTAAAATTTCGCCTAACAAACGATAAGAGGTTTCACTTCGTTGCACCCAAATATTTTTCTTGTTTTTTATTAAAGAAAGAGGGGGTTTCGGTTACGTAAATAATAGCATTTATAAATAAAAGGCAATCTTTCTTATTAAGATGACACTCAATGAAAATCAAATTAACGAAATCAAGAATTTGCTAAGGTCAAAACTAAATGACAAGTTGTCCAAATATGTAAGAGAAACAACCTCTATGCCTTTTTTGGTTAAACTTATGCAAGATTCCGAAAAAGTAGCTTCTTATTCTTTCATACATTCATTAGCTACAACATTGGGAATGTCAGTTTATGAGAAAATTTCTGAAATTGTCGCATTAGCTCATTACGATGAAGTAAAAACTGGTTATGATGTTGAGGGAGAAATTACAAATGAAGAGAACTCTGTAATTTCCCAGATTCTTCAAGAAATAAAGAATGGAACAAGAACTGCAAATAAAGAAAAAGAAATAAAAGATATTTTGCAATGTAACAAAAATGGTGGAAGAAAAATAAAAGTCAGAGCCGATTTATTCTTAAAGAAAGGCAATGATGAATATTATATTGAGATAAAAACAGCAAAACCCAATATAGATGTTTTTGTTAAATCAAAGCAGAAGTTATTGGAATGGGTTGCACTCAGAAAAAAGAAAGTAAATACAATTTTGGCTATTCCTTATAATCCTTATCATCCAGAACCATATAACAGATTTACAATGCAAGGATTTTTGGATGAAGAAAAAGAGCTTTATGTTGCTGAAAAATTCTGGGAACTTCTTGGTGGAAAAGGAACTTATGAAGAAGTTTTAGAAATCTTTGATGAAGTTGGTAAAGAGTTTAAGGAAAAAATACAGAATAAGATAAAAGAAGTTGCTGAAAAGAAAATGGATGTTTAAATGACAAGCATCGAAAATTTTAAATCTGGGATGGGAAGCGGATTAAGAAAATTTTTTGAAGATTATGAAATCTCAATTAAGGAACTAATTAATAATCTTGATTCAGATGGACTTTTGTTAAGAAATTTCTCAGAAGAACAGGTAACAAGATTACAGAATATTACAAAAAGTTGTAATATGGCTTTAAAATTATCTAAAGATTTTGGTTCAGTATTTAATTCAAGCAATAAAAAAGAAACTGAAGAAAAATTAGAATGCTTAAAAAAAGCATTTAATATTGGAGACACTTTTAGATTGGGAGAACATTATCATTCTATCTTGGTAAACACATATGTTACTTTTTTAGAGAGATTAAAAATTTATTTTTTATTCTTTATTGATTGGAAAAAATTTGGGAAGAATCATAAAGAAATCCATGGTATTGGAAACGCTATCAATTTCCTAAAACAAAAATATTCTACAAACAAATATCTAAATTATTTTGATTCTGGAACAAGGAATTCCCTTACACATTATACTTTCTTTTGGGAACATGGTCAAGGTGGAAAGTTAAAGTTGTGTTCCGATATATTCGATACAAACCCTAGAGAGATGCCCTTAGTCAAATTCATGATGGAAATAAATGAATTAAATGTTTTAACAGAAGGATTTTATATTTTATTAGCTGATAAATTTGGACTCCCAGAAATAACACTAGAAAGGATGGAAAAATAAATTACTTTTTTCTCATATGAAATATAATCTCTGCATAAGGTTGTCTATCTCGCTCTGTTCGGTTTAGAACAGGTCTTTTAAATTGTTCTACTATTTTTAATCCGCTTTTTTCAGCAATTATAGGATAAAGATTATATTTATCATTTGCAACAACAAAAAAGTCTCCATCATCTTTTACAAATTTACTTATATTTATGAAAACTTTGCTTATCCCTTTAACATATTCCTCCCTTGCTTTCTGTCCTTGTCCGTTGAATAAAGGGCCTATTTCTTTATCATCTTTTCTTGCAATATCAAAAAGCTCATAAGCATAAGCGTGTTGTTCATGGTAATCTATTTGACCAACATAAGGCGGAGAAGTAAAAACTCCATCTATTTTTTTATTTACTAAAAACTTGTAAAATTCAGGATTTTGCGTTTTGATTTCTCCAAAAATATCTACTTCTCTTGAATCTCCATGAATAACATTACTAAATACACTTTTTTTTAATTTAGAAAACTCATTTAATCTGTTTATTGTGTCATAAGTGTATCTTATTAAGTGTTTAACAATAGAGTTTATCGGGGTGCATAATTTCTTGTGTTTTCTACAATAATATGGTCCATTTTGAGGTTCTGTTAATGTCGCTAAATCCGAGTGGGTTGTAGCCCTACACGAACGAGCAGTTCTACTTAAAATAATTCTTAGAACATTTTTTAAGTCTTCATCCCCAATTTCCCTTAAAAGTTTTATATAATAAAATAATTCTTGTCTTACTCTTCTTGAAAACCACTTATTGAGAAAATTATTCATCTCTTTTTCACTTAATAAGTTAGATTTGTCTTTTGTTCCATTCTTTTTAAAAAATTCTTCATTTTCCTTTAGAAACTGCTTTAACTTTTCTTCCCCATATTGTTCTTCGTTTCTAATTATACCTTTCCAAACATTACTCTTAAACTCAGGATTAGGAAAATATTTTTTATTAAATTCGTTTAATTTTTCTTTTAATTGTTCATCAAATGAATCATCAAATACTTTTTGGCTAAATTCTCTTGTTTTAAAACAAATGTCTCTTGCTTTTCTATCCAATCTAACTAAATCATATTTTTCAATTTTAACTTTGGAAATTAAACAATTAAAATCAGAAACATCTATCCCAATGGAATGTAAACCTATCTCGGATGATTGAACGAGCGTTGTTCCGCTTCCCATAAATGGGTCAAGAATTATATTACCTTCTTTAAAAAAGACCTTTTTCTTAAAAGTGTTTAGATGAGAATCCAAGAAATATTCTACAAGTTGAGGTATAAACTTTCCTTTATAGGGGTGTAGTCTATGAACGTGTTTTGTCGTATCAGATTCTCTTAAATGCGAGAAAGATAATGCCCAGTTTAAATCTTTCCCTAATTGGCTTTTCCATGACTCTTGTTTTTTTACTAAATTTTCATCATAATATTCTTTTAATTCATTTAGATTGACTTTTATTTTCTTTTCTTCATCAAGATATTTCTTAATTTTTGCGTACTGGATTAAATAACTAATATTGGAAGTAGTCACGGGTCTGTCTAAATAATCACTCGCCCATTGAGATGCCTGACCTACTGATAAAAGTTCTTGGCTCATTTTTCCCCCCTTTTTGTTTTTTCTTCCATGAATACTTCTATACTTCTTGATAAGGCAACAGCATTTTTCTTACAAAATTCTCTATATTTTTCGTAAGTGTCTTCATCAAGACTTAGAGTCACATTTTTTTGAACCATTTTATTTCCCTCATTTGAATACAAATGTAAATAAATGAGCATTATATTTAAATCTTTTGGCCCATTATATAGTGACGACCGAAACCCCCTCAAAAATTCTTCTTTTTTAGAAAAAAAGAAGCAAAAAACTACTGCCCCCCAACTTACGAAAACGACGGCGACAATCTGAAATATTATAAAAATTTCTGGCGTTCCCACCATCCCAGAGTTCGCTTTAACTCTAAAATTTTGCCTTCGGCATCGTTGCACTAAAAATCAACCACTCCAAGTATTCGTGGGCAACTAACAGCGATTTAACGGTTTCGCTCGGTTGCACCTCGCTACACCTAAATTCGCCTACGGCGAACTTCTCATAATCCTGATGTTAAATGAAATTCAAAAAAGTGCTCTTAGAGTATTTTTACGAAATTGTTTTTTTCTATATAATCAGAATTTGCTGAAACGATTCTTTTTCCAACCGCAGTTATTATCCAAAAAAATTTGTTTTGAGATTCAAGAAAAGGAATTTGTTTATTATTTTTATTTTTTTCTTTTTCTTCAAGAAATTTGTCAATCAATTCTAATGAACTCATAATTGCTTTCTTCCCTTTTGCTTCTTCATTAGAAAGAGCATTCAGGACAAATTTCTTTTCAATTAATTTTGGATTTAATTGTATAATTGTATAAATTAAATCTCTTGCAAATTCCTTTTCTTTTTCATTTAACTTAGTATATTCTTCTTTGAAGTTTTGTCTTTTTATTATTTTTAGAATGAAACTGTCTGTATTTTTCGATTCTCCTTCTGTTTCACTTAACAAAACTTCAAAATATTCATTAGCAAAACTAAATTTTGTTCTTATTTCTTCGGAAAAAGAATCTCTATCTACTTTATACTTTCTTTGAAAAACAATTTCTACCATAAAAAGGATAATTCTAAAGAATTATATAAATTTATTGTATCGCACTTTTTTGAACTCAAAATCATTCTGATTTTGGGAACGTCTTGCAGACTTTCGCTTCGCTCTGCCACTCGAGCTTCGCTCAAATTTTTCTTCCGCTTCGCTCCAGAAAAACTTCGTATATCCCTGACGTTATAAACAATATTACTCAGAATTTATTCTTAACGGTTTTTTTACTTAGATTGAAATTACCGATCAATATTAATAAGTAATTGGATATTTTTGTATAGATGAACTGGAAAGAATTAATTAAACCGAATAAAAATAAGATTACATACTCATTCCTAAGTCTATTAGCATTAACAATAATTAATTTCATTCTTGAATAATTCTTAAGTGGATTACCTTTTGCAATAATGCTAAGGTGTGTAACCAGTTCTGCAAATTGTTTTAATTCACAATTAGGAATTGGATTTCCCGCTTTCTTTACACCAACTTATATAATAGATGATATGGTATTCGGAGCTAATTTCTCAATATTATTGTTTCTTATCAATTTAGTTATTATCTATATCATTGCTATATTTATCGATAAAAAAGTTAGTAGATAGTGTGAAATATCTTTCTTGATAAGTAAAAACCTAAACAAATTCCTGCGTCATACTATACCTACGCTTCGCTTCAGTATTTTTTCTTGCAGAAAAAACTCACGAGTGCTTCGCCTTGTGCCTTTCAGGTCTCTTAATTGCGATGTTCAACTGCATTTACTATACCCGCAGTCAAAGCATGTTGGCTCTGTGCATCCTGAAATCATTCCGACGTTGGAGCTAAAACATTTAGAGCAATAAAGAGTCTTCACATTTTTATCAATTTCTGCAACTTCTCCGTTGGCATATAAAAAACCATTTCCATTGTCTATGGATTTTAATTTTCCTGTTTTTATCAGGTGATTTCTTATTGCTATTGAAAAAGCATGTGGAACTGAATCAACTCTGTTTTTTCCAAAGCCGTAAGGCTTTTCTGACTTTATAGAATTAAGATGCTTTAAAATTCTCACAGGGTCTCCGCCAAGCTCAAAATATTTTGAAAGAACAATTGCGAGGGACGTTGCCATTCCTGAAATTTCAGTTCCGATAGGGGACAAATTTGCAAAAATCTTTGAAATTCTTTCTTCATTGTAATTTATATGTATATGAATCGGACCCTGGCCTGTTTCGAGCGGGTAATAGTCAGCAAACTCGGGCAAATCTTTTTTTACTTCTTTTTTACCCTTTTCATTAATGTTTAGAATCTGAAATTGCTTACTCCCATCCCTGTAGATCGTAACACCTTTCGCGCCGTTTTCGTAAGCAAGCCTGTAAACTTCGTCAACATCTTCAACAGTTGCTTCATTTCTTAAATTGACAGTCTTTGATACTGCATTGTCTGTATATTTTTGAAAGGAGCACTGCATCAAAACGTGCTCCCTTGGGTTTAGATCGTGTGAAGTTAAAAACAATTTTTGAATTTTTTCAGGAATTTCTTTTATTCCCAATAAGGATTTGTGATTGTCATTAACTTTTATATAAAGGTCTTCTTTTTTAAGACCAAAATAATTGTTTTCTCTGGCGATTTTTTCAAAAAGTGGATTTACTTCAAAAAAGGTATCTTTCCCAGAAGGAGTTTCTCCTTTTTTTAAAGCGTCGATTCCGGCAGCATTATATCTCACATAAGCAACTGCAAAAAACGGCTCAATTCCCGACCCTTGCAGACCCGCAGTAATTGCAATTGTCCCCGTTGGTGCAATTGTTGTTCTTGCTGAATGTCTGGGATAAGTTTCGTAATTCCTAAAGTAAGGACCTTCTTTGTCATAAACACTTCCTTTAAAAGCAGGAAAAACTCCCCGGGTTTTTGCAAGCTCGTTTGAATACTCAAGGCACGTTTCATTTATCACTTTCATTAATTCTTCAGCTTTAAGAAGGGCTTCAGGAGAATTGTATGGAATTTTCAATTTAACAAGTGCTTCCGCCCATCCCATAACCCCAAGACCAATTCTTCTTGTTTTTTTTGCGATTTCTTCAATTTTCGGGATAGGATAGCAATTTACATCTATAACATCATCAAGAAATCTTGTCGAAAGTTTTACAGTCTCAATTAGTTTTTCATAGTCAAAATTTTTTTTGTTCTCATCAACAAAATTTGAAAGATTTATTGAGCCAAGATTACAGGGCTCATACGGCAAAAGAGGCTGTTCACCGCATGGATTCGTTGATTCAATTTGCCCAAGGTGAGGTGTCGCATTACTTCCTGTATTGTTTATTCTGTCAATAATTATTATCCCGGGGTCTCCTGTCTCCCAGGCTCCTCTGACGAGTTTATCCCAGACATCTTTTGCATTAATTTTTCCAGCAATCTCATGGCTTCTTGGATTAATTAATTCATATTCCTTGTTATTTTTAACTGCATTCATGAACCTTTCATCTATTGTAACAGAAACATTAAAATTCTCCATAACCCCCGGCGTTTTTTTCATGTCAATAAACTTGAGTATATCGGGATGCGTGTAATGAAGAATACCCATATTTGCTCCTCTTCTTGTACCTCCCTGCTTGACAACTTCCGTAGACTTATCAAAAATCTGCATGAATGAAAGAGGGCCTGAAGAAATTCCTTTTGTTGAAATCACAACATCTTTTGCGGGCCTCAAATTTGAAAATGAGAACCCGGTTCCTCCTCCGCTCTTGTGAACTAAAGCCATATTTTTCAAAGATTCATAAATTTCTTCAATTGAATCACCCACAGGTAAAACAAAGCATGCCGACAACTGCTGAAGTTCCCTTCCCGCATTCATTAAGGTGGGGGAATTCGGCAAAAAATTAAAACTTGATAAAAGATTGTAAAATTTCTCTTCTGTTTCTTTTATTAGTTCGGGATATTTTTTATTTATTCCTTCCAGGTTTTGTATGAATTTATTAAAATTTTTCTTTCTTTCATTATGATCCTCAAGCCCCTTATGAAGTAAATACATTTTTCCCGTTTTTCCCATTGAATCATATGAAATGATTTCATGGTTAATTCCGCGAAAGATTTCTTCATCGCTTACTTTTCCAGAATGAAGAATCTCAGAGAGTGCAATGCTGTGGCAAATTGCTCTTATCCAGTCTTCCACTGTAGGAGAATCTTTAAGGTATTTGTCCTTAATGACTTTCAATTGATTAATATTCATATTAAGGTTTGTTAATTTTTTCAGCGGTTTATTTAAATTTTCATCCGTCATTATAACTCCTTCAATTCCTCTTTAAAATCTTCTATATCCTTAAAATCCCTGTAAACTGATGCAAATCTGACGTAAGCCACCTTGTCAAGTTTTTTTATTTTCTTCATCATAATCTCCCCTATTAATTTGCTCCTTATTTCCGTTTTCCCTTTTTTTCTTATCAGTTCTTCAATCTCCGAAACTATTGAATTTATTTTATCTTTTGAGACCGGCCTTTTTTCAAAAGCTTTGTCAAGCCCCATTTTCAGTTTGTCTGGGTCAAATTTTTCCCTTGAAGAGTCCTTTTTAATGACATAAATGTCGTATTCGGCAATTTTTTCATACGTAGTAAAACGTTTTTTGCATTTCAAGCATTCTCTTCTTCTCCTTATCCCTTCAATAGAATTTCTTTTATTGGTTACCTTTAATGTTGTACTATGGCAAAACGGGCAATTCATAATTTTTTTCAAGTGCAACCTATTGCACTTATAACCTCTTTTTGTTACCACAAGTGGTATTTAACAGGTTGAAAATAAAATTGGATGTATTTAAAGTTTCTTGACTATTTTGAAATGAAAAATTTTAGGAGGTTTGCAAGTTTAGCTGGCATACTAAAAATTCACAATCTTTTTAAAAGAAAATATCTTGTTTATTCTATGTTTGAATTTTTGGCTACTCCAATTGGACAAGAGGTAATAAGCATCTTGGTATTAGTCTGGGGAATTACCTGGGAGCTTCTTGCAATGTGGAAAGCAGCAAAAAAGAGTCACTGGCCATGGTTTATTCTTCTATTTTTAGTGGGGCTGTTTAGTTATATCTCGCTTCCTTTCACAATTGCTGGAACATTCGGAGCCGTTGCAATTTTATACTTTTTCGTTTTCTCAAGATTCAAATTTGAGAAAAACAAACTCATTTTTGAAACATGGAAAAATAAAAACAAGAAAAAGGATGCAAAGAAGAAATGATGGGATTAAATGCTAAAGTAATTAATATTTCGTGCACCTTCCTTGATATCACCCATTAAAATCTTTTGAAGTAAAAGTTTCGTAACCATTTTTTAACACAAATATTGTTACTAACTCCCGAAATTATTATTTTATTTATATTTTTTTCTTTTCACTTAAAACTTAAAGACCATCGAATCAAGGTTTTTCAATAAAAAATTTATTTTTGTAGCCATCCACAATTTAGGAGATTATAAAATGTTTTTATGGGAATTGATATTTATCCTGAATCCCTCATACATATCAGCAATCATAACTTCAAGACTTTCTAAAAATGTTTCATTTTGCAGGATTAAGAAATCTTAAAAACTCTCCGTCTTTCTCTTTTTTATGAAAAATAAAAAATATGAAATTATGGCCCCGGCGGGAAATTTTTCAATGCTCTCTTCAGCAGTTAAAGCGGGAGCCGACGCGGTTTATTTTGGCATAAAAGAATTCTCAATGAGAAACAACGCAAAAAATTTTGCAATTGAAGAACTTGATAAAATAAATAAAATTTGCGGAGCAAAGATAAAAAAATATCTTACTATAAATGTGATTATTTACGATGAAGAGACAAAAAAAATTGAAGAGATTCTAAAAAAAGTTAAGGGAAGGGTCGATGCTGTAATCTGCTGGGATTTATCTGTAATAAACTTATGCCGTAAATTAAAAATTCCTTTTCATATTTCAACGCAGGCTTCTGTTTCAAACTCAGAATCGGCAAAGTTCTATAAAAACCTCGGTGCAGAAAGAATAGTCTTAGCAAGAGAATTGAATTTAGAGCAGATAAAAGAAATTTCAAAAATAATTCCTGTTGAATGCTTTGTTCATGGTGCAATGTGTGTTGCAGTTTCAGGAAGATGTTTTATGTCGGAGCACCTTTTCAAAAGAAGCGCAAACAGGGGAATGTGCGCGCAGGTTTGCAGGAGAAGTTACATCCTAACAGACGATGAAGGAAGAAAATTAAAAATAAACAGAAATACTGTGATGTCAGCAAAGGACCTCTGCTCCCTTCCCTTCATAGAAAAACTAAAAGATGCCGGAATTACCTCCTTCAAAATTGAAGGAAGAAATAGGGATGCAAGATATGTGGATAGTGTCGTCAGAATCTACAGAAAAGCCCTTGACAAAAAATTAACAAAAGAGGAAATTAAAGAAGGGCTGGATGAACTTAAGAAAGTTTACAATAGGGGCTTTTCGTCAGGCTTTTACCTTGGCACTCCAACATCTGACGACTTTTCAACTGTTGAAAATTCATCGGCAACAACAACAAAACAATTTATAGGAAAAGTCACGCACTATTACCCACAAGCAAAAGCAGGGGCAATCCTTCTTTCAACCGGAGAATTAAAAGTTGGAGATAATATCGCAATTATAGGAAATACGACTGGGATTGAAAAAATAAAAATTGAAAGTTTAGAGATAAAAAATAGTTCGGTAGAAAAGGCATCCAAGGGAGAAGAAGTCGGAATAAAACTTCCAAAAGTAAGGGTTAACGACGAAGTTTATATTATAAAAGAAAAAAATAATTAACAGATTTCCCAAATAACTCTTTTCCCTATATTTTAGCTTTCATTGTTTCCTCAAGCCTTCTTTTCCAACAAAATTTATAAAAAAATAAATTTATAAATCAAAATCTAACGATGTTGAAGTTGTGCGTATCATCTCTTCACCATTTTCATTAAGGTAATATGGCATAACCTCCACCTTGTTTGCGACTATCCCTGCATTGAAAATTGCTTTTTGAATATCAAGCGCCTTGAATAAAGTTGGTGGCAGAGTGCTTTGTGCATCAGGTATAAAGTCAAGAGGGTTTTGTGTATCAGCCATAAAATCAAGTGTCCGACTGTTTCCAGAGTCGCTGTAAAAGATTAACTTAGCTCCAGCCTGTTCAGTATCGCTTCCTGAATCTCCCCTTTTTAAAAGTCACAGCATAATAATTTAAAGGGAGATTTCCACAGTCACTTGCGCATGTCGTCGATGTTTCAGCACCATTACAAACTCCGTCTCCTCAAAATCTGAGATTGAAAAGTAAAATTATCGGGCACCGTCGGTGCACTCTCTGAATAAGGAAGTAATTGTATATTATCAAGAAGAGTTCCCCTTTCTATTCCATAAAAAGTGAATGTATGAAAACCCGCCGACAAATCATAAACTGCAGAATTATAGTAAGTGTTGTCAAAAGTCCCCATCGGACCTCTTATGCTTACATCAAACTCTCAACTTCAGAAAGAGACAAAGCACGATTATAAACCTTCAACTCATCCATCAATCCATAATAGCTATAACTTGAGAGCCTTCCTCCAACATAAAAATGAGTAATTCCATTTTCTCCTGCTCCACATGATAACGACGAAACAAGCTCTCCATTTTTATATAATTTGCATACACTTCCATCCCATGTTCCAACAAAATGGATCCAGGTTCCAGAACTATATGTTGTTGGAATTGTATATATACCCCCGTTAAGGTGAAAATAAAACTTGGTGCCGTTTCCTTCAAATCCCGGACTTGAAGCATAAGCTGCTCCATCTCCCTCAAAAAATATTTGAGTATTCCCTGTACTTCCGGAAGATTTCAGCCAGAAAGCAACACTTCCCTGAGGAAGATTCCCCGCATAAGGAATTCTCACATAGTCTCCAGCTCCATCAAAAGAAATTGCCTGTCCTGAAACTCCTGTCACATATGTTGCTCCGACCAAAGTTCCATGGTTATTATTTCCGGAACTATCCTGGACATTATTTTCAAAACTTAACTCTATAACTAACCCTGAAGAAACAGTTCCGCAATCCGAAGGACAATTTAGTTCCGTTTCTACTGGAGGCTCGCATGTTCCATCTCCGCAATTTCCCCCCGGAACATTTACAAACTGACAGCTAGTACTGCAATAATCACATTCCTCACCATAAAGAGGAGTACATGCAACCCCATTATTTGCGCCATAATCACACTGCTCTCCACTTTCTAAAATTCCATTGCCGCAAACAACCCCCGGACCTCCTCTCCCCTCAATCCTTCGAAAATCTAACGTTGCTGAGTTTGTGCAGATCTTTTCTTCCCCGGTTGCTTGGTCAATGTAATAAGGTGCAACTTCTACGCTATTTGCATCTGAAAATCCAGCATCAAGCGAAGATGTTTGTACTTCGAGTGCGCCAAACATTTTGCCAAAATCAAGAGTCCTACTGCTTCCCGCATCATTATAAAAGATTACTTTTGCTCCAACCTCCCCAATGCTGCCTCCAGTATCATACCTCTTTAAAGTAACATTATACATATTACCTGATGTAGCATTCACTTTCAAAACCTGATAATTTACACTAAAGCACTTTGTCTGGTCAAGTGAATTTGTGTTTGTTGACAAAAGATTTTTTACTGGAACCCAAATGATTCCTACAGCTGCAAGAACCAAAAGCACCATTATCAATGTTGTTACAACAGTTGACAATCCTTTTTTTCCTGTTATCATTTTTCACCCCCTTTGTAAATTTTCTCGTAGCATTACTGCTTTAATTAATAATAAAAGCTATTATAAAAATGTTTTCGTTGATGATTTTTCTTTTTTGCTGTTTATTCTTCATAAAACTATAAAATAGTTGAACCTTGTTTTTTAAAAAAATTTGCAAGGGATTGGAAGAAAGATATTTGAGACCATTGGATTTGATGAAAATCATGTTCATTTTATATTGCAATCTGTTCCAAAATATTCTGCTTCACAAATCTTCAGAATTGTAAAAAGTATAACTGCAATAAAATTGTTTGAAGAATATCTAAATTTAAAAAAGGAATTGTGGGAAGGAGAATTTTGGAGTGGGGGAGTTATGTTGGCAAAGTAGGTTAAGGTATTAATGCAGAGATAATTAGAAATTACATAAAAAATCAAAGAAAAAAAGGAAATCAATTAATGTTAATAGATTTTTAAGATGTCCCATAGTCTTGCCTTAGGAAGTTTCACTAAATTTATCAATAATCTTAAAGAAATCCTCGGAGTTTATATTATAAAAGAAAAAAATAATTAACAGATTTCCCAAATAACTCTTTTCCCTATATTTTAGCTTTCATTGTTTCCTCAAGCCTCTTTTTTTCTTTCCTAACAAAATAAACTAATTAAAAAAATAAAAAATAAACTTATCGATTAAAGTCAAATGTTGCCGAGTTTGTGCAGATCTTTTCTTCCCCGGTCGCTTGGTCAATGTAATAAGGTGCAACTTCTACGCTATTTGCATCTGAAAATCCAGCATCAAGCGAAGATGTTTGTACTTCGAGTGCACCAAACATTTTGCCAAAATCAAGAGTTCCACTGCTTCCCACATCATTATAAAAGATTACTTTTGCTCCAACCTCCCCAATGCCGCCTCCAGTATCAGACCTCTTTAAAGTAACATTATACAGATTACCTGATGTAGCATTCACTTTTAAAACCTGATAATTTACACTAAAGCATTTTGTCTGGTCAAGTGAACTTGTACTTGTTGAAAGCAAGTTTCTTATTGGCCCCCAAATAATTCCTATAGCGGCAAGAACTAAAAGCACAATTATCAATGTTGTTACAACAGTTGACAATCCTTTTTTTCCCGTTATCATTTTTCACCCCCTTTGTAAATTTTCTCGTAGCATTACTGCTTTAACTAATAATAAAAACTACTATAAAAAGGTTTTCGTTGATGATTTTTTCTTTTTTGCTATTTATTGAATTGGTCGATAATCTTAAAAAAATCCCCGGAGCTTATGACTTTGTCAACTTCGGTTAAACCTCTCTCCTCCGCAAATTTGTAAAAAGCTTCGGGTTTGTAACCCCTCTTTTTTAAAGAAATGACCGTTGCAAGCCGAGGATCATCTTCCCCGGAAAATTCACCGGATTTTATTCCCTCGGTTAATTTTCTTTTTGAAAGCACCAAATCCTTAAACTTTATTCTCCCGATAAAAAAAGTCCAGGGAAACTTTTTTTTAAAAACATCAAAAATCATTTTTTGCCTTTCGGCATTGTCTTTATGGTCTTTCCCTCTTATAATATGGGTCATTTCAAAATCCATATCGTCCACTGCAACCACCAAATTCATCAAAGGCCAAACTCTATATTTATCCCCCTGCATTGGATGTTTAGTTGTATTAATCCTTGCAAGTGGAAAATCCCTCATAGATGGATTAGGGTCTTTCATGTCAGATTTGAATCTTAAAACGGCCTCGCCTTCTTTGTACCCTTTTTTATCCAGCATTTTTTCCCAGTTTTTTATATTCTCTTTTATGCTTTTTTTTCTGCATGGGCAATTGGTTTTTTTCATTGAAAATTCTTTAAATTTTTCCGGTTCACATTCACAAATATATGCTTTGTTTTTTTCAATCAACCCGACAGCATAAGCATAATATAAATCTATCCTGTCAGAAGAAACGACATATTTTGTAACATTTCCAAACATCCAGTCGCAGTCCCTTTTTATATTTTCATAGCTTTCAAAAAGTGTCTTTTCCGGATTAGTGTCATCAATAATTACATAAAATTTTCCCGAGTATTTTTTTATATACAAATAAGTCGGAAGACCCGCCCCAATCATATTTCCAATGTGAAGCGGACCTGATGGCGCCGGTCTAAATCTCATGACAACACCTTTTTCTGCATTTGGTAATTCTGGCATCCCCTCGCGCGATTCTCTTTCGGACAAAATTTCTTTAAATTTTTCATATTCTTTCTTTTGCTCATCGAGATTAAATTTAGAAATTTCTTTAATCACTTTCTGAATTTTAGGCATAACTTCTTTCACATCGGACTTTTTAAGCCCTTCATTAAAAAGCGCCGAAACAACTGAGCCGGGATTTGCTTTTCCGCCGTAGGCAATTGCATTTTTTAACGCATATCCGCGAATCTTTTTATCAATATTCTTTATCATACCAAAAATTAGTCTGGGAAGTTTATTAATTTAATTAATTAGAAATTCCATAATATTCCAGGAAAGAAAGACTATTGTTGTGACCACAACAAAAGCCCTTATCAAAAAATTTCCGACTTTTTCAGGGAAAAATGCATTCATAAGCCTTTCATCCTTTTCATGTTTTTTGTGAAGGTTCCTTAAGGGGCACTTTCCGTCATTTGCTATAACTGCTATTGCTTCAATCAAAAGTACAAATGCAGAAATATTGTCAATTTCACCTCTATAATTTGAAAAAATCGCATAAACTAAAAATCCCATACAGAAAACGAAGACAACAGAAGTAAATATATGAAAAAATCTAAGTGAATCTTTCGCAAAAGTTGCATTCATTTGAATAGGATAATTTTTAGTTTTATTAATTTATTGTTTTAAAAAAATGGGGAAACTTTTTAATCAGTATCCTATTTTTTGCTTTCTTTCAAGAACTTCAACCCTTTGTTTCAAATGGTAAATTTGGTTTTCAAGGTCTTCCATTTTTGTTGTCATGTCTGAAAGTTTTTTTGAAAGTTTTTTTCTTCTCTCTTCAGGGCTGTCAGACGAAGAGTCCGCTGAAGCTGTCGAAGCAGCAGAACCCCCCCCTCCAAAAAAGCTAAAAAATCCCCCTCCGGAAGAAATGGAACTTTCCGTTTTATTTTCGGTTTTTATGTTTGATTTAAAATCCTCGACCCTTTCCTGCTGTTTTCTCATTCTTTCAGAAAGATCAATATATTTCTCTTTTTTTTTGAACATTGGCATAAAGTATTAAATTTTCTTAATTATTTAAATTTACCCATTAGAATATTTTTTAAAGATGTTCTTCCAATAGTAAACATGGTTAAAACCATTTCAGAGATAATAGAAGAGGTAATTGGAAAAAAGCCAAAGATGGAGCACAAATTGGTTTATGATTCACCCACCGAAACCCTTGAACCACTTTATTTTTTTATTCTTGACTTAATGAATGACATGGGATTAAATACCGAAAAATTAGTTGATAATTTTGTTTCAAGCCCGGGCTCACAGCACTTTGGGGATATGGGTCAGAGAAAGACTTATATGCAAAACCAAGGGTCAAAACTTTTAGGAGACATAAACACCGTTTTAAGAAGCATCCTTAATCTTATTTATGACTTAAGGGAATTTAAAATCCGCCTTAAGTCTTATGACGATTTAAAAAACTCTAAGGAAAAGGCATCGGCGCTTTTAAGTTTAAAGCAGATATGGATGGACAAAGTGGATATTCAAAAAGGGAATTCTTCAATAAAAGCAATGGCTCTCGGGCAGTCCGGATTTAATACTCTAATAGATGCTTTTTTGGTTGTGGATGATGAAGAAGGAGTTGAAAAACTTGATTTAAACCAGATTGTTAAAAGAATTTTGAAGCCAAGACTCCATGAATTTAATATATGGGTTAAGGAGTCGGAAGGTGAACTAAGAAAAAGATTTCATATTGAAAAAACTTACCTAAAAAGCCAGGTTAATTCGCTTAAAATTTATTCGCGCTGGGCAAAGCCGTATCTACGCGCAGCGCAGGAACTTGAAATGTCTGAAGGAAAGAGAAATCCAAACCTTGTAAACATGTTTAATTCTTTATTGTTAGAACTTACTTTATTTGGAAAACAAACGCTTGACGTTAAGGGGGAGGCAAAATCCGGAAATTTACCCCCTTTTTTTGCAACAGAAAAATTCCTTAATTCAGTTGAGGAAAAATACAATGCATGCATTCTAGTGGATTTTAGCTTCAGGGGAATTCCGTCAAGAACCCAGGCTGGTTTTGTAGTTGGGGGAAGAGCAGAAATTCACTTCAAAGGTTATGCTCTCATGGACAGTGAAATAAAAAAAATTTATGAAGAAATAGATAAATCTGACCTTAATGATGCACTTGGGTTGATTCAGGGTGCAACAACAGAAAGTCTTGAGGTACTTAAAGAGGATATTGATGAATATATAAATGACAAAGAGGAAGAAACAAAAAAAGAAAAGAAACATCCCGGAGACAATCCTTTCTTTGCATTGTTTGGGGTTTATAATAAAAAAGACCCCCAAGAAAAAGAGAAAAAAGAAAAGAAAAAAACTGGCCCTTACAAAAGACACCTAAAGTGGTATGAAAAAGAATATTTTATCCCTTCAATTGAGGAAAAAACAGCCACTCTGACAAAAGCACTTTTTGAAACTTACAAAAGGGCCCACGGAATGTCTGCTTTTCCAAGCTAAGTTTTAGCAGCAAATAACAATATCCCAAATAATTAAATATCCTTTTTTCTTTTCACATACATGGCAAAAAAAGAAAGTTCAAAAGAGAATAAAGAAAAAAACAGAAAAGAAAAAGAGAAAGGTAAAGCAGAAAAAAAAGAAAATGGGGCAGATAATGAGTCTCAGGACTGGTTTGAAGACCATGAGCCTTATAAAGAAGAAGAGCTTTCCGAAGATGAGCTTGAAGAACTTGAAACTTCTCTTGAAGATGAAGCAGAATTTAAAAACCGTATGATGCACTTTTTGACGAGCCAAAAAAGAGACGTTTCTCTTGAAAATATGCTTGAAATTCCTGAAAGCGATATTGATGAACCAACCAAAAATATAAAAGATGATGACACTCGTAAGGAGGACAATTTTGATTATATACCCAAACCCAAGGCTGAACTTATGAAATATCAGGCTTTTGAACCGGAGACTAATTTTTCAAGACCCAACATGTCTTCCACTGAAAGAATTTTGGAAGAGCAAAAGCAACTCTACAAGCATCTTAAAACAGTCGGAGAAGAGATGGTTGGAAACGAAAAATCCGAATGGAATCCCATAACCCCCGAAGACACTATGAAAAAGGATTACCTTAAAAAAAGAAAGATTTGAACTTATTTATTTTTACACATAAATATATTTAAACCAAACTCCTACGGGTTTATCATGAAATTTATTGATGAAAAAGTTGTTAAAACTGAAATCAAAAAAAATATGTTCCATTTTGAAAATTTAAGAATAGGGAATAAAGAGTATACGTTGAGTCTTGTCAATGGTCCAGTATTCTTATAAAAAAAAGAATTTATTTCTTTTTTATTTAACCCTGAAGAAAAGTCTGCCGACCATTCAACTGCAGACTATTCAATTTCTGTTGACAAAAACGGAATCTCATTTGAAAGGCATGTTTACAGGAAAAATCATAATCACGATGACCTTGAAACATTACAGATTGTAATTGATGAGGAAAAAACAGGAAGAAAAAAAGGTGAATTTGCTTGTAGAGATGATTCTCATGTTCCCACAGAAAGAACGGGTTATGATATGTTTTATATTGAATTTGGAAGTAAAAAAGTGGATTACTAATTTAAAAAAATTCAATAATTTAATAAACATCTTTTTCTTAATAATCTCGGGGTGAGAAATATCAATTATGGCAAAAGATTATACTATTGAAAACATTTATGAACCGGGCTATGATTCTTTCATGCCAAGTGAAGATTCCCCCTATCTGGGAAAGCAGGGAATGATTCCGGCCCGCCAACTGGGATTGACTACTGACCCAAGAGTTGCAAATCAGATTGCTGCATTAAGCCAGTCATTAAACCAGGGAATTTCCATTATGGAAATTGGAACTCTTTCTCCCCAAATTTTTGAACAAATTCCGAAACAGCATTTTGCAGAGATGAGGCGAAAAGCAAAACTTGCCGGCGCTGAACTCACTCTTCATGCGCCGATACAGGGAACAGACCCGTCGGGATTTGGACAGCAGGGCTGGGACGAATCAAACAGGCTCCTTGTGGAAAGGCAACTTAAAGATATGATTGACAAAGCCTCAATAATTGACGAAAAAGGCAATATGCCTATAACTATTCATGGCTCAAACGCTGCAGGTTCAAATTTTAAATATATAAATGATGAAAACGGAGAAAGAAAAAAAGTTACTGATATGCTTGTTGCTGTTGACAGGGAAACGGGACAATTAAGGCCAATTAAAGAGGATACTAAATTTTACCCTGATTTTGGGGTAAGAAAAGAAAAATACTCCCCTGAAAAACAACTCGAAATTGCAAACAAAACAATGTGGGAAGACCAGATTGAGAAAATAGAATTTCAAAAAGTAAATTTTGATAATATTATTTCAAAAATTCCTAAAGAAGCCCAGATAATGGCTATCAAGTCAGGAGAGGATGAGGAATATTTCAGACAGCTTGGTCCCAATGAAAAAAATTTGGTTTTAAAAACAAATTCGGCAAGGGCTTATCTTGATGACATTCATCGTTCTTTGAACGGCACTTTTTCAAAAGCTTATGAACTTGGAACTGATGGCCAAAAAAAAGAACTTGAAATAATGTCCAACGAATTTGCAAGAGATTTGTATGGTGTTGACCCTGAAAAAGTTAAAAGCGGAAAATTGACCGAAGAAGAAAAAGCGAGAATGAGTTATGTTTATCATGACTTTCAAAATCAGGCAAATGCGATGCAGGTTTTTGCTGAAAAACTAAAAAAAGTGAATCCTCAAATACTTGAAGGGATAGAATCCTTTTCAATAAATAAGGCTTCAGACACTTTTTCAAATGTTGCAATGCATGCGTATGAAGTAAAGGGTGATAAGGCACCTTCCCTTTCAATTGAAAATTTGTATCAGGATATTGGTTTTTCCCAGGGGGAAGATTTAAAGAATTTGGTTGAAGCTTCAAGAAAGAAATTTGCTGATAAACTTGTGAAAGAAAAAGGGGTTTCAAATGGGGAAGCGGAGAAAATTGCTTCAAAGTTAATAGGAGTTACTTTTGACGTTGGACACATGAACATGTCAAAAAAATTCGGATATACTGACAAAGACCTTGTTGAAGAGGCAAAAAAAGTTTCAAAATATGTAAACAAAGTTCATTTAACAGACAATTTTGGCTTTAATGACAGCCATCTTCCCCCCGGAATGGGAAATGTTCCTTTTCAGGCGCTTTTAGAAGCATTGGGTGAAGAAGGCGCAAAGGCAATAAAAATAAATGAAGTCGGAGGATGGTTTGAGCATTTCAAGACTTCACCTTTTCCCCAAATTTTAGAAGCATATGGCTCTCCTATTTATTCGGCGGCAATGGGTCCTTACTGGTCGCAGGCCGGAGGTTTTCAGCAAAGTTATATGGAAGGTTACGGTCAAATGCTTCCATCGACAAATTACCAGCTTTTTGGAGCAGGATTTTCACAGCTTCCCCAAAGCCTTGGAGGTCAGCAAAGTCAGGGCCGGGAAAGCGGCGGAAGAATGGGTGGTGGAGGATTTTAAGCCCAAAGACTATTTCAAAAATTTGCTAAAGAGGTTTTGAAATTCATAAATTCATTAATTAAGAAAATAAAGAAAATTTAAATACCCGAAAATATATATTAAAGAATAAGATGGTGAAAAAAAAGCATCCTAAAGCAGTCGTGAAAAAAGTTTTAAAAAAAGGTTCAAAGAAGAATCCAAAAAATATTCCAAGCCTGAACCTTAAAACAGACCATGAAATTGCAACTGATTTCGCGCTCAAATCTTATGAAAAATTTAATAAAATAATAAAATCAGTTGTTCTTTTTGGTTCGGTTGAAAAAGAAAAAGCGACTTTGGGTTCGGATATTGACATAATAATAATTGTCGACGATGTTTCAATTAACTGGGATCAGGAATTAATTGCATGGTACCGTGAAGAACTTGATAAAATTCTTCAATCTAACCCATATAACGCAAAACTTCATATAAACACAATAAGATTATCTACTTGGTGGGACGACCTTCTAAAGGGAGACCCTGTTGTTTTGAACATAATAAGAAGTGGTTTTCCAATTCTTGATTACGCCGGGTTTATTGAACCTTTAAAATATCTTATGCTCAAAGGAAAAATTAAAGGGACTCCCGAGTCAATTTACCAGTGCATTCAAAGAGCTCCCATGCATTTAGCAAGAAGCAAGGCTGCGGAACTGACTGCAATTGACGGGCTTTACTGGTCAATGGTTGACTCAGCGCATGGGGCGCTAATTGCATCAGGATATTTTCCACCTTCTCCTGAACATGTTATGGTTGACTTAAAGGAAGCATTTGTCGACAGGGGATTTTTAAAACTGAAATATGTTGAGTGGTACAAAGACCTATATCATCTTCACAAAAAAATAGATCACAGAGAAATTTCTGATTTAAAAGGTGTAGAGATAGATATGTGGCAACAAAGAACTGAAGAATTCATGAAAGAAATGATTTCGCTTGTTGAAAAAATCGTAAGAGAGAAAAAAGGATAAATATTAATTTTTATACCATTAGGATAATCATCTTATCTATTAAACAACTTAACTAATCCTGCAAGATTTTTATCTATAATTTTGACACATTCCGCAACAGCTTCTTTTGAAATGGGTTTTAGTCCATTATCAGTTAAAAATAAAGAAACTTACTTTTTCCCTTTTTCTTTAGCAGATTCTTCTTTCATTTTTTTGTAGCCTTCCAAAAAAGAATCATAAAAATTGTTAGAGTTTTGTGTTACCGATTGGTTAAGAAGAGAAAGTCCAGCAAATTCTTTGTAATCGTTTGTCAAATGAGTGTAAGCCTGTAAAAATGCTCCTTCTTCTTTAGATGGAGAATATTCTTTTCCTGATTCTTTTGCTTTGTGTGCTTTTTCCCCAATTGAAGCATAAGAGATTTTTTGCAATTCTCCCGGGAGGCTATCAATTTTTTCTTTAGTTCCGGGAGCAACTTTTTTAACAACTTCTCCAAGGTCTCTTAATGTTAAGTGTATTTGTGCATCCTGAATTAATCCAAGAGCGGCCATTTCAAGTTCATGATTTGTTACATGGTATTCAGGAGCGGAGATGGTATTATAGCCTGTAGTCTGTTGCATTTCCTGTCCTTGTTTGACTTTTTGATTATAAATGCCATTTCTCATTTCATAAGCTTTTTCACTTGTCAAGAAATTATTAAATGCGTAACTTCCTGCGTCAGCACCTTTTTTTCCGTATGGAACTTCAGTCTTAAGGTAATTTGCTCCGGCATAATTTAAAAGACTTTCAAGATTATTGAGTCTGTCTTTTCTTAATTTTTCAGTCGCTTCGATTTCTTTTTTTGCTTTCTCCTCAGGACTTACCCCATGATTTTGTTTTTTCTCTGTCATTTTATTGCTTTTTCTCCTTATCTTTATACATGGTAAAACTGTATGTTTCATCTTCTGGCGAGTATTTTACATAAATAAGCATATCTTTTCCCTCTGCAAGGGTGCCAAAAGTAGGTTTAAAGTTAAAACTATTATACAAACCAAGATCTACAGTATTCATTGAACCTTTTGATAAAACCTTCAAATCTCCTTGATTGTTTTCAATCATCTTCTCAATTTTTGATTCCACTTTATTGTTTTCATTCGAATTTTCTATAATGGGGTTCCTTTTATCATGAATTTTGTACTTTCTTTTCTGGGCGTTCAAATCAGAATCACCTTGATGAATGTTTATCATAAAAAATCCACAATTCCAAACTTTATAAATCTTTTGGTATGTCGTATCTTAGAAATAGTAACAATTATTTGCTTCCAAGAAATTCGTAATCGGTTCTTATTCCCCCGGGAAGCTTGGGATCAATTTGTTTTATCAAAATTCTTGCAATTTGAACCGCTTTTTCGTTAGGCAAACGGAAAATGAAAAGCTCTTTTCCGGATTTTAAAATCGCGGCTTTTCCGATGGATTTTCCAAAGGAAAGCTGCATTCCAGTTTGCATACGGTCAGCTCCCGCACCAGTAAGCATTTTGTTTTCTCTTTGAATGTGATGGGGAAAAGGAACAACCTTAAACAGGTATTGCCCGTTAAGCTCACTGTCAAGTTTTTTATTTATGTACTGCCTGCATGATTCAAGAGCATTATGCCTGACCTGAACTTGTTCCGTTGCAACTACCCTCAAAACATGAGGAAGTTTTCCTTCATTTACAAGAGATGCTTTTCCCATTTCAAACTTAACAATACTTTGAGGGGGTACAACTTTAATAAAAGACTTTTGTCTCTTTCTGCTGACTCTTGTAAAGGGTGTAACACGTCTTTTTGAATATGCATTTGCTTTTCGGAGTGATGCCATTAATCCCGTCCCCAAAAAAATTTAAAGTTTTTAACAATTTTTTCTATTTTAGGCAAAGTTGCATAGGGAGATAATTCAGAAGCACCCGCAAGTTTTGTCAATTCTTTTTTAATTTCATTATTAACCGAATCTAAAAAGATTATTTTTTGTCTTGACTCATCGCCACCTAAAGCCTTCACATCTTGTATTTCAAGACAGGGGTAGTATTTAGTCAAAAAACCTTTATCGTTTCCTGAGTATCCGTAAGGAGCTCCATAAAGTTTTCTAAGAAAAAAATTAACAAAAAATTCATTCTCTTTTTGAATTTCTACTTCTTTCATTTTATTTTAACCTCCGTTGTGACAGCCTGTCCCGGCAAACCTTTCTCAAAAATTGCCCGCAAAACTCCTTTAGATCCATGGGGGGCAACAATTTTACCAGATATGACTTTTCCGGCAGGAGACTTCCATTCAACTGATTTTCCGACTAATTTTTCCGCTTTTTCCTTTGAGTCAACGCCTTCTACTTCAATTAACATATGCTTTTCATGGATAATGTGCCTTCCTCTTCTAAACTGAATTACTCTTCCTTTCATTTGATTACTCCCGTAAGTGAATGAGTGAAAATCCTCTTGGATTTACTCTTGTCATGTTAGATTATTGAGAAATTGGTTTATAAAACTTTTTACATAAAATTTTCTTTTATACTTTTTTGAAAATAAAACTTTATATATGATGAAAACTAAAAAAACTTATGGCAGTATATATATTTAAGGAAACGCAAAATAGAAATTTAAAAGAGACAAAACCAATCTCATTTTATATAATCTATTGCACTAATCTTTTTGGAAATTTTAAAGTGGGAGCTGTCCTAAATAATGAAGAACATATAGAAGAAACCTTAAAAAATCCTTTTTTTAATGGAAAAGTGATTAAAGACAAACTTCCAAGAAAAATCAAATCATTTGAAAAAAACCTAACGCGCAAATTTGAAACAGACATAGGAGATTTTGAATACAAGGCAGATGTGTCCAGAATTCCCTTGGATTTAATTTCGGGTTAAATTTTCACTTTTCCAAAACATAAATCATTCTTCCGACAATCTGGTTTTCCCGAAACTCGGGAATTTCATAAATCGCATGATATCCTGTGGCTTTTAGAATTTTTTCTATGTCGCATTTGCTTCTCTTTTTGCCGACTCTTATGTAAGGCGAAGTAAAGACAATTCTGCCTGAAAGTTCATTCTTAAAATTATTAATAACACGAATTATTAAATTTTCAAATCTTTCAAGGGTTTTTTTTGCCTCTTTTTTTTGAGGGGTTTTTTTTAATGTCTCTCCCAAATCAGGTTCGGTTGCAATTGCGTCCGCTCCTTTTATTGTTTCATTTGAAGAATCCGCATTAATTAGGTCATAATCGTTTTTGTTAAATCTGAACCATTCCATATTTTTCTGAGCATTATTAATAGCATTTTTGTCCCGGTCAATACCAATTACTTTAACTTTTTGAAGAAGCGCCTCAGATAAAACCGTCCCCACTCCGCAAAATGGGTCAAGCAATGTTTCTCCTTTTTTTACACAGGATAAATTAATCAAAATTTTTGCAAGACGCGGGGAAATAGCAAGAGATTCGCGCCTCACAGGCTTATTCATGTCCCGTTTTTCAATTTTTTCATAATCGCAATTTTCAACGATTCTTCCAAATAAAATTTTATCTTTATAATCATATACAAAAAACTCCTCGCCAATCAATTTTGAAGAAGGAATTTTCATTCTGCCCCCTCCCTGAAGTTTTATGTTTCCGGCCAAATGTTTAAGAGTTGCTTTTAATTTTTCACGCCTGAATTTTTCTTTTAAAGTTTCAGCAATTAAATCATAACTAGGAGAAAAATCCCAAATTGCATAATTCAGTTTATTTTCGGCTCCCATATACAAATTTAAACTTTCAATCTTATCAGATACTTCTTTAAAACTCCCTGATGCCAAAACTTCCCCGATTGAAATAATCCCCCCAAAATTATCCACAATATTATTATTGAGAAGATTTTTTGAATCAATTAAAAGCCCATTTTCAATGAGACTTGATTCAGTTATTTTATTTCCTTCTTTCTCAAAATGCGAAAAAACTTCTGCTTTTGAAAGTTCAATATTTCTGCCCAATATAAAAAGGGATTTCATAAAATAAAAAGAAAAGTTAAATTTAAATAACCTCCTTCTCTCGATAAACTTGTGGAAAATAAAAAAGGTCTTGCACAATATCGGGAATTCATCGAAACTTCGATAATTGTTTACTTGTATATTCACTAATCACTTTAATGCTTCCCTTGACTAATTTAATCGAAGTAACTTTGTCGTCAATACTTTCAATTGCCGTGACTCTTTTTGTTTTCGGCTTCATTGGATACAAAATTTCCCGCAAAAAAAAGACGGTTGTTAAATCTGGAAAAGCCGGAGCCTGGGCAGGAATTATTGCAGGACTTATATCGGCAGTTCTGGGAATTTTATCATTTTACCTTTTCCCTGAAAGAATTGCTGAAATTCTACAGGCTGCAGCACAACAGGGAATTGACACAAATGCTTCAATGACAATAATTCAAATAGGAATTTACCTGAATATAATTATTCTCCCGCTGATATATGCAGCAATAGGAGCTTTGTTTTCGTGGCTTGGATTTTTTATTTTTAAAAAGAAGTGAGAATGCCCTAATAGATATCTTGAAAAATTAATTAAAAAATAAGATTTTAAACTCGCATCCCCTAAATTATTAATGCTAAAAAGAAAAAATATTCCAAAAGGAATAAACCTTTTGACTTTGAGCACCTCAATAAGATGGTTTGGATGGGGGTTAGGAGAAGCATTTATCCCTATTTTCCTCCTTTTGTTCTCTACAAATTTTTTGGAAACTGGATTTTTAGCATCTGTTTTCAATATCGTTTTCTTTTTATCCCTTCCAATTTCAGCATATCTTGCAGACAATTTCAAGGCAAAAAGGATGATTCTTGCAGCAATGATAATTTACATTTTTATAGGGTTGGGATATTTTTTGGCAGGACTTGCAGGCCTCGTAATTTTTATAGTAATTTCAAGAGGCCTTAATGGAGTATCATATTCTCTGGACCAAATCGGAAGAGAATCTTATTTCATGAGGCATTCATCAAAAGGAGAAACTTCACGCGTGTTTGGCAGGTTTGACCTTATAACAATCCTTTGGTGGATTTTTGCTGTTCTGCTTGGTTTTGCAATGGTTCAGTTCTTCAATGTCAAAATTCATGAACTTCTATTTTTTATAGCCCCGACATCTCTTATTTCATTCTTGGTTGTTTTAAAGTTAAAAGAAAAAAACAAGAAAAAGAAAAAAGTCAGGTTTTCAGTTGAAAAGGCATATTTAAAAATGTTTAAGGAAATTAAACACTTTAACAAAAGGTTAAAACTGATTGCCATTCTTGCTTTTGTATTCGGAATTCTGAATTCAATCATTTACTTTTTTGTTCCTATTTCAGCTTATCTTGGGGGAAATGGACTGATTGGTGCTGCGCTCCTTGCCCTGGTTTATTCAGTCCCCCTAATGTTTGGAAAAAATCTTGGAAAAATTGCCGACAGAAAAAAAGGAAAAATATATTTTTTTGGAATTATCGCTCTGATTTTAATCTTGTTGTGCCTTATCTTTTTCAAAAATTATATTGTTCTTCTTGCTGTAATGTTCTTTTCAAGTGTTGTTTTTGAATTAATCTCTTTGACAAACAAAGGAATGATAACAAGGATTGCAAATAGGTCTCATATCGGAGAAGTCGACGGTTCCTTGATCGGAATTGCTGCACTTGGAATAATAATCGGTCCGATACTTTTTGGGCTTTTAATTGACTCAATAAATATAACAAATGCTTATATTGTAATAACCGCAATAACTCTCGTTTCACTTTTTATTTTGATAAAGGAGAGAAAACACCTTAAAAGTTAGGCTTCAGGCAAGGTTACACAATTTCTTCATTTCTTTTATCAATGAGAATTCCTTAAAACACAATCTCAAAATCCCCATAGGCTTTTTTCAGCACATCAAATACTTTTGAATTAATTTCAAACTGGGTTTTGTCTTTTTGATTCGCAAGCGCTTTTTCAAGCTCTTCAAGACTTGATTCCTCAATTTTCTCCCTGACCTTTTTAATGGAATTTCCTTCAAAAAGGAAAGTTTTCCCGTCCGCATTTACAATTTCAATTTTTTTGTCTTTAAAATTAAGAATCATTTTCCCCTTATTAATGGAAATTAAGTCTTTTCTTTGTATGTATTCAATCAAATCTTTAACAAGAATTTCGGCGTCTTTTCTTACTCTATCAATTTTATGGGAGTCAGAAATTTTCTTATTAAATTCTTTTTTAGTTTTAACAACATCTTTTAAAATCCTTAAGTGCTGGTTTGTAAATTTGGCTTTTTTAATGTATTCTTTTTCAAATTCTTTAACTAGATTCTTCTGGGATTTTTCCCCCATAATGTTCTTTAGGAGTTCAATAACATCCCCGTATATCTGATGGATTGTTTTTTCCTGGAATTTGGCTTCAATCTCTTTTCTTAGTTCTTTAAGCCTTTTCAAATATTCTTCGGTTTCCTTTAAAAGTGAATCAATTTCTTTTCCGGAAATCTCTTTTATTTTCTCGTGCTCGTAATCCTTCCACGTTTTAACAACCTTTTCAAGAAAGTCAACATATGTCTTTTCAATCATTTTTGTGTCAAAAAATGCTTTTTTGAATGCATTGACAAGCTCCTTTGAAGCCGGCGGAGGATATCCCCCAAGCATTAAGATTGCCTGGGCGGGGGTTGTTACACCCCAGAAAATATTTGTAAAAATATCAGACAAAAGGGTTCTTTTGCTTCTTTGAATTATCCCGTCACCCATGCTCATAAACATATCAATTGCCTCAGGAGAAGGTTTAAGTTTTCCCATTCTCAGTAAAGATTTCCAAGGCATGAAGGTTCCCCGGTCATAAAGCGGAACACCGTCACGAATAAAAGTGAACATGACCGGATGAGCATCTTTAACTGCATCCCAAAAATCAGTCAAAAGATAAATCTGGGGTTCAAGACGGTTTTTAACTCCTGCAATTTGGGTTGCTTCTGCAACATACTGATAAATTATCCCTCTTAATCTTTCAAGAAGCTCACGGCGTGGCATTCTTTTAACGTCAGTGTCATTAATTATAACAAACACATCAACATCACTTGTCTTCACAGCATCGCCCCTTATCAGGCTCCCGCCAATAACATAACTTACTACATATTTTTCAAATTTCTGAAGAACTAAAGATTTGTGAATCTCTGAAACTCTTAAGGCTCCCAGAATCCCTTTATCATAAATCGGGTAACTCATCGCAATCGCGCCTGAAAGTTCAAACTTTTGATCCATGCAGATTTCCCATATTTCGGATGGGGTCATGAGGTGCAGCCAGACTTTTTCCTTTGATTTTTGAATTTCTTTTATTATTTCCTGTTTTATTTTAGGAACTTCTTTTGCTTTCTCATCGGGAACAATAATTACAACATGAACAGAATCCTTTGATTCGGGGCTGGCTTCTTCTTCTTCAATAAACTTTGGTATTGACTGGGGAGGTAGAATTCCAAAAGCAAGAACATATCTGAATTTCTTAAGTACAAAAGTTTTCAGTTTTTCAATTTCTTTTTTTGTTTTTTCAAATTTTTTTTTCTCTTCTTCTGGATTAACTTTGGGGATGCTTGGTTTGGAATAATTTAAATCCATTCCCGGAATAGAGTCAGTATTTGAAACCATGAATTAAAAACAAAGGAGTTGTTTATAAAAGTTTGGGGGAAAATCTGGATTTGCCATCCAAAGATTTAATTAAATTTACCACTAAACTGAAAATTTTATCTCTATTCTCTTTATATTTATTATATTGGTAATCAAATTTTGATGTTCCGCGGATATCTCTTATTTCCCAAAGTTTAAATTTTTTACTCTTTTTAATATAATTCGGCAAATCTTTGTCCGCCATCGATTTTTCCATTATTACAATTATAATATCTGCATCTTTTACTTTTGATTTGTCGGCTTTTTTAATTAGGGATTTAGAAACGTCAATTCCCTGCTCCTTCATAACCCTTATAACAGGCTCCCATTTTGGAACTCTTGCATGATATTTTTTCAGATAATAATAAGGATAAACTCCACAGCTTTCTGCATAATTATTTTTTGTAAGCTTATTAAAAAAGAATTCTGCCATCCGGCTTCTGCTTATATTATACTTACAAACAAATAGAATTCTCATTTTCAATCAAAATCCACAAAAATTATTTTTGCCTTTGACATTTTTTTATAAAAATCGAGCTCCGGAACTTTTTTCTTGGATTGAAAAATGATCAAATTCAATCCTTCCCAGAATAAAAACCATCCCGCTGGTTCAGACAAGACAGATAAAAAAGTGAGAAGATAATCTGTACTTCCGCGAGTTAAAAAGAAAGTTGCAATAAGCATAAAAACTACCCCAAAAAAAAGAAACAGGCTTCCCTGTTTTAATATCTTTTTTTGTGTTAGTTCCAGATTTTTTAGATTAATTTTAAACTGCTCTTTAAGTCTTTCTTTGATTATCTTTTCTTTACGGAAGTCTCTTTTGTTTTTTGGGACAAGAAATTTTAAATCAATATCTCCGAATTTTTTTTCTTTACTCGCCCTATTCATTTCATTAAGCAGATCTTCTGAAAGAAGTTTTTGTGAATAAGATCTCGAATCAAAATCTGAAAAAATATAATCGTAATTTTCAATAAAAAGCCCCACATCAGAAAGCTTTCCGAGATTCTCAGAATTTCTTTCCTTTTCCATAAATGGTCCCCTCTTTATAAACAAAAGCAAAGTGAGTTTTTAATGGTTATGCTGGAGCATAAAAACAAAAATAAAATGGTCCATGGAGGAATCGGACCTCCCATCGAATGTAATGAGGATGATAGGTCTGAGAAATGGTCCATGGAGGAATCGGACCTCCGTTTTCTCGGTGTAAACGAGATGTTCTGCCATTAGACTAATGGACCTGATAATAAATAAATTGCTTAACTATTTTAAAAAGGTTTCTTAATCAAGTTCAATCCTAGCGGTATTATCAGCAATTGAATTTAGATATATCAAAACCCTTTCATAGCTTTTAGTCATGCCTTTTTTCTTCTGCTCTTCAACAATTTTTAGGACAGGCTCCCGTTTCATAAGTAAAATATCTAATCCTTTTCTTCTATGTTAAATTAAACTGCTCCTGAAATCATACTTACTTCCTTTGGAAGATGGATTAAAATATGCATGAACCGTTCTTGAATTTAAAATTTCATTACAATGGTCCATCACAATTCTAAAACCACCAATTTCATCTCCAGGAGGAGTTTCGGCAAAGTAATGAACTTTAAACCCTTTTTCTTTAATCCTTCTTTTGCAATCCAATAAGTATGTTTTTTCTTCATCTGTTGCATTTCTCACCGAGCAAAGCATATAAACATCATAAAGATAATCCTGTTAATTTCTATATGCGGAAACCGATAACAGAATAAAAGTGTTCATTTCAAAGGGGAATTTCTTCACTTTTTATTCTCTGGAAACCGTCTACATAAATTTCTTTTTTAAATAAGGAGAAAAATACTTCCCAAATTTCTTCTGCAATTCTTTATTTTGCCAGTCGCCCGCTTGTATAAAACCCCTACAGTTCTTAGATCCGCAAGAACACTTAAATTTTTCAATATTGGAATCATACATGGCGTAATCCATAGTTAGTTCTTCTCCTTCATTGATCTCTCTCATCGCTACCGCCCTAATATCTCCTTCCCATCCAACATTTGGATCACAAGAATGGTTAAATGCACCCCCTATTTCAATCTCTTTTTTTGTGGATGGCACAATATAAAAATTATCATTTACTTGTGTTCCAAAGTGTCCAACTCTTTTCCAATAATTCTCAATATCGGAAACAGGAACTATAATCCCCCCAACAATGCAAACCATTTCATCTTTTTTTATTTTATTTATAGCAACAAGTCCAATCCCGTGGATTTTGGAGTTATATACTTTTAATTTTGGATTCGTCCATCGATGAGACCATTTTTTATGTAAATCTTCCATTAAAATAATTGAAAAGGCTTTTATAAAAATGTTACCTTTTGCATCTCAAAAAAGAGTGCGGAAACCGGGAATCGGACCCGGGTCACAACCTTGGCAAGGTTGCATTCTACCACTTAACTACTTCCGCTTAAAATTGTTTAGTGATATTTGTTTAAAAGATTAATTATTTTAAAAATATAGTAAGATTTATATTAAATTTTTTGTTATATTAATTATGACATTTGAAGGACACGGACTTCAACATTTCCACATAAGAAAGAGGATTAACTTAAAACGGGAAAAGTTTCCAAATCCAGACAAAAAAATACGAGTTCTTGATAAAATAATTTACATTGTGAGTATTATTGGACCAATAATGATGCTTCCGCAGGTCTTAAAAATCTTTATAGAAAAAAACGCAGACGGAGTTTCTATGATTTCTTATGCTTCTTTTGCGTTCCTTTCAATTATATGGCTGTTTTACGGAATTGTTCACAAAGAAAAACCAATAATTATAACTAATCTTCTCTGGATAATGGTTCATCTTCTTGTTGTAATTGGAGCTTTGATTTACGGAAGAGGATTTCTTTAAAAAGAGTCTATAACTCTCTTGATTATGATAATTGATGTCCATGCTCATATTGACCTCTTACCTGAAAAAAAAGCAAAAGAAATTCAGGAAGATAAAAAGATTAAAATCGTTGTGTCAAATTCGGTTAATCTGGGGTCATGCAAAAAGAACCTTGAAATTTCAAAAAAATATCCGAAAATAAAATTTGCCGCAGGACTTTATCCTGAAGAAAGTTTGACTCTTGATAAGTATAAAGAGTTTGAGGAATTTCTTTTGAAAAATAAAAAGGAAATTGTTGCAATAGGAGAAATTGGACTTGACAAAACGGAAAAACTTGATTTTGAATTTCAAAAAGAAATTTTTGTAAAGCAACTTGACTTTGCAAGAAATTTAAATCTGCCTGTAATTATTCACACAAGAAAAACTGAAAAAGAAGTTTTGGAAATCCTTGAAAAATTTCCTGAATTAAAAATTGTCCTCCATTGTTTTTCAGGAAATTTTAAATTTGTAAAAGAAGGAATTGAACTTGGGTGTTATTTTTCAATTCCGACAAACGTTGTTAAAAGCGAGCATTTTCAGAAGATGCTGACTGTTGTTCCTAAAGAAAAAATCCTCACTGAAACAGATTCACCTTATTTATCTCCTTTTCCTGAAAAGAAAAATGAACCTGCTTTTATTACTGAATCAATAAAAAAAATAAGTGAAATATGGAAAACCCCAAAAGAAGAAACTGAAAAGTTAATTGAAAAGAATTTTGAAAGAATATTTTTATAATAAAAAGGGCCATCAAAAGATTTAAATAAGAAACCCTTTTTGACTAATGATGGAAAAAGACATCGGGAAAATTTCAAGGAATGACCAGTCTGACATTGTTCTTAGAATTGACGACTTTGGCGGGAAGCGTGGGTTCACAATTCGTGAATATGTGACTTCTGAAAGATACACCGGTTTCACAAAATCCGGGGTGAGGATCCTTGCAAAGGACTTTCCAAAGTTCAAGGAAATGGTAAACTCTGTTTCCAAAGAAGACATGACTGACGAAGGAGATTCTGAAGAAGAACCAAAAACAAAGCCCGCAAAAAAACAGCCAAAAAACCAGGAAGAACTGCCGGATTATTAATTATAATTATTAATATGGAAAAAGAAACAAAAGAAGCTTTTGACATTTTGCTTTCAAATATTGAGGAAAAAAAGAATTTTTTAAAAGAAAACTTTTCACCGTCTTATAAAAAAAGCCCTATCGAAATTTCAGTTTACGAAACAGCAGACCTTGCGGGACTTCACTTATTTAGCGACTATAATGAAGAATTTAGACTCTCAAAAAGGCAGGGTTATTTAATAAGGGAATATTTTCAAATGACACAAATTGAAGATGCAATAAACGAGCTTTATGATTTTTACCCCAGCATTTTCTCAGGTGAGCCAATATTCAAGATATCTCATGAACATTTATTGGGTTCACATGTTCCAAGATATAACCAGGACGAAATTGAAAAATAGATTTACTCCACTCTGTAACCCACAATCCATTTTAATTTATTAAGAAGTTCAATCACTTTTCTTAACTTTTTTCCGTTACATTCAACAAGGTATTCATATTTTTCGAGTTCATTTTCTTTTTCAGATTCCATTGAAATCATTTTCACTTTATTAAAAGTTTTCAGAAGGTGGTTGAATTTTTCAATGTCTTTCATTTTAATTTCAAAAAATATTCTTTTCTGGTAAGAACCAACCCCATGCTTTTCAAAATAGAGGTCTATTAAAATAATTATCCATACAAAAAAGTAAACTGCTCCTCCTACCAAGTAATCACCAACACCGATTAAAAGCCCAAAAATCGCAAATACCCATATTCCGGCAGCAGTCGTTATACCATATATTTTGTCAGTTGTTTTTATTAAAGCCCCGGCTCCCAAAAAACCAATTCCTGTCACAATCGCCCCAAGTATAGGAAGGGGATTTCCTTCCCCAAATTCCATGCCAATTATAGCAAGCCCGCATGAGCCGATTGCAACAAAAGTAAAAGTTCCAAAACCTATGGGCTTATGCGCATGCTGTCTTTGAAAACCAAAAAGCATTGCAAAAATGAATGTGATAAACATTCTGAAAATGATAAGCTCTGATTCCATAAAAATCCTAGAAAGTTCTCCTATTTAAATTTAAAGGTAAATAAAAGCAAGATAATTAAAAAGCCAAAAATAATAAATTTTTTCATGTGGAAGAAGATGAAAATTTATCTGGAAAAATAAATCGGGGTTATGAAATCTAATTATTTATTAATACTAGCTTTAAACTCTTTTCCGTCATTCAAGTAACTTGGCATTAAAGAACTGTGGCCAAACTGAATCGTCAGATCAATTCCGAGATTTTCCATTCCGACAGGATAATCGCATGCTCCAAAACAGCTACCAAGATAAATCAAAAAGTCAGCCCCTGTTTTTTCTTTGAGATAATCCACTATTGCTGTTGCATATGGTTTTAAGCCATCAGGAAACTGGACCAAAACAAGCTTCGCTTTCACTTTTTTTATAGATTGAACAGCCCCGCCTAAATCAAGATTATACTCTTCATTCAGGTCCTTAATTGTCCTTTCTTTTATCATGATTTTTCAAGAAAATAAGAAATTATAAACTTAATCATTTTATTAATATTTAAAAATACTCCTGCAATCAATTTTAAATGGAAAAGATAAAGATTCGCCAGCCAATTGTAACAGTTGCAGGACACGTTGACCATGGAAAAACCTCGATTCTTGATGCTCTTAGAAGTTCATCTGTCCAGGAAGGTGAAGCGGGGGGAATAACCCAGAAGATTTCTTTTACAACTTTTCCGGTAGAAAATCTAAGAAAAGCCTGCCCTTTAATTGAAAAATCCAAAATAAAATTAAATATTCCGGGATTCCTTTTAATTGACACCCCCGGTCACGCAGCGTTTACAAACCTCAGAAAGAGAGGAGGCTCCCTTGCTGACCTTGCTGTTCTTGTTATAGATATTAATGAAGGAATAAAACCCCAGACCGCAGAAGTAATACAAATCTTAAAGATGAACAAAACCCCTTTTGTAGTCGCACTTAACAAAATTGACAAAATTACAGGATGGAAAAAATTAAGCGATGACCTGAAAACTTCAGTCGAGAATCAGGGAGAAAGGGTAAAAGAAGACTTCCTTGAAAAATATTATACCCTTCAGGGAGCACTCCAGTCATATGAACTTGAAACAGACTTGTTTTACAATATAACTGACTTCACAAAAAAAATCGCGCTTGTCCCATGCTCAGCTTACACTAAAGAAGGAATTCCTGAATTAATTTTAGTTCTTTCCGGATTAAGTGAAAAGTTTTTAACTAAAAGGCTTGAGCTTCACAGCGAACCAAAAGGGGTCATGCTTGAAGTAAAAAAAGAAAAATCGGTTTCTGCAATTGAAGCAATACTTTACGACGGAGAATTAAAAAGAACAGATGAAATTGCTGTTGCAAGCCTTTCGGGTGAACCCATCATCACAAAAATAAGGATACTTGAGGAAATACTTCCGGTTTCTTCAAAATTTAAGGCTGTTGAAGAAGTAAAAGCTTCTACCGGAATAAGGATGCAATTAGTTGAAAAAACAGAAATTCTTCCGGGAATGCCTTTTTTGAAATTCAAAAATAATTTTGAAGAGATAAAAAAACTGTTCAAAAAAGAAATAAGCGAGTCAATAAAGACTGAAAAGCACGGGATAATCGCAAAAGCAGATTCACTTGGAAGCCTTGAGGCTTTGCTCGTCTTGTTAAAACAAAACAATGTTTCTGTTGTTAAAGCCGGAATTGGGGGGATAAACAAGGCAGATGCAATATCTGCAAAAGCAAATCTTGACATTAACGAGCTTGATGCTGTGATTGTGGGTTTTAACGTCGGAGTGACTGATGATGCAAATGAAATCTCCTCAAAAATAAAGATTATTACAAGTGACATTGTTTATAAGATTATTGAAGACCTGGTTATTTTTAGAAAAGAAAAACAAATGGAAATAGAAAAAAAGAGAATGATGGGGCTCTCTACAATATGCAAGATAGAATTGCTTTCCCAGTATGTTTTCAGGAATACAAAACCCGCAATTTTCGGGGTAAGAATTGCCGGGGGAAAGTTGATAAAAAACCTTCCAATTATTGACGAAGATGACGAAAAAGTGGGAAACATAAAAAATATCCAGTCTGAAAAAAAATCGGTTGAAGAAGCAACAGAAGGGATGGAAGTTGCAGTTTCAATACCGAACGTAAATTATGAAAGAGAACTTAAGGGAAAAAAGTTCCTTTATTCCAACCTAGGAGAATCCCAGTTCAAAGATTTTAAAAAGAATAAAGACCTCCTTACAGGAAGTGAAATGAAAATCTTAAAAGAAATTGCCGATATAAAACGCAAAACAAAAGAGGACTGGGGAAATTAATTAAAAATAAAAAATGACAAAAACAATTCAGATTTTCAGCGCAATAATTCTTAATCCCGCAGAAAAAGGGAAAGATAATACATGTTACATTGCTTTTGAAGAAGCAATAGAGAAAAACAACACATTTATTGATGAGGCAAAAAATACCGACGGACTAGTTAAGTTAATTGAAAAGGAAATAGAATCTATAAAACCTGATTCATATAAAAACCTGAATATAGAATACTCAACAAGAAAAGGTCATTATTTTCACGATAAGACCAAAACCACATATTTATACGGCGGAATATTAAGTGAGAGCATAAGCAAGATTTCTAAAAAACTGACAAAGTACTGTAAATAATAATTTTTAACTCAATAAAAATTTTCCAAAGAAGAATTATTTAATCCTGTTCCTTCTGTGTTCTTCGAGTCTTTTTTTCTTCTTCTGCCTTCTGTAAAGCCAGTATACAATCAAAAGGACAACCACGATAACAATTATCCACGTTGTAACAGGGCTTCCTTTTTTATCCGATACTCTATCCTCAAAATAACTTGAATCATAATTGACAACTTCCTCAACAATTCTCCTCACTTCGGCCTGGTCAGTGTATGAAACTTTTAAGGTTATCTCCCCATTTGAAGGAGTGCCCTCAAAGTCGGCAGTTGTATATTCATTTGAGTCCAAGTCCCCGACAATATTCACGTTTGAGCCTTTAATTTTTATACTTTCCTGCTTTGGAACCTCCATAGTCAACGCTTTGATATCTACTTTTGCAGTATTCAAAATTTCAAAAGTAATTATTTTTGTTGTTGGATTATAATTTCGCACATAAACTTCAAAATCCGCGCGTGAATCCTGGATTCTCACACTAAATTTTTTAGAAAGATAAGACTGATTCAGAGTGGATGTTCCAGGAGCATAGAAAACCTGCACTTCAGCGTCGCCGTCTAAAGCTTCTTTATTTACTTTAAGAGTATATGGAATTATCCATGTATTTTTGTAATCCTGAAAGTAAGTGCTTCCAGACAAAACTTTAAAATTACTGTCAGACCTGTCAGCAAAAGAAAATGAATACTCTGGATCAAGCTTAAAAACAACCCCCTTGCACTCGGGATTCTCTACTCCGCTAACCTGAAATAGCAATTTAACAGAATCCCCCTGGACCGCAGTATCTGGGTCCTGATTAACCAATGAAACCTGAAGGTTGCACGAAGCGGCAAAAACCCCGGCTAAACTCAATAAAAGAATTGCCCCAATGAATAAAAATATGTAATTTCTTTTCATATGAAAATTAATGAAAATTTGTTTTTAAATGTTTTCTTGTGAACCCTCATTCATACCTTAAACTGTCCACTGGATTTATCTTTGATGCCCGTATTGCTGGAATAACTCCTGAAATTGCCCCTGTGAAAACTGCAAATAAAATGCAGCCTATAAAAAGCCACGGCGAATAATATGGTGCTAAAAATGACAACCCCAGTCCTGCAAGAAGGCTTCCGGCGATGCTGGTTAAAATAAACCCTAAAAGAACCCCCATAACTCCAGCAATAAAACCAAGAAAAGCCGATTCAAACAAAAATATGCCAAAAATTTCCCTGTTTCTTGCCCCTATCGATTTTAATACTCCTATTTCTTTATATCTCTCAAGAACAGAAGTTATCATGGTATTTGCCGTATTTATTCCCGAGACGAAAACCGAAATTAATGCAATCAAAATAACAAAACTAACTATGATGTTAAGCACTCCTGTATAAGCCTCAATCAAATCTTCAAATGACTGGACATAAAAATCTTCGTTTCCCTTTTCCTGATTTCTTTCATTTCTTAAATCCCGTTCAATATTTCCAACAACCCAGCCTATATTTTCAATATCCACTTCAGCAATAATCTCTGCATAAGATTCCTTATCCTGAAAAAGTTCTTCAAAGTAATCATTAGTTACATAAATATTGGAGTCATCTGCCGGATTCCCAACGGATTCCAAAAATCCAACCGCCTTTAATTTTGTCCCGTTTATGACCACTTCTTCATTTATATCAATTCTTTTTTCAAATATTTTGCCGTCGATTAGATAATTGTAACCAAACAAAGCCCTTTTTGTATCTCCCACTTGTAAAAATCTCCCTTTCTCTAGTTTAGCGCCAAAAACATCAAGAATCATAGGCTCGCTCGGGTCATATGATGTTAAAAAAATATATTTTTTTTCATCCCTTTTTTCAGCCTGAACAATCTGATAATAAAGCGCCGTTGCTTTATAGACACCCCCAGATCTTTTGACAACTTTAAGGTCGTCCTCTGTGAGCTTAAAAGTATCATCAATTCCGGGCGCTGAAACTCCTTTTGCAAGAATCAAAACTTTATTTGCAGAAGAGCCACTTGTCAATTCCTGGGTGTAATTGTAAAGCCCAAGCCCGAAACTTATAAAAATAAAAATTGTTACGATTCCGACAAGAATTGAAAAAACCGTTAAAAAACTTCTTCCTTTCCTGTGTCTCAGGTTTCGAAGGGAATACCTGACTGATTCTGTGTTTATCATTTTAATTTTTTCTCCCAAAAAATTTCTCTTTTATTTTCCTTTATTTTTTTAAATTTGTTTTTTTCAAGAACTCTTATTGAACCAAAATTATCTGTTCTCGTCTCTGCATGAATTTTTTTTATTTTGTTTTTGAAAGCATATTTTAAAACCTCTTTTGTTGCTAATGTTGCAATTCCTTTATTCCAATATTTCTTGAAGATAAAATAAGTAATACTCCAAGACCTATATTGTTTTTCATAAACAAGTGCCACCAATCCAACAAAATTAGATTCAGTAAATATATCAAAAATAATTTGTTTAGACTTCCTGTTTTTTAATATTCTTTTCCAGGTATTAAATTTAAAATACCCCAAATTGCTGATTATTTTATAATTTATAAATTCAGGAAGGACTTTTATCAAATCTTTTCTTTTGTTATACCTTTCCAATTTTATTTTCATTCTCTCAAAGCCTCCACGGGGCTTTGCTTTGCTGCATGCATAGCCGGAACAATTCCGGCAACTCCCCCTATAAGAAAACTCCCAAGAAGGGTAACTGCAAGAAGCCCAATGTCAAAAGACAGGGGAACGTTTGCATTTACGAAACTGTTTATTGAAATTGTTCCAACTATTCCTATTATTTCACCGACAACAGCCCCAATAAAACCCCCAACAAGACCTAAAAGACTTGACTCAATAAAAAACTGCATAAAAATGTGCGAGTTTTTTGCGCCAACAGATTTCATTATTCCTATATCTTTTTTTCTCTCAAGGACTGAAGTTGTCATTGTGTTCACAATTCCAAGAGACCCTATAAAAATTGAAATTGAAGCAACCATTGCAATAAAAATCTGAACCCCCCCTATAATCTGATTCACAGTATCTAGTGAAGATTCCGGAGTTGAAACAACAAAGTCTTCTTCACCTTCTTTCACATCTCTTAATTTTCTTAAAAGTTTTTCAATGTCATTTTTTGTTCTGTCCATTTCCTCTTTATTGGTGGGCTGAACTGCAATAATATCGACTTTGTCGCCAAAATCACTTATTGATTCAAGGTCATTTTGATTCATGTATACAACATTATCAAAAATAAAACTTCCTTTCTTTTCAAGAATTCCTACAACCTGAAAACTTTTATTTTGAATTATAACGGTATTTCCTGGGATAACCGCCTTTCCGAGCCCCACCGAGTTTGTATAAAAATTATATCCTAAAAGAATTTTTCCGGAATCTTCCTCTTTAAGGAGCCTTCCTGCAATTGTTTTTGCTTCTATTTGCTCATAAACAAACTTTCTGTCATCTCCCGACGGAATATTTGTCGCGTATCCAAAAACAGCCCTTTTATTATATTCAAGTTTTCCTGAAACAATATTCCTTCCAACTGCACGCTTTACACTGCTTAACTTTTTTATTTCATCAAGGTCTTTTGTTGTCAAAGGATTAACCGCCCCTGTTCCCGGAGGACCAAGCCCGGAAACACCCCCGGCCTGGACAGTTAAAACTTCTGTTAAGCTTATTCCAAACTGGCTTGCAACGGCAGTCTGAAGCCCGTTTCCTAAGGAAATCAATGAAACAACCGCTGCAACTCCTATAAAAATTCCAAGAAGCGTGAGCCACGAACGCAGGCCTCTGTGCTTCAAATTTTTTATTGACAAAACAAACATGTCTAATATCATTTTTATGTTCTCCTTATAAATTAAAATAAAAGTTAAGTTATAAATTTGTTTGTTTAATTAATTGAATTTATAAATTTGGAAGTACTGTTTTTATTTTCCCACATTTTAAGAACTGTTTTAAAATTCATTTTGGTTATTCTTTCAACCCTTCTTTTTGCAATCTTTACAGATCCTAAAGGGACTTTTCCTAAAAAGATTTTGCTAACATCCAGTCCTATTAACTGAGCAAGAATTTCTTCTTTATCTTCCGAATATTTCCCTATAAGATTATGGTGGACTAACTCATGAATTAAAGTGGAATAAAACAAATTTACCGGTCTGCTTGGTAACCCAAGATATATTCCTTCTTTTGTTGCTGTTCCCTCAAGACTTTTTTCTTTGTCTATATAATAAATATCCACAAGCCAAACATTAATCCTTTTCGGTTTGAATGGAATCTTAGTTTTATTTTCAATTGATTTTAGTATTCGGTTTAATTTAGACCTATTTATTTTAGAAGTGATTTCTTTTGCTCTTTTTTTAAATAATTTTTTATTTTTAAAATAATATTTTCTATAATTAAAATAAATCTGCTCAAATAATTTTAAAGGAAGTCTCTTCTTTAAAACAAACGGATTTTCTGAAAGCTTTTTTACAAACTTCTCATTATTTTCAAAAGTCTCTCTATCTTTCACTTTTTCAATTTCTTTTTTGAGATTTAATTGATTAATTCTAATTAATGCATCTTTTGTACATCCCGAAAATTCTTCAAATAAATATAAAACAAAAGCTGAAAAGTTTGTTTCAAAATTTAACCAAAATTTTATTTCGGGGGGCATATATTCACTTCCATTTCGGAGCCATCTTTTTGAATTCTCCGTCAACATACTTTTTGCCTTTCTTTTTTTTTGTGATTTTTTCAAGCTTTCCATCCCTAAGCCAATAAATAACTTCGGCATGATGTTCTGCCAATTCCGGTTCATGAGTAATCATTATTATGGTTTTGCCTTCCCTGTGAAGTTTGTCCAAAAAATGCATTACAATATCCCCTGTTTTTGTATCAAGGTTTCCTGTCGGTTCATCGGCCAAAATAACTTCAGGATTATTTGCAAGTGAACGTGCAATTGCAACTCTTTGTTTTTGACCTCCTGAAAGTTCATTCGGATAGTGATTAATTCTATCTCCAAGTTCCACAAGCTCCAAAAGCTCCTCAGCTTTTAATTCTCTTTCTTCCAAGGAAATTCCTTGAAAAGTCATAGGAATCATCACATTTTCCTTTGCTGTCAAATTGGGAATTAGATTAAATGATTGGAAAATAAAACCTATTTTTTGCCCCCTCAATTGAGCAAGATCAGACTCTGAAAAAGTAGAAATATCCTCTCCATCTAAAAAAATGTGGCCTTTGGTCGGAACATCTAAACTTCCAACAAGATTCATAGAAGTAGATTTTCCTGAACCTGATGGCCCCATAATCGCAACAAATTCTCCCTGATTAATTTTTAATGAAATTCCATCGACTGCCTTTACAACATTTTCTCCCATGTAATAATGTTTGAAAACATCTTTTAGTTCAATTAAAAAAGAATCTCCCTTTTTATTTTTCATGATTCAAAAAAGAAAATATCTTATTTAAATATGAGGGTTCCCAATAATTAAAAAGTCCAAACCACAATAAAATATAAAAACAAACTCCTCTTAAAGAGAAAATGAAAAAGAGAGGTTTATCCACAGTGGTTTCAAGTATCGTGATAGTCTTATTGGTCGTGACAGCAGCAGGAGTTTTATGGAATCCTATAAAAACGCTTCTTGAAAATTCCGAAAGTTCCATTTCAACTCAAGATTTTTTAGTAAACCTGGTTATAAAATCAGTAATGGTCGATTCTTCAGAAAATTCTGCCTCAATAAAAATAAGAAATAATGTGGGAACAGAAAACATAAATATAACTTCAATTGATTTTCTTTTTGAAGATGAATTTCATTCCGAATTAATTAGAGTCCAAATTCCAGAAGGATTTTCAGAAATTGGAGAAAAAACATTCACCTTGAATTTAAGTAGAGACCAAATAAATGTGGATCTGCTAAAAAAAATTTCAATTATCCCCATTTACACCGAAAGCAACGGAAAAGAGATTTCTTCTTCAATTCCCTCCTCCGAGTATCAAATAAAAAACATAACGCTTATAAAAAAACCTAAGGAAAAACCTAAAGAATTAAATTACTCAGATGTCCTATTGGTCACGAATCTCAATAGTCAAGAATCAATAGAAATTTCAAATTATTACATTAAAACTCGGGGACCAATGCCACAATTAAACCTTTCAATTACAACTGATGAAAAAATATCTTACACAGTTTTTAACACAACAATAAGACAGCCCATAGAAAAATACCTCATACAAAATAATTTAACAAATTCAACAAATTATATTGTTCTTACAAAGGGAATTCCTTTAAGAATGGATAGCAGTGGAGCATGCAAGGCCGTCGACTCGCTTTTAACAATCATCCTATCAAAATATAGTTATTTCATAGAAGGGCAGTTGTGGGGCGGATGCGGTGCTTCCTCATTCTGGGGAAGAACAAATCCCGTATATTTAAAAACGGGACCTGTAAATAAATCCCATTACGATATTTATATGGTTGCAAGACTTGACGGTTATACTGCCCAAGATGTTATCAATGCGATGGGTCCATCATCGCTTTACCCTACAGAAGGAGATTTCCTTCTTGATAAACAAATTTCGAACAATGCAACACCTTTTTATGTGTCATTTGATGCCCATCTTGAACTTGCAAATAGCATACTTAAAGGAAAAGGTTTCTCAACCATATTGGATAATACTACGACCTTCCAAATAAATCTCAACAACTTAATGGGATACTATTCCTTTGGAAGCAATGATGCTAATGCACCAACGGCAAATAGTTCTCAATGGAATTTAACATTCAATCACGGAAGTATTGGAGACACTGCAGTTTCAACCTCGGGCAGAACTTTTAATCCTGTAGCTTCATACTATTCGCCTGATGTAGGCATAGATCAGTCCTTGGTTTCAGATTTGGTTACTGGAGGAATGTCTTTCGTTAAAGGTTATGTCCATGAGCCAGGTAGTAACTCCATAAGCCACCCTGAAATAGTAATAGATAGATATGCTTCAGGCTATACTGCCGGAGAAAGCATGTATATGGGAAGCTATTATATTAATTGGAAAGGAGTTTATATTGGAGACCCAAAAATTAGAATTTATCATCCTTAACAATCCAATTTAGAATGTATAAAGAAAAATTATATTAAAAATTGATTTAACCTTTTGAATTCATTGTTCACCGGCTTTTCAAGAATTCTTTCAATAGATTTACAACTTCCTCTTTTTTATAAGGAAGAAAATTAAGAGAACCTGCATTTTTGTGGCCACCTCCCGAGACAAATGCATCGGGAAGCTTTTCATTCAGAAAGTTCAAAAGTTCATGAAATGAAAAGTTTGCTTCATTGGTTGCCCTTATAGTCATTGCTGTAGCCATTATTCCTGCTGTGACAAGTGCAGTCACATTTTTCTCTCTCTGGTAATCATCATGGACAAGCCCGACAGCTCTTCCAGGTTTAGGGAAAAATCCAAACCCCGGAAAAGTTTCTTCAATTTTAATTGTCTGCAAAACGACCTTTCCTATTTTTTCTTGTTTTGCATTGCTTTTCCCTATAAAAAGCCCTTTTTTATCAAGCTCTTTTATATATGGGGCCATCAAAGAAACAAGCTCTCTTTGCCTCCCCCTTGGCTCCCCGAACAAAACTTCAATGTATTCCCTTGCTTCCATAAACCTTACTTTTGCTGAAACATAATCTATCACCAAGGCAATATCTGATAAAAGTTCCCGCGAATACCCCTCTTTTTGTGCAATATTTAGATACTTTTCCATAACATCAGGGTTTCCAAGGTCAATTCTGTCTGCAAAACCGGCCATTGCAGGTATTTGATTTATATTTTTTACATCCGGATTTATAAACCTCGCAAATTCCGTACAAAGCATTCCTGCTGAAAAATGTGAGCCGTCTTCACCAACGAGAAAGGGGTTTATATGAACCATCACTTCAGGACTAACAACATCTTTGTCATATGCATGATGGTCAACCACAATAAAATCGGCACCGTGGACTTTTCCCTGTTTTATTCCCATAAGGTCTTCGGGGGTTGAACCATTGTCCGCAATTATAATTAAAGGCATTTTGTTTGAAAATTTTGCAACATTCCTTAATGAATTTGCCATGTCTCTAATTGAATCATCAATCTCATAAAAAGGTGCCTGCGAAGGAGCCCTTAAAAAAAATTCCCAAGGTGCTTTAACTGAACTGTGCTGTTTTTCAATCAGAGGAAGTATCGCCCTTTCAAGTGAAAAACCCGAAGAGTATCCGTCGGCATCGTTGTGGTGCCTTACAATTATTGGCCTGTCCTGAATTATCGCAAGACGAACCTGTGTTGCAGCTTCTATAAATCTATTTCTAAGTTTATCAAGAATATGGCTTTTTACTAAAAATTCGGGGGGGGTTACTTTTGCCCTTTCTTTTTCAAGTTCCATCAAACTTTTCAAAAACTCTTTTTTTTCATTTTCAGGAAGTTTTTTAATTGAACTTATTTCCCCCTCAAGTTCACCCTGATATTCATTTATTGAGACAACTGCCTTCACTGCATCATCTTCCTTTATTTCCGGATAAGCACGAAGACCCGGACCAATAAAACCTTTAAGAGACAAACTTCCTGTCCCGTCATTTACCACAAAAATCGTGGGTCCCCCCGTCTGTACAACTCTGTTCACAACTCCCGTTACAAAAACACTTCCCTTTGAATTTAAATCAATATTTTCTATTAAAATTTTTTTTGCTTCAATTCTGCCGGCAGATTTGTTGAAATTTTTATTTCCCTTGCCGTAATTTTTTTTATTCATTATTATATAAATTAAACACCTTCAATTAAAAATCTTTGCATAAATTAAAAGAAGATTATTCTCATTCCCTACCAAGGAGCAAAACCTTATTTTTTCGGCGCAACGCCTTCGGCGTCATAAACGATCACCACCCGACCATAGTCATTTGAGTCGGACAAGCCCAAACAATAAGAGTCCACGTTCGAGTACTTAGTCAAGCAACACCCTGCCAAACCATTATCTCTTGTATAAAAAAGTCTATTTCCTTCATTGTCAAAAATTGGAATTCCCTTCTTATTAACCGTCTTAAATTTCTTATTCCCATTTTTATTGCTTAATTCTGAAGCATTAAAAGGAGAAGCGGACTCTTTTATAATAAACCCTAATCCGCGGAAAGGGGAATCACCGTCAACAACCAATTCCAGGTCAGAAAGCTTGAAAATTAAAGGAGATTCATTTGAAAAGTTGTATCCCCTTTCTTTTGCTTCTTTACCAAGTTTATTAGCTAAATATTGATTTGGATTCTCCTTTGTTCTTAAAATCATTCCCAAATCAGTATAAAAACCCCTTAAAAAAGTCTCATCTTTATCAATTATTTTTTGAATGTCTGTTAATGTTGCTGTCCTTAAATTTTCTTTAGATAGAATTTTATTCATGAGAAAAACTGAATAAGTGTTTGAGCCTTTTACAACGCCCCCGATAAAATCCAAAACTTTCAGATTAGAATTGTTTTTATAGTCTTCTTTTACAATTGAGTTATATTCTTTAAGCACTTCTTCTCCAAAAATCTCCGGTTAAAAAGTTATAACTAGGAATATTTTTTGGCATTTCTATTAAAGGAATTCCTTTAAACTTTGCTTTCATACAAATTTTATCTGTCTGAACTTTATAAATTTTTATATTTTGTTATCTTTTCATAATTAAAACAACTGTTCAACCTTTTTTTCAAGTTCTGATGACTGCTTAAGATTTCCTTTCCTTAAAAGACTCAGAGCTTCTTCGCGTGAGATTATTTCTGCTACCCTATTTTCCCCGATTTTTATTTTTCCCTTGGATTTTGAAACTCTCATTACTTCAGAAAACTCTTCACAGGCAGAATTGTTGTGATAAATCTCCCCTTTCATTTTGTTGTATAAAACTTCAGGGGTTGTAATTTCCTGCCCACATTCTGGATAATTGCAATAAAGTTTATCTTTTTTGCCCTTCTTAAAAAAAGAAAAAATTTCATACCATCCCATTAAAAGAGGATTAATCTTCATTTTATAAAAATTATTGTGATTAAGAAGTTTATTTGTTCTTAATCATCTTCTCAAGTGACTTATATCTTACATAAATTACTTTTCCTTTAGTGCTTTCTTTGTCCATAAGTCTGCAAAGGGAATTGTGATATATTTTTCCGGTTACAGGATCATAAATTAAATTGTAAAGAACCCTGTTTAGAGTTGCTAAATTTTCAATTTCATTTCTGCAGCCCCCACAATAAAATTTTATCCCTCCTTTAAATAAATCTCCTAAATTCATAAAAAAAAGAAGTTAAAAATAATTTATAATCAATTTTATTAATTTCTATGTGGTAAATTTAATTTCTGACCAACCCTCAACAAAATCTTTATAAATGAACTTCTATAAAATACTCCATGGCATTCAAAATTAACATCGGAGAAAAATCAGGAAAAACTTACAAACTTGAAGCAAATGCACCGGGATTAATTGACAAAGAACTCGGCGACAAAATAGACGGAAAAGAAATCAAAAACGACCTTGAAGGATATGAATTTGAGATAACTGGCACTTCAGACAACGCGGGATTTCCATCCCTAAAAGAAGTCCCGGGTCAAGTCCTCAGGGGAGTTTTATTAACATACGGAAAAGGCATGCACAAAAAACCACGAAGAGAGGGAAAAAAACCCGCAAAAGACAAAAAACCAAAAGGATTGAGATTAAGGAAAAAAGTAAGGGGAAAAGTTATTTCCGAGTCTATTGTTCAAATTAATTTGAAAGTTGTTAAAGAAGGAAAAAGACCTCTCGCTGAAATTTTTGCGCCGGTCGAAAAACCAGCTGAAAAACCTACAGAAACCATAACCCAATAATTTCTTTTTATAAAGAATTATCCAAAACTTTTGAATTCATCAATTGTTCCTGCAAAACTTTCAAACCAAATAAATTTATTAATATTTCGGCCCGATTCTCCTTCTCCCAGATATCAAGGAAAAATAGTCTTCCCATATCGGAAAATGACAGCAGAAGTTTATAAAATTATTTTGTTACCCTTTTAAAGAAACAACATATCAAAAGATTTATATACCCCTGATTTGTATTACTTTCAACTAAAAAGGGGGTATCATCCCGCTAACTTCAGAATAAAGGAGGAAAAAACTAAATGAAAAGCAAAAAATATAACGTAGGAAAACCAAGCTACACGCTTTCAAAAGAGCCTAAAATGTCGGAACTTTTGAGGAAAATAGGAATCACAGCGATAGGAATAATCACCATTGGGGCACTTTACTCCGGAGGAAAAAAAATTTACGAAAATTATCAAAAAGCTCCCAATATGGTTATGAATGCAAAAGGAATTGAAAATTATGTAGTCCCAGGAATGCTTTGGGATGCTTACATAAAAGAACGTGAGATGAACGGATTTGTCCATAATCAAGAGACTTGGGCTGCATATATAAAAAGAACAAAAGAGCTCAATAATGAAGATTTGAACAACATCCGATACACACCAGATGCAAATGGAAATGGATGTGCAGATTAAATTAAAAAAAGTTTCCCAGAAACCTTTTTTAACTCCTCTTTTCTAAACTTTTTATGACCAAAGAAAGCGTTAAAGAATTGCCTGAATTAAACATTGGCGTTGTCGGACATATTGACCACGGAAAGACCACCTTACTTTCAAAGCTGACGGGAAAGTTCACAGATACACATTCTGAAGAGCTTAAACGAGGAATTACAATAAAACTCGGCTATGCCGAGATGATAATTTATGACGACAACGGAAACTTTAATAACGAAAAAATAGGAAAACCTGTAAGGTACATTTCTTTTATAGACTCACCGGGACATGAAATGCTCATGGCAACAATGCTTTCGGGCGCAGCAATTATTGACTCGGCAATTTTGGTTATCGCGGCTAATGAAGGAATAAAACCCCAGACAAAAGAGCACTTTATGGCTCTTCAGGCAAAAAAAATAAAAAACATTATAATAGTCCAAAACAAAATTGACCTTGTTTCAAAAGAAAAAGCGCTTGAAAATTACAAAGAAATAAAAGAATTTGTGAAAGGAACAACAGCAGAAAATTCACCAGTAATCCCAATATCAGCACAACAGGGAGTAAACATCGGCAAACTTTTAAAGGCACTTTGGGAAATTCCGATTCCCGAAAGGGACAAAACAAAAAAACCAATTTTCATTATCGCAAGAAGTTTTGACATTAACAGACCGGGAACCGAAATCAAAAATATCCACGGTGGCATCCTTGGAGGGATTCTAAAAGAGGGAAATCTCAAAGTCGGGGAAGAAATAGAAATAAAACCGGGTATTGCAATAAAAAGAAACAACCAGTACATTCACGAACCCGTAACAACCAAAATAATTTCTATACAAAAAGGAGATTTGAAGGTTAATGAAGTATTCCCGGGAGCAAGCATCTCAATTGAAACGGAACTTGATCCCTTTATGACAAAAACCGACTCCTTGACTGGGTCAGTTGCCTCAACAAAAGGAAACCTTCCAGATATAATGTCAAAAGTAAAAATAAAGGCTGAACTTTTCAAAGAAGTTTTAGGAAAGGAAACCAAAGATAAGGTGACCGAGTTAAAAACAAAAGAAATGTTGATGCTTTCTGTAAACACCACAATCACAGTCGGAACAGTTGAAAAAATCTCAGGGGACATTGTTGAAATGAATCTTAATATCCCAATAATCGGAATAACCAAAGACAATGTCGGAATAGCAAGAAACATAAACGGACACTGGAGACTTATTGGTTTTGGTGAAATTGTCAGGTAAAATAGGAATACACAATCATGCAACTTTCTGGGTTTATTAAAAAAATATTTTGAAGCAATCAAAGTCAAATCCATCACCTTTAAAAAAACCCCTTCCTTATAATAAAAATGGAAAATATGAACAAAAAGATGATAATTTTATCGTTTATCTTAAGCTTGGGGATAATCTTAATTTATAGTTCTTTTATCCTTGCTGACAATGAATCTGAAAATAATGGAGCAGGAAGTTCTTCCATTAATGGTTCAATTAATAGTAATAATGATGAAAATGAAACAGAAATAGAAGGACATGGAATAATAAAACATCTCAACATAGAGGGAGGATGCTGGGTAATCTTAGTTGAAGATGGAAAAGGTTATGAACCTATAGACTTAAGAACCGAATTCAAAAAAGATGGCTTAAGAGTTGAATTTGAAGGGCGCCTTAGAACAGACATGGCAAGTACCTGCCAGGTTGGAAAATTAATAGAACTTTCAAAGATAGAACTTAAAAGAAATTTTGAACTAAAAGAAAAAGTAAACCTTTCAGAATTCGAGAGAGCAAGGATTATAAAAGCTGAGCACAGACTAAGAATGGAATCTGAATCCCTTCCTGAAAATTGTGAAAGAGGGGGTTTGGCGATAAAATGTTGGTTTGAAAACGGATCAAGAATTCTCACAATTCACGCCGGAAGTTCAGGAAATGTGATAGTTCAGGTAAAGGATGTAAATGCATCAACAAAAGTAACTTTATACAAAAACAATGATGAGATTTATGGCGTTTTCAAAAACAATGAAACAAAAAGAATAATTCTCCCCGATGAAGCAATGGAAAGAATTAAAGAAAAAATAAGAGCTCATCTTGAAAATGAAACTCTTAATCTAACCGAAGACGGGAAATATCTTGTTGAAGTTAAAAAAAAGGCAAGGTTATTCTTTTTATTTAAAACCTGGGAAGATATAAGGTCGGAAATTGATGCTGAAACGGGAGAAATAATAAGGATGAAAGGTCCTTGGTGGGAATTTTTGGCTCGTGACACTCCTGAAGAAAGTGAAGACAATTAAGGATGGAAAATTACAGCAATTCTCCTCAAGAATTTTACATTAACTTATTAAAAGACTTTTTAGGTAAAGAAGATAACAAAGGATACAAACTAAACTATTCTTTCAATCTTGAAGGAGGCGGGACCTCATGGGGATTTTTGGAGGAAAAAACCGCATTAAATTCCTTAAGTAAAACAATTAAAAAAATGATTCCGGACTATAAAAATTTAAAATTAATTCTTACTTCAAAAATTCCCGGAGGAAAAAGCGGAACTTTTAAAGAATTCAAAAGCGAGGAACTGGGAAATATAAAAGGAAAACTTGAAAGATTATTAAAAGAAAAATGAACAATTTTGACAGGAAAGTTTTGGACCATCTTATTAAGAATGAAAAGATTAGTAAAGGATCTAAGGGATATTTCATAAAGATTCTTGTTATTTAAGAGATAGAGGAATCTCTAAATAGTTACATGCAATTAAATTTTCACTTTACAAGAACGGACGAGTTTGGAACACGACGAAACGGGACGAGAAAACGACTTTAAAAAGAAAACTTTATAACTCCTTTTTCTTTTTTCAAATCATGACTCTTTATTCACATTCAAGAATATCCGCTTTTGAACAATGCAGATATCAATACAAGCTTAAATATCTTGATAAAATTCCGTCTCCTGTCAAAAAAACTGTTGAAGCCCATCTTGGCGAGTGCGTCCACGATGCTCTTGAATGGCTTTACAAGAATGTTCTTCAAAAACATGTTCCTGAAATGGATGAATTGATTGAAAAATACTCTCTCGTTTGGCAGGAGAAATATACCGGTGAAATTGTAATTGTAAATAACCTCTCAAAACAGGATTATTTTAACAAAGGCATAAAATTTCTTGTTGATTACTATGCAAAACACCATCCTTTTGATGACGGAACCCTTGAAACTGAAAAAAAAGTATGGATAAATCTTGAAAAAAATTTTCCGCACAAAGTTATTGGTTATATAGATAGATTAGTTTACAATAAAGAAAAAAACGAATATGAAATTCATGATTACAAGACTGCAAACACTCTCCCGGACCGCAAAAAATTCGAAAATGACAGGCAACTTGCACTATACTCAATTGCAATTAAAGAGACCTATGGGCAGGAAAAACCAGTTGTTCTTGTATGGCATTATTTAAATTACAATCTAAAAATTATATCAAAGAGAACAAATGAACAGCTTGAAAATTTAAAAAAAGAAATTGTAAGACAGATAAATGAGATTGAATCAGCAAAAGAATTTCCGCCGAATAAATCGGTTCTTTGCAACTGGTGCGAATACAAACAGTACTGCAAGGCATGGGGTAATTCAATTCCAAAAGAAATTCTGGAAATGCGGATAAAACCAGATGTTAATTCAAAAGAAAAAATTAACGAAAAACATTAAAAAAATACAGAAAAAAATTTTCCTGTTGCCACAAAATATTTGGGGAATAAAATTTATCATTAACAATTTATAATGTGACATCCTCCGTGCCCTAAAGGGCACGGCGTCCTTTCGTCTTCAATGAAATGAATGGTGCAACTCTTGATTTTTTATATAATCAAAAACTGCTTCATAATTTGACCCGATTGAGCAACAAAAAT
>Ga0208375_1000299_pt1 | contig 77611 bp, 84 predicted proteins | sample RifOxyD1_FD_184038 | JGI IMG/M metagenome (GOLD analysis project Ga0208375, IMG submission 184038) | Soil microbial communities from Rifle, Colorado - Rifle Oxygen_injection D1 (SPAdes) | ecosystem: Environmental > Terrestrial > Deep subsurface > Rock core/Sediment | place: Rifle, Colorado... | reverse complement strand
CACCAATACTTGACCCCAAATTGGCAGGTTTTACGTACAGTGGAAAACCAATTTTTCTAGCCTCTAAATGGATTTCTTTTTCATTGTTAACATCTTTTGTCACCAAAAAATCTTTAGCCACACGTACACCAAGACTTTCTGCTAAACGTTTGGTAACAAACTTATCCATACCGGCAGCACCACCAAGAACTCCACTACCAACATATGGAATATTAGTAAGTTCAAGCAATCCCTGAATGGTGCCATCTTCTCCGTTTTGGCCATGAAAAACAGGGAAAACGACATCAACACCAGATTCTTCTGCTCCAAACCCTAGAAAACCTTTTTTGAGAAGATGTATGTCTTTGTTCGCTGGCAATATGGTAACAACGCCAGAATTAGATACTTTCTGTAAATCTTTATAAAAATATGGGTCCAGGAATCTGTTGTCCCCCTTGTGCCAAGTACCTTGTTTAGAAATGTAGACAGGCAGAACTTGGTGCCCTGCTTCCAATAAGGCGTTCATAACCTGTATTGCAGTGATAATTGAAACTTCGTGCTCTGGAGCCACTCCGCCGTACAAGACTAAGACATTATATTTGTTTTTATGCATTAAGTTATATGTTATCAAAAGATCAGCATGGCGTCGCCGAAGGAAAAGAATTTGTACTTGTTATTTACTGCTTGATTATAAGCATTGAGAATTATTTCTTTGTTACTTAGGGCACTAACAAGCATAAGTAGACTGGTTTGAGGTAAGTGAAAGTTGGTAATAAGTCCATCAACAAACTTAAATTTGTAGCCTGGTTGAATAAAAATATCGGTCTCACCCTCCCCGGCAAACAACTCTCCTTTTTTGTTACTTAAGGACTCTAGGGTTCTGGTGGTGGTTGTCCCTACTGCAATAATTTTTTTATCCTTTTGTTTTGCCTGATTTAGTCTGCTGGCAACCGGTTCGGTGAGGATATAATTTTCTTTGTGGAGTTTTTTGTCGTCGATTTGTTGTTTGGTCACAGGTTTAAAGGTCCCCAAACCAACATGCAAAGTTAAATACTCAATCTGAACGCCTTTATCTTTTAACTTCTCGAGAAGCTCTTTGGTGAAATGAAGACCGGCAGTAGGGGCGGCGGCGCTACCTTGGTATTTGGCATAAACCGTCTGATACATTTCTCTTAAGTCTTTTTCCTTATCTTCTGAATGAATATATGGCGGTAGCGGGCTTTTGCCGTTTTTATCTATTTCTTCCAAAAGATCAACTCCTTTTTTGGAAAAGCTAAGTTCGACCTCACCATCTGGGAGTTTATTAGTTATTTCTGCCGTAAAGTCCTTGGTAAAAATTATTTTTTGACCCAACTTAACCCTGCCTCTTACAAGAGACAGATAGGAGCTTTGGTTTGTTTGTTTTAAAAGCAGACATTCAAACTTGCCACCCGTGTCTTTTTTGCCAAAAAGGCGCGCTGGGAAAACTTTGGTGTCATTTAAAACTAAGACGAAGTTTTCGTTTAGTAAATCTAGTAGATCGCGAAAAATTAGGTGGCTAATAATACCTGAGTTCTTGTCTAGAACCAGAAGTTTGCAAGTATCTCTTGGCTCGGTTGGCGTATGAGCAATAACCTCGGGTGGTAGAAGATAGTCAAAATCGCTTAAATACATGGATGTATTATCTCATTTTGTTTTGGTATATAGTTTAGGTATGACAATTGACAAAGATGATGTAAAAATTCTCTCAGATCTCATCGCTAGCTCAATTGATTCGAAGTTGGGCAAAAACTTGGAGAAGGTTGGGGATGTTGTAGACATGCGAGTCGATGCTAAACTTGGCAAAAACTTGGAGAAGGTTGGGGACTTAATTGATACGAAAATGATAGATTTTTTCCAGACTGTCACCTTGCCTGCCACAGAGAACATACTTGAGTCACACAGAGTTGAGACATCTAACGGCTTTTCGAGATTAGAGAGAAAAATAGATAATATGACTGATATGTTGACCGATAAGGTTTCAGACCATGAGAAGAGAATTGTAAAACTAGAGATTGCTACTGCTTGATATAATCTGCACATGGTTGACTTAGCAATAGTCCTTAAGAAAGAGATAGACAAGATTGATTTGTGGATAAATCAAGCAGCACAAGAGCGCGACGAGTCGGCAACCCCCACAGAATCAACACATGACCAAACTAGACAGGTTGCGAATCAGCTGTTTAATAGCCTTTTAGAGGAAAGGTCTAAATTGCAAAAATTAACCAATATCGTAAAAAGATTTAATCGAGTGTTTGAAATTCAAAAAAGTAACGGCGATGTATTTAAAGTTATGCTCACACCAGACGGACTTGGAGGTAAAGAAGTTGATAGTGTTTTACTAGTTGGTGAAGGTAGTTTACTGGGTCAAAAACTTAAAGATTTAAATATCAATGATAGTTATGAGATCAACAGCATAGGATATAAGGTAGTTGGAGTTACTAAAATTGAACCATAACTAGCATGAATAAAGAAGAGCGAAAAAGTTGGTTGAAAAACTAAAAAAAAGAGAGAGATGAATTGGGACAGTTTCCAGAAGCAGGTCATGATGACCAAGACAGACAATCCCTTGACCGATTAATCGATAGTTTAGAAAGAGATCTGGACGACTTAACAAATGACAAACTCCGTCATTCTGTGCTTGACACGGAATCCAGAAAAAGCCTGGATGCCGGATCAGGTCCGGCATGACAGTTATTTCAGAGACAGACTCTTAGCTGCTTGGACAGATTTTTGGCGATAGGCACAGTACTCGCAATCGTGGGCTGGTGAAGGGAGCTTTTCTTGCATAAGGCACTCTTTTATTTCGAGCAAGGTAAGTGGTACCCAGCGATCGTTGCCTTTATGCTCATGAATACTCATCTCAAATTCTAGTCTGCCATCAAAACTGTCTCTGTCTTTTTTAGCGTTGGCAAAAATAAAATAGCCGATGTTAGAAACTTCAAACCCAAGTTTCCTAAAAATCCATTGATAAATTTCTATTTGCCGTTTGTAGCCTTGTTTATACTCATCATCTAAAGAAATCTTTTTGGCAGAACTTGTGGCCTTGTAATCAACAATAACCAGCTCGCCTTTGGGGTTTTGCCAGATATCATCCACCAATCCATTTACTAGCAAATTACTCTTTTCGTCGAGAGCTAAGGCTCCCTCGTACGCTGTTACCTCCCCTCTCCACTGCGGTAAGTTTTGATGGTTGAAGGGAATAGCATCTACACCATATTCTTCGGCTAATTTATATTTACCACCCAGTTTTCGCAATAAGTCTAACTCGTTTTTTAGAAGGCTGTCTACTGCGTTGTTTAGAGTATAAGGAGGTATGTTTGGACGAGCCAAACCAAGTCTTGCGTCCATATAAAAACAGCGAGGGCAGGAAACAAAAAGGTCTATTTTTGATCGGCTTATCTTGAATGGCACTTTGGATTTTGGGTCAAACAAGCCTTTTACTTTCTGGTAGTACATGAGCCATGTTAGCATATACATATATGAAACTTACGAAAATCGTCTCCACTTTGGGACCAGCAAGCGACTCAGAGGAAACAATAAAAAAATTAATCGAAGCAGGAGTTAATGTTTTCCGTTTTAACACCAAACATGGCACAGTAGAGTGGCATGAAGAAAGAGTTCGCAGAGTCCAAAAGATCGCTGATGGACTTAACAAGAGTATCGGTATTTTGCTCGACTTACAAGGACCAGAAATTCGTCTAGAAACTAAAAACAAGGAAAAAATAGTAGTAACCACTGGACAAAAATTGCGGATTGTCCCCTCTTTTGTTTCTCCGGACGACTTAATCTGTATTCCACATCAATTAGTTTTTAATACTTTGGTTGTAGGGGACCAGGTTTTAATAGACGATGGCTCGGTAGAACTTAAAGTTTTGGAAGTTGACCATACTCACTTTTTAGCGGAAGTGGTTGATGACGGCGAAATAGGACATCGCAAAGGAGTTAATCTGCCTGGTGTAGACATTGACCTTCCTTCGATGATTGAAGATGATTTGGTTAAACTGGATATGGCTGCGACAAATAAAATTGATTTTGTTGCTCTTTCTTTTTGTCGTACCAAGGAGGATATTTTTATGCTACGCGAACAAATGGATAAGAGGGGAATAAAGGCAAAAATTGTCGCGAAGATCGAAAGCAAAAAAGCACTAGATAACTTGGATGAGCTAATTGAAGTAGCTGACGTAATTATGGTTGCCAGGGGTGACTTGGGAGTAGAGGTACCAATAGAGCGCCTTGCCCATATTCAAAAACAGATGATCCGCAAATGCCGCCTTGCCAACAAACCAGTAATAACAGCGACTCAGATGCTACAGTCCATGATTGAGTCCCCTACACCAACCAGGGCCGAAGCGACCGATGTTGCTAATGCGGTCTTGGATGGAACTGATGCAGTTATGCTTTCTGGAGAAACGGCGAGTGGAAAGTACCCGGTTAAGGCAGTGTCTGCTATGGCAAAAATTGCAAAATACAATGAAGAGATTAGAGCCACAACAAAATTAAATATAGACCCAGACAATGAAACTGACTTGGTTGTTAGCACGGTTTTAAACCTGTTAAACCAAAAAGTAACTAAAATAAAATTTATTTTAGTGTTTACAAACTCAGGTAAAACAGCTAGGTCAATTTCTCGCTTGCGGCCCAAAGTACCGATATTGGCAGTGACACAGGATCAGAAAGTGGTGGAAGAGTTAACCATTTCATACGCAGTAGAAGGTTACAAATCACAACTAAGTGATGGGGTATTCTCTTTGCCAAATAAAACAATTGATCAATTAATTGAATCTGGTCGTTTAAGTGTTGGAGAATCTATTTTAGTAGTTCACGGTCAACACTACTACGACGAAGGCTCGACAAACTCAGTAGCTATCTATAAGGCATAAAAAAACCACCTAGTTGGTGGTTTTTGGTTTAAGAAATCCCGTTGTATCTATTATGAATACCCATAGAAGCAAATGGATAATGTAGGTGATAAGACTAAGAACTAGTTGCAGCATTAGACTAATACCAGGCTGGATATTAAGCAGCTTTATAATTTGAAACCAAAGTGTCAGAGGCAATGTCGAGTAAAAAACAAACACGGTTATGTACAGAAATGGTCGGTTTTGGTTAAGCAATCTATTTATTAAAGCATAGAGAACTAGTGATAACAGATTTATGGAAAAAAGTACCATAATTGACGCGTAAATTGATACAGATGGAAATGTCACTTGAGATAGATTTATAATTCCGGTAGTTTTGAAAAGAAGCACCTCTAAGCCACTAAAGAGTAGTGATCCAAGCGTCAATGAAATCGCCACAAGTAATCGTTCTTTGTTCATATTTTCCTCCAAGTTTAAAGGTTCGTTTTTCCTATTTTACTCTGGAAGGGTCAAAAGGGGTAGGTTGGGGAGGGACTGACCAGCAAGACCTTGGACACTGCCATAAATACTGGCAGTGCTAGAAATGATCCTTTGGGCTTGTGCCTCTCTTTCTTTCCAGATTTTTTCGAAAGCGACTCTTTCCTTTTGGATTTGGGTAAACATGTTTTGGTGGACTTCTAAAATATTTTGAACCTGTTGAATAAATACGTCACTAGTTAAGTAGCCATAAACCATTTCCGCTTTTGTTCCCTTGTCTTGACTGTTGTGTTTTTCTCTTGCCACATCGATTAGGTTTTTGCGCAAAATCTCCGCTAGGGGTAAAAATAGCTTTGGTTCTGCTACCCAAACACCATCGAAAAACCCGAAGCCAGATTTAATACTTTTAGGTAGTACAGTAGTGATAATTACCGGAATATTTGCTTTTGAGGACCGTAGGTCGTCTTTTAGTTTGGTCGCCCAGTCATCGACCCAGGCTTTGGTTCTTTTGCTTTCCCAAAGGATGACACCGCAAACTGTGCCCATGCTAGTACGAACAGTTTGAGCGATATCTGCTCCCCGGACACCTTTCCCGACTGGTTCAATTAAGTCATGTGGGAAGGAGTGTCTTAGGGTCTCTTCTAGGTCTAGCTCTGCAACCTCCCCTTGGAGTTGCTGTGATCCTTGTGAGGCTTTTATTTGTGCCTCTTCTAGTGACTTTTTTAGGTCGTTAATCATCTTCTCCTTTTCCAAATCCTTCATTCGATGCGACTCGCTTGCTTCAAGTAGGACTTGCTGGCGGATTTTTTCCTTTTCGATATCTATTTGCTTTTGTTTCTCCAACTCGAAGTTCTGCTTTTCATCCTCAAGTTTTAGCTTTTCTTGGTGGAGCCTTAGACTTTCTTGTCTTGCCTCATCCAACTTTTTATTTTTGAACTCTAACTCTGTAAGTATTTTTTGATTTTCTTCTTGAAAGCCTTTTTGTGCTTTGGCTAAGATTTCTTTTTCTATTTCTGGGGCAAGTGTTTTTTTGAGAGCATCACTGATTTCAATTTTTTCTCCGCATTTCGGGCAAGTAAGGTTTGTGTCCATATTTAGTTATTTTACGCTAGGTTGTAGAATCGAGTTTATGGAAAGTATACACAAGAGAACCCCTGACGAAGTAAAAATGAAAAAAATTGACGAATGAAAAAATTGACGGAGGGAGTAAAAGAAACAGTCGAGATGATGGAAACACTTAACCTGGCATTGGTAGATATTTGGGAACAGGTGGCAATATATATAAGGGAAAAATATGGTGATGAAAAGTTTGATGAAAAATTTAGAAACTTCGATAAATCTTGGGAGAAACTTCATGAAAAGTATGGAAACGACTTAGTTATTGCTTTGGGGGAGCAAACAGACGAGGTAAACTTTATTAATCACGAAGGGTATCTAGATAAAGAAGTTGTTGCCCAGCTAGTAAAAGATATAAAGAGAAGAAGAGCAAGACTTAGTGAGATCTTAGCTTCTCGAGATGCTTCTTGATTTGGCGTTTGGCTGTATCTCTTACCCGAAGTAAACCATCTAGAAGAATTTTGTGCTCGTCTTTGATGTTTATGGGGCAAGCGGGTAAGTTCATATCGAACTTAATCTGAAAAACGGAACCACTTTTTTCTATGGAGAGCGAAGCGACCTTAAGGTCTGGCTGGTAATTGGTGAGCAATTTTTCCAAAGATTGCTCGAACTTTTTGGTGATTTTGTCTTTAAACTTGTCGGTAATACTGATCTTTTGAGCATTGATTAGTATTTGCATAAATATATTTTATACTATTAGTAAAGTGATACGAAAAATTTTAATTCTTGGTCTTGCTGCTTCGACTGCAATTTATGTGTGGCAACTTAAGCAGGTAAATAACAATATTACCCCGCTATATGACCAAGTGTCGGAATATGTGGCAAGAGTAAGGCCCACCCCGACAAAGTATATTTTCCCAGAAGAAACAAAACAAACAATTTTGGCACAGATAAATACCGAAAGAAGCAATAACAAACTAAAAGAACTAACACTTAGTGAAGACCTATCTAAAGCAGCAAAAGCCAGAGCGGCGGTGATTTTTACTTTAGACGACTTTACAGGAACAGTTTCTGGTCTTACCCGAGAGAAAGCTTATGACTTGGTTGGGTATGAAACTTCTTATTTTGGAGACTTAGTTGTTAACATGCTGACCCCTTCGGATGACTTTATGAGTGAGATTAACCAGAACAAGCAAAAAAAAGAAATGATTCTACTTGATAAATTTACCGAAGTTGGTGTTGCAGAATTTGTTGGCGACACTTACAACTCCTACTACTTATTATTTGGCAACCGTAAACCAAAAACTAATCAATCAACTACTCCTAAAGCAGCATCCAAGCCAAAAGTTACCTGGGGTGGACCAGAGCTCTGGGAAGCGGTAAATAAAAGACGGGTTGAATTTGGAGTAAATAAGCTCACCAGGAAAGATGAATTGTGTACGATTGCTTCGATTCGTTTGAACCAACTACTAGACTTAAACAAGCTAGATGGTCATGCTGGCTTTAAGCCTGTTTTGGATAGATCGGACCTCAAATGGATAAGTGAAAAATATAATATTAGCGAGTTTCTGGCTCAAGGATATTCGAGTCCTGAAGAAACCGTAAAAGGTTGGGAAAATACTTTGGGTCATCGGGGTCTACTTACTGGTGGTGAGTACGTTTGGGGATGTGTTTATGCTCAAAACTCTTTTGCTGTAGCAATATCAGCTTACTAAAGAATCATTTCTTCAATTTCTTCTTCTTGTTTGTTGTTTTCTCTTGTCAGGTAATAAAGATTGTGTCTCTCGGACTCTCCGACTTTCTCGCCCTCGCCACGCAAAATAGCTTCCAAACTCTGGCAGGCGGGACAACCTTTTTTGCCACTTGGACAGTTGAAGTTCTCTAATTTTCTGGCTAGTTTTATTTTTCGGGCAATTTCCAAAACTTTGCTATTTGCAGTGTCTAACTCTGGTAAATCCATCCGGGTGGGAAGGGTATCGTACTCTAGGTACCAGTAACTAAGTTTTTCAATTGGGCGCGTCTGGCAGTTTTTAGCTAGTAAGTAGTAAATTGGCAGTTGCAAAGAGTTTGGATTCTCTTCTTTTTTGCTGGTTTTGAAGTCAATGATGTGAACAGCGTTTATTTCTTTTAGATATTCTAACCAATCTATCTTGCCGCAAAGAATTAGGTTTTCGTCCTCACTCAGCCAATAGTAGAGAAAATCCTGCTTGAGTTTAACCGAAAGCCTGGCTAGTGGACCCGGGTTGTCCATAACCTTGCGAAGCATTTGTTTTCCCCTCTCTTTGGTTTGGATTTCTTTTTCTTCTGTAGGGAAACCGCCTAATTTTCCAGAGAACTTAACCCAAACCGTTTCAAATTTAACTATGGGGGAAATATCAAAACGTTTTTGAGTTGGAATTTGTGATAACCCTTCTAGGACTTCGTGGATAGCTGACCCCAAGGATAGTGCAGGACTGACAATTTGAATTTTTTTGCCGTTTTCCCTGTCTTTGTAGATATTTTTTAGATAGTAGCTTCTGGGACAGCGCAAATAATCACTGATGCTAGTGTGAGAAACCCAGGTAGCCGTAAATTTGTCTTTCATAGCTGATATTCTAGGTTTATTATATCGCCAATCTTGATATTATTTTTTTTGATAAACCCATCTTCTAGTTCTACAACAAAGCTATAGATTGGTAAATAAAAGAAAAAAGAGAACGGCTTTAGCGAGTGCTTCATGTCGACAACCTCACTGTCCCTGGTTAGTAACAATACATCTATTGGGTAGCGCATAAAGAAAGTGTGAATACCAAAGTGGGTGATCAATAAAACTGGAGGTTTGTGATTTTTGTCGATTAGACCAAAAAGTTTGTGAAAAAAAGAGGTAAGGACTTTGACTTTTATGGTCATATGTATAATGTTACTAAATGGCAGAAGGAGAAAAGATATTGAAAACTAAATTGCTTTCTAAAAACATTATTTTTTTGAGTATTGTCAGCTTTTTAAATGATATATCATCAGAAATGGTTTATCCGGTTGTACCAATATTTTTAACTTCTGCTTTGGGAGTTCCGGCATCGATTATTGGTATTGTAGAAGGTATAGCTGATGCCTCTTCAAAAATACTGATGTCGATTACAGGATTCGTATCTGATAATCTACACAAAAGAAAACTGTTTGTGACAGCAGGATATGGCTTCTCAGCTATTTCTCACCTGACTATGGCACTGTCTACCTCGTGGCCACTTGTACTTCTTTCTAGGGTCTTAAATCGCTCTGGAAAAGGCTTGAGAACTTCCGCAAGAGACGCTCTTATTGCCGAAAGCACAAAAAAGGAGAATCGAGGTCTCTCTTTTGGTATTCATCGAACTATGGATGGCTTGGGTGGGGTTCTAGGACCTCTGCTTTCTATTGGGCTTTTGTATTTTTTCTCGCACAACTACAAACTTATTTTTTTACTGGCTTTCATACCAGCGCTTTTGGGCGCGATTATCGTTTACTTGTTTGTAAAAGATAACAAGAAGAAAAAGGATGATGATTTCAGTATGCGGTTTGAATGGAAAAAGACGAGCTTGGCTTTTAAGATTTTTTTGATTATTAGTTTTATATTTGCAATTGGGAACAGCTCTGATGCTTTTTTGATCTTAAGATCTCAGAACTTGGGCATGTCTGTTAGTTTGACTATCTTTGCTTATGTAGTTTATAACCTGGTCAGTTCTCTATTTTCTATTCCTGCGGGAATCTTGGCAGACAGAATAGGACCTAAAAGAGTAATTTTTTCAGGATTTTTGGTTTTTTCTTTGGTCTACTTTTTGTTTGCTGTAGCAAAGTCAAAGGAGATTGTTTGGCTACTCTTTCCTTTATATGGATTCTTTATGGGTCTTACTGAGGGTGTAAGTAAATCGTATGTTTCTAAGCTTGTACCACACGAAATATCGGGCTCAGCTTTTGGGATCTACCAAACAGTGATGGGTATAGCCACACTTATTGCTTCTAGTATTGCTGGGTGGCTGTGGTCGTCGTACGGTCCCAGCACACCTTTTTATTTTGGATCAGCAATGGCAGTTATGGCTGCTATCTTGTTCTTGGGTTTATCAAAAAAATTAAGAGTTGCTCAAGTTTTTTAAACTTGTAAGAAAATCCAAAACATTTGTATCGACTATTATCCCCTCTTTGCGAATTGGTCGCAATAGCTTTAAACCTGAGAGCCTGGTAGCACGACTTAAAGCAACATAAACCTGTCCGTGAGCAAAGGCGCCACTGCCAAAGTCAATTGCCACCTTTTCGAATGTTTTACCTTGAGACTTGTGAATGGTTATTGCCCAAGCAAGCCTTAGGGGTAGTTGTTTAAAACTGCCAACCTCAATGGACTCAATTTTGTTTTCATCTTCCAAGAATTCTGTCTTGTAGGCCGTCCAGGTAAAGGGACCCACTACCTCAATTTCTCCGTTTTGGAGTTTTACCATTACCTCATCGGCCATAACCTTGAGCACGGTTCCCACTGTACCGTTTATCCAGCGATTGTCTGGATCGTTGTTTAAGAGCATTACCTTGGCGCCAGTTTTTAACTTTAACTCTGTGGCTGTTGGTGCTTGTTTTTCTTGAAATTGCCCCATACTTTGGGCGTGGTAGACATGAAGCACTCCAGGGATCTCATTTAGTTTTATTTCGTTTACTTTGTCCGCGGTGTCGTTTATGGTTGTAAGTAAAATGTAGTCGTCTAAGCTTTCACTGTCTACTAGGCAACCGTTGAGGATATTAAGGTCCGACTCCTCTACCTTGTTGACTCGAACTCTGTTTAGGATATCTATAAATTTTTTATCAGATTGTCTGTAAATGGTGTCTAGTTCAAAGAAAACAATTTGTTTGTAAAGACCAGAAATTAGTTTTTGAAAACAATGCGATGAAAAAAAGTAAGGGCTTTTGTAGACTGAGAATAGAGCCTCTCTCTCCTGATTGGTTACTACTGGGGGGAGCTGATGCAAGTCTCCGACCATAATCACTCTGACTCCGCCAAAGCTAATTTTGTGATGTCTGACTGTTTGCAAGAAGATATCTATCGCGTCCAAAAGGTCGGCTCTGACCATGGAAATCTCATCGATAATTAAGACTTCTAGGGCTTGGTAGAGCTTAGCTTTTCTGGTTTTCTTAGCTTCGTAGATCGCCTTTTGTACGGTGACATTGGGTGGGAAGCCAAAAAATGAATGAATTGTTTCGCCTTTGGCGTTGACTGCTGCTACTCCCGTTGGGGCAACAGTGACCACATTTTTTGAAGACTTCTCTTTGTATGTATTAATAAGGGTAGTCTTTCCCGTACCAGCATTACCGGTTAGGAAAACATGCTCGACGCCGTCGTGCAAAAAGTCTAAAACAAGCTTGGTCTGTTGATCCATAAACTAAATATCTAGTTTAACTCCATTTTGATGCAACCAACGCCTGTGATTTTTGAAGTCTTTGTCGAGTTTGCTTACTTGAGCCCAAAAACGACTAGAGTGGTTCGCTTCTTTCAGGTGACATACTTCGTGAATAACAACGTAATCAATAATTTCTTTGGGAGACTGAATAAGTTTTCTGTTGAAACTTAGCACTTTTTGGGGAGAGCAACTCCCCCAGATAGAAGAAACTTTTTTAATTTCAATTTTACTGTAATCAACTCCCAGTAGTTTTGTGTAGTGGTTTACTTTTTCGGTTAGATAGAAACTTAGCTCTTGAAGGTAAAAACTAGTTAGCGCCTTTTCGACTTCTTTTGTATAAAAATGATCTGTAAACCCATCAAAAATATTTAAAGTAAGGTTTTGAGTGTCGAAGCTGACTGTAGTCTGCGATAAAGTTTTTGTTTTTTTGATAACCAAAGGTATTTGATTGCCGTAGAGAAGGTGTTTTTCACCGTCTGTATAACTTTTAGGGACGGTGACTACTTCTTGCCTGGATAAGGCCCTTATTATCCAGTCTCTTTTTGATTCCAAGAAGTTTTCAATAACTGATAAGCTCACCCAGAAAGGCGCACTGACTGAGACTTCGCCATTTTTAACTTTTAGGTTTATATTCCCCAAGAGCTTTTTGCTTCGATTTAGGGTGTATTTAATATTTGACACTTGATTATTGTATGACAAGTCTTGACTTTGGATGTAAAATAAGAAAACATATGGGACAAACAGTTGAATGGACAGAAAAAAGAATGAATAGTTACCCAGAGATTGACCTAAACATGGAAGGGGTGGAGACGGAAGGGCAAAAGAGTATATTTTGGGAGAATGAGGCAGAAAAAAGAAAAATTACCTATATTGTTATGGGGGGTGGGCCCTGGGAAGAAACCTGGGTTAAAATACTGATATTGGCCAATACCGACAAACTATTTGATTCCGAGATGATGAGAGTGGAAGTATCCAAGAATACCTCAACTGGCGTTATATCTAAAGCAGTTTTCGTTGATGTTTTCAAGTTTGACGGTGGTACCGGGAGGACAGCTAGTTTTGCATACCCAATGGATAACGATGGCAAAATCGAAGAAGTGGGAAGAATTACTAATAGAAGTCAAGGCGAAGTGGAAGATTATATAGAAACTTTAACAACTGAGCGTATTAGGGCCATAGATGATTTACCAGAACGAATTGACGTAGAAGAAACAATTCGACTTTTTTTGGAGCAACTAGAAGAGCGAAGGATGACTTTACCAGTGCTGATTCCCGCTTAATCTTGAGATATTAGGTCGATATTTGGTTTTACAATTTTTTTGTAGTTGCTGGAGTTCATACCGATAGAAAATCTTTTGTCACCAGCATTAAAGATAATTTTTTCTTGATCAAAGAGACCTTTATCTGTATAGACCTCCAAGTTGAATAAGTTTCCAAACGGAGGAACGCCTCCCAGTTGAACTCCATCGGTAATTTTGCCGACTTCATCTTCAGTGGCAAAACGTAAATCTTTGACTTTTAGAAGGTTTTTTAGTTTTTGATTGTCAAATCTTTTATCACCTGGAACTACGACCATAAGAAACTTTTTATCCTGACTGTTGAATTTGGCTCTGACAATTAAGGCTTTTGCCCCTTGTTTTAGACTATAACCAGTTCTAACTCTTGCCGCCTCCTGACTAGTTCTGACTGGTTCGTGCTCAAAGGTCTCAAATTCTATGTGGTTTTCTTTAAGAAGAGAAATGATTTTATTTACAACAGGGTGATAGGTCATGAATGTATATTATAAACATAATGAGTTATAATATTAGGAAATGACTAAGTTACTATTATCTAGCGGAGGAGCGACCATTATTATTGGTCTTTCTTTTGCGGGATAATGTAGTTTCTTAAAAAAACCTACGACCTCCCGCAAGGGAGGTTTTTTTGTACTTTAAAAACAGTTTTATAGAGTTGCTTTTGAGTGAACGAAAGCAACTTTATGGAGAAAAGGAGAAAAAATGAAGAAAATATTTTTTGTCATGGTAGCTGTTTTAGTTGCCGCCTTACTGTTTTCTAGCTGGCTTGGGGCGCCAAGAACAAGTGAGGTTGCTGCATTTTGTGTGGAACAAAGTAAGTTGCCAGGTGACCTGGTTGTTGTTGGTTCTAGCACGTATACTTGCCCGCACCCAAGCCCTACTCCAACTGTTGTTTATAAAGTTTTACTGGAATCAAGCCTGTCTATTTGTGATACCCCAGACACGTTTGGGAGTGTTACAAACGACAAGTGGTTAGAGATGAACGTAATGGGTCCGGCAAGTTCCTGGAGGTTTGATGGGGGGAAGTGGGTGTACACATTTGTGCCATATGAGGAAGAGGTTGGGTTTAGTGGGTCTGTGTTGCGCGAGTATAGAGATGGCTTTACTTACCCCGGTTTTGGGGTTTACAAATTATATTTGTATGGAGGTGGAAGCCAGGTAGTGTCTGATTATGGATCTGGCTATTACTATGTTCACTTTACAAAGTTGGAGCTTACCTGTAAATAAATTTTTGGCAGATACAAAAAGTATCTGCCATTTTTTTTGTTAGAATATGTCTTATGAGAATAGTTTTTATCCACGGAAACGACACAATGCATTGGTCTGGGAAGTGGTGTGGGTGGCTTAAGGGAGAGTTGGACAAACTTGGAATTGATAACTTTTTTGAAACATTTCCAGACTCAATTATGGCTAGGTCAGAGTATTGGTTGCCTTTTTTAAAAAATCACGTCAAAGCTGGTGAGAACGACATTATTGTTGGCTGGTCATCGGGAGCTGTCGCTGCCATGCGCTATGCAGAGGACGTAAAAATAAAGGGGTCTATATTAATATCACCTTCACACACTGATCTTAGTGACCCACTAGAAAAACAAAGTGGTTATTTTGATAGGTCTTGGAGATGGGACGCTATTCGGAATAACCAAGAGAAGATTACTCTTGTTTATGGAGATGACGACCTATATATCCCCCAGGAACAGTTTGAATACATTGCCGACCAGCTAAGAGCTGAGCCAGTTAAGATTCACAACGGTGGTCACTTTTTGGAACAAACCACCTTCCCTGAGCTTTTGGAAAAAATAAAAATAATGTAATGGAGCGGGTAATGGGAATCGGACCCACTTCTCCTCCTTGGGAAGGAGGCATTCTACCGGTGAACTATACCCGCAATGACTTGATTTTAACCCATTTCACCCTTTCTGGTCGATATGTCTTATAATAGCTATAGCAAATTAAAATGGAGGCAGTATGGCACAAAAGGCGCCTAAACAAAAAATGGAAAAGGCTGAACTACCACATCTTGTAACAGTTACCTGGCCACTTGAGAATGGTGCAAATGTGGCAGAAGTTATTAGAGGGGTATTTTTATTGCTGTGTAAGCAATATTCAGATAAGTATCTTCTCATAAGCCAGATTTATTCTAGCAACGAAGAAATTATTGGTCTGAGGCACCAAGTGCGCACAAAAGAGCAAGTCGAAATTCTGCGTGCTAGTGTTGTGGACAAGAATCGCCTGCACTTTGTTTTTTTCGTTTACCCAGCACCACCCACCGAATAGGTGGGTTTTTTAATAAATATGGCATATACTATTTGCATATGATGGGCAGATACAGAAAGTCTCAGGTGGGTAACAGATCTCGTTTTTATTTTTTGCTTTCGATAGTTTTTATCTTTGTGGTTGTTAAGTGGGGATTTCCTTTGTTTATAAAGATAATCGCAGGTGATGGGGTTGAGATAAAGCGCACTGAAGAAGATATTATTCCACCGCAAACACCAATCTTATCTGCATTACCCGAAGCCACGAACGGAGCAGAGATAATCGTCGAAGGCTATACAGAAGGAGGCGCAAACCTGGAGCTTAATGTAAATGACGTTTTAAACAAAACTGACACTGCAAAGGAAGATGGTTTTTTTAGTTTTACTGCCACACTGCAAAATGGCACCAATAGAATTCAAATCAGAGCCGTTGACCCAGCAAACAACGCAAGCCTTTCGGAAGTTAAGTTAGTAAATTTCGACAAAGAGCCAGTGAGCTTAACTATTACTTCACCAAAAGATGGGACTGAGTATATCGGTAAAAATAGTCAAACAGTTGAAATAAACGGGAAGGTAAATAAACCAAACACCCAAGTACTAGCCAATAATTCATTTGTAGATGTAGGTAGAGACGGAACTTTTAGCCACAAGATGCAACTGTCTGCAGGCGATAACACTATTAAAATTGTTGCTTCTGACAAAGCTGGTAACAAAGATGAGGTCGAACTTAAGCTGATTTATTCTCCTTAAGTGAAAAGCCCACCAGAATCCAAAAGAGAGCCATAATCCAAATATAAAAGAGGCTGTTGTTAAAAATAGAGTGAATAAGGATGGGTAGCAATAATAGATAAGTATTTTTATTGATTGTTTTTAAGACCGCAAAGAGAACAAAGATAAAAGAGGCAAGACCCAAAAGACCGCTACCCGCCAAAAGATAAATATAGGAGTTATCGACGCTGACTTTTTGACCCAGGTCGCCAGTTAGATGTCCAAACCCATTGCCCATAACAGGCTTTTTGGCAAATAATTGCAAACCATTGCCCCAGCTGGTTGCTCGGGAAGATATGGAGTAGGTTCTAAGAAGGTTTACTCCTTCCCCAAAAGGTTTCGGGGATACGTAAATGAGAAGAGCAAGAAGTGGCAAGAGCAAAAAAAGTTTGAAAGCCTTTTTTTGAAAAACCAAGGGAATAAGTGTTAATAAAAAAGCTAAATACGATGCTCTGGAGAAAGTAAGGGTAAGACAAGTTAGAAAAACGATAGAGAGGAGGTACTTTTTAGTTGTAAGAAAAAAAATAATAAAAGTTGCCAAAATGGCCCCCGTAAAGTTGGGGTCGAGTAAGGTTCCTGCTAGTCGATAGTAATGGTCATCAAACCCAAGGTTTTTGTAGAGTCTTAGGTCTGGAAGTATTAAATATTGAACTATTCCGAAACATAGAAAAAGTAATATTGAGAAAAAAGAAGCCTTTTTGAGGTCAGCTGACCAATGGGTACTAAAGGAGAAGGCTAAAAATGGGTAAACTAAAGCGCGGAGGAAATAGAGAAAATTAAGGTTTGGAGTTACCACACTCTGTCGCCATAGTGAGTAAAGTATTGAAACCAAAAGGGAGAACCAGAAAAGATTTAAACTTTTAAAGAGAAGAGTATTTCTAAATCGCTTGATATTATCCCCCAGAACAAAAGCAATAAAGCTTAAAATACAAGCAATATCTAGTAAGTAAACGCCGGAGAATTTAAGCAAATGCCCAAAAGGCCAAATAAAAATGACAAGGTAAAGCGCCCATTTATTGATTGAGTTTAAAAACTTGAATGCCGACGCCATTAGTGTGGATGAGTGTGCCATTTACTTGCTTTGGGTCCTGGTTGGTGGTAATTAAGTAATTATAGCCCCTTGTATCGCTTGCCCAGGAGGTATGGTCGAAACTGTAAGGGAAATAATACAGATTATGAAGCTTGTCAATAATAATTTTTTGTCCCTGTAAGTTATTTTTAACGAAGTCATCTGTATCAATAAAGGTATCTGGTAGACGTTTGAAAAGGTTAGTCAGGTACTGGTTTGTAGTTTGCTTACCAAGAAGAAAGTCTATGTTTTTTCGAAATGTGTTTATTCGCAGTGCAACGACAATAACTGAGGATAAAAACAGTAAGTAAATAAATGTTTTTTGAAGACTTTGAGGGAGATTTTGAACCAAAATTAGAGCAGAGATGATAACGGCAGGGTAAAAGGGCAAGAAAAACCTGGCTGAGGGTGGATCTAGTATTAGAGTACTTAGTCCCCCCAGAATACCAATATAGATAATTTTTTTGTTAGTCTTGTTTGCGAAGATTAGGCTGATTGCCGCCAAAGAAAACAAAAGACCGGTAACTGGGGAAATAAAGTCATCGAAGGGAAAGATAAACAATACTGGAGCGGTAAGTAAATTACCCAACATACCGCCTACCGACTGAAATCCATTTTGTAAGATACCGTCAAAAAGTGGGAAAACCGGGTTGCCGGTATAGTAAAAAGAAACAAGAAACCAAGGTAGAGCAGTAAGCAAACTAATAGGTAAGATTTTTAAGCCAAAAACCAAACCAAAAATCGCCAGCGAGAAAAAGCTTAACCACTTGGTCCCAAGCGAAAGCCCCAACAAGATAGAGCCCCAAAAACTCTTACCTGTTAAAAAAAGGAAAAGTGCTGACACCTCTAGGAAGCTTCTAAAAAGATCTATGTAGGCACTGCTGGACTGCCAACTTACCAGAAAACTTAAATAGTAAATGCAACTTGCTAGTAGTGAGTATTTTTTATCTAATCCTTGCTGTTTGGCGATTTTGTAAGTTATTATTGCAACACCAACACCAGAAATAAATTGAACCAACTTGGGACCAACAGTACCTGTAAAAAGAATAAGAGGTGTATATATCCATTCAGTAAGCCGAGGCATTACAGAATAGTAAAGCAGCCCTCCAGGAAAATAATACTGGTGTTTAAGCAGCCACAACTTGGGTAGGCTTAGATGATACCAGAGCGCGTCAAAGCCAATTTCTGGAGTAAAGACTCCTAAAAAGTTTAAAACTCCTAACAATACAGACAGGAACAAAAACAACTTTATTATTTTAAAGTCTTTTCCCATTGGTAGAGTCTAACTGACAAAGACTGGACACTCATTAGATAGGCAAGAAATAACCCAGGCAGGCCGTCCTTGTAGCCTAATTTTACAAAGTAGTTGTAGAGGAACTTAAGTATTGGGTAAAAAAGAAGTTTAAACAATGAGTAGTGCTTGTTTTCTTTATTTAAGGAGTCGACATCTTGTGGCGCATATTGGCGAATTCTGGCAATAAACTGGGAAATAAAATAGTCTTTTTGATGATAGAGAATATTATCTAAGTAACCCAGATTACCATTTATGCTCCAAACCTCGTGAACGCTTCTTGAGAACACTCCCTTGCCACCCCTTGCTAGCCGAAGAATTTTTTGATTCTTAATTTCTCCATGTTTTAATTCTTGATAAAAGCAAAGATCGTAACGAGTAAGGTAATAACCGGAAAAACTTTTGTCGTTTATTTTATCCTTTATTTCTTTCGCAAGTTGATTGGAGATTATTTCGTCGTCGTCAACAAAGAGTACCCAGTCAGTTTTGATTCTTTTTAAGCCGGCGTTTCTTTTTTTGGAAAAGTTTGCTTCTAGTCCTGTTTGCAAAAAGTCGACATTATTAAGGTTTACTTCCAAACTCGGTTTTTTGGTTTCGTACACAAAGAGAACTTTATCAGCAAAATTTAGTCTTCTTAGAAAGACTTCTGGCAGAGTTGTTTTGTTGGTTATAACGATAATACCAAGACTCATGATTTTGTGGTAAGCCTGTCTGGCAGCTTTTCTATATAGTTATAAACTAGCCAAGAAAGCGGAATAGTGATTAAGGATGAAAGGAGTAGGAGAAAAAAGTGCGTTGCCAGATAATGTTCTGAGTAATTTATTTGAGGAAAAAATTGAAATATAACTCTAGCTAAGGTATAGAGTACGGTAAAATGCAGCAGATAAAGACTATAAGAGATTTTACCAATAAACACTAGCCACGACTTAGTTAAGAATGAAAATATTTTCAAGCCACTTTGGTAGATAACAAGCCCCAAAAAGAGCCAGCTTATGTAGCTTTCCCAAACTCCACCCTTGTACTCGTTTGTTTGGTAACGAATAGTGAACATGATATATAAAAGAAATGGAAGGAATAAGTATATTAGCCACCTTGGTATACTTTTAAAGAAAAACTCGAACTGGGGGATAATTAAACCGAGGTAGAACATATATAAATAACGAAAATCCCTAAAATTTGGAAAATTCAATAGATTGAAGCTTAAGTAGGTAAGAGTAATGGCAAAGAACAAGTTTTGCCAAGTCGTAAGTTTTTTTGATATGTAGTAAAGGGCTGGGGCAAAAATTGAGACTAAAACTATAACCCTCAGTGTCCAAGTGACGCCCCCAAGGTTGATATTGACAAAAATGGTATTTAAGAAAAACTCCTTTAGGCTGAGGTCAAAGTTCATCCACCAATGGTACCAAGTAGAGGCGTGGGGAAAAGTTTGGTAATCAAATCCCAGCCAGCGTGCCAGACTAATAAGGAGAATAGTAAAAAAGAATGCCGGATAAAGTCTAACGAAGCGCTTATATAAAAATCTGAAGTAGTTACCAAGACCCCAGGTAAACTTGCTAAGGGAAAAGTTTAAAACAAAGCCAGACATAACAAAAAACATACTAACGGCTGTCCCTCCATTGCCTAAAATCATCATGACTTGTTGGATTTTAGATGGCCAATCAATAAATTTTAGATAGTTTTCACCCCATACATTGGCGTATGAAGGAATGGCTACAACCAAAAATGAATGATTTAAGACAACAATGAGCGAGAGTAATCCTCTGATACCATCCAAGTTAGCGATTCTTTTGCTGTTATCTGTTGCCATCTTCTTGTATTATAGAGCGGTGAGAGACTTTCGCATACAAGCACTAATAGATTTATGGAAGACGATTTATAAAAGAGAGATTGGGGTTTTTGAGTTGCTTAATTATTTATCTTATTGGCTTTTGCCAGGCAAGGTAAAAACACTGAAAGCTAACAAGTTTTTTGACTTGAAAGATTTTTATTTACTAAAAAAAATTATTTTTAATTTGGGCAAAAAAGACCCAGCTTGGTTTCCCAGACTGATTGAGCCGTCGACTCTTGGGATTAGAGGTTGGGAATATGGACACTTGTTTTTGAAAACAAAATTCGCCGGTAAAAAGATTTTAGATGTTGGACCGGGAAGCAGTAGATTGCCTAGGTTTTTGGCTGATTTGGGAGCAAAGGTTACTATGTTGGATATGGACAAACCACTGGAAGCAACCAAGCTAAAGAAAGCTAGCAACTTAAAGTTTGTTTTAGGAGACATGACAAAAATGAATTTTTCTAATAACTCATTTGACATTGTTATTTGTATATCGGCAATAGAACACGTCGATATGAAAGGGGTGAGTTTTTATAAGAGCAAGGAGTACAAGAGAAGGGCGCTTCTGGCAATTAAAGAAATGGTTAGAGTTTTAAAGCCGGATGGTACCTTTTATTTGACAACTGATTTTTACTTAAAGCAACAACAAGGTGACAAGTGGAAATACTCAAAAAATAAAATCAGAGGTGCCTTTGAAATTGGTTTTTTAAAGAAAATGATTAGTAGCATGAATGGCGCTGGCATAGTCTTTGACAGCAAACCAGAGTATGGTACCAAACTTCTCGTAAATGGTGTAAATCGAGCAAATTATAGAGGTAGATACTTTACGACTTATGCTTTTTCGGGTAAAAAAGCAGAAAGTCTTAGATAAAGATTAAAGCTAAGGTAGAGGGGTAGGGCAAACAGGCTTAGGTGTTTAAAACAAAAATGAAGATGGCTCTGAGCTAAAATCAAAGTCTTTCTTCTTCCAAGCTTACTAGTGGACAGAGAAAGCTGATGTTTAACACTTATTTCTGGCAAAACTCCAATCGTGAAACCTAGTTTCTTGGCTCTTAAGCAGAAGTCCACATCTTCGTAGTACAAAAAGAATCTCTCGTCTAGTTCGCCAATACTTTTGATGACCTCACTTTTTGTGAAAAGACAAGCACCAGAAACGTAGTCTATTTTTCCCTTATTATATCTGTGAGTATTCCTTCCAAGGCGCCAATCGACGATACCACCATAATCAATTTGTTTATGTTTACTATTGACCGATACGATACCAGCAGAAGAAATGTCGTATGGTGAGTTAAGTAAGTATTCAAAAAAATTGGCAGTTGTCACTTTGGCGTCATTGTTGATAAGAAGTATGTGAGTGCAACCGTCCTTTAGAGCCTCGCGTATACCAAGATTATTTCCGCCTGAAAATCCTAAGTTAACAGGTGAGTTGATAATAGTAGCGTTTAGTTTTTGTGCTGTTAACTTTTCGGAATTATCTGTACAACCGTTGTTAACTACATAGAAAACTATCTTGTGGTCAGTTTTGGCGTTTTGAAAAGACTGAATGCAAGCTATGGTGGATAGTGGGTTGTTGTAATTTAAAGTAATAATGGCGATTTTATTTTTTGACTGTTTCATTTAGAATATTTTCGATTTTTGTAACTGTGTTATCCCAACCAAAATACTTAGTTGCCCTAAGGATTGCCTGATGTGAAAGTTTTTTATAAAGTTGCTTGTCGTGTACTAGAAGTAAAATAGCTAAAGCCACTTTTTGAGGATCTCTTGGAGTCAAAAGACCAGTTTTTTTGTGGGTGATAGTTTCTCTAAAACCCCCTTCGCAAACGGCAACCACAGGAGTACCACAAGCCATAGATTCGATAACAGATAAGCCAAATGGTTCTAGATATGCAGTTGCTAGAGTGGCTATGGACTGGTTATAAACTTGACATAGCTGTTTTGGACTTAAATGACAAACATTTTTTAAATTTACTTTTTTATTTTTTGCAAAACTCAAAAGGTCACTTGTTATAACTGACCTGGGGCTAGCAACGAGTAATCTTGGTCTTAATTTGGGAGGAACTAGTGCGAGGGAGTCAATGGCAAACCTTAAGCCTTTTTGGGGCTCGTCATTGCCAACTATTAGAACTTGATTTTGACGCTTAGTTTTTTGTGGATAAAATTGCTTACTGTCGATACCGAGGTAAATAGATGAAGCCGTTACCCCATACGATCTAAATATAGATTCCGCAGAGTAATTTGAGTTAGCAATAATCTTTGTAGCAAACCGAGCATTTGCCATTTCTGCATTTTTGCGAAAAAAACGATTTAGTTTTTCATATAATCTGTTTACAAGCGGCAGACTTGGACTGACATCCAAAAACTTTTCAAAGAAGGCTCTGGTTGGTTCTTGACAAAGAAAAACCGTTTTGGTTTTTAAATATCGCAGAAGCCATGGAGCCTGGAGATGCTCGTCGTGAGTGACAAAAACAAGATCAAAGTTTTTGGAATCTATTTTCCTTGCAAGCTGTTTTTGTTTTACTCTTTCCCAAACCAAGGAGTTAAAATCCGAAAGTAATCTGTTTTTTTTAATTTGAGTTCTAGAATTGTTTTCAAAATATGAAATATGATGCTTTGTGGCAAGTCTTTTGCAGATTTCCTCAATGGATCGAAAGGCTCCACCGTATGGCAGACCAAAATAGACTGCTATATTCATGGTTTTGTCTTTCTGTCAATAACACCAAATATGGTTGAAAAGAGAGGCGGCTCAGGTAGGAATGGCTTAAGAATTGATTTGAGAAGAAGTTTTTTTAAGAATATCTTGTTGGAGAGCTGGTCTATCAGTAGCCCAGAGATACTAAGCGGGAGAGAACCCTTTAGGAAAACTCTCTTGTACTTTTTCTTAGGGAAAAGCTCTTTTGCCGACTGTAGCGTATATGTACGAAGGTGCGTCTGGTCTAGGTAATGTGCATGAGATAAGCCGAAACGCAGCAATATTTCTTGATTCTGGAGTGGTACTGAAAAAATTAAGCGCTTGGTCACACGAAAAATTTCAGTGAGAGTCTTTTTATCATCTATGTGCTCCAAAATGTCGAAAGCGACCACTGTGTCGTATTGATTGTTGGCGAATGGTAGTTTTTCTGCTTTCCCTACCATGAAAGTAATGTCCGGGTAATTTTTGATGGCAGTCTCAACAAAACTTGTTTGATTATCTAATGCGGTTACTTCGTGCCCAAGATCGTAGAGATACTTGGTATAAATACCACTACCGAAACCCAAGTCTAAACATTTACCCTTTGCGTATTTTTTTAGTAAGTTAGCTTTGTCTGGGTTTATTTTTACTATACCCGGGCCCCAGCCAAACCTTTTTCCGTTAACGAGATAATTATTTGTACTCATTTATTTTTTTGTTTAGTAGGAAAGATAGGTATAGTATAAATACTGGAACTGAAACAATTGAGGATATCAAAAAGGAGTAAGCTGCTCCAATTTCGTGGTATTTGGGAACGAGAATAGACAAGAAAACGGTCTCGACAGTGACTGTTAGGACTGCAAAAAAGGATGGTACCTGTGGCTTGCCAAGACCCTGAGCTAGTGCGGTGGGTAGAGGGGTCAGTGCTACCAAAACAAAGTAGTAACTCATAATTTTTAGAACAGGTAACGAAGCACTGACTACCACTAAGTCTTTTAGCCACCAAGTAAGAAAGTCCTCTCCGAAGTTGAAAACCAGAAAAACAACAAAAACACCGGAAAACAATATCAAAAATTGCAAACTAATATAGAGCTTTTTTAATTTCTTTATGCGGTTTTTTTCTAGCAGTGTTGCGGAAAGGGGAAAAAATGCCTGGGCTACCTGGGAAACCACCCCAGCTCCTTTCATAAAAATACTTTGGGGAATATTAAAAGCGGTAATTGATTTTGCTGTTGCCAAAAACCCAAGAAAAAATTTAGAAATCTGCGCTTCAACTTGACCAGCTAAAGTGCCAACAAAATTTTTGAGTCCAAAGGCGATTAGCTTTCTGCCTGCATTTTTGTAATAAACAGGAGCAAGTATTTCCTTTCCTATTTGTTTTTTTCCAAAGTTAAGAGCGTAGAAAAAAGTAACGGCGTGGAAAATTAGTTGAAGGAGAAAAACATGGACAAGGTCTTTGGTGTAGTAAGTTAGCCAAGCGGAAAGCAAAGTGTTTGCAGTGCCAACTAAATAGGTTTTGGAGTTGTAAACATCGAATCTTTGAAAGGCTTGGGGAATACTAAGCAGAGCATTGTTGACATGGTTTAGAAAAATTGTTAGACCTAAGATGACTGCCAGAGTGTAGATATTGGTTGTGTTGGCAATAGTAGTTAAAAGAGGCAGGTGGTAAAAGAAATAAAGAATGAGTCCAGCAAAAAAGATCCCTAGAATAACTGCCTGAATTAGAAAAATATAGAGACCGGTTTGCCAAGACTCTTTCTTTTCAACTAAGCTCGTGTCGTTTTTTGCCAGGTCACGGATAAGGGCTATAGAAACTCCAAAATCAAAAACTGAGGCAATGGGAACAAAAGAGGCTAAAAAGATGTAGATTCCGAACATGTCTTGCCCAAGGTTATTAAGGTAAATAGAAATCGAAAGGAAGCTGGCAGCCAATAGATAGATATACCCCAATAGATTAAAGAAAGTATTTTTAAAGAGTATTTTTTTTATGGACATACTTTTTGGTAAACATTGGCTATCTGTTTTGCTATTTTTTTGGGATCATATCTGTTTTCAGCCAACAGCCTTCCCTCTCTTCCCATTTTTTGGCGCTGATTGTTATTATAAATTAGTTTGTGCAGCGCATTGTAAAGTGCGTGTGGGGTTTGTGGTTTTACCAGTAGAGCAACCTCCCCGCAGACTTCAGGAATAGCCCCTGTTTTGGTGCTCACAACAGGAATACCACTTGCCATGGCTTCCACCAGGCACATACCAAACTGCTCTTCCCAGGTTTTGGTTGTTTGGCTAGGCAGGCAAAAAATGTCCGCGTTGGCATACTCAAGATGAATTTTGTTATAGGGAACGTTTTTGATATAGATGTTTTTGAAGCCCGAAATTTCTTTTTTTAGGGGACCAGAACCGACAATAGTAAGGTTTAAATTTTTGCAAGTTTTCTTTAGATCCCAAAATGCATTAATAAGATCCATGATTCCCTTTTCTGGAACTAACCTAGCTACACAAAGTATGTTTATATCTCTTTTGTTTTTTTTGTTTGGTCTTGGTTTGAAACGATCCAAGTCAACCCCCATGGGGATAACAGTAATTTTTTCCTCTCTTACCCCCTCTTTTATTAAAGCGGTTTTTGCTTTGGTGGTTACAGCGATGAAGTGATCAATGTTTTCCTTTGCATAGAACTTATTTTTTCGTCTACCAGAAAGACTTTGGTTGTTAAAAGGGATTGTTTCCCAAACGGTAGTAACTACTTTTTTGACCAGTCCCCTTCTTTTGGCTCGGATTGCCTGGCGAACATAGCCGTAATATGTTTCTGCTACATGTACTATGTCGGCACCATCTATTGCCTTGTTTAGCCGATATAGACGTTGTGCGTCGCCAAAAATTCGGTTGAGAATAGGGTATTTGTAAGGAAAATTTGGGAGGTCGGCTGGGGAATAAAGTTTTTTTAGAGGCAGATCTATTTTGTCGGAGAGAGGTCGCCTGGAAGAGATGACTTCGATGTTAAATTTATCTCTTAGAGGGTAGTAGTTTTGCATTTCAAATGGATTTAAGAACGCCCCACGAATGATTTTAACTTTCATTTTCGATAATTTTGTCTAATGGTTTTAATAAATCTTATGATGTATATTACTACTGCGTCAAAAACAAAAATGGGTTGAATTAGCAAGTTTACAAAAATATTAAAATTCTTTTTAAAGTATTTTCTTCTTGATTCTAACCAAGCATTTATGTCTGTTTTTTCTATATTATTACTGCTTGCACCGGCAATGTGAGTTACAACATCATGACTAACCCCCACCTTAAAACCTCTTTTTTTTGCTTCTAAACAATAGTCAACATCTTCTAAATACATGAAATATCGCTCGTCAAAGTACCCTACTTTGTCAATAACCCTATGATCAATTAACATAAATCCACCCGTGACGACGTCAACGATCCCTGACTTAATTTCACTATCTTTGTAATAGAAATAGTTATGCCACTTATTTAAGGTTAAGAACTTACCAAAATTTGTAAACTCAAAGATACCCACATATACATTTGGGAATCTAAAGTAGCTACCATTTTCTACACCTTGCACATTAATCATATGAACACCAGTAATACTAAAGTTCTCGATTAAGCTAGTACTAAACACATTTTTTATGGTGTCTCTATTCACAAATACATCAGGATTTATTAGTAAATAAAAGTCACTTTTACTATTTTTTATTCCTTGGTTTACAGCTTTTGAAAAGCCGACGTTTTTACTATTTTGTATTAGCTTTAATTTTTTATCTTTAACTTGCCTATCAAATTTTTCTGTAATTATTCTAACGGTGTTGTCCAACGAGCAATTATCTATGACAGTTATATTAATATTTAAATTTTTGGTAAGATTTGATGCAAAAATACTTTCTAGGCATTTTATTATTTGATTTTCAGAATTAAAAGTTATAATGATGATTGATAGAGTTTTGATTGAGTTCACGTATTAACAATTTTACTTGAACATTATGAAACGTGCCCTGTCTCTTTGTTTTGTGTTGTTAGTAGTAATCTTTTGTATAAGACCAGAAGTATATGCTGCTGAATATTTTTTTGATGACTTTGATGAAATTGATCAGAATTACTGGCAAGTTTACTTAAATAATGGGTCAGTATCTAGCACAAATGGGTCGTTATTTGTTTCTTCGCAGCCCAGCACTTCATTTCCATATATTCACAATTCTTTTGGGATTTTCCCTGAAACAGACTACAAAGTAACATTTTCATTAAAAATTAGCGGATCACTGAATTATGGTTCAGGAGTTATATTAAGTGACAAAATCATAGCCAATAGCACACAAGTCGATCTAGGTGCACAAGATGTTATTTTTCAAGTGTGGCCTGAGAGCCAGTCGGTGTACTCACTCTGGACAAGTTTATGCTTGACATCTGACTTATCCTGTAACCCATCATATAAAAAAATATACTCGTTTGCGATAAATACTACCCACAAAATTGAAATAAACGCTAAAGATCAAATTTACAGTGTTTTAGTCGACGACGTTACGATACCACAAACTTACAAAAAACAAAGACAAATTAGTTATTTCTGGGTCGGAAACCCACAGTTAACAAACACTACCACCACCAGACCAAGTATCCAAGTTGACTATATAAGAGTGGAGAGTTTGGAAGAGGAGAAAGATCCAGTTGTGATTTTACCCGGATTCGGAGGGAGTTGGGATTTGGATGCAATTTTAACGAACACTTCAGGAAATAATTGGGAAATACCTGAATTCGTTAAGGAATATGACGGAATAATAAATTCACTAAAAAATACAGGCTACAAACTGGATGAAGATCTTTTTGTTTTTGCCTACGACTGGAGAAAACCTTTAGACTTACTAGCTGACGACTTGAATAGTTTTTTAATTACTAAAAATATTGATGACAAAAATATTAATTTTGTTGGTCACAGCATGGGTGGTTTGGTAGCCCGAAGCTATCTGCAAAAATATAACAATGAGAACGTGAGCAAAGTGATTACGGTTGGCTCGCCACACAAAGGAATACTTGATGCGTACGGAATGTGGGAAGGTCTTACGATTTGGGACAGTGCGTGGTGGCAGAAGGCGCTTCACTTGATAGCGACAGAAGTAAATAGGAATTCAGGCGAGACCGAGCTCCAAGCAGCAAGAAGGGTTTCTCCTTCTGTAAAAGACCTACTACCTACTTGGAACTACTTAATGCGTGACGGTATACCAGTACCAGTTTCTTTGATGCTTTGGAAAAATGATTACTTAATCGATAAAAACAACCAACTGCTGACGATTGGTGAAAGGGTTGCTTCTGGTCATAGTAGCGATTATTTAACAAAAAGCGAACTGATGGTAACCAAACCAACAAAGGAAGATATTTTAAAAGGCCTGTGGCAGGATGGTTCGCCCATAAAAGATAATCCATTTTTGTTTTCTGTTGGTGATGGGTATGTAACCAACTCAAGTGCTGCAGAGTTATTTGACAAAGGAATACCCATGATCGGAAACCATGGTGAGGTGATATCCAAAAGAGAAAATGTTATTAAGATACTTGAAGACCTTGGTATTGCCACTGAATTTGCTGTTGGCTCCAACCACGATGACAGAAAAAAGCTTGCAATCTTTAAGCTTAACTCTCCTGGTGTGCTAGAAGTTTGTCAATTATCTGTTTGCAATGAGAACCTGGGAATAGTTTTTGCGGACAAAAAAATGATCATGGTTCCAGGGTTTATGGGAGCGTTTGACATTAAAGTTAAGTCTACTGGAGAAACAGGAAACTACCAGTTGCTAGTTGGGCAAATATATGAGACTGCGGAGTGGAACAAGTCAAACGGCAAGCTAACAAACTCTGGTCAAGTTGACTCTTATTTTTACAACTCTGGAAATAATAGTTTAACTATGGACTCAGCTACGAACAACAGGAATATTTTCTTGTACTACCCAGAAGGTGTTGAGATAAAAAATATTAATAAAATTAGGCAAGACATTCTTAGGCAAATAGACACGAGTATTGCCTTGGGAGACATTTACGGTTTTGACCTTTTGGTAGACAAATGGGTAGCTCTTCATAACTATGTTGCTAGCTTGGAGTCCGAAAAAATTGCTGGTATAAATCACAAAGACTGGGGAGAAAAAAATAATGGTTTTGCCCGATCTGTGTTTGTGTCTAAAACACCTGACTATTTTACAGAGCGCCTTGCAAAGATATATACAAATCTGAAAAATAATTACCCAAGCAACCCTGAGAATTTCTACAAGTTGGATAAAAGGGCACAACTGTTGATGCTAAAGTCCTTCTTAGGACTGTAAGTTTAAGACCGCCATTGCTAGTTTAATGCCTGATTCTTTTGTCTTTGCCACCGCCAAATACCCACTTTTATGACAAAAAACAGCTTCCTCAATACCGCTAACCTCTGCTAGCTCTTGATGTTCTTTGCCCAACCATGAAACTGGAAAGTTGGCGCGATAGCCACCAAAGTCATCTTTGGTGTTCTTGGCTGGTTGTAGGTACCAATTTGATGTATTTATGTCAGGGTACAGAACAAACTTGATAGTTGGATACTCTAAAACAACCTCCTTCCAGGTATGATACTTGTCTAAAATAAGAATGCTTGGGGTGTTTTGCTTTTTTATTTCTTCGTTTACAATTTGTCTGCTTTTGTGTTTATCTTCGGCTTGATTAATTTCCCCTACTAAAATTTGTTTACAAAGCTCTAAGCTAGTGTAGAAGGATTCATTTAGGTTACTGACACCGTGATACTGGGAGATAGCATAAATGGCACTGGCAATGTTGTACTCGTTTATATTTTCGAAGTTTTTTGTGGAAAGCGTGACAGCGTTATCCATAGCGTCGATAGGTTGGACAAGTTTTTTCTCAATAATTTCCTGAATTTCTTTTGAGGATACTAAATGTTGCCCAAAGTGTTTCCAGATTAGCCCGAAGGCAGCGTAAGGAATACTATTTTCTCTAATCAATGTCTCATCTACTTGATGGTGATCGTAGCGATTTTTGACTGGGTTGTATTCTCGACCCACATCAACACAATAGTCGCACTTTAAAGCTAGTTTTAGGTCTCTTGTGCGAACTATTTCAACTTTTTTTCCATCCTTTTCGAGAATAAGTTTTAGAGTAGCTACCGCAAAGAGGTCATCTGCGTGGTAAAAGCCGCCATGTGTAGCTATGGTAATTTTTTTCATAAATGGTGGATCTGACTGGATTCGAACCAGTGACCTCCTCAATGTGAATGAGGCGCGCTAACCAGCTGCGCTACAGATCCGTTTGACTCAATGTATTTTACAATGAGATTTCTTATTTTTCTCCCAAACCACGATTTGTAGAACTTTTCCCTTAACCTAGCATCAATTAGGTCTTTACTTGTCGCACCCACATATAACTTTTGATTTTTTGTTCTTCTTAGGTTTCCGCTACCACCTGAGGCCATTAGGATGACCTCCAAACCCAGAATAGCCAAGCCTAGGCACAAAATAAGACCTATAGTTGAATATATCTTGTGTTTGTGGTATATTTTCACTTAATAACCGGCTTGAGAGCACACTCAAGACCTCTGCACTTTTAGGAGAAAATTCATGACTATTTACGACGACCTATTCGATGGTGTTGGTAACTCTGTCGCTGTAGACCATGTTGCAATTCACGTAGCCTTTGGTATGCTGATCGCAGCTACAACCCTGTTCAAGAAACTGGGCTACACTGTTCACCCAACTCGAAAGGCTAGTGGTGATTGGGGGAAAGCAATCTTTATGGTCAAGGATGGATCTGTATCTATCCAGTTGACAGATTCAGCAAATGAAACTGTAATACCCATGAATGAAAATCACTTTGGGTTGACAGTAGACGAGCCACTCACGGTTGCGTCGGCTATTCAAGAGTGGGCTCGTCGTGGTGGAGTTGAAGCAGAATTCGAATCGGTTCCAGGCGGGAAGTACTTTGTCACAATTCCAAGAATCCTGACAATGCCCATCGAACTAGTCCCTCAACCTGAGAAACAATAAACCCCCAAACACAAAGAGAAAAAATCTCCTAGTGCGAGGGGGATTTTTTTGGCGAAAAATATGAAATTGGGGATGATTGAATAATCGACTTGGTCAAAGTAAACTTAGCTTATGGCTTTTTTTCGAAAATTTGTTCACGTTATTTATGAATTTATTGAGTCTTTTGTAATTTCGGCTTCTTTTTTTGTGGTTATTTATCTATTTTTGATGCAACCACACCAGGTAAAAGGTAGTTCCATGTTCCCTACTTACAAAGACAAAGAATATTTGTTAACCGATAAAGTTACTTATAGGAGAAGATTACCAACATACGGTGATGTAATTGTTTTTAAGGCACCCATGAATGAAAGTTTTGACTTTATTAAGCGTGTTATCGCTACCCCAGGACAAAGTGTTAAAGTTGCAAACGGAAAAGTGTTTGTTGATGGGAAAATGCTAGATGAGCCATACTTACCAGATGAATACGTAACCTCTCCTGGTGAGTTTTTGCAGGAAGGTGAGGAGTACACCGTGCAAGATGGGGAAGTGATGGCTTTTGGGGACAATAGAGATCACTCATCTGACAGTCGAGACTGGGGACCTGTACCAAATAAAAACATTACAGGTAAAGTCTTTTTTAGATATTGGCCAGTAAGTGTTGCGGGGCCAATAAAGAAAGATTACTAACGAGGATCTCTTTTATTCGTTAAACGGGGCAAAAGGATTTCTGTAAGCCTCCGAGTAGGAGTCATTGGGAGTGTCGTTACTTGCAGAGGAAATTTCTTCTTCTGGAGGGTTTTGAGTGGCGCTTACAGAGGAACTGAGAAGAGCGTGAATTTTTTGAACCTGCAAATCTGTTTCTTCTGGTTTGCCCTTTAGAACAATGTGAATTGCTGTCTCCACTCTTGATCTTCTCATTTTTACATGTGCATTTTCTCCGATAGATCTTTGCATTTCATTTGCCATGAGTTCAATGTTTTCATTGATTATCTTGGGGGCGTTATAGTCTCTATCTCTAATTGGTTTTTTGAACTTTCTGGCCAGCTCCTCAGCTCTTCGAACCGAACCACCCTCTCTTAAAATTATTTTGTAAGCCTCAATCATGGACTGAGTGTCTGGAATGGCAGCCAAAGCCCGGGCATGGCCTTCGGTAATGACACCAGAAATAAGGCCGTCTTTTAGGGCATCTGGTAACTCGAGAAGACGTAACGTATTACTAACATACGCTGGGCTCTTGCCAATACGAATACAAATATCCGTGTTGGCGAGGCTAAACTCCTTTAGAAGCCTTTCGAAAGAGTTTGCCCTATCGATGGGGTTTAGATCTGAGCGTTGAACATTTTCAACGATGGCCATTTCCAACATACCCTGTGGCGAAGTTTCGATGACTCTAACCGGTACTTCTTTAAGTCCAACCAGACGAGAGGCGCGCCAACGTCGCTCACCGGCGATAATTTGGTACCCGGCAGGAGTGTGGGCAACGACTAGGGGCTGGATAATCCCGTGAGTTTTAATGGAGTCGATTAATTCACTTAGTGACTCTGGGGTAATGACACCTCTGGGCTGGAGAGGATTGGGTTGAAGATAGTCTATGGGTAAAAGGGTTGTCTGCTGCGTGTTATCCATTTGACTTTAGGATAGCACATCCACAAAACTTATCCCATTCTTTTTTCGAAAAGACACTGTACCATCCGAAAGGGAATAAATTGTGAAGTCTCTACCTAGGTCAGTGTTTATACCAGCATGGAACTGTTGACCTCTTTGGCGAACTATTATTTGTCCAGCCTTGATCTTTTGGCTGCCAAAAATTTTTACACCAAGTCTTTTTCCTGAGCGTTGTGAATGTTGTCTGGTCGCTCCACCAGATTTAACGTGTGCCATATGTTATGTTTTTTAGATTTAGTTTATTTTTTGGAGAACAATAATTTCTCTTCTAACGTAAGCATCTGGTCTTGAATACAGTATGCCTTGGTTGAGCTGATTGTAGCTTAGTTTGAGCTTGTCGTCAATAATATCACTAGTCTTATAGTCTTTTTTACCGTCGTTAAAAACAGGAAAGACCATTACAACTACGCCTTTGGACTTTAGGCAGGAAAGCCAGTCTTTTAAACAACCAAGATATAATTTTTTGAGTCCAGGGACCAAATATTGAATTTTATCTGGCCTTAAATTGGTTTTACCCATAAAAGGCTCCGTAACTATGAGGTCAACCTTATTTTTAAACTTTTTTGAGAGATGAGTACTATCCAAACACTCTATTAACTGCTTTGAGTACCCCATGTGTGCCAGGTTTTCAGAGGCTTCTTGAGATTGGCTGGCTGAGACATCGGTGCCATAGGAATTGAAACCAAGCTCCAAACCCTCAATAACGACTCTACCAGAGCCGCAAAATGGATCGACCAGAACTTTACCATTTCCCCAGGAATCACTTGGGGCTAAGTTAATCATACTTCTTGCTATTTTGGGTGGTAGCATACCCGCTTTGGCGTTTACAAATGGCATAAAGCGGTCTTTTTTTATCCAGTGCTTGAAATCATGGACCCAAATAGTTTGCCAAACCTGATTTGTGTCAAAATCTAAGAAAAATTCATCGACCTTGTGCTTGGCAATTATGATTGGAGATAATCCGTAGGAATCTTGAGCGTCTAAAAACCTACCCTTTGCAAGTAAATCTTTAATTTCTCTGGAGTCTAACCGCTCTTTGCCAGCAGAAACTGTGGTAGTGGAGAAATTTTTGTGGGTGATTTGTTTGGCAATTGATTTTGGAGTACAAGTGACACCGTCCAAAAGTACAGCCATTTTGATTGCGGAGCCAAGCTGAGAAACAGCTTTTTTTGCTTCATCTTCACTCTTAAAGGTGAGAATGTAAACATTATTTTTAAACTCGGTTGAGTCAGAAAAACGTGTCTGTATTTCGAAGCCAGACAAACTGTTACCTGCTCCACAAAAGAGCAAAAATTTCATTTATTTTACGGAAATTGATTTAACTGTGAAATGTGATAGTTGTTGCCTATGTCCTTGAACACGGCGATAACGAGATTTAGCTTTAAACTTAGCGACACGAATCTTGAGTCCTTTTTTATCACCGGCGTGAGTCAAAACGACTTGCGCCTTTTCGACTAAAGGGGTGCCAATGGTTGTGTCTTGTCCGTCAAAAGTAAGGAGAACGTCGGTAACTGTAAGAGCGCCGCTTTCGGGAACAGCTATCTTCTCTGCTACAACTTTGTCGCCTTCTTTAACTAAAAATTGCTTTGCACCAAGTTTAATGACTGCGTAGGGTGTTTTGTCTGTCATGGGCGAAATTATATCTCAATTGGGGGTAGTAAATCAAGCTGGCGAACCAAAAACCCCAAAAAGATAGCAAAAGAAAGCAAAGAGCTCCCTCCGTAAGAAAAAAGGGGCAGAGTTATGCCCGTGACAGGCATTAACCCCATATTCATCCCGACGTTGACAATAAACTGAAAAAGTATGACAGAAAAGCCTGAAAGACAAAGTAGGTAGGAGTCTTGATCCTTTTGCCGGCTAGAGACATAGAGAAAAAAACGAAAAAGATAATAAAAACAAAACAAAAAGAATAGTACGCCCAAGAAACCAAATTCCTCGGCAAATGATGCAAAAATAAAGTCTGTATGGCGCTCTGGTAAAAAGTTTAAGTGGGATTGTGTACCAAGCTTAACACCCTTGCCAAAGAACCCGCCAGATCCGACGGCAATAGTGGCCTGAATGACATTGTAGCCCGCCCCTTGAGGATCCTTATAGGGGTTTAAAAAGGTCTCAATTCGAGTTCTTTGGTATGGTTTTAACAGCACGGACTCCAAGGGGACAGCAAGAAAAAGGAATAGTGCTCCAAAAACCAAGACTTGTTTAAAATGACCAGAAACCATGAGTAAAAAAATTGGCATGAACAAAATGGTCAAGGCGGATCCGAGATCTGGTTGTTTGGCAACCAAGACAACAGGTATGAGACTTAGAAATATGAACTTGAGGTATTGACTAATTTTTTTGGGAGGAAACATTGTTAAGTAGGAGCAATAAAAAATTGCTAGCATGGGTTTGACCAGCTCACTTGTTTGTAAATTAAAAAAACCAAAGTCTATCCAACGTATGGAGCCTCTAACATTTCTACCAATAAAATAAGTAAGAACTAAAATAGCAATGCTTGTAAGATACCAAAAAGTAGCGGTACTAAAGAGTACGGTATGATCTACTTTTGAAACAAGATAAACAATAAGTATACCGATCAAAACAAAGGAGACTTGGGTTAAAAAAAGACTGGGGTATGTACTCCAAATTGTGACTAAACTTAAAACCTGAAGTACGAAGAGTGAGGCAAAAAAACCAAACTTACTTTTTTGCATTTAGCCTTTTTATTTGTAGTATCTCGCCTTTATTTAATACCGATACTAAAGCTTTACGTTTTATAAAATTTTCTTGGCTTACTGGCCAACTGGGTAGCGTGGCCTCTACAAATTCATCAAAGCTGCAACCAGCATTTTTTCTTGCTTCTTGAAGACTGCGAACTATTTCCCTGGCGCTTCCTTTGTCTTTTAAGTCGTTTGTAATGTTTAGATCGTAACTGACAAGATCTGCCGGCTGATCGGAAAAGACTATTTTCTCAACGTTTAGTTCTTCCGAAATTAGAAGCTGCAATCTCTCGTCGCTCTGGACAGCTTTGTATTCACTGGAAATAGTTATTGAAGACAGGGCCTGTTTTACAGCAACAGAGTGCACCTTTCTTTGTGCATGACCAAGTTCGACGATTTCCCTTATCCTGCTCATATCGTCAATTAATGATTTTTCTTGTTCACTTAGCTCAACTTGTTTTGGCCAACTTGCCAAATGGACACTTTCGTTACCCGTTATGTTTGTGTAAATTAGCTCGGACATGAAAGGTACAAGGGGTGAAAGTATGATGGATAATTTTTCTAAGACAATTTGAAAGGTCTGATAACAGTCGTCTTTATCTGCTAGGTCTATTGCCGCTGGACCAACCCTGTCTCTCGAACGGCGAATAAACCAAGTCGAGAAGTCACTGACAAATTTTTCTAATGCTTCGGTAGCAGAAAAGGCGTTATAGTTGTCTAGATTTTTTTCGACTTCATTTATGGTTTGGTTTAAACGGGCAATAATCCAAGTATCCAAAATATTTTTTGGGGTAAAGTGCAGGTTTTGTTTCCAGTCATTTTCTAAAGATACATTGTTGACAAAAAAACGATAAGAGTTCCAAAATATCATGTGGAACTGGCGCTTGACCTCACTAGTCATTTTGTAACCAAAAAGTAGGTTCCTTTCTGGATTGTGGCGAACAAAACTCCAACGCATGACATCAACACCGATTTTGTCAGCTCCTTCGTTGAACTCTATCGAGTTACCCCAAGACTTGTGCATGGCTCGACCATCTTCTCCAAGCATGGAGGCAAAGCCTAGGACTGTGGTGAAGGGGTTTGTGTCCTCTAAAACAGTACTCATAGCAATCATGGCATAAAACCAGTTCTTAAACTGCCCAGGAAAACTTTCGGTGATAAAGTCAGCTGGGAACCACTGGCGCCAATATTTTTTGTCGGTGGTGTAGCTAACTTTTTTGGTTTGTGGATCGACCAGAGTAGAGAAGGGGACTATGCCAGCGTCGAGCCATGGATTACCAACATCGCTGACCCGGCTCATGCTTTGACCACATTCACAGTTTATTTTTACTTCATCGATAAATGGCTTGTGAGGAGTATGTCCTTCAAAGCTTTCCCAACCAGAGATTGCTTTTGTTTTTAACTCCTCTTCCCCACCTAAGACGGTAAAATGTCCGCAACTGTCGCAAACCCAAATTGGAAGTGCCAAACCCCAGTAGCGATTTTTTTTACTTATTAGCCAGTCGTGCATATTTTTGAGCCAATCCAGCTCTCTATCCAGACCAAATTGAGGTTTCCAGTTTATTTTTTTGGCAACATCAATCATTTTTTCTCTTAAGTTTCTGCCAAGTTTGTCGTCTGGATCTTTTTTGTCCATGCTGATATACCATTCATCGGCCACTTTCCAAACCAACTCGGTTTTACAGCGCCAACAGGCTGGGTAGCGGTGATTTATGTTTTCGATTCTAAAAACCCAGTTCTCCCCTTTTTCTTCCTGGGCAACTAAATAATCCAAAATAACCTCTGGGTGTTTTTTGGCGTTTTTTCCAGAAAGAAAATCTAACCCAGGTAGATAATCGGCGTTGTCGGCGATAATTGGTAGCATGGGAAGACCCAGCTTTTTACCTAGTTTAAAGTCCTCTGTTCCGGCGCTAACTGCGGTATGAACCAAACCAGTACCACTGTCGCTAGTTATGGGCATGATTAAAGGATCGGTAGCAACGACAATGTGCATTTTATCCGGATTGTCTTTCTTTAGTTTTTTTACTTCTTCTAGAAAACCAAAAGGGGCGGTGTACTTTAGACCGACAAGTTCTTTTCCTAAAACAGTTTTGAGTACTTGTTTATACTCACCCTTAAAAACAACTTCGACCAAGTCTTTGTGGATCCAAAATTTATCACCACTATTTCCTTGCACCAGAGAATATTCTTGGGCAGCGTCGACTGCTACCGCAATATTGGCAGGTATGGTCCATGGTGTTGTTGTCCAGACCAGCAAGTATTCGCCGTCTCGTCCCTCTATTGGTAATTCTAAGTAGATTGATTTATGAGTAATTTCTTTGTAATCTTCGGTGAGCATTTCATGCTGACTTATAGCTGTTTCACAACGGGGGCACCAAGGCACAGAGTCATGACCTTTGTAAATCCAACCTTTTTCATTACATACTTTAAGAAAATGCCAGATCATGTAGTTGTTTTCTGGCGACATCGTAAAGTAGGAGTTATCCCAGTCCATAAAGTAACCAAGTCGCTTGCTTTGTTGGGTCTGAATCTGCGAATATTTTTTGACTCGGTCTTTGCAAAGCTGAACAAACTTGTCAACACCATACTCTTCGATATCTTTTTTGCTTCTGAAACCAAGCTCTTTTTCGACTTCGACCTCAACCCACAAACCTTGGCAATCAAAACCGTTTTGAAAGCGCTGTTTAAAGCCTTTTAGGTTGTTGTAGCGCTGCCACAAGTCTTTGTAGGTTCTACCCCAAGCATGGTGGACACCCATAGGGTTATTGGCAGTTATTGGGCCGTCTTGGAAGTAAAACTTTTTGTCTGAGCCATCGTTTTTGTGAAGATACCTGTCGACTATACCAGAGCTGTACCAATGATCTATTAAGTCTCGCTCTAGACTTGGAAAGTCTACTTGCTGGTCTACTGGTTTTATTTTGTGATTGGTCATAATATTTTTTTACGAAAAAATCCCCACTTGCGCGGAGATCAGAGTCTTTTGGTCCTTGCAACCTAAAGACGGTACCATCTAATCGTTTTTACTTAATTACCGCTATAACGGGCTTACCCGGGCAGTTCTACTCCCCCGCCTTGGCGGGGTTTCTTCTTCCAACTAACTGGTGATAGCCAGCTAAATGTCTCTAATGATGATTATAGCAAAAAGGGTAAAAGGGTATAAGATGAGGATGTTTACTAATTAAAAATAAAAATGACAGGATATTTTGCTCACATTGAGGAAGAAACTATAAAAAATAATAATTTTAGAAAAGTCTTGTACACAGGCAAGTTTTCTCAGCTCGTTGCCATGTCACTACTTCCAGGAGAGGAAATTGGAGAAGAAGTACATGATCATGTTGATCAGTTTTTTCGGTTCGAAGTAGGGGATGGGAAAGCAATTTTGAACGGCGAGGAAATTCTTTTTAAATCTGATGATGTTGTCGTTGTCCCTGCCGGCACCAAGCACAATATTATTAATACTTCGACTACTGAGACCCTAAAACTTTATACCATCTATTCCCCTGCCAATCACCCAGACGGAACTGTTCATGCTACAAAAGCTGAGGCAATGGAGGCAGAAGAGGCGGAACACAAATAGCCTGTTGGAGCTCTGTCATGCTGGACCTGACCCGGCATCCAGGACCTTCTGGATTCCGGGTCACTACGTTTGCCCGGAATGACAAACAACGAAACTTGATAAAGGCAAAAAAAAGACCCGCCGATTTCTCGACGGGCCAACGAACTTAAGGAAGAGCAACGAGATCGAATGTGCCAGAGCACATAACGGTCACAGTATTATTGCTAATGGTGACGTCAGCATAATACTGCGAACTGTTGATCTTGACCAGAACCTGAAGACTAGGATAACCAGCAGGAAGTGAGACTGCTACTCCACAGGGCTGGGTGGAGAGAGCTGTTATGTATTTAGTGACACTTTCAGTCGGTATGAGACTCCAAACCGGTGACTGTGCCACATTGTTGTATGTCACCCAGGTGGCGTAGTACTGATCAGTGCTTGTGGTGGGGGCAGTTGTTGGCACCTGATCAACTGGTGCTGCCTGAGTCGCGACTTGGGTTGGAACTGATTGAGCAGCTTGCTCAGTAGGAGCTGTGGTTGGGACAACTAATGTTGGAGCGACAGTGTTTGGGTCTTGTAAAATCCCGATCCTACTATCTTTGTCGCAAGAGATGATGACTGGACCGGATGAAAAGGCTTCAGGCATCTGAACTTGAATGTCCCGGCTTCCAAAGTTGTCTATGATCAAGGCACCCTGTCCTGCGATGTAGATCTGGTAGCTATTGCCACCTTCACAATCCAGCCTTCTCTCGATATTGTCTACCGTCCCCATAAAGATCGGGGCTTCGTCTGCAAGGTAGAAGTCTATTTTGGGCTGAACCTTAAGTCTTTCACCCATTGGCATTGTCCCCGAACTAACGGTGACTGCTGGAGCCATGTTGGGATTTATGTAACCCAACACCTTTCCGGCTGAGCCACTTGCAACACCAGCAAAGACCAGAATGCCGCAGGCCATAATAGTTATGATCCCCATTACTAAACCACCCTGGCGTTGATCTGGGGTAACATGTGGAACCTCAGCATGAGACAGCCATCCAAACACTTTACCAAGCAGCTCGTGAAACAGGTTAGCTTTTGCCACTTGGTTGGTCAAACTTACCAGTTTATCAGCTACAGATCCGGGGAGATGGCTTAAATCTCCATCTATGTTTGGCCTCCCAACCGCCTGAATCAGGCCAACAACGAAAAATACAACTGCAAGGAACCCTATTCCACAGAGTCCGAGTGTGATTGGGTTTGTTAGATCCACGATTTTTCTCCTTTGTTGAGTTTTTAAACCCCCTTTGAGGGGTGCGTGGCCGAGTGGCCCGTAATTGCAGGAAATATACCACAAAATAGGCTTAAAGTCAAGTGTTATGGGATATTACCAAAGCCTATGGCGTCGGGGGCATGCTGGCTAGTACCTAGCATGGAGGCTGGGAAGATGGCAAAGTTACCAAAGCGAGCCTTGATCTTATCCAAACCCAGATTAAGATCTAGTTTGCGCTCAATGGGATCGAATAAAGAAAGCTGGAGATGGTTGATTGAGGCTAGTTTAAAACAGGTGAGGCTAAGATTTTGTATCGGCAAGCTAGGAAAGCTATTTAAGAGACCTAAAGATAGTTTAAAAATTTCAGAGCTGTCAAACAGCCCTTGCTCAAAACTTTTGTGCTGGTTGTAACTAGTACCATTGGCAAAACGCACAGCTAGATAGATACCACGAGACAGAAGAAACTTTTTGCGAAGCCTGATGGCCACTTTTTCAGCTAACTTGGCTAAAATTATTTTAGTATCAGCCTGATTTTGATTAGATCTTGGTAAGGTGTAGGTATGGCCAATACTTTTGACCTTGAGGTTGTCCCAGAAGCCAGCGTCAAAGCCCCTCAAGCGCTGATACCAATAGATGGACAGGACGGAGTGAAAGGCCTGATTAAGTAAGCGGGTATCAGCTTGGTAAAACTCTAAAACTGTTTGAATACCTACCAGATTTAGCCTGGTGGCGGTCTTGGTGTTGATGCCAGTAAGATCGGTTAGTTTTAGTTTGGAATAAACCTCTGAGAAGTTTTGGGAGTTTATTTCTTCTAAGCCATCTGGTTTTTTGAGGTTGCTGGCTACCTTGGCGAGGTAAGAGCAGGGAGCTAACCCTACCGAAACGGTTAAGTAATCCCCTATTTGCTTTTTTATTTCTTGTTTTATTTCTAAAAATAGTTTTTTTAAGCTTAAGTTTTGATGTTTAAAATTGGTAAAGTCCAAAACAAACTCGTCGATAGATTTGGTGGTGACACTAGGACAATATTTATCTAAAAGTTTTTTGATTTGCTTGTGGACAAAACGGTATTTGGGTGGGTCAGAAACCAAAGAAAGTAAGTTGGGGCAAAGCTTTTTGGCTTCACTAAACCTCATACCGGTTTTGACCCCCATTCTTTTTGCCTCGTAGGAGCTTGCCAAAACACAACCCCTGTCTGCACTGTATGCAGTAACTGTTAGGGGTTTGTGGCGTAGAAGTGGATTTGCTTGTTGTTCGACGCTAGCAAAGCAAGAATTAAGATCTAAGTGAGCAAAAAGAGAAGGAGAGTTGTTAAAAAAATTAGTTGCTGATTCCATCGGAGACTTCTTCTAGTGTCCAAGATAATTTTTCAGTATCCAAAGAAAGACGCAAAAAAGTAGCATGACTAACCAGTGAAAAAATATGATAAAGCTTACGACCGTCTCTGACTATATGCCTTAAGCCCACCTGAGTAACTGGATAAATTTTATTGTGCCACAAGATCTGCTCTGGCTTGGCTTTGCCTAGCTGGTGATCGAAAACCATTTTGACACTAACAGGTTCGGATATTTTTTGGGTCATAAACTAGTTTACCCAAATAAAAGGCGAATGTAAAGATGCTACGAGTCTCTCACTCCTGCTAACTCTACAGATGTCATGCCGGACCAGATCCGGCATCCAGGCTTTTTCTGGATTCCGGGTCGCACTACGTTTGCCCGGAATGACAAAGAATAAACTTAATAGATGTAAAAAACACCCAGTCATTTGACTGGGTGCTGAAAGTTTAGCGCGGGAGATCGACATAGGTGATGTAGACATGGACGTTGGCGCCAACGACTCGGCTACAAATTTCAATGGTACCATTATCGCCTGGGATGACATCGATAAGGCTGGGGTCAGCGTAAGTAGTGCCAACCTTAACCGTTTTACCCTGAGGGGGAACGATGGGTAAGCAGGTTTGACTATTAACAATATCGACCACATTTTGGTCAGAAATCGACTGAATGGGAATAAAGGCAGGATTCCACCATTCTGGACCATATTGGACTCGAACGTCGGAAAGAAGCTCGACGTTGGCGGAAGAAGGTTCTGGAGAGGCTATGCCTAGAGCTTTCTGGATAAATGGTCCTACAATCATCAAAGCCGCAATGACAATGATAGAGACCAAAATGAGAATCAAAGCATACTCGACCAGACCTTGGCCCTTTTCATTAACGATAGTATTAGATTTCAAAAGTTCCTCCGATTATTTAGGATAAGAAATTATACTACAGGGCTTGTTATTTGTTGCGCTCGACAGAGATGGTGCAGTCGCCGACTAAAGCAGCAATGGCGCCAAAGCCAGCCAAGACAGGCAAGAAGAAAACGCCAATGACTCCAGCGGTTAAAGGAAATTGAAAAAGAACTTTCCCGGAACTATTTTTAACTAGAATGTGGCGGATATTACCTTCTTTTACTAGTTTTTTGATGGTATTAACAACATCTTTACCAGAAACCTTATATTCCTCTTTTTTAGTTTTTTGGGTTGATTTTTTTTTGGTTTTTTTCATTTTAGTATTTGTTTCGTAGGAAAGTTGGAATGTCTAAGTCATCTTCAATATTTATTTCTTGGTGGTCAACTTTGAATTTGGTTGCAGGAGTGGGTTTTGGTTTTAGATCGTCTTTATCGACTGGCTCTGGAGAGGGTTTGGGGAGATCTTCGACTGGAGAGCTACTATAAAAACTGGTAGATCTTTGAGAACCTCCAAAATGTCTTCTAGATTCATCGAACCCAGCAGCTATAACAGAAATCTGAACGTCGTCTCCCATATCTTCTCGAATAGAAGCGCCGAAAATAATGTTTGCATCTGGGTCGGCGGACTGGGTAATAATAGTGGCAGCGTCGTTGACCTCATTCATGGTCAGATTCTTGCCACCGGTAATATTAAAAAGTATTCCTCTGGCGCCTTCGATACTAGTTTCCAAGAGAGGCGAGCTAATAGCCATATTGGCGGCGATCATAGCTCTTTTTTCGCCTGTTGCTCGACCTACACCCATAAGCGCAGAGCCGGCGTTGGTCATAACTGATTTGACATCGGCAAAGTCAACATTGATAAGACCAGGAACGGTAATAAGATCAGAAATCCCTTGCACGCCTTGCCCCAAGACAGAATCGGCAGTTTTGAAAGCGTCTAACAAAGATTGATCTTTTTTGACTACATCCATAAGGCGCTGATTTGGAATAACTATGAGAGTATCGACGTTGTCTTTTAGTTTTTCGACACCTTCTTCGGCTTGGACTCGACGCCTAGCTCCTTCGAACAAGAAGGGTTTGGTAACGACAGCGACAGTGAGGGCATTAACTTCTTTTCTGGCAATTTCGGCAATTATTGGAGCAGCACCAGTGCCAGTTCCACCACCTTCACCAGCAGTAATGAAAACCATATCAGCACCTAAAAGCACTTCTTTGATTTTCTCTCTGGATTCTTCGGCAGCCTGAGCACCAACCTCTGGGTTGGAGCCAGATCCAAGACCTTTGGTGTTTTTTTCTCCGATTTGAAGTTTGATGTCAGCATTACTTGCAAGAAGGGCCTGCATATCTGTATTGACAGCAATAAATTCGACACCCTTTATCTTTCCAGACGAGATCATGGAATTGATTGCGTTGTTTCCACCACCACCAACGCCCAAAACTTTTATTTTGGCAAAGGTATTTGTGTCTGGTTTTACAAGTCCCACTTTAGGGTAAAAATGATTTAATAAAGTCGATTACCTTACTGGCAACTTTTTGCCCAGGAATCCCCTTTATCATACCAGAGAAATTCATTTTGGAACTGCCCTGTTCATTTTTATTTTTTAAACCATAAAGAATAAGTCCGGCAGCGGTAGAAGAGATGGGGGTATTGATCTCATCGATCATGCCAGACAATCCAGTTGGAATTCCAATTTTGGCGGGAAGCTGCATTACGCGACGACAACTCTCGGTGGCTAGGACAGTAAGTGACCCTCCTCCTGTAATGACAACTCCGGCAGGTGACTGCCCTTGGAAACCTGATTGCTTAACTACCTGATTGACCATAGTAAATATCTCGTTTAGTCGAGGTCGGATGATGCCTTCGACAATTGTTTTTTTGGATACAGACTTTGTTTCTTCGCTGATACCAAGTTTTAATAAATCGATTTCATCTTGATGCTTAGCCTCTGGGTCGATTTTTTCTGGTTTTGGTTTGGAAACGAAGTACTTTACTTTTTCGGCACTATCAACACTAATTTGCAAACCTATGGCGATATCATCACTAATTTTTTTGGCACCAACAGGAATAACAGAAGAATAAACACAAGAACCTTCTAGGAAAACACTAACACTTGTTGTGCCTCCACCAATGTCAACAAGAATAACACCAAGGTCTTTATCGGTATCTGTGAGAACAGCTTCAGCAGAAGCTAAGCCAGTGAAGACAATACCGCTAACATTAACCCCAATATCACTGACACAGCGAGTGACATTTTTTATGGCAGGAGAAAGACCTGTAATTAGGTGAGCTTCTGTTTCTAAGCGGATACCAGACATGCCAGTTGGGTCTTTGATCCCTTTTTGACTATCGACAATAAATTCGCTCGGAAGGACATGAATAATTTCTCTGGAGGTTGGAAGTGAAATAGCTCTGGCTGCTTCAATAACTCTAAAAACATCGTCTGGAGTAATTTCCTGTTCGGTTTCTCTGATAGCTACCAAGCCGTGTGAATTTTGGGACTGAATATGCTCACCAGAAATAGAAACGTAGGCTGAGTCCATACCAAAGCCAGCCATTCTCTCGGCAGCCTCAACGCAATCAGTTATTGCCTCGACACACTCTTCGATGTTAACAATTTGGCCTTTTTTTACGCCACGACTTGGAACAGTAGCCACACCGACCACATTTGTTTTTACTCCATCTTGTGAGGGAACAGTAATAAGACATGTTATTTTACTTGAGCCAATGTCGATTGCGTTTATTCCTGATTGTTTTGCCATTTTATCTAATTATTGGATTAGCGTACCTTAGGTCTATGATTTTTGGGTCCTTTTTTATTGTAGTAATAAACCTTAAGGATTGTAAAGACTTTATGAGTCTTTGTTCATCGTATTCCATGTTTATTATGATATCTGGTTGACCTACCTGTGCAAAGTATACATTGTTATCTAGAAAATATACATTTGAGATGTCTGCGTGACTTAAGACTATTTTAATTAAGTCATACGCAGATTTGTACCAGCTAAAATCTTTTTTTTCTAATGTTGCTGTGAATATTTGTGAGCTGGTTGTAGATGTAGCCTCAAAAAAACCATCGGGGTAAATCTTGAAGCTTACAAGTTGACTATTTTTTAACCAATCTGCTATCTCCACACTTGGTTTATTAAAAAAAACAGTTGAGTCACTTGCAACTGGAGAACTATTTATGCTAAGAGTTGGTTTGTTTGGCATAACAGTAGAGTTAAACACCAAAAAGTCTACGGCAGAATGAAATTCAACAATAAGAGTGTCGAGCCCTTTGTTTTTTAAATCAATTTTTTGATATTTGCGACCAAGAGCCAGCTCCTTTGAAAGGTTTTTTTTGTTTAGAGTTATCAAATTCTTCCCTATAGTTTTTTTAGCTTGTTGGCATAGGTCTTCTTCGCAAACTTGGCCATCGCAATAACAATAGACGTTTTTTATTTTTGCAAAGTTAACGAGAAGCCACAAAAAAATAAGCAAAAGGGCACTAATTAAAAAATACCTTTTTTTAAAGTAGAGCCATTTTCTCCAATTCGAGATATATCTTTTCAACTGCATTGTTTTGAATTCTTGTCGGTAGTTTTCTATCTTGTTGTGACTCTGCCTCAACTATCTTAGCACTTAAGGATTGCGGTGTTAAATCTGCTTCTTTTAAAATCAGGCTGTCTACAACAGACTTGGCATACTGTGCATTTAGTAGTTGCTCTTGGTGCGACACCCAGCTTATAGGGATAATGATCGCTTTTTTGTTTAGGGCAACTATCTCGTAAACAGTGTGAGCGCCAGCGCGACAAATAATGAGGTTAGCAGAACGCATGTAAGTAGCTTGATCTTTTCCATAAAAGTAGTTTGCGTAGGTATACCTTGATGATTTCGGGCCTAGTTCGCGTTTGATTTTCTGAGCAGTTGCTTGATGGTTTAGTTTTTTATTGGCACCGAGCTGATGAACTACATGGTAGTCTTCGACCAGTCTTGGAATAAGTGGAAAAACCATTTTATTGATAATATCTGATCCTTGTTTACCGGCTGTGATAAATAGCACCCTTGCCTTTGTCTTAACATTGTTTTTTGGATTTAGCAGTTCGCTATTAAGTGGCATTCCAACCACAACGGATTTTTTGGGTGGAAACTGATTAGTTTTATCCTTGTAGGTCAAAAAAACTTTTTTCACAAATGGCGCGATTGCTTTGTTTGCCCACCCAGCAACAACAGTCTGCTCGTGGGTAACACTGGGAATACCGAGAAAAAAACCAGCTAAAACTACTGGCACGGCCATAAATCCGCCAGATGAATAGATTAAGCTTGGCTTATATTTTAGAAGATAGTAAAACGAACGAAAGATACCTGAAACAATTAAAAGCAATTGTTTGGGGTTTATTTTTTTGTAAAACCTACCTGTTTTTAGCTCGAGAAAGTGAATACTCTCTGCTTTGACGTCGTGGTATTCACCAGAAAGACTTTTGTTGTCCGCCAAGTTGTACTTGTGACCAAGCCATAAGATTCTGTAGCCCTTTCTTTTTAGAAACTTCGCAACTTCCAAAGCGCTGTTGTAGTGTCCGCCTGTAAAAATGACTAATTTTTTCATTGTTTTTTGGCAATATTTATTAGTAAGCCAAGTGCGATAAAATTTGAGACCAATGAGGAACCACCATAAGAAATAAATGGCAAGGGTACGCCTGTTAGTGGCACCAGAGCCACCATAGAGCTTAAGTTGACAAAAATTTGAACCAAAAATAGGAGTGATACTCCACTGGCTAGTAAAGTCTCAAACCTGTCGTTCGTTTTGGCAGCGATTTTAAATGATGACATAAGTAAGTAGATGAGAATTGAGATTATAAAAACACTCCCCATAAAACCAACTTCTTCTGCAATGATAACAAAAATCGAGTCAGTTGTTGCTTCTGGGAGAAACGCATACTTCTGCCTAGACATACCAAGACCAACTCCGGTCCAGCCTCCTGAGCCAATTCCATACAATATTTGGTTGATATGATAAGAGGCTCCTAGTGGGTCAGCGGTTGGATCTAAGAAGGTTTTGACCCTATTCATTCTGTAGGGTGACAAAAGTATTAATAATAGTATTGAAACCAGAATAAATGAAGAGAAGTAAAAAATATATTTAATGGGGGCACCAGAGAGATAATAGACAAGAAAAGAACTGCCAACAACAATAATAGCAGTGCCTAGATCTGGCTGAAGCATAATTAGTAACAAACAGAAGCCAATAAGAGCTATAAATTTTATTATTTCTCTAGGCTTCTCCAGCCAGTGTGATAGATATAGTATTAGGGAAATTTTTAGAATTTCCGACGGTTGAATGACTACTGGACCAAAAATGAGCCATCTTCGTGCACCCATAAACTTTGAACCTAAACCAGGTATAAGGACCAGAATAAGTAGAACAATGGTCAGAAATAAGCCAATTGGGGCAATTTTTTTGAGAAACTTGATTGGTAAGTTAGAAACGATCAAACTACAAACTATACCTATAAGAAGCCAACTACTTTGTTGTTTGACATAGTGGAATTTATCACCAAAAGTCTTGTAAGCATCCACTACCGAAGCATCGTATACAGCCACCAAACCAAAGATAGCAACCAAAATGCCAGAAATGAGTATAGAAGAAGAAAGAGGATTGGTTTTAACCTTCATTTTAAATAATGGCCAACCAGATACCAAAGATAACCAAAAAGATGTTTACCAGCCAGGCTCTTTGAACTATTTTAGGCTCTGACCAGCCAATTTTTAGTAGCCAATAGTGTATTGGGGCGATAGGTAAAATTCTTTTTTTAAAAACTCTGACCCAAAAAATTTGCAAGAAACTGCTTAAACCATCGACGATAAAAGGTAGTCCGATAACCATTAGAGCAACTACTTTACCGGTAAGTAGACCAACCACAGCCAGGGATGCTCCAAATGATAGTGCTCCAACATCGCCCAAAAAAAGTCTGGCCGGATAAACATTAAAGTATAAAAAGGCGAGAATTCCACCAAGCCACAAAGCAATAAAAAGTGAAAGCGGAGTGTCCAAGACACTAGTTGACAAAATTAGAAAACCAAAAAGTGAAATCATCAGGAGACCTGACGCAAGTCCATCCATACCATCGGTGATGTTAAGGGAATTACAAAAACCAACAATCAAAAGAGCAGCTAAAGGTATAAACCAGGCTCCAAAGTGGATTACACCAAAAAAAGGGACGTGGACAATATCTATCCCCAGATTGAAGTACATCATACTGCCGACGACTAAACCTAGTATGCTTTGAATAAGTAATTTGGTCTTAGTCCGAAGACCGGCGTATCCACCCTGCCTGTCTAGCTCAAAAAATTTGACGACATCATCGTATAGGCCAAGCAAACCAAAAGACAAGAAGGTAAAAAAGATAATATTTATTTCGTCGTTAATTGGGTAAACGTGAATTATTTCAAACCCCAGAAACTTCAAAAGAGGCATCAAAAAAACAAAAATGAGACTAGTAATGGTAATAATTAGCAACCCACCTCCTTCTGGGGTTTTGGACTTGGACCTAATGTGCTCTGAGGCTTCGTCAGTTTTACTTTTGTTTACCGCCGTTTTGTTTTTAAAAAACTTAAACTGGTATAAAGAGTTTATAAAAGGAACAATGGAAAGAGCGTGAACAATAAATGAAAAAAGTAGGACACCAAGTAATAAATCCATTATTTAAATAATTGTAATATTTTTGGTAAAAAGATAAAAAGGCCAATAGTTATTGAAAAAAAAGCTGAAACGAGAACCATACCGGCCGATACGTCTTTGGCAACTTTTGCATCTTGTCGCCTCTCTAGGGTAATTAGGTCAACCATTGACTCTATTGCAGTATTTACCATTTCCGAAACCAAGACCATATTGAAGGTAAAGATAAGTGTCAGCCACTCTAAGTAACTAATGGATAAATAGCTACCAGCAAGACAGACACAAACTATGGCAAAAAGGTGAAACCGAAAATTGGGTTGGCTTTTAAGATTATGAAGAAGGCCATCGAAAGCATGCTTGAAGGAGACTCGGTGGATACGAATCGGATTGTACATAATTTGATTTTAAACCCTACAACCCTTAAAGCAAAAGATGTTTTGCAACCTGAAACCAAAGAGGGGCTGCGGTTTCTGAGCCCCAAATTGAAGTTTTAGGTTCACGAAGACTAACTAACATCGTATATTTAGGGTTGTCTGCAGGAAAGAAACCTATGAAACTGGCAATGGTTTTATCTGGATCGTAGTGTCCTTCTATGGGTATTTGTGCCGTTCCGGTTTTGCCAGCTACGCTAAGGCCTTTGGGTTTTGACCACTTGGCCTCTCCGTTTTCAACAGCTTTTTTCATGATTTCTGTAATCTCGCCAACGGCATTTTGGTTTAAAACGGACCAACTTTCTGTAGCAATCTCCTCTAGTACTGTTGGTTTGACATATGTACCCTTGTTAGCAATAGTGTTAACAGCAGCAAGCATTTGGATTGGAGTAACAGCAATACCTTGCCCAAAGGAGTTTGTTGCCAAATCGATTTCACGGTATTTTTCACCATCTTCAATAACCTTGCCACTTACTTCGTCTTGTAAGCCTGCGTCTGTTTTCTTTCCAAAACCAAACAGCCTAAGGTAATCAGCAAATTTTTTGCCGCCAAGTTTATTGGCGACATAAACCATACCGGTATTGTCCGAATTTACTATGGTCTCGGTCATGGTTATGTTTGGTCTATATTTTTCGTCCCATGTTCTGATACTGTACTTACCTATTTGGACGGGTGAACCACAATTGTCGCACTGAGTATCTGGGGTTACAACTTTTTCATTTAAACCTGCCGCCATTACCAAAACCTTGAAAATCGATCCCGGTTCAAACAAGTCAGCGACGACTGGATTCTTATAATAATCACTTGGAAATTTAGAAAAATTATTTGGGTCGTAATTTGGTAGAGAGGCCGAAGCTCTGATTTTTCCCGTGCTCGGCTCCATAATAACTATATTGCCAGCACTGGCTTGGTATTTTTCAATTCCTTCTTTGAGATACTTTTCGGCAATATACTGGATGCTTTTATCAATGGAGGTTTTGATATCCTTGCCTTCGGTGGCGTGATAGAACTGATAATTACCAATAAGGATTGGATTACCAACAGCATCTTTTTCGGTTCTGACCTTACCCTCTCTACCTTTTAGTTGTCTATCGAAAAAACCTTCGATACCAAAGTAGCCCTGCTCTTGGCCGGCCATGTCTTGGCCAACAAACCCCAGTAGATGAGCCGAAAGACTAGCCTCTGGATAAAACCGAACATACTCTTCTTCGAAACCTAAGCCAGTGATTTTTAAATTCTCAATTTTCTCTTTTTCTTCTGGTGTTAAAAAGTGCTTTATTGAAACCCAGTTTGAAGTAAGAGTAATTCTTGATTCTAGAAGCTCTTTGATTTCTGCCGAAGTACTACTTTCGGCTGTGGGGACTATAAGTGGAGTGAGACTATCAATTAGTTGTTGCTCTGAAATTTTCAACTGCGGCTTGTAGAGATACAGGTGATACAACCCCTTGCTGCCCCCCAAGAGACTACCATCTCTATCCAATATGTCTCCTCTTCTGGCTTTTAGGGTGATAACCGTTTCGTGTTGCTTGCTTGCCTTTGCCTTTAGTTCTGGCCCCCTTAGTATCTGCCAATAAAAGAGACGAACTAAGAGGATGACAAAAATGACAGGAATAAAAATTGTTATTATCCTTAATCTATCCTGAAGATTATTTGTCAAATGAAGACCCATTCATTTATTTTAAAGCAAAGCCGGCAGAGGTCTGCAAATAAACTACCTGACCGCTTCTCACAAACCCTAAGCTATGTGACAAACTCTCGACGTCACTTAAGCGGCTAGCCTCTTCTATTTTGGTCTTTATTTGTCTATTTTCTTTTTCTAATCTGAGAACTTCTTTTTCCTGGATTGCGACGGCGAGCCCTTTGGTTGAGAGGATGTTCGCGCTAATCAAGTTAAGTGCAGATAAGACAATAAGCAAAATGAAGCTAGTCTTGATTATGGTTTTGTAGGTTAACATTTTTTTATTAATCTTAATTTGGCACTTCTGGTGCGCATACTATTTTTTAATTCTTCAATTGATGGTTCAATTGGTTTTTTGTTAATAGCAAAAACGAGATTTTTTTGTGTCAAATCTTTAATACTTTCTTTGACAACTCTGTCTTCTGTGGAATGAAAAGTGATAATTCCGGCGACCCCATCAGCTGCCAGTGCTTGCGGAATAAGTTGAAGAAGCTGCTTGATATTTTCTCTTTCGGAGTTAACAGCCATTCGCAAGCTCATAAAAACCTTGGTAGCAGGGTGAATTTTGCCTACAGCTGAATGCTTAACACTGGAGATAAGAGTAGCTAATTGTTTGCAAGTTGTTATGGGGGCTGTTTTTCTGAAATTGACAATACTTTTTGCAAGTGGCTTGGCATATGTTTCATCTGCGAGCAGAAAAAGCTCTCTTAGCTCACCTTCGTTTAAAACATTTATTAAATCTTTGGCTGTAACACTTAGTGTTGGATCTATTCTCATGTCCAAAAGAGCATTTGAGTTAAAACTAAATCCCCTATTTTCATTTAGAACTTGATTTTGGGATGGTCCCAAATCTACTAGTATTTTATTGACCGCTTTTATACTGTGTTTGTTGATTTCTGATAAGAAATTTATAAAGTTAGTGTTGATAATCACCCAGTTACTATTTTTGAAAAGCGTGTCTGGTTTTGAGTCGCTGGTTAGTAGCTGTGGCTTTGCAATATCTTTTAGAAAAAAAGTTGCTCTTTCTATTGACTGAGGGTCAACATCGAAAGAAATAACTTTACAGCCCGCCTCGAGTGCTTCCTGTGTATGACCTCCATCCCCCAAAGTAAGATCGACAAAAAGGTCACCACTTTTAAGACTTAGGTGCTTTGTGATTTCACCTTTGAACGCAGAATAGTGGCGGTTTGATTGCTCTGTCATATGCTTAAATTTATGAGTTCGGGGTCACTGCTTACTGTTTTTGCTATTAAGTCAAGGTGCTTATGATAGTTGTCGCGATCCCAAATTTCAATTCGATTCAGGGATCCGGCCACCACCACTTGTTTCTTTAGATTGGCTATTTTTCGAAGATGTTCTGGTATGAGGGTTCTTCCTTGTATATCGAGATTTAGATCTGAGGCTGATTGAACTAATAGACGTGTTAAGTTTCGTGCTTGTGGATTGGTCATCGGTAGCGAGGCCAGCTTTTCTGAGAGCTTCTGCCAATATGAGCTGGGGAAAAGAAAAAGACAGCCGTCTAGACCCCAAGTGACTACCCCACCTGAAGCGAGTTGTTGTCTGAAGGTTGCTGGTATTGCCAGTCTCCCCTTGGCTTCGATCGAATGGTAGTAGTGTCCAATAAACATAATTCATAGGCAGGCTATTTGTGGTTATAAGATACTTCACCACTTGTCACCACTTTTAAGTATGCAACAGAAAAAAACGAATGTCAACAAGCAGAATCGGCGTGTCATGTAAAGAAAGAGGCGCATGCTGCGCCTCTATTTTTCGATGTTTGTAAGTATTATTTTGTGAGAATTATGGGACCTACGAGATAAAGGTTTAGCGATTCTTTGCTACCTTTTTCATCATCTCTTGTGATTTCTGCTGAGAGTGTCCAAGGCTTTTGATTTATATTGATTGTGACTGATCCATCTTTTGCTGACGACTTTAGGGGAACAAAGCTACTTCCGTCATAGATATAGGCGGCAGTAGCTAAAGGGGCAGTAATGACAAGGTCTCCTGCAACTGGCTTATCACTAGTTGACGAGAAAACAACTGGGTAAAGAAGAACTTCCTTGTCAAAAGGTTTTGGTAAACCAAAAGAGTTCATCATTATAAAGTTGTCTTTGGCACTAGCTTTGGCGGGAGTAAAACTTACTTTGCCGTCTGGTAAGTTTGGTTGACCTAAGACAAAGGTAAAGTCACCTTTTAGTAGGTGAATTTCGGGTTTGCCCGAAAATTTCATTCGGAGTTTGGTGGTACCTGATTTTAAATCTTTATCAAAGCTACACTTACCCCCCGTAGAACAGCTCCCAAGTATAATTCCCTTGATGTATTTATCTGGTATTGGTGTTTCGATGTTGGCCTTAATCCCTTTTAGTAAGTCACCAGATTGATACTCCAAGTCAATTGAGGCTTCCTCCGCCTGATTAATGTTTTGGCCAAAGAAAGTAAAAAGACGATTTGTGCTGTGTGGGACCAAAGAAACAAATGGTCTCTTGGAGAATTCAAGTTCGTTTAGAAGTACCTTGCTGGTGGCGGAATTATTTTTTTTGGTGTTTTGTGTGTCTTTTTTGGCACCACAAGCAGAAAGCAAGAGAGCAATTGTAAAGATTGTAAGTATTTTTTTGAAGTCCATAATTAACATTTTAAACTATTTCTTTGGAAATTAGTTTGCGATTCATTAGATTTTCGAAGTAGCTAGAGACACTGGCTATATTTTGGGGTGGTCTTTCTGGGTAGCCCATGTGACGTAGTAAGTACTTTGCAAACCTAGATGCGGTTTGGTTTTGCTGTGCTTGACTCTTTGCTTTTTCAATTTGGTTTAAAAAAACTAATAAAGATTGATAGATTTCTGGGTCTTCAACACCGGGAGCTGTCAGCTGAGTAAGGATTTCGAAAAAAGACATGCAAAGTGAAATTTTTTTTAGATCTGCTTTTATATTGGTGAAGGAGGAAACGGTGCTGGCTTGGTCTATGTACTGATACTCTTTGCCTCTAATCTGAATATCTACCTGCGATATCAGGTCTAAGTGAGGTGACTTTTTTGAGTTTTGTCTCCTGGCACCAAGTGCAAAAGCAGATATTAGGCCATGATTTCTTGTAAGTAGAGTGATAATCTTGTCGGCGTCTTTGTAGTCTGTGGTTTTTACCACAACACCCTTATCCTTAAATTCACCAACCATGATTAGTTAAGTGTAACCTCTTTATCCTCTCTTAGATCTACTACTGTTTGGTTGCCGTCTAGAGTTATGGTGTGCTTAACGGTATCTAAACCTGGCTGTTTTTGAATTAGTAGCTTATATGTACTTAAGTCTATTTGGGGTAACTGGTATTTGAAAACAATTTTGCTTTGAGACTGAGGTCTCATGGTAAAGAAGCCTTCAAAAACTGTTTTACCTAGTTCCTCTAGGGTTTGCTCCTTAACTTCTGATCCTGCGACAGATAAGAGTTTTGAACCCTTGGGAACATAAACCCTAACATAGTCTCTATATATACCGTTTAGACATAGTTGACCTGCCTCTAGGTTACAGTTATCCCCTTTTCTGGGGTTGTTATAAGAAATAGAGACAGTTTTAGTAACAACACCATTTTCGGTGGTTATTTCCTGTTCTACCTCCCTAGTAATAAACATATCAGACTTGGCGCCACCGAAGTTGGAATCGCTAATGTGAAGATAATCACCAGAATAATCTTTGATTCTGCCGGCTGCATTAAAGTCTTCGGCAATCAACTGTGTTTTGTCTTCTAAAAAGTAGAAGATAAGATGTTTTTCCTTAATGGCTGTTAAACCAACGTTGAGAAGCTTGGGCCAGGTGTGCTTGGGACTGCCCATGGCGTTGGCCATCATGGAGTGCATTAGGGGGCCAAGAACCGCCTTGCGATCTGGTCTTATACCAGCAACTGGCTTGGTAATCATATCTTCTAATGCATAAACTACTTGTGGACAATCACACCTTTTATCTATTTGGGGGCCAAAGTTACCCCAACCGCCAACACCAATGGGACCTATGACCTTAAGAATCTCTACTGGGAACTTAGTATCAATAGCGATTATGCCGTCGACTTTTGGCATCCCAGAAATATCTCTGTAGTATTTGTAAAACTCATCCATAGAAACTTTAAAGTCAGGTGAAAGGTTGACGTTTCTAAGATTTAAATACTGCTCGTTTAAATATTTTTTGATTGGTTCTGGAGCTGGTACTTTTTTTCTAAACCTATCGTCTAGATCGTAAATATTGTATGAAGCAAGTGGCTCAATTTTGCCTTTTGTAACTCTTAAGAAAGCATAAGCAGTCATAAATCCTCCAGTTGCCCGCAATTCTCCATCGTTTTGCAAGAGAACCATGTATGTCTTTGAGTTTGGATTCCCTAAAAGTTCTGGGAAAAGTTTTATTAGGGGTTTGGCTTGGGAAAGTAAGGTGGCGGATTCTGCTACCGCTGACTTGAGGTTAACAACTTTACTACGAACACTTTTACCTCTAATGGTTTCTGGGTAGCGTTTGGGGTCGATTTTATCTAGCTCTTTTTGGGCCGCTTCCATACCAACTGCAACTTTGTCTAGCTCTGGACTAATTTTGTCTAGTGTTTGAGCCATAAAAATAATTCTGTCTTCAATTGTTTGTGGTTGAGATGTCTTTAGTTTTCCTTCCCCACTAGCACTTGTGATAAAGCCGAGCAAATCAGCGTATGGCTCGACTGAGACTATAAGCATATTTAAGGAGTCAATAAGGTGGTTGGCGGCAAGAAGTGCGGATTGGCCGTCTTGAAAATATTTACCTGCGAAGGGAACTTTACCTGCCCAAGAATATTTGTTGTACTTTTCTTGAAGCACTCTTGTCTCTTCTGATAGTTGAACCGCTTTTTGCTTGGAGAGTATTAGGTCCTGATTCTGAAATGCCTGCTTAAGCTCATTTGTGGTGGATTGAATTTTGTTTGCGTCAGGCATAAAACTCATAGCAGTTTTATATCCAAAGGCACCTAGTCCAGCAATTACTAGCAAAACAACTAACACAGGGACAAGGAAAATTAAGATTTTTTTCTTCATTATTTTTTATGTAAATAAATTTACCACTTACTAATCATAGCAAATGGAGTTTTGAGAATAATATAAATATCGTAAATTAGAGATTTTCTTTTGGCGTAATCTGCGTCGATAGCCACTCTTTGGTTCCATGGTATTTCGTTTCTGCCAGATACTTGCCATGGACCGGTTAAACCAGGTTTAACAGTTAGACTTTCGTCTATAAGTTTCTCCACATTTTTACCGTACCTTTTTATGGCGTCCTTTAGTTCTGGTTCGACGTAAGCTCTGGGTCCAACTAAGCTCATTTCACCAAGAAGGACATTAAGAAGTTGGGGTATTTCATCGATGCTGGTTTGCCGCAAGACTTTTCCTAGTTTGGTAATTCTTGGGTCGTCGTCTAGTTCTAATTTCCAACCATTTTTTTTGTACTTTTCAAAAAGCTCTGGGTTGTGTTTCCAAAATTCAACAGAGTGAACTGTTTTACCGTCTATTTCGAAGGTTTTCATAGAGCGAAATTTGTACATACCAAACTTCTTACCTTTTAGACCAACTCGCTCAGGCTTATAGAAAATGGGTCCTTTTGAATCTAGGTGAATTAGGATAGGGATAATAATCCAAAGAGGTAAGAAAAGTATACCCAAGACAACGGCGGCAAGGATATCAATTGCTCTTTTTGCGATGTCATAAAACATAGGCACGGTTCATTTTATCCTAAAGTTTGACTGAATGGTATGGATACTTTCTAAAAATTTTTGTTAAAATGTCCAAATGATACCAGTCATTATTTGTGGTGGAGTAGGAACAAAGATGTGGCCAATGAGCACACCAAACACCCCGAAGCATTTTTTGCCTTTAGTAGATAGTGAGTCCCTATTCCAAATAAATTGGAGAGTTCTTAGAAAGTGGTTTAGCCCAGAAGAAATATATGTGCAAACAAACGCTCACCAAGCAAGAATTGCCCACCACCAGGTAAGTGAGATAGTTCCGGAGAATATTTTTATTGAGCCAGAAACCAGAAACCAAGGACCAGCAACAGGTTTGGCTGCTGCAAACTTGATAAAGGCGGGTAAGGGGGACGAAGTTTTTATGCTGATTCAAGTTGATGACTTAAGAATGCCAGAAGATAACTTAATTAGTTTTATGAGAATGGCTGAGAGACAGTCTATGAACACTGACAAATACGTCACAAGCGGCTTTAGTCCAAAATGGCATCAAGGTGGAGTAGATTATCTACTTAAAGGAAAGCTGGTTGAAGAAAAAGATGGTGTAAAAATATTTGAAGTAGACGACTTCGTAGATAGAAGTGAGACCGACCGAATAAGCGAAAATATTGGCAAGGACAGGCTACTTGTTCATACAAATCACTCTACGATGACCGCAAATAAACTAATGAGCTACTATCGAGATTACAAGTCGGATTGGTACAGCCTATTAACCAGATTCATTCAAGGCGAGGACATAGAAGAAATTTACCCGCAAATGGAGAAAGGTCAACTTGAGATGGTGACCAAAGAACTATATAAGAAGAAGAGAGCCCTGGTGATTGAAAACAATTTTGAGTGGATAGACTTTGGGACCTGGGAGGCAGTTAGCAAGTATTATGACGAGAGGGGGATAACCCATGGAGTCAGCGGGACAATTGAGCTTGAAAGTAAAAACAACTTCCTGTGGAGTCAGTCCGGAAAAACGATTGCCACAATTGGGCTTGATGATATTGTGGTGATTGAGTCAGAAGAAGGTATCTTGGTATCAAAAAAAGAAAAGACCGGACTGGTAAGTCTAGTGACTGAAAAAATAAGTTCTGGAGATATTTAGTCTTTGACAGACTCTACATATTTCATGATTTTTTCTGTAAAGACGGCCTCTGTGAATTTTTTGGCGTTGTTTAGGCATTCTTTAGGGTCAATATTGAGATTTTCAAATTTTTCTATTGCTTTATGTAAAGACTTGGAGCTTTGATGTTTGAAGAAAACTCCAGTTTTTCCATCAATAACAGTTTCTCTTGCTCCTCCCCTGCCGTAGGCGATTACAGGGGTCCCCTGGGATTGCGCTTCTAGCGGAACTAAGCCAAAATCTTCTAGCCCTGGAAAAATTAAGGCTTTGGCTTGGGAGTAGTACCTGATAAGATCCTTGTCGCTTACTTCACCCAAAAAAGTAATATTGCTTAAGGAAATTTTTTTTAACCGGTTCAACTCAGACCCAGCACCGATCACAACCAATTTTTTGTTTAACTTGTTAAAGCAATCGATAACTAAGTCAACTTTTTTATAAGGGACTAGTCTGCCTGCCACCAAGTAGAAATCTTCCTTTGAGTACTTTTTGTGTTTAGCAAAAAAAATATTGTTTATGGGTGGGTGAATAACAACAGAATCGCGCAGGTAGTATTTCTTAATTCTTTTTTTAATTTCTTTTGAAATTGCTATATAGTGATCTGGCCTTGATGCGGTTATTTGATCAACAAGACGAAAGTACTCAAACAAGAATCTTGGAAGTAGTCTCATCTTCCAATCATTCTTGTAGTTTTTTGAGCCCTTCCATAAATATCTAGTTGGAGTTAAACAGATGCAAATATGTTTTTGGTTGGTGTTAGTGATGACGGACTTGGCATCGGCACTAGTAACGGAAACAACCAAATCAAATGGTCTTAAATCTAAGGTTTCAAATGCCAAAGGGGCTATGGGTGCCAGCAATTCATGGCGGGATCTTAAAAAAGGAACTCTATTTAAAAAAGTTGGGCTGACTTTTACTTTTTTTGACCATAGCGCTTTTTGAGAGTCGTAGACCAATGTAAAAAGGGGTGCTTCTGGCCAAATCGACAGCAGAGATTGTAGCAATCTTTCAGCGCCCCCTGATTTATTGACCCGATCATAAACAATAGCAACTTTCATTTACAAAATGAATTGTAGATATCAATTGTCTCTTTTGCCATACGCTTCCAAGAGTATTTCTTGGCTTGGAGCTTGCCTCTTAAGATTAATTCTTGGCGAAGCTCTTGACTACTAATCATTTTTTCTAATACTGCAACCAGATCACTCACCGAGTTTGGATCAAAGTAGAGTGCGGCATTACCATATACTTCTGGTAGACAGGAAGCGTTCGAAGAAATAACTGGTAAACCAACAGCCATTGCCTCTATACCGGTTAGACCAAAGCCTTCCATTTTACTAGGATGAACTAGGCACAAAGCGAGTGAATATAATTTACTTAGCTCATCATCACTTACAAACCCCAATAACTTAATAATGTTCTGAGCCTTGTGACTTGCAATTTTTGCCTCAACTCGCTTATAAAAAACCGAGCGAGCACAGACAATAGCTAAGTTAAGATCGACCTCCTTTTTGCTATTGTGAGAAAGTACAGCGTCTATAAGGACATCAAGGTTCTTGTGTGGATAAACGTTGCCAGTGTAAATAACAAATGGCTTTTGAAGATTGTAGTCAGTCAGTGTTTTTGTAGCTATCTTTGGGCTGAGATTGGTTTCCTTTATTTTACCGTCGCTAGCTTCATATGTAACAAATATTTTATTTTCGTTTACTTTTAAATTACGAGAAACATCTTTTTTTACGTAGTTTGTGGGAGTAATAATTGCAGTAGCCCTTCTGCTCATAATCCAAAACTCAATTGCGTACCCTAGCCTTTTTAAGAGGTATCCTGCAAGGAATCTGGTAGTTGTTTCTTTTCCTTTTGAGGTGTGCTTTATTAGATCGTGGAGTGTAACAACAAATTTTTTGGGGTAAAGAATTGGTGCGTTAAAATGGGGAACGTGGAGTAAGTCGAGCTTTTCTTTCAGGTAAACAAGAGGCAGGATTATTTGCTCAGAAAAGCTATAAATGGGGATATTTATTTTTACAATTTTTACATTTGCAAGACCTTGAAAGCTATGGCTATATTTTTTGTCAACAAACAAAATATACTCATTTTCCTTGTCTTGTTTTAGTAAATTGTCAACTAAGTTTGTTACATACCTACCCAGACCGGTGTGTTCAGGTCCATAAAGCCGCGCATCGATACCAATCCTCATTTTTTCATTTTGTACTTTAGTAACCGAATACCACCAAGCAAGTTAATTCCCAAAACAACAATCCCAGTTACCCAAAAGGGATATTTTTGTTGATAGAACTTACTGTAAAAATTCTTCCAGGCGTCAGTTGATGCTTTTGCCACTTTTAGGCGATTGGCTCTGTCGGAGGAAGCAGTAAAACTGTTTTCCTTACGTAACCCAGATGAAGCCCCGCGCAAGTGGAGAGCTGAGGTTTTTGGATAATAAATAATTTTGTACCCACTGGCACTTATTCTAAAACACAAGTCTATATCCTCACCATAAAAGAAAAAATTTTCATCCCAGCCACCCAAACGATCGAAAATATTTGTCGGAATCATAATAAAAGAGCCGGCGGTAACTGGAATAGCGTGGACTGAATTTAGATTTTTTCTACCTAAGTGATAAGAATTAAAAAAAGTGGAGTTTGGAAAGAGACTTGATAGTCCAGAAAACTTAGTAAATGCAACCCAAGGGGTGGGAAAATTACGGTGATTATCGTAGTCTACTTCACCATTTTTTAAAAAGAGTTTGATGGTAATAGCCCCAACCTTGGGGTGGGTCTTTAGGTACTTTAATGGTTTAACCAAACTATACTTTTTTAGTTCGGTGTCAGAATTTAGAAATAGATAATACTTGGAATTTGCAATCTTGGTAGCTTGGTTATTTGCTTTTGAAAAGCCAAGGTTTTTGTTGTTTAGAATTGTTTTGACTTCAGGAAATTCCTTTTTCAACATCTTTCGGCTGTCGTCCGTTGAGCCATTATCGACAACGATAACCTCTATTCCCTTGGGTGGTTTTTCGGCGGTCTTTATAGTCTTTAGACAATTAAAGAGAAGATCTCTTGTATTGTAATTGACAATTATTATTGCTAAATCTTTTTTGGAGCTTGTGGATTTCATTTTTTTGCTAGTTGGATATACAAACGGCTAAGTTTCTGGGCAATTATTTTCCAATCAAAATTTTCTTCGACATGTTTACGAGTTGTTTTTGCTAGTTTTTCTGACAATTTTGGAGAGTTGAGCAATTTTACAATGTAGTAGGCTATTTTTTTTGGTGTGTTACCAATGAGAACATGTTGCTTGTGTTTGACATCTAATCCTTCGACCCCAATTTGTGTGGAAACAATTGGTAGCTGGCTTGCCATGGCTGCCAAGTTTTTGAGCCGGGAGCCACCAGGACCCTTGATAGTTGAGGCAAAAACAGATGACTCCTGTAGACAATCAACTAAGGATTGTGAGTCTTCTGGAGGGAAGTCCTTAATTACAACTCCGCTTGTGGCTATGTCTGATATTTTTTTGGGGATGTGCTGACCAACGATCCAAACTTTGGCATTTGGGACTTTTGCCTTTACTAGAGGGTAAACTTTTTTAATCATCATTTCTGCGGCCTCAACATTCTGAAGCCACCGGAAGTTACTAAGCTGCATAATGACTTTATCTTTACTGTGCCAACTGGTTTTTTTCCTAAACAAATCTAGGTTCACACCATTTCGGACTATTTCTACTTTTAGGTTTGGCTCGAGTTTGTGCATTTCTTTTCGATCAGCTTCAGAAACAGAAACTACTAAGTCTGCTTTTTTCCAGTAGTAGCGTTCCCAAAATTTTGTCTTTTCAACATCAATTTGAAGCAAAGGTCTTAGAAACCAGGGTGCGGTCTCGTTTGTGTAGTGTTGATAAACTAAATACTCAATCGTCTGATCTACTAATATTATTGGTAAATCTGTTTTTGGAATACTGGGCATAACATAAAAGGTCTCGGCGTGAATAAGGTCGTAGTTTCCCTCCTCTAACTCTTTGGCAACTGCTTCTTTGACACCTGGGGCAAAGTTTCTGACAATTAAGAAGGGGTTTAGTGAAAAACCTGTTTTTAAAATGTTCTTTATTGTCCAGGGATTGGTACTTCTTTTAAAGGTTAGTACCTTGTGACAATATTTTAGTAATGGCTTGATGTTTTTGTTTTCCTCTTCGTCTTTTATTAGTGAGATTAAGGTAATCTGGTGTTTACCACCTAAATGCTTCAATAGGTTTTGGGTTCTGATTTGACCACCAGAAGAATCTGGAAACGGTAGGTACGGTGTAAGCATCAATATTTTCATTTCTTTGTCTTTGTCAGATCGATGATTATATACTTATCAGTCTTTTCCAATAGAAGATATTTTTTTTCTAAGTTACGTGCTTCGTCATCGTAAACTACGCTGACGTAGTGAGTGGCACCTTTTTTGATTTTGTCTTCAATATCGAAACCCAGTGGCCAACCAGACCTTTCTGTTTGGTACAAAAAGGCTGTGTCTCCGTTATAAGGAGCAATGACTAGTGCACTGGTCGGTGTAATGGTGGCAACCCTTTTTCCGACTTCTACAATTGGCCAGTTATTTACCTGGTAGTAGCCCTTAACATGATACCAAGACAAGGAAAGCATAACGGCAATTACAAGAAGTGTAGTGACTATTGTCAGAAAACGCGAGTAGACAGTTTTATTTAGACTAATAACCAAGACAACTCCCTTTGCTAAGAAAAAACAAATAAAGGGAATGATAATGGACTGGTAATAATCATGTTGAACATTACCGCCGGCAACAACAGAAAAGTAGGCAAAGATTCCGATTGCCCACAACCAGTAGGCAATTCCCTCTTTGAGGGGTTTAGAAATTAAGCCTAGAATTAGAAAGAAAGTTCCATATACTCCCAAAATAAGATTTCCAAGCCTCTCGCTAAAAAGCCATCTAAACCAAGCTGGTCGAAAACGAATACCATTGCTATTTAAAAGCCAGTCACTGGCAGGGATTCCTGTTGGGTAAGACTGGATATGCTTGCGCCAGAAATATGTAGGAAGAAGAGCAATTAGACCATAGGTAATAAAAGACAGGAGTCCAATGTCTTGTCTGGCCAAAATTCTTATTGCATATGCAAGATGAGGAAGGGCAAAAAAGACAGCGTAAGGTTTTACTAGTATGGCTCCAGCAAGACTCAAACTAGAAATGAAAAGCAATAAGTACCTAATGCTTTTACTTTTTTCGTTGGTAATAATAAGTAAATAGTACGAAAGTAAAAGTAGAAAAATCATTAATGGCTCAGGCAAAATGACTCTTGAGTAATAGATATTGAATGGCAAAACGGCCATAAAGAACCCTGCAAGCCAACCAACGAAAAAACCAGAAAGGTAATTGCCAATCAGGAAAACTAGTAAAATGGAACCCGTAGAAAGGATAACCGACGTTAGCCTGCCGGATTTATCTAATCCAAGATTGGGAAACACTTTATATGTGTAGTAGTGCAAGGCGTTATAGAGTGGCATTTCTACCATACGGTAGCCGTTTGGATTGTCTTTTCCTGATTGAATGTTGGACAAGTCGTGGTAAGTTGGCTTTAGAAGGTTTAAACCGTTTTTAACAAAGTTTCTGGTTACTGAAGAAGTATCTGCCTGCCTGAAAGAATGCCAGTCGGCAACTGGGTTATCTATTTTGTACAGCCTTAATGAGAAACCTAATGCGAGTAATAGTAAAACTAAAAATTTTTTCATGTAAGATTTTTTGTACTGAATGCTAATCCTATAAATGACCAAAAGAGTATTGCTATTTTACTTGATTCAAAAACATCGATAAAAATAGCCGAAGTAATAAAAGCGACAAAGATACCCATGACAGAAATACTTATTAATCTATCCTGCCCATGATTGGCTGCAATTAAAGACTTCAAATGATTAAAAATAAAAATAAGGATACTTGAGAAGCTAACAAGTCCTAAAAGACCCACTTCACCAAGAAGTCGTAAGTAATCATTGTCTGTCGCCAAAGAAATTGAGGAGTAGCCAGTACCCAAAAAAGGATTTTTGTAAAAAGCGCGCAGGGCTCTCGGCCATTCAACGTCAAAGCGAATACTGGTAGAAGTGTCTTTTTGGATTGTTCTTTGCTGCTCAGCTGCGTAAACAACAAAAAGATTTTGAAAAGTAATTTTTTCTTTTACAATATTTATGATGTTTTGGAATCGTGTTAAGTATTGCTGTGAAGTAAAAATGGTGGCAAATATGACTATAAGATATACAAATACCGAAAAATACTTTTTGTAAAAATAACCAAGAGTAAAGATAGAAAGAGTTAACCCAATCAACCCTATTCTGGACCCTGCCTGCATAAACAGCCAAAGCAATGACCAAAATGGAATTAACAAAACTGTCTTTAGGTATTTATTTGTTGAGGCAAAGGAGAGAGCTGCCAAAAAAGTCATAATCATGATGAGGTAAATTGCAAGATCGTAGTGTCCCGCAAAAGTACTGTTTAGCATTACTCCTGGTCGCAAGGTAAGGGCAACCCCCTTACTAGACTCTGAGTCCATAGTGGAAATGACAGGGGCTCCTAGGTATATCTGGGCAAGTCCATACCCCAAGACACCAAGAGCAGGCAAAATGCTGAGTTTGAATAAATAATTTCTATTTCCTGAGTTGAGCGCTGCAAAATAAACAATAAAAAATGCAGACATATACTCAATTCGACGAAGGAAATGCAAAATAGCCAAAGGGGGGTTGACTGTTTTGGTTATAAATATAGCTGAAAGTGTTGAGATTAAGGCAACAAGCAAAAAAACAAAAACTTGAAAGCTAATTTTTGGGAGCTTAATATCCCTATCAAAAACAAACTTTAGCAACAAAACAAACAAGGTTATCCCTATTAAGAAGTCTTCAGCCCGAATAGCCACATAAGTAAAAGGAACCACAAACAAGGGAAACTTGGGGTAAAGGGGAATAAAAATTAGAATCGCAGCAACTAAGTATTTAAAGACTGAGTCTAAAACACTCACGATAGGCCTTTTTGGAGGTTTCATTTTGCTTTATTATCCCAAAAAAGAGAAGCCGAAGCAATGATCCGATGGCAATTATAAATTTGACTACAGGTAGCTGCCAAGCTGGTTTGTGTTTTTGCCAAAAGTAGATGATATTTTTAACTTCACTGGTAAGGGCCAAGTAACTACCACTTGACGCCCCACCGAGGTGTATTAGCTTTTCCCCTTGGTCATATACAACTTGTTTGCCCAAGAGACTTAGGCGATAGGCAAGTTCCATTTCTTCGGTGTACATAAATATTTGTTCATCGAATCCATCAACAGTGTCGTAAACTTTTTTAGGGACTACCATAAAGGCACCCGTCACCCAATCTGGTCCAGTTTTATAGGAAGCACTGTTTTCCTTGGGGTGGAATGATTTAACGAAGTTTCCAAGAATCGGAATATCGTCTATAGCAAATTGCCACATAAATAGATTCACAAGGTTTGGAAATGATCCTCCTGAAGGCTGAAAGCTTTGATCTCTATTTAGAAGTTTAATTGAGTAAACACCAAGATTTGGCTGGGTGATTAATTTGTTTTTGATATTTTTTAAAGTATTTTCAACAAATAAAGTATCGGAGTTTAAAAAGACCAAATACTCCCCACAGGCAAGCTTGGCAGCATTGTTGCAACCTACCCCAAAACCAGGATTATCTTTTCTTACTAACAAGGTAAAGTTCTTATGAGTCTTTTTGAAATCTGACAGCATTTTTATGGAGTCATCTTGGGAGTTGTGATCTATGATAATTACTTCAAAGTCTACATTTTTGTTTCTTGAATATAGTGACTCTAAACAGTCTCTTAGTATTTTTGAGGTGTTGTGGGAAAGAACTACAACACTGAAGGCGGGCTTTGATTTAGGCATGGGCTAATGATTTTTTTAGCGAGATTAAACTGAGATAACTTAGGGGGAAGATGACAGTCCAAAAAAGGAGGCGAGCAAACAAAGTACTATCGTTTGGTTTAAGGGTTATTTTGGCATCGTAAGGTATTCCATAAATTGATATATCGGGAATTTCTTTGGCTGGCTTGTTGGCGTAGGCGGGGGACTTTTTTGGCTCCCAACCGTTTACATAAATAGAACTTCTTAGAGGGTAGACAATTTCCTCCATGTAATTGCTTTTTAGTTGGTCACGTATGAGCTCGTGCGCCTCTTCTGGTCGATAATTAAGTCTGTAATTGGGCACCGTCCAACCAAAAACTTGAATTTGGCTTTTAGTTTGAATTTGGTTTAGAACTTGGGCTCTTGTTAGGTTTGTGTAGTAGCCTCTTTGGTCTGGATTTTGCCACGTGTCCCCTTCTTCGTTGGATAAAGTAGCGTTTTCTAGTGTTGGTAAATTTGGTATTGGTTGGACCAGATAAAAAACCCCAAGAACATAGACAGCCAACAAGATAGACCAAGATTTCATTGAAATAGTCTGGGGCGTCCTAAATGATAATTAGGATTTTTGATTTGTCTGGCGGCAATAAATTTGGCTGGTACGCCTCCGACAATAGTAAAATCTTCAACATCTTTGGTTACGACTGCGCCGCCAGCAACGACAGCACCTTTTCCAATTTTTACACCAGGCATTATTATTACTCTTGGACCGACAAAACAATAGTCACCTATAGCGACTGGGGCTGATATAGCAGCAAACTTTGGATCCTTGAGGTCGTGTTCGGAGTTGTAGATCATTACTTCTGAGGCAATGTCAGTGTGGCTTCCAATGGTAACTTTATCGCGACCGTCAATAAATGAGCCGTAACCGATTATGGTCCCCTCACCTACGCTTATATTTTTAGGGTAATAAAACTTTGCGCCAACATGAAAGGTTGACCCTTTACCAATTTTTATTCCAGAGATGCGAAAGAAAAATATTCGAACCAGATGAGATGGGAAGGCGCCTATGAGTTTGAGAAAATAAATTTGCAAATCTGTTAAGACACTAAAAAAACGGTTAATTATCCTAGTGACTGAATTGGAAAATTTTAGCTTTTCACCATCTTTGTCGGTGAAATAAAAGCCAGATTTAGTTATGTGTAAGTTAAGAATTTTCATTTTTTAGTATTTTTATAAGCTTTTTAGCTGAGACTGACCAGTCGAATCTCTTTACGTTTTCCTTGCCTTCCCTGATTATTTTCTCTTTTTCTTGTTTTGTCAAAGATGTGAGTTGTTCTAATGACTTTTGAATACTAGGGACGGATTCTGGGTCATCTATAAAGATAGCAGAGTCACCAGCAACTTCTGGCAAGGAACTGGTAGAGGACACGACTACCGGTACACCTACCGCCTGTGCCTCAATTACTGGCATACCAAAGCCCTCGTACAGACTAGGTAGAATAAAACCCTGACTTGATTTGATAAGCGCTGGCAAGTCTTCGTCTGGAGCAAAACCGATGAATTGAACTCTATCTTCAATTTTTAATCTTTTGGTTAAGTCAAATATTTGGTTGTATAACCAACCTTTTTTACCACAGATTACTAGTTTGTAGCTTTTGTTTTTCAATCGAGAAAAAGCTTCGATAAGCCGGGCGATATTTTTCCTAGGCTGAAGAGTACCCCAGTAAAACAAAAACTTGCCTTTAATTTGATATTTTTTGCGGATCTGGTCAATTTTTGTTTTGGGTATTTTGCCATGAAATATATCCTTGTCAAAAGAAGGGTAAATGACTTCGATTTTTTCTGGATTTACTTTGTAAATATCTGCAATTTCTTTTTTGGAAAACTCGGATATAGTAAACACCTTTTTGGCTTTTTTGACAGAAAGTGGTGTCCACCTCCTTAATTGATTTATGTCGTAGGCTGTAAAGTATTCAGTCCCAAATCGCTCGTAGGACATATCCATTAGGTAGATGTATGATGGAGTAAATGTAAACAGTGGTGTGTAGTGACTTGGGGAGAACAGTACATCGACCTTTGGTTTACCAAAGAGTAACCTTTTTGTAAGACTTGTTAAAACCCAGGCTTTTTTTGAGCCAAAAATTTCGTATGACAATTTTTTTGAAACCACCGGCATATCCGGCAAAGGGTTTTCCTTTGAAAAAGCGATGATTTGATCGTCTTGACCAAGTTCGTTGACTAGACTGCAAAAAATATGAAAAGCTACTCTATTTACCCCAACTCTTTGGGGAATATTTGCCTCATTAATGTCTATTCCGATTTTCATATTTACCCAAGACTCTCCAAAACTTCTTTATAAACATTATAAGTTTTAATTGCGGTTTGCTTAAAAGAGTATTTTTTTGCCTGAGTAAGACCAAGTGTCCTTAATCTGGCTCTTTCTTGGATTGCCTTGATTATACCTTGCGCAATTGACTGTGGACTTTGTGGGTCAAAATACACTCCCGCTTCACCAACAACTTCCGGTAGGCTAGAAGTATTGGAAACAGCAACTGGAGCCCCACACGCCATAGCCTCTAAGGGTGTTAAGCCAAAACCTTCGTAAAATGCCGGGTGGACGAAACACAAGCAACCAGAATAGAGTGCCGGTAAGTCAGATTGCGGCACGAAGCCAAGGGCAATAACGTCTTTGCTTTCAATATTGGCACCATCAACGCGCTTCATACCTCCAATTACAAGTTTTAAATTGGGATAGGATTTTTTGACAATTTCGAAAGCCTTAAGTAAACCAACTTGGTTTTTTCTTGGCTCTAGGGTAGATAAAGCAAAAAGATATTCATCGCCTGTTTTGTAACGGCGCTTAACTATTTCTTGGATTTCAATTGGCTGTGGTCTCATTTTTTCCTCTACACCCTCTGGAATAACGACAATTTTTTCTTCAGGAACTTTTAGGATACTAATTAAGTCATTTTTTGTTGATTCGCTTACGGCAATAATTTTTTTTGATTCTCTTATAACCCAGGCTAATTTTTTCTTATGAGCATTTCTTATATTATCTGTAGTAGTTTGCGGATATTTAAATGGCACTAAGTCATGAACAGTAGTAACTTTGGGAAGCATGGATGGTGGCTCGGTCCAGTCAGAGCTATGAAAGATGTCTACCTTGCCGACAAGCTTTTCGATTGGATAAACATGGAGTGAATTCCAAATAAAATCCATTAGACTTGGTGGAAAAGAGTAAATTTTTGGTATTCCTCCGAGCTTTTTGGCGATACTCAACAACTCTTTTCTCCTTCTTAAAGACCCTCCGAACAAGACAAATTCTGTTTTTGGATATAACTTAATAAGGTTTTTTACTAGCTCTTTGGTGTAAACAGAAACACCGGTACCATATATAGACTGACTAATGTCGATTGCGACTCTCATGGTTTTATTTTGTAGATTTCTAAATGCCTGATCTTTCTTTCTAGATAGTAGTTCATTTTAATATATGAATACAATTCTGGCGTGGTGTTGATTAACTTTTGACCATCTACTGTAAATTCGGGATCGACAATAATGGTTTGAGTTTTTGCAAGTGAGTGTTTGAGCCTGTCCTGGAAGGGCTGGTAATTTAGATACCAAGGGAGGGAAGGCAGATAGTAATTATTTGGTGGCAACTTTTGAGCTAATTGGTAGATGAGATCTGAAGCTCCGTAGAGATAGATATTTTTGTCCGGAATTTGTTTGATTTGATTTGATATCTCCAAAATATCTGGAGTATAGAAATAATTACCGTACTGAACCTTAAAGATTGAGAGCCAGGGCTGCACCGACAAGAGCAAGGCGGTGGCAAGAACCACACTACGAATCACCTTACCTGGTTTGAGTTGAGCCAGAGTGTAGACAGCAACAAGCCCAAAAACTTGTAGGTGTTCTAAGCCAAAACGAGGAAAAACAAGAACTAGTGTAGATAGACCAAGTAAGGCAAATAGTGGTTTTTTCTTCCCAATGACAAAAACAACAAAGATTGTGACCAGCAGACACAGACTAAGTAACTGTCTAGCTGTTGGGGTAGGACTCTGAACAAAGGTATAAACGGTTTTATTAAATATAACCGCTACTTCGAAAAAACTGTCCAAAATATTATTATTCAAAAGATACCAAAAGCTAAAGAAAACACCAATTATTAGACCCAAAAGATTGTAAATTTTCTCTCTTTGGAGAAGTAAAAAGTAACCAATGGCAAAAAAAATAATCGTAGGGCGAAGTAAAATAATCTGACTAATGACGATACCCGAGATAACTGAGTTTAAAGGTCTTCTAGTGGTGTTTAAATAGAAAACGACAGATAGGAGTAAGCAAACAAAGGTTTCTATCCACAAAGTATTGGCAGAAAAGAAAATAAGCAGCAGTGAAAAAATAAGCGTCCACAACTGAAACTTTGCTACTTTTAGTCTTTTGAGGGTAATAAGAAGAAAAAATGTGGTCAAAAAGTTAAGACCAAGCAAAAAAAACAGAAGTTTGACTGGAGAGTCGACAAGAGCAAAAGGTAGCGAGAAAGTTCCAAAAAAAACTGAAGGAAAGTGTTGATCGACGATGTCTTTGTATGGCAGCAGCCCGGAAGAGACAAAATAAGGATACAAACTAAATTCTATCGATAAAAAGTAGCCTTTTGCAATTACAAAGACAAAAGGTATCAGAAATGCTAAATACTGATAAAATGTGAGCACAATTGATTATAGCTGTTTCATGAAAAAAGTCTCGATAATAATACCAGTCTTTAACGAGGTCCACTTTATACTTAAAACTCTTAAGGCGGTGAGGTCGGCTAAGATAGGTGTTGCCAAAAAGGAAATTATTGTCGTAGACGATGGCTCTACAGATGGAACACATAAAAAACTCAAAAAATCAAAGAATCAAAATAAAAAATATGGGGTGACGATTAAGATTGTGAGGCTGAAGAAAAACAAAGGCAAGGGAGCGGCTATAAGAGCGGGTCTAAAGATGGTGACCGGTCAGATAGTGGCGATACAAGACGCGGACTTGGAGTACTCGCCAAGAGAGCTTAAGAAACTTATAAAACCAATAAGTTTAGGTTACGCTGATGTGGTTTATGGTTCTCGTTTTATGGGAGGTGAACCACATAGAGTGCTTTTCTTTTGGCACATGATTGCCAATAAGCTGTTAACTTTGGTATCTAACGCCTTTACAAACCTCAATCTGACCGATATGGAAACTGGTTATAAAGTATTTAGAACCAGTGTTTTAAAAAAAATAATCCTAAAAGAAAATCGCTTTGGTTTTGAACCAGAGATTACGGCAAAAGTGGCAAAACTAAACTGTAGAGTTTACGAAGTAGGTATTAGTTATAGGGGCAGGAAGTACGAACAAGGCAAAAAAATAAGCTGGAAAGACGGTTTTTGGGCTTTGGCGTGTATCCTCAAATACAACTTATTTTAGCATTTGGCTATTTGAATAAAGTGTCCTCACCTTCCAGAAACTTATTACTATACAAACAAGATTTGCAATTAATGTTCCCAGGACAGGTGCGAAGTAACCAATTTGGGGAATAAAAATTAAATTGATAGCTATGGTGATAAAAAAGTTTAGAAAAGTTAAAAAGGCATAAAAGGAAGGGAGCTGAAAAGTATACAGAATTGCTGCGGTAAAAATGGCACTGTAAAGAAATGGGATCATTGAAAGACTTAAAAGCTGGAAGACTATTATCGACTCAAAAAACATGTTGCCAAAGACGACCAAAATAATTTTATTTGCAAATAGAACGGTTAACAGTAAAACAAAAGCAACACAAGAAATGAGGAGAAAGACTTTTTTGGTATATGCTAGGAAGTCTGTTTTTGTTTTGAACCTTGCGAACCTAGGATTTATGACTGAGCCCAAACTGGAAACAATTATGGCAAATAACATAGTAACCCTGCTTGAAGCGGCAAAAATACCCGCCTGGAAGCTGCCACTTAAAAGATTTAATAGTAGTATGTCCACCTTGGAATAAAAAACGGAGAAAAATCGAGAAATTGCAATCCATTTGGAGAAGTGAAAAAGGTCGGTAAAAATACTTTTGTCGAACCTTAACGGAACAACCAATAGCTCTTTACTAAAAATGAGAAACAAGGCAATACAAACAGAGATCGCGTTGGCAGCTAAAGCTAATGAAATGTTTAGACCGCTATATCTATAAAGAAAATAAACAAAGCCGATTTTAAAAGCTGAGTCGATGATTTGGCTCATGGAAATCCTAAGGAATTCCCGTTTGGCGGTTAGAACTGACTGAGCCCAACCAATGAGAATATAGTTAAAACAGAGGGAGCCGACAAGGTAGAAATGGGCCGGTAGTGACCCAGGGATAATTCTGTCAGCAAAGTAGGCAAGAGACCAAAGCGTCAGGGCAATAATGATGCCGACTATATACTGGAACCAAAAGCTGGTGCTGATTATTTTTATTTCACTGTCTTTGTGGCGAGGCAAAAAACTGATAATCGCCGGACCAACACCCAAGTCTCCTAAGCTGTAAAGAATTGCAACCAAGGAAGCGAGAGCTGAAAAGACACCAAATTTTTCTGGAGATAGGCTTCGTGCTATGAGAATGGTAAAAAGAAAACCAAAAAAAGCGGTAAAAAAAGTGCCAAGCCCGACAACAAAACCATCTTTTACTGTTTGGGTTTTGAGAATTCTAAAAAACTTGTTCACTAAATTATCTTACTCTATCTTTTTTAAGCTCTCTTCTCTGAAAATCGAGTACATCAGCAGATGATTTTTGTGGTGGTGTTTCTGGTCTCCAGCCGGTTGCTTTGACGATTTTGTTTGGAGTGTAACTTCTGTCTACAGCCTTTCCAAATCCCCTGGATATGTCCAGTTGGTGAGTTATCTCTATGGTTGACATTTCAATCATAAAGTTAAGTATGTCGAGCAAGCGGATACTTCTTCCCGAGCAAACTAGATACTCACCAATAGCTGGGGTTGTTTTTGACAAAGCAATGTATGCTTTAATTGCATCATTTATGTCTACAATATCTCTTTTGTGGCTGATGTCCCCTGTTTCTATAACACCTTTTCTTGCTCCAGATAACTCTAGCTGTGCGATCTGTCTTGCGATGCTAGGTATTAAGAAACCTTCTTTTTGACTGATTTCACCACTTGGGCTGACGCCTGTAGACTGGCCCTGAATCATTACATAACCTCTGATGTCATATTCTTTAGCCAGCCTCAAAAATTCCTTACTCATCTCTTCTTTTTGTTTTCCGTATGCATTAACGGGATTTCTTTCTGTCTTTTCATTTATGATAGTGTTTTCATTTTTAGGATCACCAAATTGTTCAACTGATCCAACCACAATAACTACAGGGTCATAATCTGGATGGAGCTTTCTGGCATTTTTTATTGCAGCTAACAAGTTTTGTGTTGAATCTACGTTGGCAATTCTCGATGTCTCTGGGCTATTTTCGACTTCTCTTGGTTTTGACATACCAGAAAAATGAAAAATTTTTTCTGGCAGGTTATCATTTATAAAGCGCAATGTGTCTTCTAAATTTTCTGTGTTTAACTGCTTGAGCCCCAATCTTTGGGCAATTTCTGTTTCAGTGTTTCTTGTAGTGCCGACAACATTTTCACCAGCAAGGTGCTCCATCATTGTTCCGCCCAACAGGCCGGATGCACCAGTGACAAGTACCTTTGGTCTTTCTGACATGGCTTATTTTACGTTATGGGACTTGAGCCAGTCAATATCAGCGTCAACCATAATTGCCATTAATTCTGGCATAAAAACTTTGGGTTCCCAACCTAGTTCTTTTTTAGCCAAAGAGTAGTCCCCTTTCATGTCGGTTATTTCGGTTGGTCTAATTAGTTTTTGGTTGCTAATGACATGGTTTTCCCAGTTTAGACCAACGTGCTCAAAAGCGGCTTTGCAGGCATCTTTAATAGAGTAGTTGGTATTGGTACCTATGACGAAGTCTCTAGGAGTATCTTGCTGAAGCATAAGCCACATGGCTTCTACGTATTCTTTGGAATAGCCCCAATCCCGCATAGCATTTAAGTCACCTAAGTGAATTTTTCCATCTTTATCTACTAGAGGTTCACCTAATTCGTTTATGGGTGGATTTTTGATACCCAATTTTATACAAGCAACGCCCATACTAATTTTGCGAGTAACAAAGTGGAGTCCGCGGCGGGGAGATTCGTGGTTAAAAAGCATACCACCACAAACAAACATGCCGTACGACTTTCGGTAACAATCAATCATCATGTGAGCATAGGCTTTGGCAATACCATAAGGATTATTGGCAAAGACTGGGGTTTGCTCGTTAGCGCTCTCCACCCCTTCTACACCGCCATAAATTTCTCTAGAGGTAGCCTGATAAACTTTGGCTTTGGGAGCTAGTCTCCTTACTGCCTCAAAGACTCTGACTGGACCTAGGGCAGTTACCTCACCTGTATATATGGGGTGACTCCAACTATCTCCAGGAACGGACTGGGCGGCTATGTTGTAAACTTCGTCTGGCTGGTGCTCTTCTATAACTCTGTTTAGTGATTCTTGATCGGTAAGATCGGCGGCGGTAATAATTATTTTTCCTTTTAGGTGCTCGATATTCTCGTGAACCATGGTTGTTGACCTACGAATTGTGCCAACAACTTTGTAATTTTTGGATAGTAATAAGTCGGCTAAATAAGAGCCGTCCTGAGAACTAACACCAATAATAACTGCTGTTTTTTGTTTACTCATACTTAGGCATTTTACACTACCTTGTAATATCTAAATTTTTGTTTTTTGGTAAATAGTTTTTACTACTTATCACTTTTGAACCGCTCACTTTTTCAATTTCCTTTCTTGTTTTACCGGCGATCCTGCCTCCATCACCAGCATCTTCTTTAAGAGGTGAAAAACCAACTGATTTCCTCTCTCTGTGTAGTTTTGTCGTAGTTGCTTCAGCTAACATTGTTAGTATTAACTCTAAGTCATTCATATGATCTCTTAGATTTTCTTTCTCCAAGCCTTTATGTTTTTTATAGTCTTTTACTTTCATGGCAAAAGCTCCTTGCATTATTTCGTTGGTTAGAATGGCATACTCTTTTGAATTTTTTAATCCACGGTTTTGCCACTCATCGGTTAGTTCTTGCCTGACAGCGATACCTCTAGACCTTTTTTCTATCCATTCCTTTGAATACCCTTTCTTTTTGTAGATAGATCTCATTCTCTCCAGAGCCAGTTCTGGGTCATTAATTTCATCTATTCTGTCTTTGCCAATTCTAGCCAGCCATTGCTTAAAGGGCTCTGCCTTGGGTGAAGGAATAGACTGAATTATCCGTAATACTGTAGCTGTACTGGCACAATCTGTTAAATATTCCTTGCCATCAACGGATTTCATCTTGAGTTGTCCGATTTTTTCGGACAACTCCATGTTACCTTCAACCAAAATTATTTTTCGCTTTAGGTCGTTCCAGTACTTCCTTGCCCTTGAGTTTTGAATAAGCACCTCAACAACATCTACTACCGAGAACCACCATTCATCCTTATACCAAACTCTTCTAACTTGCTTCTTTTCAAATAAAGCTACATCTCTTTCCTTTTCCATATCTCAATCTAAATATTAACTGTTACAGTTTAATACCAAATATTACCCGAAGTCAAGAAATTATTTACAGGTCTGACCCTTGATGGGGGCAACAACTTTTCCGTCTTTTGTATCTCTGGTAATAAGATAATAGGCAACTTCGTTATCGGGATATTTGATGACGTCAATAAGTTTTATTCCTTGTGGAACGGGGTCTTTGTCAGCAGAGCGAAAGTCTAAGGGCAAATTGCGGTAGTCAACCATATAAATAGTTCTTGGGTCTAGCCTTGCGATTTCTTTTTCCTTGCAGAGAAGATCGGTGGGGTAAAAAGGCTTGATTTTATCTAAGTCCATATTTTTGATAATGTTGTCGCCATATTCCGTACCATAATCTTGGACCTGTTTGGGGTCTGTGTTTGACCAAAAAAAGTAATAAAGCATGGGTGGATCGTTGACTCCTGTAAGATAAATTTTGTCAAAGTTGTCTTTTAGTTTTTCAATTTTTAAAACGGACTGTTTATAGCCAAAGCCAAACTCTCGAGCGTTAATAACAGGGAAATGAAAAAGATAGGTATTTAGGAAACGGGCAAAAAAGAAGATCCAGACAAGTAAAAAGCTGGTTTTGATAAGCATTCCGAATTTTACTTTGGTTAGCAACTCAAACAATTTTCCGTAGCCAAAACTAATTATTAAAAGTAGCGGACCGGCAAAAGTAATTAGACGTGAGGCATGGTTAGCCCCGTCTAAAGTAAGATTGGCGGGAACGGCTCCTAGCAAGAGAACTAGGATTAGCAAAATATTTTTTTTATCTTTTAAGAGAGAGCCCAAAAAAAAGAAACCAGCAACTAGTCCAAAAATATCGGTTAGTAGTAGTTGACCAGTATTTTTGGCAGAGTGGCGACCGTTGCCATCGCCGACAAAAAATAAGAAGTCTGGAGAAAAGTTATTTATAGTATTTTTCGCAAACCTATCTAGGATACTTAGGAGTTTGTTGTGAAATATTTTTGACTGTAAAGTAGCTGACTGACCAAGAGTAGAGTCAGCGAAGTTACCAGAAACCAGTTCTCTGCTACGCTGAACCTCTATGGCAATTTTGGGGTCGGAGAATATACCAATCTGGCTGATTCTGGTTTGGTCTTTGGCACCAATGGTGGTGGCATACATAAAGGGTAGGTACAAAGCAGCAAATAAGAAAAAGGCAACTAATATTTTTTTATAACCCAGTTTAAGGATCTGTTTGAAGAACAAAAGAATAGTAGTAATCGCCAACAGTGGCGCCAACAAACTCATAGTCCTGTAGGTGTAAACAGAAAGTCCTAAAGAGAGAGTGGCAAAATAAAAGTAAATATCCTTTTTGGTTTTGTACCAGCTTAAAAAGAAATATAAGAAAGATAGTAAACTGAGAAGGGCAAACTGAGCTTCGAAGGCGAGCCGACTAAAGTGAATGAGCCACGGAGAGGTAGCAAAGACCAGTCCGGTAATAAAGGTGGTGGGTAGACTTGCAAACAAGAGACTACTAATACCCATAGCCAGAGCAGTTACCAGAACACCGGCTAAAGCAGTGCCGGCTCTGACTTGGAGTTCTGGTGTGGTAAACAAGTTACTTATGGGTAGAGAAAACCAGATAGGAAGCGGGGTTTTGTCGGTATTTAGAGACCTTGCAAAAAAGGGACTAAGCTCTCCTCTGTAGTCTTTGCCGGTTTGTTGGTAAGAGCGTATTTGGTAGCCTAAATCAATTTCGTCATAGTAGAGAGCCGATGGGACTTGTGAAAGTCTATAGAATCTCACAAAAAAAGCGATGGCAATTACAGCAATATAAATCCAGTTTTTTTTAAAAAAATTCAATTTATTTTTTCGACTTGATAGATATAGAAACTAATAGTATTGTCTGGATTTTTGATGGTGTCAACAAGCTCTAAGGAAAGAAAGACTTTGGGGTAATTTGCCAAAAACCTAGTTGAAAGGGCAATAAAATCTGGTTGATATTTTTTGATGATTTGTTGGAGGTCATTTTCGTTTTTGGGGAGACTAAAGAAAATATTGTTTGAGGGTAGATCTACTCTAGACTGCCCCAAAGTTTCTCTAGTATTGGTTTTGCTTGGGTTGCAAACAGTAAATGGTAGTTTCTGCCAAAAACAAAACTGGCTATAAGGGTACTTGTCTTCCCAGATTATCAGCAAGCTGGAGTTTTCTTTTTGCTGGAAGTCCGAGAGGCTTTTGAAGCCGTACTCAAAGCTATCTTTTGCTAAGCTGGGGTAG
>Ga0208375_1000297_pt1 | contig 77881 bp, 80 predicted proteins | sample RifOxyD1_FD_184038 | JGI IMG/M metagenome (GOLD analysis project Ga0208375, IMG submission 184038) | Soil microbial communities from Rifle, Colorado - Rifle Oxygen_injection D1 (SPAdes) | ecosystem: Environmental > Terrestrial > Deep subsurface > Rock core/Sediment | place: Rifle, Colorado... | reverse complement strand
TGAACATCGAGATTTGGCCAATGTCAAGCAGCGCACTGGCTGCGGCAGTGAAATAATCGGCTACAAGATCAATCAGTACAAAGATAAGATTCCTTTTTTAGATGCAGAGAAATTTTTAGAGATTGACACAGTTCTCATCTCTTCTCGTCATTTATACCGAGCGCCCTATTCCTTCAACGAAAAAAGCGGCTTGATTTCTGTTCCTTTGGATCCAGAAAAAGTTTCTCTATTTGAAAAAGAGATGGCCAAGCCGGAAAAGATAATTGTTTCTCCATTTGGCTTCTTAGAAAGAAACGCTGAGCCAGGAGAGGCAAGAGCTCTTTTTTTGGCCGCTTATGATTTTAAGCTGCCAGAAGAAAAAATGGCCAGTAAAGAAAAATCAAAAGCCGCAGAATTTTTAGAATTAAACAATATTAAGATACCAGTAGAAATGTTTCCCCCCTGCATCAAACTGATTGACAAAGGCATGGAAGACGGCAAGAAACGAGCATTGTTTATTCTTATGCAGTTCCTGAGAAAAACTGGAAGAACCGAGGAAGAGGTAGAGCAATATATCAGAGAGTGGAACAAACACAACCCAGAAGAACTACGAGAAACGTATTTTATTCCCCAATTGAAACATTCCAAAGGCCAGGACAAACTGCCCCCCAACTGCAGCAACGAAGGCTACATGAAAGCCATTGGCATCTGCCAACCAGATGATTTCTGCCGGAAAATCAAGAACCCGGCCAATTACGCTCTGCTAAAGTATAAGATTTACGGACAAACCGAAAAGAAAAAGAAGATAGAAGCAAAACCGAAGAAAACTGAAAAGAAAGAAAAGGAAAACAAACCAAATTAAAACTGGAGGCCGATTAAAGTGAAAAAAGATTTAGCAATCAGAAACAGCACCGCTGAGTTTTTGATATTTACTGCCCAGTCGGGAGAAGAATCTATTGAAGTAAAGTATGCAGATGAAAATGTTTGGCTTACTCAGGCATTGATTGCAAAATTATTTGATAAAGGAAGAAGCACAATAACTGAGCATTTAACTGAGCTATTTAAAACAGGCGAGCTTGATGAAAAATCAGCTTGTCGGGATTTCCGACATACTGCATCTGATGAGAAGGAATATACAACAAAATTCTATAATCTTGACACAATAATCTCAGTAGGATACAGGGTAAATTCTCAGAGAGCCACTCAATTCAGAATATGGGCAACAAAAGTATTAAAACAATTTGCCATTAAAGGCTATGTTTTAGACAAAAAAAGATTGGAAAATGGAAATTTCCTAAATCAGAATTATTTTGATGAGCTTTTAGCTGAAATTAGGGAAATACGATTAAGTGAACGAAATTTCTACCAAAAAATAACCGATATCTACACAACCAGCTTAGATTACAATAAAAACGCAGAAACAACCAGAGAATTCTTCGCAAAAATTCAGAATAAGCTGCATTATGCAATACATAGACATACTGCGCCAGAATTAGTTGTGGAAAGAGCGGATAGCCAGAAAGAGCATATGGGCTTAACCTCATGGAGAAACTCGCCGGAGGGAAAAATACTAAAGACTGATGTGTCCATTGCAAAGAATTACTTAACAAAAGAAGAATTAGAATCATTAGGAAGGATAGTTAGTGCATATCTTGATTTAGCAGAAGAACGAGCAAAAAGAAGAATACCCATGACTATGGAAGATTGGGCAAAAAGACTTGATTTGTTCTTAAGATTTGATGAGCGGGAAATATTAAAAAACGCCGGTAAAATAACCGTGGAGATTGCAAAAGAATTTGCCGAGACAGAATTTGAAAAGTATAGAATCGTGCAGGATAAGCTGTTTGAATCAGATTTTGACAGAGTTGCTAAAAAACTATTAAAACAAATAGATAAAACCGGTTGACGCAAAAATGACCTACAAATTCAGCCAATCATCGTTAAGTTTATTCTGTAAAACGTAAATATAAAATAGTTAATTTCATTATGCCTAAACTGATTCCCACAATAATACTCCACGAAAGATTTATCTCCTTAGAAGCGCTTTGGAATACAATCAGTAATAATCCTGCGATTATTCCAGAGATTATACTTCCAAAGAGAGTTTAATTTTACTTTTTACTAGTTCATCTCCAATCAACTCGTAGAAGATTATAGATGACAAAGACACTTCTTATACAAAGTTTTTAGCTGGCGACTTGAAGAGATATTGTAACTGTTTCTTTATCCATACTTCAACGCATACTCACTATTGTTCGTAGCTTTGCATTACTCATAACGCAAAGCATCCACTGGCCGCATCCTGGCCGCTTGCATGGCCGGCAGTAATCCTGCAGAGCTTCCTACTAAGAAAGAAAACGCCAAGGCTCCGGCAATCAAATACCAGGGGAATGCGGCCTGTATCAATCCGCTGCCAAAAGCTTGAGCAGCAATAAGCTCGACCAATTTACCGATGCCCATTCCTGCCAACACCCCAATCAGTCCGCCAACTAAACCTAACAGGCCGGATTCCATCAAAAATATCAATAAGACATCTGAATTACGCGCCCCCACCGCTTTCATAATCCCAATTTCTTTTGTTCGTTCTAAAACAGAGGTATACATAGTATTCATGATACCTATTCCGCCTACAACTAAAGAGATAGCTGCAATGCCGACAAACACAGCTTGAATCACCAAAAAAATATCGCTGAAAGTCTGCAACAGCTGACTGGAAGTCTGGACAGAAAAAGTTTCCTGGCCTTCTTTCTCTCCTCGCTCTTTTCTCAATTTGCGTTTAACTTCTTCTGCCACTTTTTCTGTATCATAACCTTTCTCAGTTTTAGCTGTAATCATACTCTCTTCATCCTTGACTCCCACCATCTCTGCCAGTACTTCCTTACTTAACCAAACTGCGTTATCATCAAAAGGATTTCCTTGCTTCTTGACCACTCCTACGATCTCAAATTGCTTATTTAAAATTTTTAGCTTGTTGCTTAATACTGCTGATTTATCCCACGTATCGCCAAAAATATGGTTATACCCCACTACTGCTTTAGATTGGTCTTTATTCTCTAACTGTCGACCAGCGATAATTTTAGTAGCATCAATCTCCCCAAAGAGTTTAAAATAATCTTCATTCAAGCCATAAAGCATCACTATCTTTTTTTCTCCGTTAAACTCCACTGGTTCGCTTTCCATTAATATTCCCACCGCATCTTCTACTCCAGTTATCTGTTTAATCAGCTTCACATCTTTTTCATGAAGAATAATTTCTTCATTAGTTGTACTGCCAGGAGGACCGATAGTTTTCGCTTGGATAATTATTTTATCCCCGCCTAACTGTTCAAACTGTTGACTTATGTAATTCTGCAATCCTTGTCCTAAAGAGATTAAGCTCACCACAGCCGCAATGCCGATAAAAATGCCTACTACGGTCAGCCAAGAACGCAGTTTCCTGTGCCGTAAATTGCTTAAAGCATATTTGAAGTAGTCAAGGAACATTTTATTCTCGTTTCTTTTTTCTTATTCGACGAATGAGCCACACTACTCCAATCAATATCACTAAAACTATTGCCCATATCCAAAAGCTGCTGCTTTTTACCAGTCCCAGTTTCTTTGCTTCTTCTAGAGTATATGCTTTCACTGCAAGATTTACTTCTTGCATCTGCTCTTGATTATCTGCGCTTTTGTACTTCAAAGTCAAAGGCAAGTTTATCTTACTAGTTTTAGGCAAGACTTTTAGCTCCACAGTTTCAAAATCGTCTGAATCAAGATTGCCGAGATAAAAGCTAGTGGTTCCTATAACCTCTGCTTGTTTATTGCTGGCAGTTTCTAGATTCAAGAATTTGACCCCCGCTAATCCCTGATTAATAATCTTCACAGTCAAAGTAGAAGGCTGGCCGAGCACCAAACTATTCTCTTCAAGATTCAGGCTCAATTCGGGTGTTTCTCCTATTTCGATTCCAATCAAATCACTCATACTATACTCTCTAGCGAATTCATCATAATACGTAATCTTTAACGGAAGTTTGTATATTTTAGATTCTGCTTCTGCTAAGGAATCCAAAGTGAAAACTACTTCCTTGCTCTGACCATCATCCAACGAAGTAATCTTTTGTTCGGTAGAAGAGTCCTTAGGAGCAAATGGTAAAAGTACATTGGTCAAATCAAGCTTCAAAGAAATGTCCTTCAAAGCATAACTGGCCAGATTCTTCACTTTCAAGATGATGTTTACACTTTGTCCCGGAGCAGCTACTTTTGGCTCTAATTCGACTTTGTCGATTATCAAAGTACTTTCAATTGCTAAGACTCTGACTGTAAACGTCTCTTCAAATTCATCGTTTTCTACTTCATACTGCAATTTCAGAGGATAATCTCCAGAAGCAGTGCCAGAAGCAGCAATTACTCTGTACGTTAATGTTTTAGTTTCAAATGGTTTCAGCTGCAAAGTTGCTTTCTTTCCTTGCACTTCAAAAGGTGTTTTTTCTTTCAACTCGAAACTGGCCGAAGCATCAGAACTGGACGGATTAGAAACCGAAAAAGTGATAAAAAATTCATTGCCTGGAGCCACTGTCGCCGGGCTCATCTCTTTAAGAGAGATTCCCAAATCTGCCATTACATAGTTTGACAGCAGTACAACACATATAATCATCAACATCCATACTTTTATGTTTAACATTTTCATTTTCTTCCCCCACTCAGTTTTTCTTTCCGTTTAGTTTCCCATCAGTTAAAATATAGTTTACTTTCGCATATTTTTTTGACAACTCAGTATCATGAGTGACTAAGATTATTGTTTTTCCTTTTTCATGCAGAGTAGTAAGAAAATGCATAATCACTTCTCCAGTTTTAGAATCCAAGTTGCCTGTCGGCTCATCGGCTAGTAAAATTTCTGGTTCATTGATCAAAGCTCTAGCAATAGCAACTCTTTGCATCTCTCCGCCAGACATTTGATTAGGAAGATGATGGCCGCGGTGGCTCAACCCTACTCCGGCTAATAATTCTCTAGCTCTTTTCTCTCGTTTTTCTCTGGAACTGTCTTGAAACATCATCGGCAGCATCACATTGTCTAATGCAGTTAAAGAAGGAATGAGATTAAATCGCTGAAAAATAAAGCCGATTTTACGGCCGCGGATTTGAGCTAATGCTGAGTCTGAAAGGGAAGAGATATCTATCCCATCAAGATATATTTCTCCGGTGGTTGGCACATCTAAACAGCCAATGGAGTTAAGCAAGGTAGACTTTCCTGAGCCGGATTTGCCCATAATGGAAACGAACTGGCCTTTTTCGATAGACAGATTGACCTCTTTCAATGCTTCCACTTTGGCCGCCCCTTCACCATACACTTTCCAGACGTTCTTCAGTTCTAAAACAGGCATATTCTTTCTATATTAACAATTAATTATAAAGATTACTGATTTTTAGAGATAGTATCTTAATTAAATGTGATAGATATTATTCCTTTTCGCTTCTTCTACGGCCGTATCTAGCTCCACTTTATTCTCGGCATATATCGTAAACAGCTTTTCTCCCTTCTTTACGGCCGCTCCCACCTTCTTCTCCAGATATACTCCTGCTCCTTTATCATCCGGTGCTCCGGCTATTTTCGCCAGCTTAGCTACCCGGCTATTATCAATTTTTTTCACCTTTCCGTTTTTATCAGCATGAACCGCATGAGTAAATGTACCCACAGCCATCTCTGGTTGTCTTCCTTGATATCGAATAATCTCCTGCATCTTTTCATATGCTCTTCCGCTTTTTAACATCTCAATAGCAATCTTATGACCATTTTTCCGGCCAGCCATCTCCAACAATATCCCAGCCATCAGCAAGCTTCTTTCTCTTAAATCAGAGGGGGCTCTTTCATTGTTCTTCAATACCCACATCACATCTCTTGCTTCCAGCACCGGACCGATACCTCTTCCTACCGGCTGCGAACCATCTGTGATGATTACCCTATTTTTAATACCCAATCTCTTTGCTAAAGAAATAAACTTTTTTTCTAGCCTTCCAGCTTCTTTTTTATTTCTGCATTTGGCCGTCGGCCCAATTGGAATCTCTGTTAAAAGATAATTTGCTCCCACTGAAGCTTTCTTGGCCATCACTGAAGCCAGCATCTGGCCTTCGGCATCAATAGAAAGAGGATGCTCTACCTTAATTATTTTATCATCTGCCGGAGCTAAGTCCATCGCTCCACCCCAAACAATACATCCTTTAGTTTTTCTTACTGTTCTTTCCATCTCTTTTGCGGTTAGATCAACTCTGGCTAAAACTTCCATAGTATCGCTTGTTCCAGATGGAGAAGTGATCGCCCGACTGGCAGTTTTAGGGATAGTCAAACCAGCAGCTGCTACAATCGGCACTACCACCATGGTCGTCCTATTTCCTGGCACTCCCCCAATGCTATGCAGATCAAAAACCGGTTTGGGAAAGCTTAATTTGTGTCCTGTTTCTACCATAGCTTTAGTTAAATAAAATGTTTCTTCTTCGGTAAATCCATGGGCAAATCCTGCGGAGACAAAATAAGTAATTTCACTCTCTTCCAACCGATTCTCCACTATATCATTGATGATGGCATACAGTTTCTTATAATTCAATCTCTTGCCGAACAATTTTTCCCGGATATAGCCGACTGATTCTGGTTTTCCTACCGCTTTTACTTCTACTATACCTGTGCCGTGATCGGAAATACCAAATCGGGAAAGAATCTCTTCAAACAACCCTATCTGGCCGGCAGAAACTGGTTTCTCTTTTCCCGAGATATCTGCCACAGCCACTAACTTTTTTCCTTTAAAAGAAATTTCAATCCTGTCTTTCGGCCGTACATCCAGCTTCTTGGCATCATGATAATTAAGAACTGCTATTAGCACATCCCCGCTAGTTAGATCTAAATCTTTAACTATCAACCTCATAACCGAAAGAAGTTTCTTATAGTTTAAAAGGGTTTCTTTTCAGAGCTTCTCTCGCTCAAACAAATCCAATAAACCTTAAACAAGACTAATCCCAGACAAAGCAGGATGAATTCTCCTACTAAAACCAGGGGATTGCCTTCGGCCGATAAATAAACCAAGTAAGACACTCCGACAAAGAACGCGGCTAAGACCAGCAAAACTGCAAAGAAATAATAAAATTTCTTGATTCCTTTACGGCCGAGAGCAAGAGAAATCTCCTTCACCCGATTATTCAGTTCTCCGCAGCCGATTAGATAAAAATAAAATGAGATGACAAACAAAGCAATGCCGGAATTAATCATCCACCCCAGATTAAACTCTTCGACATATAAGATATTTCTCAATAACAGATGACCCAATAAAACAAAAGGAAAAATAAACACTCCCGCCAACAAGCTGTGTTTTAGGAACGGATGCAAAAACTTTCCATGCATAATCTTTTGCCCAGTTCCCCAGATTAACCCCCCAAATAATAGAAACACCCCAAACAAAGCGTAGAGCATCCAGACAAAATTATTAATCATCTGTTGAAACGAACCAATCAAAGAAGAAATAGCTTGGTTAGTCATAAACGTCCCTCCGTCTTGCAATTGAGTAGCATTAAGATTAGCCTGTTCCATCAAACTAAAGAGTTGCTCCTGATTAAAGGCAAGATTAATCTGGTAATAAACAAAGATTCCGACAAATGAAAGCAAAAACAATATTTCCAACAAAAACATCAAAGAAAACCAGCCGTAATGATGCTTGATTTTCTGAATAGTTTCTTTAGCAGCCGTAGAAAAATGCTCCACCACCTCTTTTAGTTTATACATATATCTATGTAAACATCTTTGCTATAAAAAGTTATCTCACCAGCTCCCTGGCCGCTCCACTGCCGGATAGTTCAGCCGAATCGTCACCTTTTTCTGCCCAAGGTCAAAGGCCACTTCTCGATTGTTCCGAGAATACGCATCTTCGATGTACTTAATAATCTCATAGTCTGTCAAGGCGCACTCATCCAGTCCAAGCATCCGTTTAAGGGACACTTAAGCCTCCATATACCCTTTTATCACTGCTTCGTCTTTTGCATCGATTTCATCATCTTCTACTTTCCGGCTCAGAGTCTCTTCATTATACAGATTCAACTCATCTAAATCAAAATCTAACATACTTGATTTTCTTTTCGGATACATTGTTCCACCCCCGAGTTTTACGAGGGGGTTCTGACACGATAGTGGCGATACCCCCTTCAAAATTTATCTCAAACTGCTTACACCCAAAATTAGTAGAAACATTTAAATATATATACCTTTTCTACATAGTATATATACAAAGAGTTTTGCATATAGTAGAATATTGATGGGGTGTAGAGAATATAACTATACATACAGTACAATACTGTATAGCTAAGCATAACCGGATTATAACATTTAAAGGTGGAAAAATGGAATATCGTAAATTAATCTCTTTTGGCAAGTCTAGTTTTGTAATCTCTTTGCCTAAGACCTGGGTCAACGGCAACAAGCTGAAAAAAGGCGATACTGTTTTTCTTGATGAGCGTAATGCTGATATATTGTTAAGCCCCAAGGAAGTGAGTTTGGAAGAAGAACAGAAGGAAATCACTATAGAAGTTGATGGAAAACCAGTAAGAAGAATTCAAAGAGAAATTATTACTGCATACGTGATGCATTACAAGACTATCATTTTGGTAGGTAATGAAATTAAAGATAAAGCCAAAGAACTGCAGGAGTTTATTCAAAATTTGGTTGCCCTAGAGATTATGGAGCAAACTTCTCGAAAGATTGTCGCTAAAGATTTTCTTAACATGAACGATCTTTCTACGGATAACATCATTCGCAAGATGGATATTGTTACTCGAGCTATGCTGGAAGATTGCAAAAATATGTTTACTGATGACGTGTATGAAAACATCAATCATCGGGATAATGATGTTAACAGGTTAAGATTCCTGATGTATCGCATTGTCTGGTTCGGTTTAAATAATCCTACCTTCGCCATCAAAAAATTTAATTTATCTCCCATCAGTTTACTTAATCTTTGGTGGCTAGCTTTTAATTTAGAAGCTATCGCGGATAACGTTAAGAGAACTGCCCGATACATGCGCGAAGTAAAACTAGACAACAAAGAGAAACAAGTACTTAAAAACTTGCTTGAAACTATAAGCGAAGACTACAATCAGATGATGAAGGGATACCACACAAGAAATCCAGAGATTGCTCACAGCATCCTGCAGAAAAAAGAAGAGATGCTTAAACAGTGTGAAGACTTTCATCACCGCAATCGAAATATCCCTTTTGCCGGATATCTTACAGATCAGATTAAATATTTTATAACAAATCTGTACAATATCGGTAGAGTAGTCTATCAAGGGCAGTTATCCACTCCATAGTAAAAAAACCAGTAAATTTTATAAATACGCCCGTAGAATAGCAGGATATGACTTTCAGTAGAGACTACTCGGATATTGAACAAAAGATTACGGATGAAACAGTTATTTCTATACGGAGAGGAAGTATTGTTACTGGAGTTACCCTTTCTGATGGGAATCAATTAGTAAGCAAATGTTTTCTTCCCGAAGCGTATCGGAACTTAAATCCAGAAATTTATAAAGCATATTGTCAGCTATTTGAAGGAAAAGAAGAACCATTGAGTGGGGGCAGCTATTTGCCTCATCTAAGCGCTAGGTATAGTTATAACAAAGAGAGAAGTGTTCTTGCAGCGATAAACGGATTAGGCGAAGATAATTTTGCTCCGCGGTTGATCCCTTCCCCCCCCAATCCCGATTGCCGGATATTCATGGAAAGAATCGCAGATAAAACCTGCCGAGAAGAAATAACAAAAAAACCTCAAAGCAAAACAGAGTTGTTAGATTATATGATTGAAGTTGTCGCAGAAGTTCATTATCGAAGCAACTCACATCGAGAACAATTACTAGCAACTCATTGGGGAAATACCCGTGCGTTTAGATTTCGAAATACCCAAGAAGAAGTAGAACGATGGATCTATTACTTTCAAAATCTTATTTATTACCAAAGTGAAGAGTTTCATGAAGAGTATCAACACCATATAACTAAAATAAAGAATAAAACCAGAACACCACGTAGAGAAGAGAATCAGAGTTTAATCAACGCGTTTTGCAAGAAAATTCTTCGTTCTAAAAAAGTAAGCTTACCTTATGAACCGGGTTTATCTGGTTTTGTAAACTGGTTTATCCAAGAAGAAAGAAAAATGATTTATGGTTGGAATCAGGATCCTTCTGAAAAAAATCTTGATGAAATTACTACACGAGGATTACTTTCGGTAGTACATGGCGATCTTCATCCAGGAAATATCTTTCACGCTAAAGGAAACAAAATCGAAATTTGCGATTTTACCCATGCTCGTTTAGCACATCGGTATCTGGACCCGGTCAATATAATGTATGAACCTCCTTTCTCCCCTCTCAATCCGGAAGAAGAGATGAGTATGCTTGAAACATTGGATAAATATCGTCAGATGGTTCAAGAAAAAGGAGGGATATCTCTTTCTCCAGAAGATACAATCAAGCATGCTATTGTCAAAAGACTTAAAGATGGCATCCGCACGTTTTCTATCTATTGCAGATATACTGAAAAAGATATCGAAGAATTTATTCCCTTTGGTTTCCCTGAAAAAAAGAGATTAAAGGATAGCAATTCTCGCGAAAAATTTTTAGAATCTATTTATGGTATTAAAATCGCTTCTTTATTTGATTACTTTCTCAAAGGTGAAGGATGGGACATAGTCCTTCGCCCCCAGATAACTTCTTCAGAATTGACTAGACGATTAAACAATTTTCTTGTGCAAACCAAAGAATTCTTAGATTATGTAGGAATAAAAGACCCCACTAAATATGAACGTCAAAAACGTTTTCAAAGTCTAATCCAAAATCCTCCTCCATGAAAGAACGACCCTTTGTAGAAGAAGAAATAAAACTATTAATCAAAGATAGACGAAAATTTGAAGAGATTCGTACTGAAATATCTGCTGCATCGAAGATTATGGGCTATGATAAAACTCCTGTTTTTTCCAAAGAACGAGCATATCGTTATTTTGATACCCCTGGTTTAGACTTACAAGAAAGAGAAGCTTACCTTCGTATTGGACTTTTAGAATCTCGTGGAGCAACCTGCAGTTTAAGATATCGAGGAAAAGATATGATTTTGACTGCCAAAATATTAGTGAGCGAAGGAGATATTACTAAACGGATAGAGCATCCCCATAGTTTATCTGCATCGGGGATGGATGAATTTTATCGAATAGATTTTGATACTTTGATACGCAATGCCCCGGAAACTCAAGCTAAGGCTATCCATGCGATTGTCGGAAAAAAAAGCCTTCAAGAGATGGTACGTTTCAAAGTTCAAACGCATCGAACTGAACTTTCTCTTTATGGAAAAGGATTGGAAATAGCATTAGATGAAGTAACAGCAACGAGTATGTCAGATCTAGAAAATCCTCTAGAAGTAGACTTTTTTGAATTAGAAGTGGAGAATAGATCTGGAAGTACACGGGAAGATTTAGATGAGATGGTGGATTTTCTTTCTCGAGGATACAACTTAGATAAAGTTTCCCTATCAAAATATCAAAGAGCAATGGAATTAATCCGAAAGGGAAAGAAGTAAGAATCTCCAAAACCTATTTAAATAAATGTCTAAATAATGATCCATGCGCGGAGGTATCGAAACTCTGTTTCGGAACCGTCCGCATTCGTACAATTCATGCGGAGGTAGCAAAGTCTGGTCAAATGCGCAGGACTCAGAAGGTTTTTGTGCAACAGCGCAAGACTGAATGTGCGAAACTTAAGACTAGGCTTAGAAATCCTGTCCCTTAGTGGGTTCGGCGGTTCGAATCCGCTCCTCCGCAATTATTTTATTTTAATCTTAATGGAGCAAGCATTTTCGCTAACTCTTCATGATTCTTGCCGTTGGATACTAAAATGCCAGTTAAAAGATTGGGCACTTCCTTATTAAAAACGAGAGGGTTGCCATAAAAATCAGTCACTTGTCCACCTGCTTCTCTCACAATAACTGCCGGAGCGCATAAATCCCACTCGTGGCATTTGCTTCCTCGATGGTACCATACTTCCCCTAATCCTTCAACCACAATCATTGATGTATATCCTGCCCCACCGATTAAATTAATTCCGGAGAACGGCATTTGAATCAATTGTTCCAGCCCTTCACTTTCTGGCTTTGTACGAGCAATTAAAACTCGCATTTCCGAGATATTCTCTGTAGAAGAGACATCAATTTTTCTCTCGGTTCCGTAAAGATTACTATCTCCGAACGGATTATCAAATAAATTATGAACACTATATGCCCCCTTGCTTTTAACCGCAGAATATGTTTTTCTCTCTAAGGGGGAATGTACAACTCCCAAGACTGGTTCTCCCCACCTAGCTAAACCGATCATCACAGTAAATGATCTTTGTCCGGCAATAAAATCTCGAGTACCATCCAAGGGGTCAATAATCCAAACAAACTCTTCTCTTAATCTGGAAGGATTATCCAAAGTCTCTTCACTAAGTATTCCATAATTTGGAAACCTACTGCTTAATCCCCCGATCAATATTTCATTAGAAGTTTTATCTGCCACAGTTACTGGACTGCTGTCACTTTTTGTTTCAATGTTTAAGTTCTTAGTACTATAAAAAATTTTTAATATTTCTTTGCCAGCTTTTTCCGCTAAGCCCTTGGCAGTTTCCAGCTCATCTTTAAGATTGAGGTATGCCATTCGTTTCTCAGAAAGATAAAGTTTTATAAATCTTCTCAAAAAGTAACAAAAACAGCTGGCAGGAAACATCGCAGAACAATCTGCTCCCGTAGCATAGCCGGCAATGCGCCACCTTGGTATGCGTAAAGATAAAGAAACGCAGCAATAAGGTGGAGATCGGGGGTTCAAATCCCCCCGGGGGCTTCATTGATTTTGTGGGTTTCCGAACGTAGTAAGGAAATCCCACTTACTTTTTAGTCAAGTTTTTGCGAAGGCAAAAAGTTGGTGGGAATCCCCCCGGGGGCTGTTAGGATTATTTCACTTAAATACCGAAATATTTATATAGTCTGTAAAAGTTTTTTACATTATGGCTTCAATACCTATAGATTTACCAAAAAAAGTAACTGGGGAAACTCTTGAAGAAGCGTGTATAAGGGCTGCCGAAAAAATGGGTTACAAGGCAAAACCAACAGATAGATTTAGAAAAAGGTATTCTTTAGGTTCAATTCAAGAACACCGAGATTATGACGAAACAATTATTAGAATAGGAAATTTATTTCCCGCATTACACGTGGTAGGTATCGAAAAAGGAAAAGAACAAAATCGTTTTTTTGTTTGGACTGAGTTGCCTTATGGGATTGCTTCAAATAAAAAGGTGGAAGCATATCTAAGCATGGTTTCTAAATATTTGCAGTAGATACTTTCTGGTTTTAGTTCCAATATTTTTTGGAAAAAACGCAATGACTCGTTTATTTAATCTCCATCAGCATCTCTTCTTTGCATGCTCTGCATCTCACTCGCTGCATTCGGGAAAACTTGCCGGCCATTTCTCTGACATCACCTACAATATCCGCTCTTCCTCCGCATAACTCACAGTAAATGCCTTCTTTCTTTTTCTCCGGCTCTTTTTTTACCGGCTTCGGCTTCTTTAAGAGTTCATGCCGCCAAGGTTTTTCTTCAAGATTCATCTTACTTTTTTCTTTTGTTTATGTACTTCCTTGTCTAACATCTGCAAAGCCATTCCTACTTCCTTCTGAATCAACTTGTTTACCACTTCTGCTTTTTTCCTGCCTAAAACTAATATTTTCTTTGCTTCTGCTTCTCCTTTCTTACGGCTAAATCCTCCTTTGTTCAGATGCTTAGCTAATTCTCTTGCTTTCTTTTCAGCCAAGCTTACTAAACCAAGACTGACTAAAGCCCCTTTCTTCAATAATTCTTTTTTATCCATCATTACCGCCTCCGTTTTATTTAAAGTTTATGCACTGGCACAAATGTCCGGCCAGTCAGCCAAAAAGCCAATACCAGAGCTAACAAAAAGCTAAAAAAAGCAAAAATCGGAATGCCAATTATCTTCGGTTCTTGTAAGACTAACATGGAAACCGCGGCTGCGATAATCAAAGCAGCAGTAATCAAGCCAATAGCCAAATTGCCTGTACCTCGTTCCATCTCAGCTCTTAGCTCATCTATCTCTTGATGATTAATCTCCAGGTTAAACTTCCCCGAGCCAAGTTTTTTCACTGCCATCAATAAATCAGGAGGAAACTCAGTAAACATCTTTTCATAAGTGCTTAATTTCTTCTTAACTCTTTTCGCCATACGACTTGGAGTGTATTCTTCTTTTAGAATATCTTTGATTACCGGTTCAGAAAATTCCATCAGTCTAAAATTAGGATCATACCTCAGACCCAAACCTTCTAAAGTGCTGATAGTTTTGCTGAAAAGGACAAAAGAAATAGGAATAAGTAATTGATATCTTGCTGCCACTTCCATCAGCTGACGGAAGATAAATCCTACATCAATATCCTTCAGCTTTTCATATTTAATGGGCGCAAGAAGTTCCAACAGCTCATTGATTATTTTCTCTTTATTCACTTCTTCTGGCAAAATGACAATTTCCAAGAAAGCATTGATCACTTTATCCAAATCATCGTCGAGCATTCCCGAGAAAATCTTTAAGGAATTACTTCGTAATTTCTCGTCAAATCTTCCCACAATACCAAAATCAACATAAGCAATTTTTCCGGCATTGGTGAAAAAGATATTCCCTGCATGGGGATCTGCATGAAAAAAACCATCTCGATATACCATCTGCATCATCGAACGATAAGTTAATCCTAAAATCTTCCTGGCTTTGTTGTGATCGCCTAAAGAAGTGATTTCATGAAGGGGCCTGCCTTCCACAAATCCCAATGTTAAAACTTTACTGGTGGTAAGCGCTTCGTAAACTAGGGGAATGCAAATATCTTTATCTCCTTTAAAATTAGCCGCTAAGACTTTAGCATTAGTCGCTTCATAGCGAAAATTTAATTCTAATTCTGTCCAGCGTTTGAAATCTTCCACTATACTGACTAGACGATATTTGCTTACCCGCTCACTTTTTTTCTGCATCCACTTAGCCAACCAAAGCATAATTTCCATATCTTCCCGCATCAGCTCAGTTTCCGGTCGCTGCACTTTCACTGCTACTTTTTCTCCCTTTTTTGTCTTAGCAACATAAACCTGGGAAATAGACGCAGACGCGACAGGTTTAATATCAAACTCGGAGAAAAATTCGTTCACCTTGCCTTTTAACTCTCTTTCAATTATCTCTTTAGCTTGCTCCCACGGGAAAGGCGGCACCTTATCCTGCAATTTCTCCATCTCTTTGATATATTCCGCAGTAAGAAAATCAGGTCTTAAACTAAGTATCTGGCCGAACTTGATGAATGTCGGCCCTAATTTTTCAAAGGCAATACGCAGCTTTTCCGGAGCATTGATTGCATCTTCCCGTTTCTGCAGCCTGTTCCGCAGGCGGTCTCCCCAAGTGATAAAACGATGCAGCTCTGCTTCCTTAAGAAAGACTTCGAATCCCTCATTGAAGAAAACTGTCAGTATCTCCCTGATCCGATGGTATCTTCGCCTCATTTTTGTTCAGTAATCACTCTCTATTTAATAAATTATAAACTTTTCCTTAATTTCGAGAAACTTTTAGAAAATCTCCTTCGGTATACGCCGGAGAAGACAGACACAGAACGCATAATTCTTCTGAATCGCTTTTATTTTCTAAAGCATGAATATAATTTGCCGGAACATAAATCACCGAGTCTTTTTTAACTTCAAACGTTTGTTCTCCGACTTTAGCCAGCCCGTTTCCTCCGAGTATGTAATAAATTTCTTCACTGATTTGATGATAGTGGGGAATCGCTCTTCTTTTGGTAGATAAGAAACCAATTGCCAATGCAACATTTAAACTTTTTCGTTCTTCAACATTCATTAACTCTCGAATCAACGCTCCGTCCGATGCGGTTATCAATGGTTGATCATAGTTGAATCTCTTAGGAACAATCTCTTCCATAGAAACATCCTCTAAAAGTTTAACATCGTCTAGATTAAACGGAGGAATAGCAAATACTAAATGTTCTAAATCATGTCCTCCGGTATTCTTCAACCGATGGGGCGTGTTTGGGGGGAGAACAAGATACAATCCGGTCTCGGCTTGCAATGCTTGATTTCCATAATAAAGGATTCCTTCGCCTTTTAAAATGAAATAAATCTCAGTCATTCTTGAATGTTGATGCCAAAGAGAAATATTGCCGGCAGCCATGGTAACATGAGCCAGACTGACTTTAGACAATGAAATAACCTCTCTCAAAACCTGATTACAGATATTACTTACTTCAGGTAATTCGTAAACATCGATTAACTTTTGTTTTGACATAGTGAGTTAATATTCTTATGTCGGAAACGTTGAAAACCGCATCTTTTAAGATGCGGTCGTTTCCGAACATCCTAAAAATCCGCCTGTCAAAACAGGTGTCCGAACAAACCCGCACGTTAGCGGGGTAGGACACCTGCGGCGGATTTTTATGATTTCGCATCATTTTCCTGAAAAGATTTAAAAAACAATCGCTGGTTTTATAGCAAAATGACAGAAATAGTAGAAAAAGTAAAAAAAGGAGATTTCATTGAAATAGACTACGATGGCAAACTGCCTGACGGCACCATCTTTGACAGCACTGATGCAAAGAAGCTTGATCATGAAGAGCACGAAGGCCATGAGCACGGACCAGCTATCATTTGCATAGGTGAACACCAAGTTCTTGCCGGGTTGGATCATTTTTTAGATGGCAAAGATGTAGGTAAGCATTATTCTATCACTCTAAAGCCAGAAGAGGCCTTTGGCAAGAAAGATGCTAAACTGATTAAGTTAGTTCCTTTAGATGATTTTCATCGCCAGAAAATTGAGCCTCAGCCGGGATTGACTGTCTCTTTTGATCAAGAAATGGGTACAGTGATGCGAGTCTCAGGCGGACGAGTGATGGTCAACTTCAATCACCCTTTAGCAGGTAGAGATGTAACCTACGAAGTGAAAATCAACAAGAAAATCGAAGACAAAACACTCCAATTACAATCCTACTTAAAATTTGCCATCAGTCTGCCCGGCATTGAATCGAAAGTAGAAAACGATAAGGCCGAAATCACTCTGCCAATTACCTTTCCTCCACAGATGCAGGAAGAATTTGCTAAAAAGTTAAAAGAGATTATTCAAGTGACAGATGTTTCTTTCAAAGTTAAAGCTCCCGAAACAAAAACAGAAGAAGAAAAATCCGTCAAAAAGTCGGAAAAGAAGAGCAAAGAAAAAGCGGAATCGGTGGCATAAACGAATGACCGATAAAACTAAAGACCAGAGCATTGAACAATTAATTGAAGAACATATTATCAGAATGAGATTTATTCCGGGAAACCCGGGATATAAATTTGATATATCAAATATAAAGATGTACCTATCAAGGATAGAATCTCACGCAAGATCTCCTCCGGTGATTATGCATAAAACTTACAAGAAGATACGAATGGGTGATGTCTTCGGCAATGATTCACAAACAAATATACGAGGGAGACCAAGCACAGATTATGGTCCCGATGATTAAAATAGTCATCTTATTTCACACTCTAAACCAATAATCTTTATAAATAACTTCTCGTTTGGATTTTAACTTAAGATTAAATTACTCGGCGAAAAAGGGGGAATAAACTATGGTTGAATTTCAAGCTAAAGAAGTGAAATCTATTGATAATATTGATGCAGAATTACAGCAAATTCTTGCCCAGCAAAGCACTAGAATCAAAGTTGTAGGTGCCGGCGGTGGCGGCAATAATACCATCAACCGCATGGCCGAAGTAGGCATCAAAGGCGTACAGACAGTAGCAGTGAATACTGATGCTCAAGATCTGCTTTATACCACCGCAGAAAAAAAGATTCTTCTAGGAAAAACTCTTACTAAAGGTTTAGGAGCAGGAGCTGATCCTAAAGTCGGTGAAGAAGCGGCCAGAGAATCAGAAGCCGAGATCAAGATGGCATTGGATAATTCGGATATGGTTTTTATCACTTGCGGTTTAGGCGGAGGTACAGGTACGGGAAGTGCTCCAGTCATTGCTCAAATAGCCAGAAAAATGGGCGCTTTGACAGTGGCAGTAGTTACCCTGCCATTCAGCATGGAGGGAAACCGCCGTTATGAAAATGCTTTGATGGGTTTGGAAAAATTAGAACAATCAGTCAATACTCTGATTGTCATCCCTAACGACAAACTGTTAGAATTAGCGCCAAATCTGCCCCTGCGCACAGCTTTTAAAGTAGCTGATGAAATCCTTACTAATGCAGTTAAAGGAATTTCTGAACTAGTAACCAAAACAGGTTTAGTCAATCTAGATTTTGCTGATGTCCGCACAGTCATGGGCGAAGGAGGAGTAGCTTTGATTGGTGTCGGTGAATCTGATGCCGAAGACCGAGCTATCGAATCCGTACAAAAAGCGATTGAAAATCCCTTGTTAGATGTGGATATTGCCAATGCCACCGGAGCTTTGATCAATGTTTCTGGCGGAGAAAACATGACTTTAGACGAAGCAAGAAAGATTGTCGAAACCGTCTCTGAACGCTTGGACCCTAATGCTCGGATTATCTGGGGAGCTCAGATTTACAAGGATTTGGACAAAACTATCCGCACCATGCTTATCATCACCGGAGTACAATCCGAACAGATTTACGGCAAGAGCAAGACCCACGCCGGCCAAAAGAAGCGGGAGATTGCCCACGAGTTAGGGATAGAGTTTGTGGATTGACAAAACTAAATAAACCGAGGGGGTACGAAAAATGAAAACCGACAAATATCGAGACTACGCGTGCATCGATTTTCTTCGAAGTCTCTCGGGGATTAAAGGAATGATAACTAGAGACCAGTTATCGTCAGGAATTGACACGTCTACACAAGACTATGTTCATAGAAAACTCGAAGAAATCGTAGACGCTGTAGATAATTCCGATATGGGCAACGGCCATGGCCAGAAAGAAATTGTTTACCGTAAAGTAATCGAAGTTTATCAGCATCTTTTTGACTGATACTTTAATACACCATTTACACGGATAATCCCTAATTTAAACAAAAACCTTTAAAAATAAGCCCTCTATTCTTAAGAAAATACTTCTTCCAGCCATTTATCCTGAGGAGAGGTAAATAGAGAAAATGGACGAAACACAAGAAAATCCTCAGATTCATCACGAAGAAAGCCAGCAGTTCAACCCCAATCAGCCGGAAACAAAATGGCAGAAATTGAAAAGCTTCTTCAAAGAATCTCGAAGGGTTTTAAGAGTGACTAAAAAACCAAATAAAGAAGAGTTCATGACTGTTTTTAAAGTCACAGCTATCGGCACATTGATCATCGGAGCGATGGGATTTATCATTTTTATGATTAAACAATTGTTATTCGGAGGAACTATTTAAATGGCGCATATTTACGGATTAAAAACCTCAGCTAATCGAGAGGATCAGGTGTTTGATTTTGTCTCTTCTAAGATGCTTCAAGATAAAAACTGCGGGGTTTACTCTTTAATCCGTGCTCATGGCATGCGGGGATATATCTTTATCGAAGCTGATGACAAAGCCAAAGCCGAATCCATCATCCAAGGCGTGCCTTATGCTAAAGGAGTTCTTCCCAAAGAGATTCAATTCGCTGAGATTGAGCACATGTTAGAATTGGTCAAGGTAGAGATGAATATCCGTAAGAATGACATTGTAGAGATTATTTCCGGACCATTCAAGCGGGAAAATGCTAGAGTATCCAGAATCAATAAGCAGAAGGACGAAGTAGTAGTGGAACTGCTTAATACGGCCGTGCCCATTCCTATGACTCTGAAGATGGATGCAGTCAAGGTAGTGCGAAGGGAAGACGACAGCACTGAAGAGCCGGAAGAATAAATTTTTCTTTATAGAAAAATCGGCGGTTTAAAGCTTCGGTAGTTATGCCGATTTTTTGTTATACAATCTAGAGCATATGCCCAGAACATCGGTCAAAGACCGGGGACATGATGCTACCCATCATGCTTGTTCTTAAGCACACTGAATTCCATACATATACTTGTGGTTGACCAATGTCAACCGCCATTAAAAGAATATTGGAATTCATTGTTTCAAAACTCTTTTAAATAGGATAAATATGTCTCACTTATGGAATCTGATTTACACCTTGATTTACAGTTAGAAAAAGCCATCTCGGCCATCAACAAGCAGAAGGCCAAGCGAGTCTGCATCCAGCTGCCGGACGGCCTCAAACCAAAGGCCGAAGACATCCAACTAAAGCTGAAACGAAAAACCAATGCAGAAATCTTCTTCTGGTTCGGCTCTTGTTACGGAGCATGTGACACTCCAAGTATAGAATCTGCCGGCTTTGATTTATTTATTCAGTTCGGGCATAGTGAGTGGAAGGGATAATGATTTATATAAATCCGACTTAATCAAAACATCAAAAATGGAATTTGCGAAATATTTACAATTGACACAGGATGATTGCTTGATGCATGCGTGGAGTAAAAAGACTATGGAAGAATATGTTGTAAACAGCGGTTTTGACCCGCCCCACCCGATCAATCCAGTCGGGGCAATGCAACGAATCGGCGGTTCTTCGGATGATTTAGAAGCGAGCATCGAAGAAGTGTTCCCCGATTTTGAAGACAGAGGAATCAAAGCAAATGCCTTTTTGGCTGCTCTCGATACAGGCAGATCAAGTTATTCCTTCAAAGATATTGCTGGACGCTGGAAGCCTGATTATACTGCAGACAAAACTAATGTCTGGACGTTCGTACAGTTTTATTTTATTCCGGAAGAGTATCTATTCGTCCAGAAAACTAAGGGAATCTTAGAAGAACCATCAAGAACTCGCGCCCAATTACGTAAAGGGTAAAACTAAAACTCCCCCAGTCTTCTCTGTCCTCTTCTCTCTCGCAGCAGTTTACTCTCTTTGATAAACCATCCCAAATCAAAACTAAACCTCTGCTTGATAAAAGCTTTCACATAATCCATCATCTCTTCCTGTGAAGCAAAAACAATTGCTTGGCTTTTGGCCGACTTTCTGGCCGCTTCCCGGCAAACCCACACTCCCAAAGGAACACTATACTCGTTTGTAATAAACCTGAACACCAATGCTCCCGTCTGCCGTTTCCTCTCTTTCAGCTTTTCCAACACTGCCAACCTGCAGGCATAATACCCTCCGGCCGTACTCTCAGCATAATCTTTCCGGCCAAAACAATTCTCATAATCAGTTGAATAGCTGCCATAATGCTCTCCTAACTGAATCTCGAACAGTTCGTATGACCATGCTTGAGGTAATAATATGATTAGATAATAATTGCCCAGATAACCATCAAAGGATATCTGAAAATCAGACTGGGGAAAATCTTGAATCTCAGAGATAATCTTCTTTCCCATCAGATCATCGACAGCAGTGATGCTCCATCTGGTCGGCACTAATTTTCTCTCAAACTTCACCCCAACTCCCCCGACTGATAATAACCGGCTCAAGAAATGCTCATCAAAACCTCTTGCATAAAGATATTTCAATGCTTCATTGGCTTTAAAATCAACATCAGAATAAACTTTTTCCACCTGCTGATTTATTTTTGGGTTTTCTGTGAGCTTTGCTGATTTGAGTTTGGCTGTCGGCCCGTAAGGAGTGATTGCATCTTCATAATCAAAGTTAAATGATGGTTTCTTGAAAAGATTTATTTCCACATCAACTGGCCGGGAAGCCAATCCGATTTCTTGGGCAATCTCTGCTATTCTACAGGGATTTTTCACCGCGGTTTTCATCCGAGAATTTACCAAAGAAAAACGATAGTTGACAATGTTAGGGATAGGCAAACTTTGCATAGCCCATAAACGAGGCTGGTCATATTTCCACGCTTCAGAATTCTGCTCCGGCAGGCTTAGGATTCCTGCATTGACGTTCGGATAGCCTGAGCGGCCGACAAATGGTGCCGTGGCCGGCCCAGAGAAACTTTCCTTAAGATTATTCTGGATTCTGGCCAGAGGAAAGAACTTCTCGATATCAGAATACTTTATCTTCTTGGCGGCCAGCATAAACCTTATTTTTTTCTTCGATTATAAAATTATTTCTGTGCTGCAATTTGCCATAATCTTTTTATATCAACCGCCGGTTTTAGCTAATCTATGCGCTGGTGGTCTAATGGCTAAGACTTCAGCCTTCCATTGATTGATTAAGATAACGGAAGAAGTCAGCTGACTATCCGGGTTCGAATCCCGGCCGGCGCATCAGCAACGGACGGTTCCAGAACGAAGCGTAAACGGAGTGATGATACCGGCCGGCGCAGTGAGTGAAACGAACGGAGCCGGAGGGGTTCCGAAAATAGTAATTTTCGATACCCGGCCGGCGCAGTTATATGTTATACATTACACTGAATAGAAAAGATTTTAAATTGAACGGGGTATGTTGAGATATGACAGATTTAGAAACACTTGATACTAAAGTAAAATTAGCACCTTCTTTTTGGCAACATTTACAGTATGGGGGAAAATTTGCATTAGCTGTTGTTGGAGCAGCTTATATTCTTAGCGGAGGTTATCATTTTGTTAAAGCCAATCTGCTATTAAAAGAGTACGAACAACTTAAAAAGTATGAAACATTTGATTTTAACAATGTACTCGAAGATAATACAGAAAGAATGAGATTGGGTTTAGGTCATGATTTTAGCGGCCAGATTTTTAGGATAGAATTGCATAATAGTCTTCACGATGAAAGAAGAGGCAGAATGGACAAAACAGCTGAGATGACTATAGTTGAGTATAATCGGATGGTTAACCCGTTTTATAAAAGTCCGTAATTGAGTTTTAATAAAAATTATTCTTTCTTTGCGTATTTCAAGAGTTTTTCTCCAAGACTTAAAAAGAATTCTGGAAGCTCCATAGTTTTAGGGTTATAATCAGCTTTAAAATAATCTACATATTTAACATGATGAAAATCGCCTTGGCGATTCGTGACTGGCCCATCTAGAACTTGATATATTTCTATTTGAATGCGAAAACCACATTCTGTTCTCGTTCCTGGAGCTCTTATTCTAAACAGCAATCCATCAAGAGATTCTGACATCCACACTCCGTCTAATCTTTTATCAAATTCCTTTTCTATTTTTTTACGGGCGGTTCTTTCGTTCATATTTGTTTAATATATTTGGTTAATTTATAAAGATTTTGTTTTAGTTTTCACTTATAAATTTCTCAAACTCTTTAATTCTTCTTCATCTTGATAAAAACACTGAATGCCAGCAGAACCAGTATCATCACGCCCAATCCTAAAAAGAAGGCTTTATTTGACTCCCAAAGCTTGAATCCAGCTGCTCCGCCGACCAATGCCGGTTTTATTTCCGCATTTTCACTCTTTAAAGTTTCGTTTGTTACATTCTTTCCCATAGTTTCTGCTGGCGGTGTTGTAATTGCCATTCCGATTTCACAACTTTCTTCTGCTGATGGTTTGACTCCTCCTTGTAAAATATCCGCCTTTCCCTGCGTCTTCTTCGCAGCGCAGTCATTAGCATCAATACACACTCTGCTCTTTTTTCCGTCTTTGCATTCATTCCAAGAAGTACAGCTCCAAGACTGCTTGCAGATTATTAGATCTTTTTCTGTTTCATCTTTAGCAGATTCACATCCCGGATCAGCCGGATAATCAATCAGACCATCATTATCATTATCACTGCCATCTTCACATCCTGATTTAGCACTACTGGCAGCCCCTCCGCCCCCTCCACTGCTTCCTCCAGCATCTCCCCCGCTGGAACAAGCTGAACAGTCTCCTCCGCAATCCGTGCCAGTTTCTGCGCCATTTTGCGCACTATCAGTACAAGAAGTGATGCTAAAAGTAAGGCTTGTATTTACGGCATAACCAAAAGTATCATTTCGTTCTACAATAAAGGTATGGCTTCCCACAGAAAGACCAGCCAGCCGCCAGATATAATTCAAACTGCTCTGGCTGCTTATATTCTGCAATACTCCACTAAGATATAATCTCGCAGAAGAAACATTGGTATAATCAAAAACAGTCAGATTAATCGTCTCATTATTGCCCGTTCGCGTATCTTTGGAATATGTGATGTTGCTTATTTCTGGAGCACTGGAGTCATTGATAGTTAGATTAACCGAAGCAGAAACATTGACATAACCATCAGTTACGTTCAGCCAGACAATGTAACTGCCGGAAGTGTTGAACTGACGGGAAGCATTAAGCGTAGAAGCAGTCGCTCCGTCAAAGACCCAAATATAAGTAAGCGTATCACTATCATTATCCATTGCCGTGGCAGTAAAATTGATTATTCCCCCTAATTCTTGTCGAGAGGCATTAGCCGGAGCAGTGATATTAATCGCCGGTGCTCTATTCTGCACTACAAACGAGTATAACTCTGTTCGATTAGTATTACCGACTGAATCATTGGCATAAAACCGATAACCTACTGCTTCTTGGTTAGAGAAATTGCTGGAAGTAACATTAAACGCATATCGGCTGCCTGCATCTAAAACTAAGGTGTAGTTTACCAAAACTCCGCTCCAGTTGCCTTCTATCCACGTTTCATTAAGATGAATATCTGTGGCATTGACAAAGAAAGTAATATTGTGATTATTATAAACCGTATCCGGCGATTTATTGCCTCCAAACAAAGCAGGAACCGTCTTATCTACAACAAACGTATAATTATACAAAGCATTAATACCTCTAGAATCATTAGCAAATATGATAAGAGAATAATTTCCATCTGTAAAGTTAGTATTAGAAATATTCACTAAATCAGTCCAAGTGAAATTAGCCAGATTTACACTATTATTGATATTACTTTGCAGCATATTTCCGCTGGAATTAGTGATATTGTAATATGAAGAGGTCAGATTAAGATTAGTAATCGAGACATTCAGATAAAACAGACTGCCCCAGATACTGTTATTAGTCGGCCGATAAACCGCCACTACTGGAGACGAATTGTCTACCGTAATCATTCTGAAACTGCTCGCTCCCCAAAGCCCTGCGCTGTCATTGCCATGCACTCGAAAATTAACAGTCGTTCCTAAGGGATTAAATGTGATAGAAAACAAAGTATTATTCAATTTAGTCATGCTCATATTATTTGCCGTGCCGTTATTCCATTCTAAGAGAGCAACTGAGATATTTGTATCAGATGTAGCATTAATTGTTATACTATTTCCTACCACGCTGTTATTCGCTGGAGTAGGAGAAGTGAAATTGATAAATGGTTTGATAGCTTCCAAAAGATTTATTCTAGGAAAAGTCAAACTATTTCGCGTATCTGTAAAAGAAACTCCTGTAATCTTCAATTTGTTATCTATTTCGGTTGGAGTGAGATTCTTATTTTCCATCAAACGATGATATTGTATTAACAGGGCAGCTGCTCCAGCTACATGGGGGGCGGCCATAGACGTACCATCCTTGCTGCCAAAAGTATTGCTAAGTGTGGTGGAAACAATAGACGAGCCTGGAGCCATTACATCCAGGTTTGGACCGGTATTATAATTAGAATTACCGTCAGTTTTAGTGACAGAACCAACTGAAGTGACATTTACTCCGCAGCCAGGAGAAGTAATTCCGCTGCTGCTTCCGAGATTACCCGCTGAAGCATCAACAAAAATACCAAGAGCCGCTGCCCCGCTGGCAGCATTAGCCAAACCGCTGACATCATCACTGTCACAGCTAGAATTGAATATAATCTCTGTACTTCCGCTAGTCACTGCGATACTCATAGTGATAACAGAAATGTTGTAAATACTGCGATTATTCTTGCACCAATCAATAGCCGAGATAACGTCAGAAGTACTGCCCACCCCAGCATTCGTGAAAACTTTCAAAGCCACTAATTTTGCTCCCGGAGCTACTCCTCGATAAGTATCATTCTCTGAAGCAACAATTCCCGCTACGTGTGTTCCATGGCTGTTTACATCTCTCGGATCAGTATCATCGTTGCCATAATCATAACCCCCTAAAACTTTTGAACATGTACCTGCTAAAAAGGTATCATTTGTGCATCCTCCTAACGAAGGATGAGTGTAGTCTATTCCAGTATCAATCACGCAGACCGTTATGCCTGTACCAGTTACATTCTGTCCTCCTGCAGCAAGATTCCAGACATTGCTGGCATTAATCTGAAGTATACTGTCAGATAAGGTGGGCATTACAGGATAATCATAAGCAATAGACTTAACCAACGGATCGTTTCGTAATTCTTCTAAACCCGAAGCAGTTACTAAACCGGAGAAACCATTAATCGTAGTATACCTATTCTCAATAAATAAATCCGTCTGTCTTATTTCTGAAGGACTGATTGTCTTTTTTTCTTCTTGATTTATTTCTGTTACTCTTAACTCCCCCAAAACCGCATCTTGTTTTTCTCTGATTATTTCTTCTTGTTCACTTTCACTAGTTATGCCAGAAGCAATACTCCCGGCGTAAGAATCATCTTTAAGCATAACAATCACCGGGATTACTTCTTCAGAACTGCCGATAGCTGCCCCAGTAATCGTTCCCTTCAGAGAATACGGCATCCTTCGTTCTATTTCTTTGTCTATGATTACATCACTTGTCGGTCGTTCAGAATAACTCTGCGTAACTTGGCTAACCAAGGGAATTAACAGCCAGATAGCTAGTATGGTAAAAATTACTAAAGAGAGTCGTCTCTTCCTCTTTTTCATTAAGAGAGGTATTCTCCAGATATTTATATAGATTTCTTTTTTATTTGATATCAAAAAAAAGTTAAGTATTCCTATTTAAGCAGGATTCCTGGTTCTTCTTGTACAAAAACAGAGCCGATTCCTTGACCGATCTTGAAGGAATTGTCAGAAAAAATCGAAGAGAGCAGTTCCAAGAAAGAAGGTTCTTCCTGATATCTGCGATATTCTATACTAGTTAAACCTAATCTCTGTTTAAGATAAGTTTCCGCCGTGGAAATCTCTCCGAGTTCATCAACCAATCCCAACTCTTTAGCTTCTACTCCCAAGAAAAATTCTCCGGTAGCCATCTCTTTAACTTTCTCCACAGACAATTTTCTATTAGTTGCAATCTCTTCAATGAAAAACGCATGAATCTTATCCAGCTTCTTTTGAATAATCTCTTTTTTCTCGACATCCAGTTTCTCAAACGGATTGCCCATGTCCTTATACTTTCCAGCAGTCAATTTTTCATAGGTTACTCCATACTGCTCCATCAAACCGGAAAATTCTAAGTATGAAGAAAGAACCCCTATACTGCCGGTGATGGACATTCTATTAGCTACAATGTAATCTGCTGCCGAAGCCACCCAATAACCGCCGGATGCTCCTGCATCTCGGATTACTGCCACAACCGGCTTTTTTAGTTTCGCTTTTTTCACTGCAGAGCCTATTTCATCAGAGGCTACTGCGCTGCCGCCAGGAGAATTAATCTCTAATACTATTGCTTTAATCTGGCTGCTTTCTTCTGCTTCGTGAAGAGATTTGACAATTTCACTGGAAGAAGCTATTTCACTGGAAAAATAAGAACCACTTTCTTCGGTCATAATCACTCCGCTTATCGGAATCAAAGCCACATTACCGGTTAATTGTTCTCCGTCAAAGAAAATCAGGGAAAATGTCAAAGGAAGAACTACAAAGACAAACAAGAACACGCTCAGCGGAATTAAAACCCATTTCCACCAGCTTCGTTTCACCTCTTTGGCCATAAACCACGAACTTTTGTGAAGATTATAAACTTTTCCAAAGTAATTTTATAAATAAGCGAGTTATCCTATCGTTTATGCCTAACTCTCTCTCCATTGAAGAAATCTTAGAAAAAGCCATGCAAGACGGCCATTTTCAAAAAGCCTCTCTTTTTTATCCCAAACATTCTCATTTAGACAAGGAACAAGAGGTGGTGCTCCTCGTTCACACTGCTCGGCCGGAGCAGCCAACAAACTACTTGTTTACTTACTGCACAAAAAACGGATTTCTTCTCAGCCTGCCGGAGATGGTGAAGACTCGTAGGGAGATTGTTTTGGTCTGTCCGTATATTACATATAAGTCGGCAACAGAAGCCGAAGAAATTTACAGAACTCAAAGGGATATAAAACAGGTTCGTGCGTTTCTTTCTTCCTGACTCTGCAGAAAATGATTTGACCTTTGTTACAGACATGTTTGAACACTGCACAATCTTTACGAAGGAGAAATGATTATTAAGAAAAATAACGCGTTCCTTTAGGGGCATTGCAGCCGAATAGAACCAGTTGTCCGTCTTTCCCCTCTTCTCCAACTTCCCCTCGGATAAAATACTTGCCAATCGATTCTGGCCCATACTTTTCTAATTTTCTTTTTGCTGTCTTAAATTTGAAAGCATAAGTTTCAGGTATTTTTGTTCCGGGCTGGATTAAGTTTACCCGTTGAATAAAGTTTATTTCTAAACCAAAAGATTTGCCGGGAAGGAAAGTGTTTAATAGCCCCTCTTCATTTTTTAATAAATCGTGGGCTGCATAGAAAAAATCACCTTCTCTAGCGTCAGATCCGTTTAGCCATGGTTTTTGCTGTTTTGCGTCTCTATCAATGTCTGATCGTAAATCATTAATCCAATAATATATTGACGGGCAATAATGCATGAAAGTTCCTTCTCTTTGGCAATCGGTATTCGGGAAATCATTCGAAAGCGGGTTTTCTCTCCTGTAATTATTTATAGCTTCCCCTATTGGGGAAAGATGAATTAAGGTCTTAGCAGCCCGAGCTATAGCATATCTCCTATTCCTCAATTTATGGCGTTCATCATTTGAAATCTTATCGCAAGATAGAATAGGCAAGGGAGTTCTGCCAAAAGGAGCTCCTTCAATCATCTGAGATAAATAAACAAAAGAAAACTCTTCGTTTTCTCCTTCTCTTAAAAATCTTTCCGGACTAAGTCCATAGATTGTATAGCTATAAATAGTCCGAAGTATCCCGCAAAACTCACCGAATCCCCCTAGAAATTCAGGAGAAAAGCCTTCTGATTCTAATTCTGCGCTTCTCTGCTCCAAGTCAAATTGAAACTGAAGCTGTGATGGAACCCATTCTCGTTCAATTAAAGAATCTAAAGTTGCTTTTGCCTTGGTGTTTCTCTGCCATTCATTGAATAATCTAAACATTATCCTAAAGATATGATTATTATTTATAAGCTTTTCTGATTAAATAACCACTAAAAAATAACAAACTATTTCCCACTGACAAAATTAAGGATTTCTGTTCGGAAATTAAAAACTACGAAAAAGATATAAATGTTAAGATAAACACTAAACATTGGTGATTAAAATGGATTGGAAAGAAATACTCGAGATTATAATGATTGTTATCGGTGCGTTAGCTCTGTTGGCATTAGCTTTAAGAGGATTGAACGTAATATGAAAGTAAGAACCACCAGAACTATTTTACACTTTATCTTATTATTTATGAACGCTGGATTTATTCTGTACACTATAAAGAGACAGGGGGACTTTGAATTGTATTATAACATTATAACCGTCTTATTGACAATAATTTATTTAGTTTTAGAAATGCCATCTTTTGAAAAATAGGTATAATAATTGTTAATAAAATAAAAAACAATGAAAAAGATAATTTGGCTATTTCCTGTTTTGTTCATTCTTTTTGCTTGCACTCTTCAAGATAATTCTTTCCAGATTATTCCATTCGAAACCCTCGCTTCCGGCCAATACTCTGGCCTGACAGAAAAAACCAATCAGCTCATCAACAGCCAGAAAGAGTTAGACTCTGTCTGGCAGAAGATTTATTCCATTCAGATTCCCGTTCCTCCTCTTCCAGAAATTGATTTTTCCCAGAACAGCCTTATCTTAGCCGCTAGGGGGGAGCAAAAGACCAGCGGGTATGATATCAAGATAATCGAGATCAAAACTACAACCCAATCAACTGAAATCTCATTAGAACAAATTAATCCTGCACAGGGCAATATCCTTCTTCCCGCCCTTACCCAGCCGTTTATACTAGTCAAAACCACAAAGATTAATAAACCGGTGCAGTTTGTAGAAACTAAGAACTAAAAAGGCGCTTAAACGCCATAATCGTTAAAACTCTATAAAAGGTGATGCATCATGCCAATCGTTGGAGCTCAGATTCTTAAAGTAGACGGAGAAAAGAAAAATGCCATTTTTTCCGGCAAGGTAAACATTAAAAATGGCCTTAGTTTCCCTAAGGTCGAGGAAGTATCTTCTTTAAACACTAAAGAGCACGGAGGAGCTGCCTTCCATTTTAAGTTTGTTTATGATTACGAACCAGACGTGGCCAAGATGACAGTAGATGGTCGAGTGCTTTACACTGGCAAAAAAGAAGAAGTTAAAAAACTTCTAGAAGACTGGGCTAAAAGTAGTATTCTTCCCCCAGAAATTATGGAAAATGTGGCCAATTTAGCCATGAATCGGGCCAACATCGAATGCGTCAAGTTGGCTGATGTCCTTGATTTGCCCTGCCCGCTTCCTATACCTAGATTTAAAGCTGTGGCCGAAGAAGTGAAGGCTCCGGCTAAAAGCAAGTAAACATAGCTTATACATAGGTAAACCTAGAGTTTAGATTAACGAAAAAGATATAAACAAAAATAATCTTTTACTTTAAAATGGTTGCTGTTGCCCAATCTCTGGCTTTGGATGAGCGCGTAGAAAAGCTAAAAGCGCAGTATTTCTCCGAAAAGGAAGAAAAAAATTTGGATGAAAAAGGAAAAAGCCACTTGTATTCTTTGCTGGATGATTTAGGTTACGAAGAAACCGAAGGACTTTTTGTCAGAAAACGTGATAGCTCTATAGATATTTTTATGGAAAAAAATTTAGATAAGAGAGAGGAAGGATTTTCTTATCTCTGTTTGACTTCACCAATAGATGTCTTAAAGTTTCAAGAAGGATATTCCAAATTCTTAGAGAGGGAAAGACCAAATTTTGGAAATGGTATAGGCGGTGGAATAGTGGGAGGTATTGTTTTAGGATTGGGTAATATGATCCCTGCTACAGAAACATATGAGGAAATAAGCGAAGCATTAACAGGTAATCATAATGCTCTTAACACATTGATTCAAGGTAATTTTATGCCAGAAACCTCTTTTTGGCTTGCGGTTAGTCTTCCCATTGTTATAGGAGGGATTATAGAATATGTAAACTCCCAAAACTGGACGAAAAGCCACGAAAAAAACGACAAAGAGTTCCGGGAAAGGTATCTTGTCGCAGATAAAAAGTACGCTACTGGAAAAAATGCAGTAGCCTTGGCTTTAAGCAATTCTTAAGTTTTTGTTGTTTGCGAATTAAATCTATCTCTTTTTGAAGCAAAAACTATTTAATCCACCAGCAAAAATAAGCTTAATCTAAGGGTGGTGCCTTAAAAGCCTATTTTAAACCTCGTGATAACTAGATAAAACGATTAAACAAAAAGAATGGAAACTCCTGTCCCTCATCTTCCAAATCAGCCGGAACTGAAGCTAAAAGTAGCTGAAGCTGTTCAAGATGATGTCAACCGCGGCTTGATACGAATCGATTCTGTTCTTTTGAAAAAGCTCGGCCTGAACTCTGGAGATATTGTAGAAATAGAAGGGGGACGAAAAACCGTAGGCATTGTCGACCGTTCTTATCCCGGAGATATCAGTTTAGGCATTGTCCGCATGGACCCCAACATTCGCAGAAATGCCAAAACTTCATTAGGAGATATTGTTACTATCCGTAAAACAGCAGTAGTAGAAGCTAAAAAAGTAACGGTTGCTCCGGCTAGAAAAGATTTTATGATTAAAGCTCCCTCCGAAATGTTCAAGCAGGGTTTGCTTGGCAAAGCGTTTGTTAAAGGAGATGTCGTTTCCCTTACTTCGTTAAGAAGACGGCAAAGCTTAGGCCAGAATCCGTTCTTTGATGATATGGTCTCTGCTTTAAGCGACAGCCAGTTAGGTTTTGGCATCGGCACGTTTGGTGATCTAAAGTTTGTCGTTATTAATACTCAACCAGTAAAACTGCCAGTGATTGTCACAGACGAAACAGTGGTGGAATACAATCCTGAAGCAGAAATAGAAAAAGAAGTTTCTGTTCCGGAAATCAGCTATGAAGATATCGGCGGTCTAGAAGATGAAATAAAAAAGATTAGAGAGATGGTAGAGCTGCCTTTAAAACATCCAGAAATATTTGGCCGGTTAGGCATTGAAGCGCCTAAAGGTGTCCTTCTGCATGGTCCGCCTGGCACTGGTAAAACTTTATTAGCCAAAGCAGTAGCCAATGAAACAAACTCCAATTTTATCCTTATCAACGGCCCGGAAATTATGAGTAAATTTTATGGAGAATCTGAAGCAAATTTAAGAAAGAAATTTGAGGATGCAGAAAAGAACGCTCCTAGCATAATCTTTATTGATGAGATTGATGCTATTGCCAGCAAACGAGAAGAAACCAGAGGAGAAGTAGAACGAAGAGTAGTGGCTCAGCTTCTCTCAGTCATGGATGGCTTAAAATCAAGGGGCAGAGTAGTAGTCATTGCCGCCACCAACCGCCCTAATTCTCTTGATCCTGCCTTAAGACGGCCGGGAAGATTCGACAGAGAGATTGAAATCGGCGTTCCCGGCAAAGAAGGCCGCTTGAACATTATGAAAATTCATACTCGGGGAATGCCTTTAGCCAAAAATGTCAATTTGCCGGAAATAGCTGCCATCACTCATGGATTTGTAGGAGCAGATTTGCAGTCTTTGACCAAAGAAGCGGCCATGATTGTCCTACGCAGATTATTGCCGGATTTCAATCTGGATGAAGAAGAGCCAATTTCAAAAGAAGTTTTGGAAAAATTATATGTCACTCAAAAAGATTTCAAAGATGCGTTAAAGATTGTCCGGCCGTCTGCCATGCGGGAAGTACTGATTGAAACTCCTAATGTCACATGGGAAGATGTTGGCGGTTTGGACGAAGTAAAACAGAAATTAGTGGAAGCCGTAGAATGGCCGTTGAAGCAGCCTCAGGTTTTCGAACGGATGGGCATCCGCCCGCCGAGAGGAATTTTGCTGTATGGCGCACCAGGTACTGGCAAGACCATGCTGGCCAAAGCAGTAGCTAAAGAAAGTGAAGCTAATTTCATTTTAGTCAATGGTCCTGGACTGCTGAGCATGTGGGTAGGAGAAAGTGAAAGAGCGTTAAGAGAAATCTTCAAGAAAGCTAGGCAGGCCGCTCCTACTATTATCTTCTTTGATGAGATTGATGCTTTAGCTCCTCGCAGGGGATTAGGAGATAGTTCCCGCACTGGAGAAAGAATGGTCAATCAGCTTCTTACTGAGATGGACGGATTAGAAGAATTAAATGATGTAGTGGTCATTGCCGCCACCAACCGCCCGGATATCCTTGATTCTGCGCTATTGCGGCCGGGAAGATTTGATAGGATTGTTTACATCCCCGTACCGGATGAAAAAGGCCGAGAAAAAATATTAAGCATTCACATCAAGGGCATGCCTCTTGAGAAAGATATCAATATCAAAGAGCTGGCCAAAAAGACTCAGGGCTATGCCGGAGCAGATTTAGAAGCTGTCTGTCGGGAAGCGGCCATGATTGCTTTACGAGAAGACATCAAGAATAAAACTGTCAGCAACGCTCACTTTCAGAAAGCTTTAGAAGCTGTGCGGCCGTCTGTTCCAAAAGAAGTGGAAGAAGCATACAAGAAGATGGAGAAATTCTTTTCCACCAGGAAATCAAAGGAAATCGTCAAAGAGGCCAAGCGGGAGAAAGAGGAGCGGCCTGATTATATGGGATAAGTCTTTAGTTTAGACTTCAATTCAATATCTTCTTATGTCTTGATTTATTAGCAATCTTCTTCTCTTCCTTGCTAACTATTCGCCCAAGCTTCTTTATATCCTCTTCCGAAGGAAGTGTTTCAGGAACGATTCCGCTTTCTATCAGTATGCCTCTGACTTTCGTATTATTCTTAACATGTTCAGAAGTGATAATATTTTCACCGTTAAGGTTTTCTTTTTTAACATTAAAATTAGTTATTTCTGTTGCTAAGTTCTTTGCAGTAATAGTTACAAAGACATTGCTGGGGTTTAAAGCCCCGCGCTTTAGCGCGCAATGTCGTGTTCCAAAACTCGCCGATATGCGAGGAGCGTAAAGCCCCGACCTCACGGAAATACTATATATTTCCGGGACGCCAAAAATCCATGATTTTTTAGCGTTTAGGTCGGGGATACCTTTGAGTTATACAAAAAGGTTCCGGCACAGCAGTGACGATAGCTCCGAGCAGGCGAGTTTTGTTACTATGGGCAAAAAATCAGCCATCGGCCTGTTTTGAGGGATATTCAGCTTTATTTTCATTTGTTTTGTGTCTCTTCCGCCGAATAAGGCTTCATCGCCCTTGCTTCTTATCCGTGCAAAACCGGCATCATCAACACCACGCTCATAAATTAGCTTAGAAAGTTCTGTCTCTGATGCGATTAACTTATTTCTTGCTTCAAATCGTTCTTGCAAAGCTATTCTTTGCTCAATCAATTCCTGTTTTCTGGTTTGTATTGCAAAATAACTTTGAGCAAAGGCAATTTCTTCTTTTCTTGGGTCGCCATTTTGAGCGATTAAATAACAAGCGTATCTTGTAAGTTTATAATCATCTATTTTTCGTTCTGTTTCTGATCCGATCTTAACCATATTGGCGGCTCCGACAAAATGGTCTGGTATATCATTATTAGATTTTTTACATGCTTCTTTTGCCTTGTCTATTACTCCTACGAATTTACGCCATTCTACATATCCCAAAAGTTTCTGCAGATCCCTCGCTAACCAGAATTCTACTCCCTCTTCTTGGTGGGCATAATCTTCAAATGTTTTTTGAAGCTTTGAAATAATGTTTTTATCCATCAAGTTAAAAAAAAAGCATAAATCTATAAAAATGTATTGGTTACTCAAAACAAACTTATTAATACATTATTTCTTAAACCAAAACAGCTTAATCACTTCTCCCACCACCAGTACGCTGGCCGACACAGGAACAATCACCAGCAGTTCTTTCGCTCCTAAAGGCACTGTGCTAAAGAGCTTATTCAACGCCGGCAGATAAACTACTAATCCCTGCAAAACCAAAGAAACAAACACTGCCACGAGCAGCCATTTGTTAGAAAAGAAACGGATTCCGTCAAACAAACTACTTCTTAAGCTGCGGGAATTAAAAACATTAAACATCTGGAAAAGCACAAGAGTAGTAAACGCTCCAGTCACCGCCGTAGCATAATCATCTAACAGATAATAAAAGACAAACAAAGTTCCTAAAGTAATCGTCAAGCATATCAAAGCTAGATAGCCCCACTCTTTTCCTTGTAAAATTTTTGCCCCTCTTCTACGAGGAGCTTGTTTCATCACTCCCCCCGTCTCTTTTTCAAAGCTCAAAGCCGCTGCAGGAATAGTCTCGGTCACCACGTTTATCCATAATATCTGTATCGCAGTCAAAGGCAACGGCCAGCCCATCAGCAAAGCAAAGAATACTATTAATAATTCCCCCATATTCCCAGAAAAGAGATAAATAATAAACTTCTTGATATTATGATAAATCTTTCTTCCTTCTTCCACCGCTTTCACAATCGAAGAAAAATTATCATCTAACAATATCAAATCCGCCGCTTCTTTGCTTACTTCTGTTCCTCGGATGCCCATAGCCACTCCAATTTCTGCTTTCTTCAAAGCTGGAGCATCATTCACTCCATCACCGGTTACTGCCACCACATTGCCTTTTTTCTGCAAAGCTTTGACAATCTGCAATTTTTGCTCTGGGTCGATACGGGCAAAAATATTAACAGAATCAACCAGCTTGTTCAGATCTCTTCGTTTCAGTTCTTCTCCGGAAATTGCTTCTCCTTTAATCCCTAATTCTTCAGCGATCGCTTTAGCTGTAGCCAGATGATCTCCGGTAATCATTACCACCCGGATTCCCGCAGACTGGCATTCAGCCAGAGCTGATTTCACTTCCGGCCGGGGCGGATCCTTCATCGCCTGCATGCCGGCAAAAATCATTCCCGATTCTATCTCTTCTACTTTTTTCTCTCTGCCGGTTAATTCTTTATACGCAAAACCGATCACCCGCAGAGTTTCTCCTGCCAGGGTTTCTTCTGCAAAAATTATTTCTTTATGTAGCTTATCTGTCAAAGCAATTATCTCCCCTTCCCAAAGAACTTTAGTACAGCTATGCAGCAAATGCCCTACTGCCCCTTTAGTATAAGCTAAATCTTTCTTTCCGGTATGAAGTATTACGGTCATTCTTTTTCGTTCAGAAGAGAACGGAATTTCCCGCAGACGATGTTTCTCTAAAGAAAGTTTTTTCCTCTCTGATCCCAGTTTGGCGGCAGAAACGAGCAGCGCTGCTTCAGTAGGATCACCAATCACTTCTTTTTCTCCGGTTAACTCCGCATTATTACATAACAATCCGATTTCCAGCAGCGGCCGTAATTCTCTTCTCTCCAGGGGGTTAATTTTTCTTTTGTCAAGAAATAACTCTCCTTCAAAAGAATACCCCTCGCCAGAAACTGTAAAGATTTTTCCTCCGGCCCATATCTTTTTTACAGTCATCTCATTTTCAGTTAAGGTGCCGGTTTTATCTGTACAAATAATATTAACTGAACCCAAAGTTTCTACTGAAGGTAATTTTCTCACCAAAACTTTTTTCTGCAGAAGATATTTAGTACCTAACGCAAAAGAGATAGTAATCACTGCCGGCAGACCTTCAGGAATAACTGCGATAGCTAAAGCAATTGCTACAAGCAACGTGTTAGCTAAACTTTCCCCCCTCAAAAAATAAGAAGTAAGAAAGATAATTCCTACCATCAAAGAAACAGCAAGAATCAAACCCCTGCTGAAAGAGTTTATCTCTTCCTGCAAAGGAGTCTTTTCCTCTTTTACTTCTTTCAGTGAACGGGCAATCCTGCCAAAGGCTGTTTCCTGGCCGATGGCCGTTACTACTGCTTTCGCTTCCCCCCTGATCACTGAGGTGCCAGAAAAAATCATGTTATCTTGATCCGCTATTCCGGCTTTTTCTGAAACAGTCGAAGAATGTTTCTCAATAGGGGTGCTCTCTCCAGTCAAAACTGCCTCTTGCGTCTGCAGTTCATATTCTTCAACGATACGGCCGTCTGCTGGTATTTTATCGCCTTCAGAAAGGAGAAGGATATCTCCTGGCACCAGCTCCACCGAATTTATTTCTTCTTTCTTTCCATTACGCAGGACTTTAGCTTTAAGTGTAATCATCATACGCAAAGCTTCCAAAGCTCTTTCTGCACGGTATTCCTGAAAAAATCCCAAAAGAGAATTAAGAAGAACAATTCCTCCTATTACTCCTGCATCCACATAATTTTTAACGATTAAAGAAACTACTATGGCCGCAGCTAAAATAGCCATAAATGGTGAAGAGAATTGTGAAAGAAAAACCTTCCACATAGATGGACCGCTTTCTCTTTTTAATTCGTTCGAGCCGTACTGCTCCTGTCTTTTTTTAATTTCGGCTGTTGAAAGACCGCTCTCTAAAGAAACCTTCAGTTCTTTCAATACCGCCTCTTTTTGTTGGGAATGATTCCCCATAAGAAAGAGATTCTTCTGAGATTTAAAAGGTATTCGTTTAACTAAATCATTTCCACTACCTTCTCTCTACTAATCTGGCCGCGCCTAATCCTAGCCTGCAGACCGAACTCTTTCTTTAGAAACTTCAGCAGTTCCTCGTTGGCCTTTCCTTCAAGAGGAGGAGATTTGAGATAGACTTCCAGCATTCCGTCTTTTATTCCTTTCACAGCCAAACGGCCAGAAGCAGGATAAACCTTAACTCTTAGCAAACCTCCTTTAATAAATTCTTTAATTTCTGCCATCTAGCTAAAACCGTTCCAACAAGAGTCTGAATAGATATCTTTATAAATATTTTACTTTTCTGCCGATTTATGCAAAAAGAGGCTCATCGGGAAGTGCAGAAGAGTATGGTTGGGTATTCTACGCCTAAAACTGAAGCTAAATCACAGGGAGACGGCCAATCCAGAGCCCAAAAAGAAGAACCGATTCACGCTAGAGAGCTGGCCAAGAAACAAAGAGAGATCTCAATCGCTGAGTTCTTTGAAAAAAACCGTCACTTACTAGGCTTTGACAATCCAAGAAAAGCACTTCTCACCACAATCAAAGAAGCTGTAGATAATGCTTTGGATGCCTGCGAAGAGGCAAGAATTCTTCCAGAAGTGACTGTCGAACTAATTCAATTGGGAGAAACCCGCTTTCGCATCATTATCGAAGACAATGGTCCAGGCATTGTCAAGCAGCAGATTCCTAAGATTTTTGCCAAGTTATTATATGGTTCAAAATTTCATAAACTCAGCCAATCACGCGGCCAGCAAGGCATCGGCATCTCTGCTGCAGTTTTATACGCTCAGCTGACCACAGGCAAACCGGCGTTAATCACATCTAAAACCGATGCCAAAAGCAAAGCCACTCAGATGAAGCTGAAGATTAGCACTTCTACCAATGAACCCGAAATCATTGATGAAACCCAGACCGATTGGTCAGAAAAAGAGCATGGCACTAAGATTGAGATTGAGTTAGAAGGCACGTACCAAAAAGGCCGCCAAAGCGTAGACGAATATCTCAAAGAAACAGCTATCGTCAATCCTCATGTTACGATTATTTATGTCAGTCCTGAAGCCCAGCAGACTATTTTTCCCAGAGCCATCAATGACCTTCCGGCTCTTGTCAAAGAAATCCAGCCCCATCCTTATGGTATAGAATTAGGCATCCTTATCAAAATGCTGGAAAACACATCTAGCCGCACAGTGCAATCTTTTCTCACAGATAATTTTTCTAGAGTTAGTCCCGCAGTAGCTAAAGAGATTTGTGAAAACTCTGCGGTTCTGCCAAACACCAAACCGGATGATATCACTCGAGAAATTACTGAGCGTTTGATTGAAGGCATTAAAAAAACGAAGATTATCGCCCCCCCCACAGATTGCATCTCTCCTATCGGAGAAGAACAATTAGAAAAAGGCCTGCGCAAGGGCATCACTGCTGAATTTTACTGTGCTGCTACCAGACCAGCCGCAGTCTATCGCGGAAATCCGTTTGTCATTGAAGTAGCCATCGCTTACGGAGGAGAATTACCTAAGGATGAAACTGTTAGAGTCCTTCGTTTTGCTAATCGCGTACCTTTGTTATACCAACCAGGAGCTTGCGCAGTCAGCGAATCTATTAATGACGTTGCTTGGAAATCTTATGGCTTAGAACAAAGCCGCAGTTCTCCGCCAGTCGGCCCCTGTGTAATCATTGTACACATCTCTTCAGTCTGGGTTCCTTTCACTTCAGAAAGCAAAGAAGCTATTGCACATTATCCTGAAATCATCAAAGAGATAAAACTTGGTTTGCAAGAATGCGGTCGATTATTAGGAATTTACGTCCGCAAAAAATCTCGCATCCATGAACAGATGGCCCGAGCCAACATGTTTGAAAAATTCCTTCCAGAATTAGCTGAATCTCTCGCTTCTCTGGCTAAAGATAACAAAGAGAAAATTTTAAAGGCCTTGCAGAAGATGCTTGTTAAGCCAGAAATCAAACAGGAAATCTTAAGTGGCGGAGAAGAAGATAAACTATACAAGATGGAACTAAACGATAAAGACGAGGAAAATGAAGAAAATGAAAAAACAGGATCCGAGTAAAAAACTGGAAGAGCTAGGAAAGAAGCTGGTTCAGGATATAGACAAAGGAAAGAATCCCACCATCGAATTTTCTCTGCGCAGTCTGTCAAATGTCATTTTTGATGAAAAAAGCAAGACTCTTACTCTTGGAGACAAAACCCAGCAGAGATCTTTTTTTAATGTCTCTCACGCAAAAAAATTTCTTCAGACTTTAGAAATCGCTAAAGTAAGCAAGATTCTTCTGGATGTCAGCAAACATGCCAGCCTGCGAGACGTTTTCTACATGGCCAAGAGGACTATCCCCAATTCCAATATCAACATTGTCGATGACCAGTCAGAAAGCGACAAGGCTCTCGAAGATTTGGAGCTGATAACAGATTGTTCCCGCGAGCAGCTTAATATCAATGCTAACAAGATGGGTTCAGTAGCCGGCAATGTAGTGATTGAAGATGCCGGGGATTTAATCAATTGGTCTAAACTCGGTTCTGGCGGATGGAGCATTCCTTCTAATGTAGAAAATATCGAATTCAAAAGCGTCAAAGCAAAATATGTCATCTATATGGAGAAACAGGCAGTTTGGGAGCGTCTGCATGAAGATAAGTTCTGGGAGAAACAGAACTGCATCATCGTCACTTCCCAAGGTCAGACCACTCGCGGCATTCGCCGATTATTACAAAGATTAACCGAAGAGCATAGCCTGCCGATTTATGTTTTAGCAGATTTTGATCCATGGGGATTTTACATTTACTCTGTCTTAAAATACGGTTCTATCAATCTTGCACATATGTCCGGCACCATGACTTTGCAGAATGCTCGTTTTCTTGGAATAACAGCTGATGATGTGGCCAACTACGACTTAAAAAAACATTTTATCAAATTCAAAGATGTTGACATGACAAGATTAAAACAGATAGCAGAGTACGACTGGTTCAAGAAAAACAAGGCTTGGCAGAGACAGTTCAAGATGATGAAAGACTTCGGAGCCAAACTGGAAATCCAGTCTCTCAGCTCCAAAGGCATTACTTTTATCTCGGAAAAATATCTTCCGGAAAAAATCAAGAGGGGAGAATTTTTAGAGTAAATCTAAAAAAAAGATAAAAAACATAAGACATCCAACAATGGAAAAGAAAACAATTTGGATAGGATTAGCAATCATTCTTATCATAGCTTTATCTGTATTTATCTACCAATTCAATAAAATTGATGTAGAAAAACTTTCTCTTTGCCTCAAAGAAAAACAGGCCAAGATGTACGGAGCTTATTGGTGCCCGCATTGCCAAAATCAAAAGAAAGAATTTGGTGAATGGTTTAAAAATATTAACTACGTAGAGTGCACAGAGAAAGAATTAGAATGCACCAAAGCAGGTATTACTGGCTATCCCACCTGGGAAATCCAAGGCCAGAAATACCCCGGAGAACTTTCGTTTAAGCAGCTGGCTGAGTTTTCCGGCTGTCCATTAAATTGATAATACACATTGGATTACAATAAAATTTTTTAAGAGATGTTTTATTTTAGCTTGGATGATAGAAACATACCTTTATGCCGACTGGGATGAGCCGCCGGAAGAGATGAGCTTCATCAAACAATTTAATGATTTAATTTCTGAACTAAGAAAAAGCTTGGACTTAGTACTTTTGGAGTTGGAAGAGAAGAATAAAAACCCTGCAGATTACCCTCTCTCTTTCTACAAAGATATAAAAAATATTTACCTTCTTGCTCCTGCCCTACCCAACGTGATTTTAAATTACAAAATTTGCATCGATTTTGGTTTACCAATTGATCCCGTTCGGTATGTTGATTTTAATAGAAAAGACAAAAACCATAATCGATACACTCAACGAGAAAAAAGGTTGGCAGAACAGCTCTTTAAGGAATCCTTGTTTGTTGCCAAATCAGCTTATGCTCTTTCTCCAAACTGCCTAAATGCTCTTTCTCGCTTTTGTACTCAGCTTCCAGAGATTATCAAAGAATCAGAATTTACAAATAAAAAAGATAGGTACACCTGGCAGGCATCGAATCCGCATTACATCAAAACTTTGGCTGAACGGATAGAAGAAAGCATCGGTCAGCCGGATCTAATTGTCGGAGCGGCTCACGGCAGCATCTGTCCCGGAATTTTGCTTTCCAATTTTCTGGACTGTGAATTGTATTTCATTCGTTATTCTTTATTTAAACGGAATGATACCCAACCGATACTTTCCGAACAGGACAAGGTATTCCTCGCTAAATATCAACAGGGTAAAGTAATTATTTTTGACGAAGATGTAGCTAAAGGGAAAACTTTGAAAGAATTTACAACACAGCTCGCTCCGTTGTTCGAAAAAGCACACTCTGCATCAGTTATTCGACATTACCTCTCACCCTTTTGCCCGGATTTTGTAGGAGAAGTTTTCTATGACGGTTAACCACACAAGAAATACCCTACATTTCTTTGTGTCCTGAAAATTTTCCGCATTTTCATGACCCCAAGGTTTTTAAATAAGCTCTATTTTTTAGATAATATGGCGAAATCATCCTTTAGATCTTTAAGAAAGGCCAGCGGAGGCAGATACCATGCTAACCGTGATAAAAGAAAATTCGCCTTGGCCAATCAGTCTACCTTCACTAAACTGGGCAAGAGAAACACCCGCAAAGTAAGAGTCCTCGGCGGCCATCAGAAGACCGGCCTTTTCTCAGCTGAAGACGTAAATGTTTCTGACAAAAAAGGAAAGATTACTAAAGTCAAGATTAAAACTGTAGTAGAAAACACAGCTAATATTCAATTAGTCAGACGAAACATCCTTACTAAAGGAGCCATCATCGAAACTGAATTAGGCAAGGCAAGGATTACAAACCGGCCGGGCCAAGAAGGATGCATTAATGCGGTTCTTATTTAATTTAGCTTCTTATTTTTAAATATCGTTCGGTTGAATATTTTTCTCTTGCACTATCCGTTCCAAACCACGCATCTGCTGCGCAGTCACAAGATTCTCTCCGGACTCTATTGCATCTTTCAGCTTGCCTAAATCAGAAAGATGATGCACACAAGCAGAAGCAATCACCTCTACTCTCGAAGGTTTATGAGCATAATAATCCATTTCCACGGTCAACCCAGCGCTTCGATAAATGTCAACTAAACGCTCTGCCTGAACTTTACTCCCCATTACCATCTTTATCGCTGGCCGAGGAGCAGAACTGCTTGACTGGCAGATAAAACACGGAGCAGAATCTCTGCAGTAAACTAACTCATGCACCCTAACACTTTGCTGATAAACCATCCTTTCGCCCCCTTTTCACTGAATTTTATTTTCTCTCTGCCTTATCAGAAACTATTTCAGAATTTCCCGTAGGATCTTCAATTGTAATGCTTAAGCTGTCCCGCCCCAAAGTTACATCGGTCAACTTTTTAAGCAGTTTCTTTCCTTTCTTTTGCACTTCTTCGTCTTCATCATCATTAATACTGGTTTGGATAGCTTCTCTTACTCGAGTTAATACACCTTCTACATTAGTGATATAACCCTCTGATGCCGGACCGGGCTCGATTGTGATGATGTGCGGAATTTTTACAGTCGCTTCCCCAGATTTTATTACTCGGATGTTCATATCTTCTTCAGAATCAACTTTGATAGTCACTTTAATCGGCTTTCTTTGTTCCGCTGCTTCCACATCAGTTTTGTGATAATTGCATTTCTCGCATTTCATAGTCAAAAGATAACACTTGCCAAAATGAGGAATGTCCATCTCATCTTCTCTAAGAACCAGACTCTTCAGATGACAGATCGGGCATTCTTCGCCTTTTAGTTCCATGACCATACTGAGAAAATAGGCGAGGGGTTTAAAAAGATTGCGATACTATCTCTGCCTGAACTTCAATAAGCGGTCAACCAAATCTCCTAATTCTTTCAAATCAAAGGGTTTATCAAGAAATGAGTCAGACGGTCTCAAACCCCGAGGACAGGGATAGTCTCGGCCGGAGATTTTGATGATCGGCCGTTGGGGGTATCTCTGTTTAAGTTTATCCACAATCATATCTCCAGACGTATCTGGAAGAGTACGGTCTGCTATAGCTAGGTCATAGGCGATTCCTCCATTTCGATTCAAATCTCCAATTAACATATTACCTCGAGCATAGCATACAGTCTTATCGCCCCGCCGTTCAAAGAAATCTTGATACATCTCCATCATCATGTCATCGTCTTCTATCACTAAGATTTGAGCCATTTTTTACCAGGAAACCGCATATTTTATAAGAATTTCTTTTGTTAAAACTAAATAAAACTTTATCTCACAAATATCCTATGCTTCTCTTTCCCTTGTATCTCATTAATGATACGCTTCATTATCATAGTCTGAGGATTAGGCATCAGTGTGATTCTCTTTTTAATCTCATCAAAACTTTCAAAAGGCTTCTCTTTTCTCTGTTCCAGCACTTCCAACATATGCTTTTTGCCCATTCCTGGTAAAAGCTCAAGCTGATGCATTCTCAAGCTCAAGGGCTGAGCCATGTTAAAGAAATTAACAAATCTCACTTCTTCCACTTTTACTCTTCCTTCTATAATTGAAGGCAGTTCTCCTTTCGCAGTCTCAGTCAATTTCTCGTAGGGCAGTCTTCCTTTAATATGATGAATCTCATCTCGCTTTCCTTCTCCGATGTAAACCTCTTTATGCGGCTGTAAAATCACGTCTTTCTTAGGCACGAGTTCCAATAATGAAAAATTAGTCAATCCCAGCGCTTGTACCACCGGCATTCTTCCCCCTTCCATAGCATAGCCATACTCTAAGAAGTCTAGGACTATTGCTTTCTCTTCCTTAGGTTTATCCCCATCCATATCTCTTTCGTTTTCAGCCATCTTGCTAGTAGTTAATATTCATCTTTTTATAAAATTAATGTTGATTATTTCTTAAATTCCTTAATCGCCTCGGCCAATGACTCCATGTCCTTTTTGCTCAGGTTCAAAGAATAGGCCTGAAGAATTACTTTTACTTCGTCTGCTGTCTGAGGAAGCAGGTCTATCAACTTCACGATATGAACCTCTTTTAAGCGTGTAAAATTCAACTCTTCAATCTTTTTCTTCAGCTTCTTAGCTTTGTCTTCGCTGATTATCTCCACCATCTCCAAGTATTCTTTAGTTTTATTGGAACGGAAATCTAATTCAGTATCTCTTCTCTCTATATCCTTTATCTCCGCAGCCACTTCGGCCATGGTTAAGGGTTTCTCTTCCAAAAATTCAGGTTTTACCATTTTCGTCGAATATTGATTGGAATTAATTATTATTCTCTTATTTACGCCAGCCGGATTTATATTGATTTAATCCTCTTAAGGTGGATAGGGTGCACCAACAGTTTCTTTTTTACACTGCCATCACTAATGCCCACATAATAACAATTGCCCTGTTTACCGACAATCTTGCCGGTTCTTCCGTGAAAACGCATCATATAGATTCCTTTCTGATAAGCAGAACAGGCTTTTAAGGCTACAGCTTCTCCTTCTTTAAACTCTTGGAAAAACTTGTCCAGGCTGATTTTACCCTTATCTCGGTAATTACGCTTCAGCTTATGCCGGCCCTTGCCGATCTTTCCTCTGATTCGCATGACCATTTTTATAAAAACATGCAGTTTATATATAAAGATTACGATGATTTTATAAAATAGGCGGAAATGAGAAAATAATACCTCTCCTCGCGGGGGTATCGAAACTGAAGTTTCGGAACCTCCGCTCGCAAAGCTCGCGGGGGTACCAAAGCGGCCTAATGGGACCGCCTGCAGAAAAAGCAGCAGATGACTGCTCTGACGAGCCGGAAACGGCGATGAAAAAACAGAGAGCGGTTTTACATGGGTTCGAATCCCATCCCCCGCTTAGTTTTTATTTTGTATAAACAGTTTAATTTAGAATAATCTTCTTCTCCTTAAAATCCACTTCCTTGATTTTTCCTTTCTTCTTTAATTCTTCCAGCTCTTCTTTTTTAGCAGTTTTAACTCTCTCCAAGAAAACTTTTATTTCTTGATATCGTTCATAAATATCTTCTCCTTGGCGTTTGCATTCCTCTGCTTCGTTTTCCAATTGTTCTTTCTTAGTCTCTTGTTCCAACAGAATATGTTGCAGAGACTCCAATTTCTGCTTCTGCCGTTTTTCTTTCTCAGAAGAAAAAGAGCCGCTAAACACCAATGCCGCGGCTTCATTAAAATTTTTCACTTCTTTCTTTTCTTTTCCTGCAAATATTTCCAATGCAAACGGCACCGCTTCACCTTCGTAAATCAATCCTTCAGAAGATTCTACTATCTTTACCAACTGTTTTATTCCGTTTTCTATCATCTTAACCTCTTTACTGGAAATACTTTCTGGTTTTCTGTTTTTTTCCATTCTTGTACGAGAACAGATCTCCTCCGCATAAATTCCTCCCAATCCAATCTCTGTCGCTAAAAAAGAAACTAAACTTTCCTTTTTTGTTGCCTTCAGCTTTCCATTCAAATCGCTTAGGTGATTCAAATAATCAAAACTTTCCGGGGGCAGAAGATATTTTGTTCCCATCTTAATCTCCCGGGTAGACCACTTCTGCCGTTCTAAACAGTTCGCAATTATTCCCTCTTTATCTGTTAATATCAAATTTCCTTTGGAAAATAATTCAATTATTAATCCTGTTTCTTTTTCTTTTTGAAATTTTAGTTTTACGATCCTCTCGCTGTTTACCTGCGCAATCTCTTTTACTACCGCCCCGGACAGATGCTTCCGCAGAAACATACAAAAAGAGCTCGGTTCCCCTGCTTCGTCTTTAGCAGCAGTAAGAAACATGGCCGAAGGCAGGGCTATTCGCAGAAAGAATTTCCCTTTTGATGGTGCAAAGAAAACAAAAAGAAAATCTTTTTTGGCCGTATGATAAATGTTATCTACTCTGCTCCCTAATAAAAATTGCCATTCATTGACTAAGACATGCAATTCCAAAGAAGATATGGAAGTTTTCATTTGTTGGTTAGTTTACCACTTATCGTCATGATTATTCGAGCAATCAAATCACTTTTATAAAGATTTGCTGAAGATGCGGTTTATTTCTTAATCCTTGCTAGTTTTCTCATCGGAGATCATAAAAATTATCGGTTCATCAGGTAATATCTGCGTACAATCGATTCCGCGCAGTTATTAAGAAGATTTTTATACTGATATGCGCTCATTAATGCATCAATTGCGGAAAAAGAATAGATCCCGCCAAAGATTACACTAATCTTGCAGATAGTTTCTAGTGTTTGGTAATCCTCTTCCCTGGCTAGTGCCCTTAAAACCGCCAGTAACCCAGAAACAGCAACACCCTTTCCAAATCTTGCTACGCCTGCTCGTTTGAAATTTCTCAGAAAAAAATCAGTTAAATCCGATGCCGTTTCCACAGTATTCCTCTCGGGGTTATAATCCGCTAGAAAAGAAGGAGCAATTTTCTCTAAAGCTTCGATGAGCAGTTCTTCATTTGTAAGTACCATTTTTTAAGTATTACCTATATTTACTATTACAAATTTCTCCATCTCTCGGTTAGATAGTCGCTCAGCCTCGCACAGTACTCCTTCCGCATTTTTTCCAGTGCCTTAGCCGCAGCCGTTCTAACGAGTTCATACTCTTTTCCTATTGGAAAGAATCCAATCTTTCTTACCAGCGTTCCTTCATAAATCGTCTTGCCATTATAAAAGAAAACTTCTATCGGGGTGGTTGTCTTGAATTTTTTCCTTCCTTTTTCTAAGGCCACATCACCTGACAAAGTGTATGTCACTTTACTATGCTCAACATTAAATGGCAAAATTTCTTGGGGATGAAAAATAAGTTTTATTCCCTCCTCAGCATAGACAAAATCTTTCAAACAGCCGTCGGCAATATCTTGGTTCACAATTTCTCGTAATTTACCTAAATTCGGAACAAGTTGAACCGTAGCTTTGACATCATTAACAATTTGATTTACACGTTTAGTCGTACCAAAAGAATATTCTTTCCAATTCCTTTGTACATCAGCGGCATATGCATTAACTCTTCGCGTTACATTTCCTAATATCTGTTCCAAATTCATTTACCCATTATTCAAACGTTTTTATTTAAATCTTTCGTGTAACTACTCTAAGGTTTAAATAATCAAAGATATCGCACTTCTCCTCGCCAACCCATCAAAAGAGATATAAATAACTGCTTACTTCAGCCAATCATGGAAGAAGAAACAGTCAGCCGCCCTGCCGGTCCTCCAAAAGAGCTGAAACATATAAGTGAAGTTGTTTGGGAGATTCCTACTTCTTACAAAAAAGGGATGTTGGTGCCAGCTAGGATTTATGCTACTAAAAATCTAATGCAAGGGATGGATGCCGGAGTCTTTGAACAGGTAACAAATGTCGCCTGTCTGCCTGGCATTCAAAAATATTCTTACTGCATGCCAGACGGCCACTGGGGATACGGATTTCCTATCGGCGGAGTGGCGGCCTTTGATCCAAAAGAAGGGGGAGTCATCTCTCCTGGCGGCATTGGATTTGATATAAATTGCGGCATGCGCTTAGTCACAACTAATCTCACTCTCAAAGATGTCCAGCCAAAACTAAAAAGTTTGGTCGATCTGCTTTTCAAACGAGTGCCTTCTGGTGTTGGAGGCAAAGGTTTTGTTGATGTTAACAAAAAACAGTTTACTGGTGTGATGACTGAAGGTGCTGGCTGGTGCGTAAAAAATAATTACGGGTGGGAAGAAGATTTAGAACGGATAGAAGAATCCGGCCGCATCAAACAGGCCGACCCCTCTAAAGTAAGCGAAAAAGCAGTCAGCCGTGGCATCAATCAGTTAGGCACTCTCGGCTCAGGCAACCATTATCTGGAAGTCCAATTTGCTGCTGCCGCTAATATCTTTGACGAAAAAGCCGCCAAGCGTTGCGGCATCCACACTCCCGACCAGATTGTCTTTATGGTCCACTGCGGCTCCAGAGGATTCGGCCATCAGATCGGCACTGATTATCTCAAGCTTTTCTTGGAAGTCATGCCTAAATACAACATCAAAATTTTAGATCAGGAATTATCCTGCGCTCCTTTTCTCAGCCAAGAAGGCCAGGATTATTACGGAGCTATGGCCTGTGCCGCCAACATGGCCTTTGCCAACCGCCAGGTGATTCTTCATCGCATTAGAGAATGCTTCTCCCAAATTTTCCACCAAACGCCAGAAGCTTTAGGAATGCATCTGGTTTATGATGTTGCTCATAACATTGCCAAGTTAGAGAAACACAAAATCGGCAATAAGATGAAAGAATTAATCGTTCACCGCAAAGGAGCCACTCGATGCTTTGGTCCGGGAAGAGAGGAAGTAGCTCCTTTGTACCGAGACATCGGCCAGCCAGTGATTGTCGGCGGCTCTATGGAAACCGGCTCGTATCTTTGCATGGGCACGGAAAAAGCTATGGAAGAGACTTTTGGCACCACCATGCACGGCTCCGGCCGCACCATGTCCCGGGCTCAGGCCAAACGGGAAGTAAGAGGAGAGCAACTGCAGAAAGATATGGAAAGACGAGGCATCTATGTCCATTCTGCTTCCATGTCCGGATTAGCAGAAGAGGCCGGCATTGCCTACAAAGACATCTCAGAAGTGGTCCATACCATGGAACTGGCCGGAGTAAGCAGAAAAGTGGCCGCTCTGCGGCCGATAGGAAATATTAAAGGGTAATCAGCAGAATATCTCTCTCAGTTTTCCCCTCAACCATTCGCCAGAAACTTTATCAATCCGTTCAAAGAAATCATAGTCAGGGAAAAACTGCTTTAAATTATGCTTTCCGATAGACCAGAAATCCACTCTCTGCTTGATACCATCAAAGACAAAATAATCTGTTCCACGAACGGATTCAAATAACTCAAAATAACGTTCTATCGCTTGTGTATCTCTCAATTCCGCCCCTATCGTAACTACGTAAGGCAAAGCGGCTCGTTTTTCCCACATTTTATCTATAAAAGATTTTACCTCCAACGGATATTCTGGAATATATCCTCCCATTCCCCGTGCCGTATAACGAATAATGAAAGCTTCGTTGGAAGTATTTACATCTTTGATAGGACACAGTTCAAGCACGTGATAAGCTGCAATTTTAACAGCTTCAAAGAGGCAGGAATATCCTTTAAGGTCTGCCACCGTAAATGCATTCAAAAATTTAGGGATACGAAAACTAAGTTCCTGCCGAGATTTAGTTAAAATTTCTTCTAAATTGCTTTTTGTTTGAACAATAATCTCTTGCACTAATTTATGGTCATTTGGCAGATAGCGAAGGACATCTGCTAAATCTTCCCCTGGAAAGTGATCTATATGAGGACTTTTTGGATGCTCCAAAAAGTAGGAATTCCCCGGGCAATTATCTCCTATGTCCTCCCATTTAAGATTAGCGGCAACAGACTTAATCAATTCCGTTCTCGAAGAATACGAAATAAGCCTCTCTTTGATTTTTTTAGCTTTTTCCGTATCTTGATTCGGATTCATCAAAGCACAAAAAGGAGTATTACTTTAAAAAATTTTTCCATATCAAGCCAATAAAAATCTAATCACCCACACTACTCCATACCCCACCAGACATCCAATCGTCAAGAAAGGCATGGCCGGATAGAATTTCTTTGGATTGCCGTTCAACAGCAGGAGAAACAGGGCAATGGCCGTAAACAATGGTATCACTAATGACCAAGCCAAGCCCACACTCTTCATGGCCGCTCCTGCAAACATCAAAGGAAAACCGATGTCTCCTCCGCCTAAGATAGCCATCTGTACTTTTCCATGGATTTCCTTCGCGTTATTTTTTTCTTTTTTGCCAACCACTCTTGTTTCCCCTTCCTTCTTTCTCATTATTATCCCTTTCAGCGTATAAGGAATCAGCAAACCGGCAAAGACTTTCTCTTTGCTCATGGACTTGGCCAAAGTGATCATATGCTTACTTTTCCAGACTGCATACATATCATAGACAGATATCAAAATCAGCATCACCGTGGCAGAAAAAAGATTCAGCACTGGTACAAAAATGGCCGCTAACCCTCCATAGACAAACAGCTCCCCCAGATTATAGATAATGATATTCGGTCGAAAAACCTTCCAAGCCGCCAGCCCCACTCCTAAAACAATCGCAATCCACGGAGGAAGAAACGAAGCAAAAGCAATGCTTAAGCCCATCATCACTGCCGCAAAGAACCAATACTTCCAGAGATGGATTATTTGAAACCGTATAAACAAAAGCAAGATTACTGTTCCCAACAAAATACCTGCTACTACCATAATAAACGAGGTGTTAGGCTCCACCTCCGGCCGCTCCATGCCGAAAGGCAGTTCTTTATACGCCGTTATTCCAGTCTCGTCAGTCTTTTGCTTGTCGATATACTGGTCAATTACTACCAAGCCGATAAATTGTGCCAGCAGAAAAACTAGAACCAAAAGTAAAGTAATTTTTAGAGTGTGTTTCATTTTATTTTCTCTTTAATTGATTTTATCAATCTCTTTAAATCTCTTCCGATTTCTTCTGTTGCAGCTACAAAAGTTATTTTGTCATCAATTTCCCCATACTTGTGAGCAATGACATTACGCATTCCCTTAGCACGTTTAAGTTCATCAGAGAGATCAGAACTGATTATCTTGGTGCGAGAAAGAATCTTAAATATCTCGTTTTCCTCTTCTGGAGATTCCAAGTCAAGATGTTTAATCGCCAGAAAAGCCAAATCTTCAGCAGCTTCTACTAATCTTTCTAAGTAACGTTCGCATGCCGCTTTGGTTTTAAAGTCTTCTTGGTATTCTTTTAAACTATCTGGCACTATTTCCCCTAGCTGCATTAAGTATACTTCAATTTCCTTAATCTTATCTTTAATGCGTTCGTTCATAAATCACTTTCCCTTTTTTGTCTATTTCTTTTTTTACCTTTGTTGGTAATTGATTATATACTTGCACATCTAATTTCTCGTTTAATTGGCCCAGCACTTCCCTCCGGAAAAGAGTAGCCTCTCCTTCAGCTAGGTAAGTAAATTCTACGGCCAGGTCGATATCGGAAATAAGCGTAGGCTTGTTTTCTGCCACAGAGCCGAAGAGGATAATTTTCTTTATGCGGGGGAAAAATTTGGTTTCTATAATGGCCCCTTTTGCTTTTTCAATCAATCTTTTAATCTCTGCCCCTTTTTTCAGTTCAAATTCTTTGATTGAAGGAATCAGCAGGGCAATGGCTTCAAACTTTTTACGGATATCCCGGGAAAGCCGGGTTTTTTCTGAGCCTTTTAAAGGCACCCCAAACAGCTGTTTTCTAATTATCACTAGCTCCCGCTTGCCAAAGAGCTTTCTTATTTCCGGTTGGGCTAGTGTTTTTAATAAGGTCATAGTTTATATCATTATTGTGTTAATTGTTATCATAATGGTGATATATTTATAAAGTTTGCCTTTGAGATTTGAGCTCTTGAGTTGGGGGGGGTTTGGTTATAGTTTAGTGGTTCTTTTGTGGGTTGATTTTGAGTTAATCTTTAATCGTTTTTAACTAAAACCCCACATTTTTTGCAAGGCTCTATTAGAGTAGAATCTTTAGTTAAACCATACTTACTTGAGACCCAAGCAGGAGATGGAGCATTAATAACCTCTCCGATGACATCGGTCAAGTAATATTGCTCAATACCTCGACTTTTCTGGTAAGACTTCTGCATGAATTTTACAAAATTAGGATAACCATGCTCTTTTACAAAATCGGTCCAAAAACAGTATCCGGTAGCATAATAATGTAAGCTAGTGGAGCTACCTACATCTCCGGGATTTGTAGATAAATTAGCATAAGCATTAATCGTTCCCACACTATCATACACATCTTTCCACCCATTATCTAAACAAGCATATTTCTTTTCAAATCCATTCTGAAATGCAACAAAATCCGCAAGACCTTCGTTTAACCCATAATTATTACTCAACATCTCTTTTGTTAAAATGTGAGTTAACTCATGACCTAAAGCCATATAATTAGGACAGTTCTTGCTATTTTTTTCAGTATTTAAGAAGTCTAAGATATTTACTTCATCATTTAAGTTAGTTTCTGAACGTTGGGTGTAGACATATTCATCTGCTCCAGTTAATGGACCTGAACTTCCTAATAATACTTTTATTCCTACTCTTGGTTTTTGCGGATTGTACTTTAGAAAATCAATGTCATTATTATAACACTGTTCTAAAAGAGCTACAGAAAAATTAGCTAAAACACTGTAATTTTTGGGATAAATGGAAGAGAATATTCCTTTCTCAGATTTTGTTTCATCAATATTTGCATCAAAAACGCACCTCCAATTACATGCAATTGAGTTTCCGGCATAGAAGTAGTTCCCTTCTTCATAACAATAATCATAAAAAACCGTACAATTTGGATGATAAGTTAATATATTCTCAACAGGATTTAAAGAATCGCTTAAGGACTCAAGAGGAATCCCGAAAAGATCTTTAATCCCATTCTTGTAAATAAAATTCTCATCCGTAGGAAAATGATAAAAGTTTCCATTAGCTTCCTTTTTGAAGACTTCAAAATATATTCTTTGTTCATCTACGTTAAATTCAACAAATTTAATTAAGAAATCGTTTTTTCCAAAACCATCACCAATGTTAATGTTATAATTTCCTGGTTTAAAATAATTATTCCCGTATTTTTCAGGGTACAATTTAGTAGGTTCATTTAAATTCAGTTTTAATAGTGGTGGTGCCAAAGAAAGTGCGTAGTTTGTTAAACGTCCATTTTCATCAAACAAGTTTTGATTTATTTTGGGAATACATATTCCTTCTTCACACCCATACTTCCCCAGCTCTCCACAACTCTTCTGTACCCATTGGGCTTTATTCCCAGCACACTTGCCCTCAAACAGGTAATTCTTTCCGTTAATCTCCAAACAATAATCTTCCTTTCCCTGCGGCTCGAAGTTAGAGGTTACGTTTCCGACAGTAAAATAATCCATTCCATCAGAATCCTGGCAATAATCCTGCTTCGGAGAATAACTTAAAGCTTGGGCATGGCAATCTTTGGAGCAGGTACGATATTTAGCATAATTCTTGCTTTTCTGAGCCGTTTCCAGAAGAACATTACAGCTTTTCTCTTTGTAACACCCCCAATATATCTGCTTCTGCTCTGAAGTTAAGTCAGAGTAGGCTTTCCCAGCAATGCCTTCTGTCGGATACTTTGAGTTATATTGCTGAATTAAGAATAAGCCCAAAGCAACAATTAATATCAAACCTAACCCTAAACCAAAGGTTTTGAGCAGTCTTTTTTTAGATACGTGTTTAGACTTAGTTACTTTTCCTGAACTTTTACTTGCTTTTCGGGGTTTCATTTATCTTCTCACCATTTTTAATCTCTTTTTTATTTCTTCTTCTGAAGGCAGATAAGTCTTATATTCGGAAACAAAAATATCTTCATTCAGTTTTCCTAAAGCATAATGCACTTCTTCGTCATCTTTTTCTTTACAGATTATCAATCCGATGGGATCTCTTTCATCTTGAAGTTTATTCTCTCTAAAATAAGTTAAATATTTATTAATTTGGCCTACAAATTCTGATTTGAATTTTTCTGTTTTTAATTCAACTAAAATCACACATTTTAACAAACGATGAAAGAAGACCAAATCTACTTTATGCCATTGGCCTGCAATCAATATCTTCTGCTGAGCGCCCATGAACGCAAAACCATGGCCAAATTCCAAGAGGATTTTTTGGATATTGTCCACCAAAGCTTTTTCCAGCAGTTTTTCGCTATAATTATCTTCCAATTCCAAAAAATTCCAGTGATAAACATCTTTAAAAATATTTTCTAGAGAAGGCAATTGTGGTGGTAGTTTAACAATTAATTGCTTTTCCTTTTTGATGTTATGATATTCCCTCTCTTTTATTCTTTGTTCTAATTCTCTGGTGGACCAAACATTTAAGATTGACTGTGTTTCATAGAACTGGCGTTCTTCATTATTTTTAATCTGCATAAGCCACCGGTAATGGGTCCAGCTTAATTGTGCACGCAGTGTATGCACTATTGGATAAGTTCTATAAAAATCAATTATCTCAAACATTAATCTTCTTGAAAATCCTAAATCCCGAGCCAACATTTCTACTCTCTTTTGTCCATACTCTGCCCTCTCTTGGTGCTGAATCTCTTCTCGAACAATTCTTTCTCCTATCTGCCAATAAGTTTGGACTTTGATATTATCAACTGCTTGGTAAGCTCTGCCCAACCCGTTCTGGAGGATAGACTTTATCTCTTCGAGCAGCTGGGGGTAGTTTGATTTATCTAAGGGATATTTGTCTTTAATCATTTTATTTTCTCTTTAATGTGGGGCTAGTTCGCATTTTTTACCAATGAATCATTCCATGCGCTTTCTTGAAATTTTTATACGCATTCCAGGCAGCAGTCTTGGCCGTACCCATAGCTTTCTTCTTGTCGTTAGCTGCTTTCTCTTCCTCTTCTTTCTTTTTCTTTGGCGGTTTGGGCGCTCCTTCTGGAGGCAAAAAATCTCCCAAGACCATACGAACAAAAGTCTTCCGTTTCTTAGGAGTCTCTTTCTCTTCTTTTTCCTTTGCTCCTGGCAGCTGCCTTTGCGCTTCAACCAAGTACTTTTCAATATCTGTTCCTGCGGTACTTAACGCAGCATTCAATGATTCAGATATTTTACTCAAGAAAGCAAAAGTTTCATCTTTCTTTAGCTTTTTATACGCATCAATCTGTTCTTTCTTCCAGGCATACGCCCTTAAGGTTACTTCCATCCGTCCAGTGTGGGTCGGTCCTCTTTGATAACCTTCTTTAACGATATTCATGGAAGGAATGGTACGGAAATTAAAGGTAGCAATAATCACCGGCTGATACTCTCCTCCGATTTTTGTAGCTAAGAATTCTATATCAGTCATATTTCCTTCAAAAGAAGCTATCAACTCCGGACTTTCTGCATGCTTGGTCTTCATAGAAAGCCGTTCAATATATTTTAGATACGGCTTGATCCATTCGATGTACATCTGGATTGTGTCATAATGCTGACGCAGATAATTAAGCAAAAATATTTTTCGAGATTTCAGTTCAACATGAGTTTTCTCTTTCCAAACCGCAAAATGCTGCAGCTGGCGTTTTAAGACCTGACGGAGAGATTTATTAAAATCTTTGTATTTATCTTCCACTAATTTGTCTACATCATCAGCTTTGACTATTGGTGCATCAAAAAATAAATCCGGCAGAGCAGTAAAGCCTACTTCATGAGCCATGCCGAAAACTGAAGCCGGATTCTTTGCTCCTCCTTGGACCAAATCTACAAACATTCCTCGAAGAGTGATTTCAGAAGATTGTTTTCCTTCTTCTGCATGTTTATAATGGGTAAGCTTTTCATCAAGTATCCTCAGCTCCCGCACTATCTGAAAAAGCTCTTTCACTAACTTACCTATGGCAATAAGATATTGAGAAACTCTATCTTGAATCGGACTCATCCTCTGTTGAATAACTCCAAACATAGCCGAAGATTCTGACGAAAAAAATGAGTCTTCTGTCTTATAGACATCTTTGAATGCAAAATCCTGATGGATATGCTTGTATATCCAATAATACGGCTCTTCCACTCCCAAGCTATGAGCTTCCCAAATTAAGCGGTAAGTTTTAACTGGTTTAGGAAAACCAGTCTCTTCAAAGCCAAAAAAGCCTTCAGAATTCTCTTCTTCTGCATCTTTTCCGTCCAGCTTCTCTCCTTCCACCGGCTCAAAATGATTGGTCTCATCATTGAAATAGTACTTCTCTTTTTCCTCGCTGTTGATAAAGCCATTTCTCACTAAGAGCTCTTTTCTTGTAAACTCCGATTTAATCACTTTAGGACGTGCTTTTTTCTCAGGTTCGGCCATTTCTCCTCTTTTTTACTGGGAATTCGGTATAACTTAAATCCGGTATTTGTTACTCATTTTTGATTGATAGCTTTAGATATTTTTAAGGTTTTATTAATTTATCGCCATATCTACTTTTTTGTTATCTTTATCCTAACCATTAAAAAGTAATTATTTAACCAAAATCACCCAAACCTTTTTATAAAAACCGTAGAATTGTAATCTTCCGGGAGAGGTGACGGGAGAGACTGAATGTACCAAAGGCATCATAAACGCTGGCTTATCTTTGTTGTTTGCTTAGTGATACTCTCTCTTTTTTCTGTGAGATTAACGGATGCCAAATTCTCTGATTTGACTTCCGAACAAAAGCAAGTTTACTGGAAATGCTTGGAAAATTCCGGCTGCTCGCAGTTATTAAAAAATAAGGAGTACGCAGATTATAAAACCTGTTCTCTTAATTGCATAGGCCAGGCAAGCCAGTTTTCTCCAGAACAAAACTGGTGCGAAGATTCTGACGGCCAAGATTTTTTTACTAAAGGCACAGTTAAATCCTATCTCTATCCTAGCGGCAAAGAAGATTATGGGTACACTTTTGGTGTAACTACTTATTTGATGGAAGGAATTTGCAAAAATAACAAATATCTGCGCATCCAAAAAGATTGTAAGGAGTTAGGTAATTTCGAGTACAAAGATGGTGCTTGTGTTAAAAAAGAAGAATTTTGGGAAGTTGGTTTCCCATGGAAAAAATTAGAAATGACAAATAATAATGCCCCGGCTGATAATTTATTTGGAGAACCTCTCTCCGACATCATCACCTATTTGAGTAGTGGTGAATTAAAATCCCTCAGCGACGGCAAATTCCTTACCGACAATAAAGAGTATTCTTATTTTCAATATCTTTTTCTTTCTCCTCCTGATGAGTCGGCGCAACCAAAGGGTAATACTGGTATTATTAAGTATACTACCAATAGCTTAGGCCAAACCGCAGATTTTCTTTATTTTAAAGCGGGAAAAGAAATTGCCAGATACCGTACAGAATTTTATACAAAAAATATTGCTGGAAGTATTGATTATGCAGAAATTGCTTACACAGAATTTATAAATAAAAAAATAAAATTATTTGGAACAGAGTATACTATTATTTCTGCCACCCCGATGACTGATTCCCCGTATGGAATAAAATTAATCTTAAATGACGGAAAAAAGAATCTGGATTTGGAAGACAGCAATATCATAGATAATCTGTTTAGCGCTACTCTTAAAGTGAATGGAGAATCAATTGACGGCACAGAAATAAAAATCGAAGGTATTGTTGAAGGAGGCTCAGCAAAAATTAATATGATAGAAGTAAAAGTTATTGCTCAAAAAGATTATTTTGTCTCTGCCAATACCAAACTAAGCGAGGCTATTAAACAGGCGGGAGAAAAACCAGAAGCATTATTCACCGAGAATTGGGATATAAGATATGATGGATTAACTACGGAAAATACGCATGATATCAAACTTTCTGCTCCATCAAACAGCAAATATGCCCTTACGTGGTATGATGGAGACAATAATAAGGTGGAAATGCCTTTGGTTTATGCTAAAGCTGGCCAAACATTTATTTTAGGAGAGGAGGTTACAGAGAAAGCTTTAGTCATTAAAGAAGGCATTCCCATCAACAAAGATGATTATTTTGTGGTTACAGGCGGCAATCCCGTAGAAGGCAATGCCCAATCTTATTTATTACAATACAAGGGTTCAGATAACACGGGAAAAACCAGCCCCAAGATTAAATTTAAGAGTATTGGTTCTGGAGAAACTTTGGAGTATTCTTTAAGCCAGGATAATCTCCAATTCGATTTAAATTTAGGCAAATATTCCTTTGAAGTAATTCCCGTACAGGGTACTGAAGAAGATAATTTTCCGATTTTAGTGGATTTGGATACTACAGAAAAGAATATCCTGGCAGATCCGATTATTACTACTTTCTTAGAGTCAGAACAGACCGAAGTTTGGTTTGAAGAGGAAAAGTATACTTTAAAGTTAATGTACGTTGATCCAACTTATGTTAAATTAGAAGTCAATGGAGAGAAAACAGATAAATTATCTTTGGGGAATACTATCAAGATTGGAGGTCTAGAAATAGAGGTGGTAGAAATTTTATACCAATCGTATGCTGGAGGAGTGCATGCTGCTTCTTTTCTCTTTAAAGAACTCCCCTCCAACAAGGGAATCGGCAAAGACCAACCTCCGGTTATAGACAATTATGGGACAAAAATTGGATTTAGCCATTATCCTGCTTCAGAATCTTTTGTTCCATTAACAGATTTTTCTTTAACCATTACTGCACCCAACGGAGATGATTACGATAACCAGAAACCTTCTGAGATTAAATTAATCTTAAAGGCCGCAGAAGGAGCAAAGATAGATATTACTTCTTTTGCTATGGATGGTAATCTCAATACTTTAATCACTCCGGTAAATGAACCAACTATTGCTTCTGGTTATACTTCTTTAGGAGGCAAGTTAACTTTGACTACTCCACAAGATTCTCCTGCAGAATTCATTTATGGGTATCCTGAGAAACAAAGACTGCCAAAAGTAAAGATAATCGCGTTTTCTTAATAAATAAATAAAAAAGCCATTAAGTTTAAAAACTTTGGGGGTTTTCTTAGGTTTGGTGATATGATATGACAAAAAAACTCAAAAAGAAAAAAGTCGTTTCTAAAAGAATAGTTAAAAAGATTATTAAAAAGAGACCGGTAAAAAAAACTGCCGTAAGAAAAAGCAAAACTATAAAACGAACTGCATTTAAACCTAAAGTTGTTTTAAAGGCAGCCAAAGTTCCGGCAAAAAAGCTCTTAGGCAAAGTAGTCCATTTTTATCCCCATATTTCTGTGGCCGTAGTAGAAGTGGCTGCCAGCATCAAGCAGGGAGACAAGATTTCATTGCAGCACCATGATGTTTCCTTTCATCAGAACGTCAGTTCCATGCAGATAGACTACACTAAGATATCTGAAGCCAAAAAAGGCCAGGTCATCGGCATGAAAGTGGCCAAACCAGTGAAAGAAGGAACCATGGTCTATGCGGTTTAAGTTTTTTTATTTTTTTATATAAATTTATTTCTTCTCTGTGAATCTCAGTTTTTCGATTTCTCTATTTTCTCTATCACTTTTATAAATAATCGGCCAATCACAGCCTTATGATCATCACTATTTCCGGCCTGCCCGGCTCAGGCAAAAGCACAGTGGCCAGATTACTGGCCGACAAGCTGCGCCTCAAGCATTACTCTACTGGAGATTATATGCGTAAGATGGCCGGTGACCGGCATCTCACTCTTGCCCAGCTCGGCCAGCAGGCAGAAAAAGATAAGAAGATTGACGAAGAATTAGATACTTGGCAAATAAAACTTGGCTTGACTGAAGACAATTTTATTATTGACGGCCGATTAAGCTTCCATTTCATCCCTCGCTCTATCAAAGTCTTCCTCAGCGCAGAGATTGAAGAAAGAGCCAAACGAATCATGAAAGATGTCAAATTCAAGCTGAGAAAAGAAGAGCAGTTCAAAGACTTGGATGCAGCAGTCAAAGGCATTGGAGAAAGAGAAGCCTGCGAAAGCAAACGCTTTCTTCAATACTACCAGACTGACCCCTATGATCAAAAAAATTATGATTTTATTATAGATACTACACTTATCTCTGCGGAACAGACTGCCGAGATGATAAAAGAATTCGTGGAAAACCAATAAAATGGAACTTCTCTCTCCCGCTGGAAATTGGAATAGTTTAAAGGCCGCGGTCCTTAACGGAGCCGATGCTGTCTATCTCGGCCTCAAAGAATTTAGCGCCCGCAGTTTTGCCCAGAATTTTTCTCTGGAAGATTTGGATCAAATAGTCCCCTTCTGTCACAGCTGTAAATGCAAAGTCTACTTAGCAGCAAACATCCTCATCAAGAATTATGAGCTTCCCGCGTATTTCCAAAACTTGCAAAAGGCGTATGAAGCGGGAATTGATGCTGTTATCATCCAAGAAATCTCTTTTATCTCGTTAATCAAAAAAAGTTTTCCTGGCTTGGAAGTGCATATCTCCACTCAGGCTAACATTCATAATTCTCCATCTGCTGAACTGCTCAAAGAAGCGGATCGCCTGATTTTAGCCAGGGAACTCTCTTTAGATGAAATCAAACGCATCAAAACCGCTTTCGGCAAACCAATAGAAATCTTTGTCCATGGAGCGTTATGCGTAAGCATGTCCGGCCACTGCATCTTTTCAAGCATGCTCGGCGGCCGCTCCGGCAACCGCGGCAAGTGCGCTCAGCCCTGCAGAAAAAGGCACAATGCCTGTTTCTATCTATCTCTAAAAGATTTATGCTTGGCAGAAAAAATTCCCGAGTTAGCAAAAGCAGGAATCGATTCCATTAAGATAGAAGGCCGCTTGAGAAGCCCATTTTATACCGCGGTTGTTACCAAAGTCTACCGAGCAGCTATTGATAAATATCAAAAAGAGAGAAAAACTCTTTCAGCAGAAGAAATGGAAGAATTATCTCAATCCTTTAATCGCGGTTTTACCCAAGGCTTTGCCTTTGAAGATAAAGAGATCTTCAACCGCGAGCGCTCTTCTGGCAAAGAAATTGGCGTCAGTTCGGAAGAAGACAGACCATTGGAAAAAACTTTCCGCAGAGAGATGAAACGGCTCAGCCAATTTGTTCCTCCTGTTCTTCCCAGCAAACCTAATCAAAATAGATCCCAGCTTTGGGTCAAGGTCTACTCCATCTCAGCCATCGAAGAAGCAGATAAAGCCGGAGCTGCGGTCATCTATATCGATCTCTTTCACCCCGAGCTTGAAAAAATAAAGGTAATGAGCAATAAAATAAAAGAAAAACTTTTCTTTGCCACTCCTCGCATCATGACAGATGACGATTTTCCAAGAGTCTTGAAAGTGATTGATGAATACCGGCCAGCCGGCCTTCTCGTAGGCAATCTTGGACTATTAAAACATAAGTGGGATATTCCTCTTCATCTGGATTATAACCTCAACTTATTCAATGATCTGGATATGGAATTTTTTAGAAAGATCAACAAGAATATTGTTCCCATCATCTCGCCGGAATTAAAAATCAGCGAATTGGCCCGTTTCCAGGACAAGAACTTTGCTGTTCTCAGCCACGGCAAGATCATTCTTATGACCCTGCGCCATAAATTTGATGAAAAAGAGCTGGTGGACGACAGGAACGAGCATTTCAAGCTAAACAAGATTTTTAATGGATCAGAAGTGGCCAACAGCAGACCGCTCGGCCTTTTCAATCTCAGCCAAAAATTATTTCGAGAAGGAATCAAATATTTCTATTTGGACTTGGATGAAAGAGTAGTCGGTAATCACGTAGAAAAACTAGTTTCCACGTACAAAAAGATAATTCTGGGAGAAAAGCTCAACGACAAGAAGCTACGGGCCGGCCACACAGTCGGCTGGCTGTTCCGGGGAGTGGAATAGATTACTCAAACTAACTGATCAAATTCTGGATTCATCGGATTTAAACTATATGTTCCATTATCTCCATAAATATTATAAATAGGCCGCAGAAAAACAGTATATGGAAAACAAGCATGTAGGTTTGCTGCTGGTAGGGATTACTCTCATCTTTTTCCTGATAGTCCTCTCTTTCAATCAGGCATTAGAATCGATTGTCAATACATCCTGCACTCATGGCATTACCTGCCCCATGCAGGCTACTTTAAAAACTCAAAAAATAATCAGCTACAGCCTTATTGGTATACTTTTCTTGATTAGCTCTTTCCTCGCCTTTTTTTTACGAGAGAAACCATCTACTCACACCGCTTTTCACTCCAGCCCACCAATTGAAAAGAAAGAAGTCTTAGACGAAGAGCAAAAGAAAGTTCTCTTAGAAAGCTTAGATATAGAAGAGAAAAAAGTAGTGGAACTGCTTCTTCATGGTCAAGGCTCTGCATATCAAAGTGATTTAATCAAAGAGACACAATTAACTAAAGTAAAAATTACCCGGATTCTTGATCATTTGGAAGGCAAACAATTGATTGAACGCAAAAGAAGGGGTATGACTAATATTATCATTCTAAAATAAATAACTATCTAATCCCCCCAATAACCGATTGAAACTAGTTTCACCAATATCCTTATAAGGCGTTTCACTTCTTAAGCTCATATAAAATATTATTGGGGTGAAATCATGACTCATTTTGGAAATAAAATGGATAGTGTAGAAAATGATGATAAAGAAAATACCATCGCGGTAAAACCGGCTGAACATCATCCGCAGATTGAACATCACCCGCACAAAGACAATAACAGCGAGAAAAAATGGCACAAGTACCTATTAATCTTAGGGATAATCCAAGTGTTATTATTAGTGTTCATCGCATATAAAATATCTGCTTTAGGGGTCGTGACTGGTTCCGTTCCTGATGCACAAGCACCCAGCATTCCTAACGTACCTTCTACTGGTGAAGCACCAGCGATAGATAACTCTAAATTAATTGATGACGATGCCGTGAAAGGAGATAAAAACGCACCCGTAACTATAGTAGAGTTCAGCGATTATGAATGTCCTTTCTGTGAAAAGTTCTATACTCAAACTTTACCTCAAATAGAGGAGAATTATATCAAAACCGGAAAAGTAAAGTTAATCTATCGAGATTATCCGCTAGGATTCCATGCTCAAGCCCAAAAGGCAGCTGAAGCCGCAGAATGTGCCGAAGAACAGGGAAAGTATTATGAAATGCATAACTTGCTGTTTGAAAAAGGAGTGGCTGGAGGGGTAGGTTCATTTAAAGAATATGCTAAAGAAATAAAATTAGATGCTGCTAAATTCAATGAATGTTTGGATTTCGGAAAGATGAGTTCAGAAGTGCAGAAAGATGCGGCTGACGGAAGCAAGTATGGAGTGCAAGGGACACCAGCTTTCTTCATCAATGGCAAACTTTTAAGCGGAGCTCAGCCTTATGCAGTATTTCAGCAGGCCATTGAAGCGGAATTGAAATAGGTGGATAAAATGAAAACTCATCTCTATTATTTTAGTTTCGGTTTGTTAGTTATTGCTATTTTACTGGGAGGATGCTCTGATGAGGAAGCAAATAGTTTAACCCCTGCCGCAGTGGCAGATATTCCTTCCCCTGCGAGTGCGAGTACAAAAGTGATAGAAATCAAAGCCTCCCAATATGTATTTGAACCGGCAGAAATAGTGGTTAACCAAGACGATAAAGTAAAATTGATACTTAAATCGGTAGACGTAGCGCATGGAATTGCCATAAAAGATTACAAGGTGGAAGTATTTGCTGATGTAGGAGAAGAAAGTTCCGTGGAGTTTGTAACGGATAAAAGCGGAACGTTTCCTTTTTACTGCAATGTGTTCTGCGGCGGAGGACATAAAGAGATGCAGGGAAAGTTAATAGTGAAGTAGATTAGGAGTAGAGATGATAAAAACATGAAAACAATAACGTTTAAAGTAACCGGAATGCATTGTAAAAGCTGCGAGATGCTGATAACTGATGCATTGGAAGAAGCAGGAGTAAGTTCAGCTAAAGTAGACTCAAAAATAGGAATGGCAGTAATCGAGTTCGATGAAAAGAAGATAAAGATAGAAAAGATTAAAAAAGTTATTGAAACTGAGGGATATAAAGTACAATGAAACAAAAACTGTTACTGGGAGTAATACTGCTTTCGATTATCGGAGTTATAATCTCCGGATACTTGGTAAGGGTGCATTATACTAACAGCAGTGTTTGCGACTTCGATGATAAATTTTCGTGCAGTTCCGTAAGCCAAAGCCTTTTTGCAGAGATAAAAGGAATTCCTGTTGCCATTTTCGGGGTATTGGTTTATTCAATATTGGGAATCGTAGCGTTTGGTAAGTATAAGATTAATAAAAAAATCGATGTGAATAAAAATGGAATTATTTACTTGGCTACGCATCACAAATTATTATTGCTTATTGCCATATCTGCCCTGTTATTCTCATTTTATTTGACTTATGCCGAGCTTTTTATTCTTAAGGTTAAGTGCATCTTATGCTTAGTTTCTCAAGGAACAATATTGGGTATTGCTTTAATTGGATACAAATACCATCAATTAGAAAAGAAATCGCTGGAGAAATAAAAATGACTCTAAAAAAAGACTTCTCAGTCAAGGGGATGGTATGCACTAGCTGTGAGAAGATTATTGCTACGCAGGCACTGGCTTTAGAGGGAGTACAAAATATTGACGTAGATTACGTCTCTGGAAAAGGGCAGGTTACTTTTGATGAGCATAAGACTAGCTGGGGCAAGATTAAACATAGAATTGAACAGAAAGGATATGCCTGTGGAGAATTAGATTCGGATTCAACGAAAGGAAAGACTGCTTGGACTACTTGGATTTTAATTGGAACAGGAATACTTCTTTTAAGTTATTTTGGATTACAATTGTATACTAGATTTCCGCTTCCTGAAATCACCCAGAATATGGGTTATGGGCTGTTATTTTTAGTAGGATTGCTAACGGGCTTTCATTGTATCGCTATGTGCGGCGGCTTTGTAGTGTCGTATACAACCAAGGGAACGGCTGAGGGGAAGAAACCCCACCAATTGCATGCGAGTTATGCTATCGGTAAAACCCTTTCTTATACTGCTATCGGTGCATTATTCGGTTTGCTAGGGAGCATTATTGCTTTTACCCCGGCTACGAGGGGAATAGCTGGAATTATCGCCGGGCTATTTCTGATAATCTTTGGGATAAAAATGTTAGACATATTTCCTTTCCTACGAAGGTTCCAGTTCGGACTTCCCAAATTTCTTAATCGCTGGTTAGGAAAAGAATCACAGGAATATGCTGATAGCCCATTAGTTATCGGACTATTAAACGGATTGATGATTGCTTGCGGGCCATTGCAAGCAGTATATATTTTAGCTGCGGGAACTGGCAGCATGCTGGAAGGAGCTAAGATGTTGTTTATCTTCGGCTTGGGAACGCTGCCGGTAATGTTGGGCTTTGGCTATTTTGCCAGCAGGATCAGTTCTAAAGCCACGATGAAAATACTCAAAGCATCCGGAGTGTTAGTCATTATATTGGGATTGATAATGCTGAATCGAGGGTTGGCTTTAACCGGAGGAGGATTTGATTTCAGCTCACTTACATCGGGATTTGGCTCATTTGGAAATGGGGGTAATTCTGGACCTCCTAATGCTGCACAAACTATCGCTGGAACCACATTTAAAGATGGCTACCAAGAAATTAAGATGACAGTAGACAATAGCGGCTTTACTCCTAATAAATTTGTGCTGAAAAAAGGAGTTCCCGTAAAATGGATTATTGATGGGAAACAATTAAATGGGTGCAACAGCGCTATTACCGTGCCTAAGTACGGACTTAATTTTAAAGTTCAGCCCGGAACCCAGACCATAGAATTCACGCCTACTGAATCCGGAACAGTTTCGTGGAGCTGTTGGATGGGAATGTTAAGAGGAACCTTTGTAGTGCAGGATGAAGTTGATTCCGCTGCCGCAACTGAAGCTCTAAGCCAAGTTCCGGCCAAAAAAGGGGGAAGCTGTGGTATGGGCGGTGGGTGCGGATGCGGAGGATAATTACATGAAGTTTAGTTTTAAGTTCATCGCATTCCAACATTTTTATTTTTCTTCCACAAAGCTTATATAGTACAGATGATTGTTTAGTCATATGACACCTAAATCATGCAATTACGATGCTGCTTATGGGCTATTTTTTGGCTCTTTGGCTAACCATAACCGCTTTAGTATAATTAGTGTTCTTCGAGATGAAAAGAAAAACGTGACTGAAATCTGCGAGTCGACTGGTTTTGAGCAGACTATGGTATCGCATAACTTAAAAAGGTTAGATCACTGCGGGATGGTCTTTTCAGAAAGAGAAGGAAAATGCCGATATTATCGGGTAAATGAGAAGACTATTAAGCCTTTACTAAAGCTGATAGATGCACATATAAAAAAATATTGCTGTAAAATCTTAACCGGTGAAAGATGAAAGACAAAGAAGTAAAAAATAAATCGGGGGCCAAAAATGAGATTAGGAATAGTAGTGGGAACAAATGAATCAGAAGTAGTTTGGAATGCTTTAAGGTTAGGAGTTACAGCATTAAAAGCCAATCATGACGTAAATATCTTCTTAATAAATAAAGGCGTAGAAATAGACGAGATTAAAGATGAAAGATATGATGTAAAAGAACAGGCCGATTTATTTATCGAAAACCGGGGGGAGATGTTAGTCTGTGGGACTTGCTTAAAATCAAGACAGAAAGGCGGCAGCAGTGTTTGTCCGATTTCAACCATGAAAGATTTATTAAAAATGATTGAAGAATCCGATAAAATATTAACCTTCTGAAAGGTGCTGACGAATGGAAAAAACTATTCTTAAGATTGGTGGAATGCACTGCGCTTCCTGCGCCCAAATCCTGACTAAAGCCCTGTCTAAAGCACCAGGAGTCAAATCTGCTAATGTGAATTACTCTACGGAAAAAGCAAACATTGAATTTGATTCGCTGCAAACTAATGAGCAGGAACTTATTGCTACAATCAAAAACAAAGGCTATACGAGTCGCGTCTTTAAAGAACAGGATGCTAAAAACGAGCTGCTGCATTGCCATGAAGCAATCAAAACTATTAAGAATAAATTCTGGTTAAGTGCTATTTTTGCTGTCCCTGCATTGTTGTTAAGCATGGTGTTTACTTTCGTTCCGTTTAGAGAATATTTGATTTGGATTTTAGCTACGCCCGTACAATTTTATATTGGCGCATCGTTCTATTCTGGTGCATGGGCAGCATTGAAGAATAAAACTTCTAATATGGACACGTTAATTGCCCTTGGCACCAGCGCAGCATATCTTTATTCGATATACGCTTTGCTGTTCGTTCCCGACGGAATGCAATATTTTGAGATTTCGGCTACATTAATCACGTTCGTAATCCTGGGAAAATATCTAGAAGCGGTAGCTAAAGGCAAAACCAGTGAAGCTATCACAAAATTAATGCAATTAGGAGCGAAAACGGCAACAGTTATCCGCAAAGGAAAAGAGCTCAAAGTTCCCATCGAAGAAGTAGTGGTGGGAGATATTATTCTAGTAAAGCCGGGAGAGAAAATTCCCGTAGATGGAATTATAGTTGAAGGCCATTCAGCCATTGATGAGAGTATGGTCACTGGAGAAAGCATGCCAGTAGAGAAGAAGAAAGGAGATGCGGTGATTGGCTCAACTATCAACAAACATGGCAGTTTTACATTTAAAACTACTAAAGTTGGCACGGATACGGTTCTTTCACGAATAATCAAACTGATTGAAGAAGCGCAAGGAAAGAAAGCTCCGATTCAAAGATTTGCTGATTCGGTTTCGGCTTATTTTGTTCCAGCAGTAATTGTGACATCTATACTTACATTTATAGTATGGTATTTCGCAGTTGGCTCAGAACTAAGCTTTGCGTTGATTGCGGCAGTAGCGGTAATTGTGGTAGCTTGCCCATGTGCATTAGGATTAGCTACACCTACGGCGATAATGGTAGGAACTGGTAAAGGAGCTAAAGAAGGAATCTTAATCAAAGGAGGAGAAGCATTAGAAACTGCACACAAATTAAACGCAATTATATTCGACAAGACTGGAACTATAACTAAAGGCAAACCTGAAGTTACAGATATTGTTACTAATAAAATTTCGGAAAAAGAACTACTGGAAATTGCCGGAAGTATGGAGAAGAATTCTGAACATCCTCTGGCGGAAGCAGTAGTGAACAAAGCTAAGACAGAAAATGTATCCTGGAAGAAAGTTACTGGGTTCAAAGCCATTCCGGGAAAAGGAGTTAAAGCAAAGATTGGAAAGAAAGAATATTATTTAGGTAATCCTAAACTGATGAGTGAGATTAAAGCTAATCTGTCTGCGTTTAAAGAAAGAATTGCTGAACTGGAGAATGAGGGTAAGACTACCGTAATATTAAGTGAAGGAAAAACAGTAGTAGGAATTATTGCTATTGCGGACGAAATTAAAGAAGATTCTCCGGAAGCTATCCGCAGACTGCGCAGAATGGGATTGAGAGTATATATGATAACCGGAGATAATGAAAGAACTGCTCGCGCTATTGCTAAAAAAGTAGGCATCGACCATTTCTTTGCAGAAGTATTGCCCGAAGATAAAACGGGTCATGTCAAACGGCTTCAATCAAGAGGTAAAGTAGCGATGGTGGGAGATGGCATCAATGATGCTCCGGCTTTAGCTCAAGCTGATATAGGTATTGCCATGGGATCTGGTACCGATGTAGCAATGGAGTCAGGAAATATTGTATTGATGAGAAATAGTTTGTTGGATATTCCCAAAGCGATTAGATTAAGTAGGATTACTATGAGCAAGATTAGACAGAATATGTTTTGGGCACTGGTATATAATGTGCTGGGAATTCCCATAGCGGCGGGAATATTGTATCCGTTTACGGGATGGCTGTTAAGCCCCATAATTGCCGGTGGAGCGATGGCAGCTAGTTCAGTAAGCGTGGTGGCCAACTCCTTATGGATGAAACGAAAAAAGATTTAATGCGAAGCAAAAAGATGAATCAAAAAAAAGAACGTATCACCAGACAAAACCGCTGGTTCTTTGATTCATGGGCCGAGCATTACGATTTTCTGCCGTTTCAGTTCTGGATGAAAAAGTTTCATCTTCCGGTTTTAGAAGAATTAAGCTCTCTTCCGAAACAGAACAAAAAGATAAAGATTCTGGATCTTAGCTGCGGAAGCGGTGAACTTTTAAGAGAAATAGAAAAAATAAAAATGCGAAATGTAGAACTTTACGGGATAGATGTTTCATCAAAAATGATCGACGTGGCTAAAAAGAAACTCTCTCCCGCTATCCGGCTAAAAATGATGGATGTTCATCATTTAGATTTCCCGAAAAATTGTTTTGATTATGTGATTAGCACCGAAGCGTTTCATCATTATCACAATCAAAGAAAAGCTCTTTTTGAGATGGGGCGGGTGTGCAAAAAAAGCGGCAGAGTGATAGTAGTGGATATCAATTTCTTTTCCAATGCGATTCACCGCATGTTTGAGATTTTTGAGCCGGGTTGTGTACGGGTGAACAGCCAAAAAGAGATGTTTAAACTATTCCAAAAAGCCGGGCTTCAGAAAATAGAACAACAGCGGGGATTTTTATTTTCCGTGGCAACCTCAGGGATAAAATAACGTTATCCTCGCCACATTTATTTCTTGATGCTCTCCGTATGCTTGCACTTAGGATACTTGTCGCAGGCCAAGAACTCTCCATAGAATCCTCTTTTTAACACTATCTTTCCTTCTTTGCATTGCGGGCATTCTACCCCCACTCTTTCCGGCTTGTTATATTCAGATTTTTTGCTAACGCATTCTGGATTGATGCAAACAGTCTGCGGCTTCTTCCCTTTTCGGATAATCAAAACCATAGCTGAAGTACAAACTGTACACTTATCTTCTGATGGTTTGACCAGCACACCCTGAGGCAAAGGATAAGTTGTCTGACAGTCAGGATATTTCTCACAGCCGATAAATTTCTTCCGTGTTTTGCGGTTAAGCAGAATCTTAAGATTACCTTTTTTGCATACTGGACACAAACCGATAGTGCTTTCTATCTCCTGGGTCTCTCGTACTGCTCCCAACAGTTCTTCTCCGATTTTCTTTTCCTGCTCTTTGAATTTTTTAAGAATCTTAATCAAAAATAATTTTGCTTCAGATAAAACATTTTCTTCAGTTGTTTTCTTTTGTCTGATTCCCTCCATCTCTTTTTCAAAGTGCCGAGTAAGGTTCTCATCCATAATGCGAGGAGAGTACTTGCCAAGCACTGTCGCGGTTTCCAAACCAAATTTAGTGGCCTGCAGCTGCTGACCGGTGACATAACCTCTCTCTGATAAAGTATCTACAATCTCTGCTCGAGTAGCTTTAGTGCCTAAATTTCTTTTTTCTAATTCTTTAATGATAGATGAAGGAGTAAATCGTTTTGGCGGTTTGGTCTGATCTTCCAGCTTATTGATTTTTTCCACCACTACTTTTTCTCCTTCTTTCATGGCAGGCAATTCTTTTTCTTCATACTTAACAAACGGCCCGTAATAGACATGCCATCCAGGCTCGATAGTCCTTTTGCCTGAAGCTACAAAAATCTCTTCTTTTACCAGCAGACTGACATTGATGCTTTCTCTCACTGCCGCCTGGCCGAATGTCGCTAAAAATCTTCGTACAATCAGCTCATACACTTTTCTTGTTCGCGGCTTTAATTCTTCTGGTATCGTTCCTGTAGGATAGATAGCCGGATGAGCAGGATCTGTCTTCGGTCCGTTGCGGGGAAGCAATTTTCCCTGTTTCAGCAGCTTTTCGCAAAGCTCTCCGAACTCCTTCTGCTTAGAAAGATGAGTAAGAATATTCTTAAAACCTAGTTTAGGATCTAACTGTTGTGAAGAAGTACGCGGATACGAGATTAATCCGGCCAGATAAAGCTGCTGGGCATGCTCTAATGTTTCTTTAGGATTAATGCCGAACTGTGCATAAGATTCTGTCTGTAGAGTTGTCAAATCAAACGGAAATGGGGGCGGCTGCTCATGCTGGGACTTTTTGACTTCTTTCACCAAAGCAGATTTTTCTTTTTTTACTTTCTCAAAGATTTTTTCTGCTTCACCCTTATCAAAAAATTTATCTTTAATGTGCCATGCTTCCACTTTCTGTTTATGAATTTCGGCCAGCATCTGCAGCTGCCAGTATGGTTGGGGAACAAAGGCCATGATTTCTTTTTCTTTTTCCACCAGCAGTTTCAAAGCTGGACCTTGTACTCGGCCGATGGACATTATCTTAAAACTGCCTGCAGTTTTTACTGACTTGGTTAAAGCCCGGGAAAGATTGATGCCATAAAACCAGTCTAATTTGTGACGAGTCTCTCCTGCTAAAGCTTGGCCCCAATCGATAGAAGGAGCTTTATTTTCATAAGCGTCTACTAAATCTGGTTTGGTTAATGTAGAAAATTTCATCCGATTGCCGTCTTTCTGTTTGCAAAGAAAACGCAGGGCATTCCAGCCGATCAGTTCTCCTTCGATATCAAAATCACAGGCCAGAGTGAATTCTGTAGCTTTTTTGCCTAGCATTTCAATGGCGTTGATGTAATCTTTAACAAAACTGCCTTTTTGAATCAAATGTAATGGCTTCCAATCAATGTCGAATATAGGATAATCAAAACCTTTTTTTTCTGTAGCTAAAGAGAACAGATGACCGACTGCGCCCACTACAAAAATCTCTTTCGAACCGTGCTTCAGCTCATAATAAGGCACTTTTTTGTATGCTTTTTTTTCCAGTTTTCCTTCGGCCAAAGCCTCTGCTACTTTCTTAGCAGAAGATGGTTTTTCCGTGATGATTAATTCTACACCGGATTTTGCTTCTTTCTTCATAATTCCACGAAACGTCAGTTCCTTTAAAAAACTTTATAAATCAACTATCTAATAACCTATTGTTGGGCCTGTGGTCTATCGAAACGCTGGTTTCGGAAGACCGCATCCCAGAAATAGGTTAAAATAAAGATTGTTGGGCCTGTGGTCTAGTGGCATGACATCTCGTTGACGAGATACGTGTTTCAAACTCGAGAAGGTCACCGGTTCGAAAGCCAAAAAGGCACGAAAGTCCGGTCAGGCCCAGTTTGTATTAAAATCAATAACTAAAAAAGATGGTAGAAAACCCGCAGTACATTCTCGAACAAAGAAGAATTAGAGCCATCGTCCCGCGAATAGTAGAGTTCACTTGCCTAGGCATATTATTTTATATCGGAGTTGTTGCCAATCTTCTTCTGCTCAGCTTTGAAGAATCAACAAATGATCTAATCAAACTAATTTCCCTCATCCTCCTTTTAATCTTGGCCGCAGTCGGTATCGCGATCAATGTCCGCCGATCTTCTCAGAAGTATGTATTTTACGCCAACCGCTTGGAATTCGGCCCTAAAGGTATCTTTCTTAAAGATGTAACTAAGGTTCAATACAAAGAAAATATTTGGGATAGAACGTTTCACACTTACTCAATCGAATTGACCCCCTACTTTGTTTTAAGATACCTTCCGGTAGAAAAGAATATCACCAACTACCTTACCCAGATGATTGCTTATAACCGCCGGGCATGAGCTAGGGTCTTATTTTCATAAACCATTTCCTAAAGCAAAACATTTTTAAGCAAAGGAATCTTCTTTAGCTCATGAAAATAAAAAAACACTTTTTGCTCATTTTGGGGATACTTCTCCTCATCTTGTCTATTCTTATTGTTCGCCCGTTCATCACCGCTATTATTAGCGGAGCATTTCTTGCGTATATGTTCCATCCAGTCAACCGATGGCTTAACAAACGCGTGAAGAAACCTTCTCTTAGCGCAGCATTAACTTTACTGCTCATCTTATTGGTACTAGTTGTTCCTGCTATTTTTATTGCCCGCTCTTTTGTAGAAGAAGCTTTTTTTATTTACCAGCAGGGAGAATATCTCCTTTCTACTGGCTTAAGCAATTGTAATGCAGGCACTTGCCTCTCAGTTAAGAATTTTCTGTCAGGACCTTTAATCTCTGATTATATCAAAAATGCTCTTTCCACGATTTCTTCCTGGCTTATTGACCAAGTTTCTTCTTTTGCCTTCAGTCTTCCCAAGATTTTTATTAATCTCTTTGTTTTTTCCTTTGTAGTCTTCTACTTATTAAGAGACGGCGAAGAAGCATTAAAGAAAATTAAAGAATGGTTAAAAATAAAAGAGCATCAACGGGAAGCTATCTTTAATCGTGTCAGCGAAGTAACTCATGGAGTAGTTTACGGCTATCTTCTTACTGCGATGGTCCAGGGATTTATGGGCGGCTTAGGCTTTGCTCTCTTTGGATTACATTCCCCTATCTTTTGGGGTTTTACTATGGCAGTGCTAGCTGTTCTACCATATGTCGGAACCGGAATCGTCTGGATTCCTGCTTCGATCATGATTATTATTCAGGGAGTTTCGTTAGGAGAGTCAGGATTAATCTGGAAAGGTATCGGTTTGTTCGCTTACTGCATAGTCTTTGTAGGATTAATCGATAATCTCATTCGGCCGTGGATTATTGGTACTAAAGCTAAAATCCATCCCGCATTAGTTCTTATCGGCGTTATTGGGGGATTATTCTCTTTCGGCATCATCGGAGTTTTGCTCGGGCCGTTAATCCTCGAACTTACCTCGTTGGTAGTTTCAATCTATTTTCATGATGAGGAAGAAGAATAATAACCAAAATAAATCATAAACACCCAGCCAGAAATTGTTGGTCGACCTCTCTGTGGTGGTGATGAGCAGACACAACAAATAGAAATCTCTGGCCGGGTATCGAAAATTGCGATTTTCGGAACCCTTCCAGCTCTGCCTGGGTGTTATGAATGGGAACTAAGTTAGCTGATGAATTCATTTTTTCCTCCGAATAAAATGCTCATCCAAATATTTCTTGACAATCTCTTTCTTCCAGCCGGTTTGCAGCAGTTTTATCTCTAACTCATACCGCTTATAGCCCATAGCTATCGCTTTGTGGATAAAATCATCCAGCTCTTTGGCTTTATCTTCCACCAGCTTGATGCCTTTGGCCAATCTTTTTCTCTTGTAATGCCGTCTTATATAGTGGCTGATGGTGATGATGATTATCGCATCAACTAACAAGACCCACCAGGGGAATTCTTTCTTGAACAGGACAGACATGCCGACATCTACTGTATGTTTAGTCTGCTCTAAGATTCCTTTTGCTTTGCACGGAACAAACTGCTTGGGTATCGGCTTCTCTATCACTTGGTCAACTAAATACTGATTGTACTGGTCCCAACAGAAATTATCATCATGACAGACCCGTGTTCTGTTTCCTCCTTTGCAAGCAGTCCATTCTGTACACTGCCAGTTCTGGATGCATTGCTTCATTTCACTAACATCGTTTAACGCCTTACATCCAAGATCTAAGGGATAATCAATCAATCCGTCTCCATCATTATCAATTCCATCTTCGCATTCTGTAACCAAACAACTCTGGAACTCTAGGGGTTTTGGTGTTTCCACTAATTTATCAACTGCTCCTTGAGCTTGTTGATCTAGACAGGCGTTATCATCCCAACAAGCTCTGTTCTGTTGGCCGTTCTCGCATGGGCTCCAGTCTTGGCATTTCCACTTTTGCTTACAGACTTTTTCTTCACTTTCATCATCCCAGCTGTCGCAGCCAAGATCATCGGGGTAATCTGTCCGGCCATCACCGTCATTATCTTCTGCATCCCAGCATTGAGGATAGAATTCTGACTCATCATTGTCATTTTCATCTGTACAACCATAATCCTCTGGATAGTCAATGTATCCATCCTCATCATTATCTAATCCATCATAACATTGAGATAAGACATCCAGTTCGTTATTGTCATCTTGAGATTCACATCCTATATCCTCGGGGAAATCAACTTTACCATCATCATCATTATCTGCTCCATCTCCGCACTGGGCGCAGGAACGCTCTAATATTGGTCTGTCACCGGTGATTTTTTCTACTAAACGCTGGGCCAGTTTTTCTTCGCATCCATTACTATCTGTAGCATTACGTTTTTGTTTGCCGTTAGAACACTGGCTCCAATCTCCCATATCCCATTGATAACCGCATGTAACTGCTTCTGAATCATCATCTGCACTGTCGCAACCAGGATCAGATGTATCTATCTTTCCGTCACCATCATTGTCTCGGTCGTCATTACATTGGTGTTTCGGGCAAGTGCCTAACTCTTCGCAGGTTTGGACAGGCGGCCGCTCTTCTCCACCACCTGCTGGCGGAGTACTCGCTCCCCCTCCTGTTTGTACTGTAATTGTAAAAGAGCTGCTGGAAGTTAAAGTATCATACCCGGTTGCCGAGCAGGTGACACTTGGACTGTAAGAAGTTGTGCCTGATGGCGAGAACTGGCCGGTGTACTGATATTTGCCGCTGGAGCTGTCATAGCTCATGTTTGCATAAGTAGAGCCTGCGGAAAGGCTGCACACCGCGGTACTGATTGCTGCCCCGCTGGTGGAATTAACATACGTGGCATTAAAGTAAATGGTGGCGGTCCCTCCACTTTGTATCTCAATGGAAGATGGATAAAGGGCAAAAGAGAGTTGGCTGTTGACTGAGACTGCTCCTGCATAGCCGCTGAAGCCAGTGACACTAAACCAAAAGTCGGTGGTATTCTGATTTAAAGAAGTGGAATAAGCGCTCCACGCATTACAGGTTAAGGAAGTAAAATTCCAATCAGTGCATTTGTAGATAGATGAGATAGACTGGTTATCAACAGGTAAGTATATCGTTACATTCCTTACCGGCACCATCAAATTATCAATAGCTACAATAGTGGAAACATTTTTTATGCCAGAAGGCAAGGTGCTGTTATAGTTATCAATTATCTGCGGCACAATAGTATTATTAGTATTATTTGTAGCTAAGTAATCAAAAATTATTGTTTTTCCTCCCAAAATAGTCAAATTAACTGTATGGTTTTTGTTTTGTCTTACTTCATAACTAAAGTCAGAATCAGAAAAATTCACTTCAGTCAAAAGATAGCCTAAATTGTCGTACAGATCATAGGTAGTATTGACATTAGTCGCACTTTTATTGATTACTCGGATAGTGAGATTGGCATTGGCCCCTTCAATGATTACATCCCCATGCAGACCGCTGCCGATCAGAGTCGTGTTATCTTGATAAAGGTAAACTGGATCCCATTTTACTGTGCCGGTAGAAGAAACCACATAAACTGCCCCATAGAGACCAGTGTCCTTACGAATCATATTTCCGGGATAAGAAAACGCTCGGAGTAAGGCTCCGGCCGGAGTAGTGGCATTAAGCGTAATATTGCTTGGATCAAACAGCTCTCCGTTGCGATAAGTTGTGACATTCAAAACCGAAGCTTCTCCTTTCATATAACGCCCGTTAGTTCCTTCGTTAATTGGGTCAAGAAGCATGGTAATGACTGTAATCGTATGATTTGTAGTACTGGAGATATTAATGGTATGCTTTATTGTTCCTCCGGGCAGATCAGTAAAGTTGACTGTCAGATTATATATCCCTGCTTCATACGGCACTTTATTCAAAGCATAAGAACAATGACCAGTAGAATTAGCCAAAGCACTGCTTACATACGATTGATTAAAATAAATAGTACAATTAACTGCAAATCCCCGCGAGTCATTGTATAAATCAGATACTCTGGCTAAAACAGTGACCGTGTCAGCGATTACTCCCTTGCCATCTTCATACGGAGTGTCATTAGAATCTTTTCCTCGAATTAAATCGCTGTTGTTTGCTGGATTAATCAAAGTCAGCACCAAAACAAAGTTTACTGTCGAGTTTATAGTGGCGTTATTATTAGTCTCATTGGTCTCTATCCAGCTGTTAAGCGGGTCAGCAGCTAGAAGAAGGGTATGATTGCCTCCACTTGCAGACCAATTGAACTGGAAGAACGAAGAGGTGTTGAAAGTTAAGTTAAAAAAATAAGACGAGTTAAAGATGCTGTCTATAAACAAAGAGAGATTTATGTTTGTAAGATTATAATTGCCAGTGAGATTAAGGGTGGTGTTTATCTGTATCACTTCTGCCTGCTTGGCATTGGTGATATTCACTCCCGTGTTGCTCAAAAATAAGTCAAAAACAGCGGCAGTAAAATTACCGCCCGTCAAAGGAGTTAAATCACAGCCTACTGAATCACAGACACCCAGCCAGAAATTGTTGGTCAGACTATCTGTGGTGGTGATGGTATAGACACAACTGTCAGAAGTGTCTGGCTGGGTGTTCGGTGAAGGTGAAGAGCACCAGCAGTTAGTCTGGCTGGTGGAATCGCAATTAGTACAACTAGCATCTTTACAAAGATACATGGAAACATTATCTTCGGCATCCGGCTCTGTCCAATTACTGAAGAATGTAACATTAAGATTGAAATATTGAATTACCGGAGTGGCATTGACAAACATACCATTGGGAATAGTATTAGTAACAAAGAAAAAGAATCTGGTTTCACTAGTATTAGTATGAAAACTATCTGCACAACTAATTGACCAATTATAACTGTCTCCAGAAGTAATGGAAATATTAAAGGTGGTGACTGTGTTATTATTGACAGAAGAATTAGTTTGATTTGTTACTGAATTTAATGTTAAGTTACAATCAAATATAGTATCATAATCATCAATTACTGTAAAATTAAAGATTACTGGCTGGAAAGAAGCAAAATTGGTAGCATTAACCGGAAGATACAAAACAATCACTGGCAAAGTATCATTAATTCTTACTCTCTGCGTCCAAAGAGTAGAACCATTCTGACCGTTCGAGTCAATGGGGGTGGCAGTGGCGTTCCAAATGTCTCCGGCCAGAGTTTCATTAAGAACCATGATATTATTGGTGTGATTGATGGATTCGGAAAGATTGAGAGCGGCCACTTCTTGAGAAGTAAGAGCCCGGCGATAAATTCTCACTTCATCAATCGAACCGTTGAAGAAAAAACCCGCGGATTGATCTGTTCGGCTTCCTATTGTTAC
>Ga0208375_1000296_pt1 | contig 78026 bp, 86 predicted proteins | sample RifOxyD1_FD_184038 | JGI IMG/M metagenome (GOLD analysis project Ga0208375, IMG submission 184038) | Soil microbial communities from Rifle, Colorado - Rifle Oxygen_injection D1 (SPAdes) | ecosystem: Environmental > Terrestrial > Deep subsurface > Rock core/Sediment | place: Rifle, Colorado... | reverse complement strand
CAGCTCCCTCCTTTCACTTTCTCTAACAATCCATTTTATTTTCTTGGTGTTTAGTTTTTTCATAAGAACCTGCTTTACAGCAGGTCTTATCTTATTTACCGAGAGGACATTATTTCTGGATAAGACAGGGAAATGGACGAAGAAGAAAGTTTAAATACGCACTTTCTGATTTTAATATATGAATATCAGAGTAGAACCTATTTCTGAATTTTAAAATGGAAGAATTTAAGAAACTTGGAATTGGAAAAGAAATTTTGGAAGTTATAGCTGAGCTTGGATTTGAAAAGCCGAGCGAGATTCAGATGAAGACGATTCCGCTTGTTGTCAAGGGCAAAGATGTTATCGGAAACAGCGCGACGGGCTCGGGAAAAACTTTGGCGTTTGGCGCGGCGATTATTGAGAAAGCTGAAAAGGGAAAAGGGGTGCAGGCTTTGGTGCTAACTCCGACGAGAGAATTGGCTGTGCAGGTTGCGGAAAGCTTGAGGATGTTTTCTGCGAAGAAAAGATTGAAAGTTCAGGAAGTTTACGGCGGAGTTGGGATGGGAAACCAAGTTCTTGGAATTGAGACAGCGGAAATTATTGTCGGAACTCCGGGAAGACTCTTGGATCATTTGAGACATGGAACTTTAAAATTAAACAAAGTTAAAGTTTTAGTTCTGGACGAGGCTGACAGAATGGTTGATATGGGTTTTCTTCCGGATGTCGAGGAGATAATCAAGCAAAATCCTGCTGACAGGCAGACACTTTTATTTTCAGCTACGAATACAGGGGACGTAGATTACATTGCAAAGAAATACATGAAAAATCCAGAGCATGTTGAAGTTGAATCGTTTGTTGATCCTTCGAAGTTAAACCAGATTTATTATGACGTTGAGACAAACAAGAAGTTTTCTTTGCTTTTGCATTTGCTAAAGAATGAGAAATCCAAATTGGCGATGGTATTTTGCAACACGCAGAGAACTTCTGATTCTGTTGCGAGGAATTTAGAGAAAAATAAAATTGATGCTGTTGCGATTCACGGAGGGTTGTCGCAGGCGCGCCGGACAGCTGTGATGGAAAAATTTCATGCGGGAAAAGTTATGGTTTTAGTCTGCACTGATGTGGCTGCGCGAGGATTGCATATTGAAAATGTTTCGCATATTTACAATTACGATATTCCAAAAAACTCCAACGATTACATTCATCGAATCGGGAGAACTGCGCGGGCGGGAAAAAGCGGGGCTGCTATTAGTTTGGTTACGAATAGAGATTATATGGTGTTCAGCGACATTCAAAATGAAGAGGGTGTTACAGTTGCGAATAAAGAACTTCCTCAATTTGAAGAAGTTTATGCTGAGTTTGGGGGGCGCGGGGGATTTGGGGGTTCGAGGGGTGGGGGAAGAGATAGTTATCATGGAAGACAATCTGGCGGAGGGTTTAGGGGCGGTGGATTTTCAAGAGGAAGAGGTTCGGATGGTGGATTTAGACGTGGTAATTTTGGAGGGAATAGAAGAGGGTTTGGAGGAGGATTTAATAGACGTGAAAGAGGAAATTCTGGTTGGTCTGGGCAAGGAAGTTTTGGCGAAGGAAGAAAAAGAGGATTTGGCGGAAGCAATAATCAGAGAAGCGACGGAGAAAATCGTGGCGGTTCGCGTGGATTTGGCGGAGGGTTTAGGGGTTCTGGCGGCGGGGGATATGGCGGTTCGAGGGGCGGAGGGTTTAGAGGAGGGGGCGGTTCTCGTGGGGGAAGTTCTGGCGGTTCGAGGGGTGGGGGATTTAACAGGGGCGGGGGAAGAGGTTTTGGCGGAAGAGATAATAGAAGAAGAGATAGTTCGAGAAGATTTGATAATAGAAGAAGATAATTTAAATAAAAGATTTTTGTGACTAGAAAAACAAGGACTAAGTAATTATTTCGAATAAAATGTACTACTAAAAAATATTCTATTAAATTCTAAAAAGAGATTAATAATTTAAGATTTCTTTAATTTCTCTTCTTATTTCTTTCACAATTTCCTCTTTGGGTTTAGTAAAGAAATCTTTTGTTGTATACTCGTCCTTCTTAATTTTCTTGTCTGTTAGATTTATAATTATAACTTTTTCGTTATTTAATGGAACAAATCCTTTTTTTAAAATAACTAATGCTTCAGCATTTTCTTTATCTTTGACCAAATCAAATTTCCCCTTTAGTGATTTTCTTAATTTCTTACTTAAGCCCCCTCCCCCATAAATAAACACTCTTTTTTTGTTTCGTATTTTCTGCTTAACAGCATTTACCCAAGATTCATTTAACAAATACCTCTTTCTAACCTCTTTTGAGATTTTAAAGATTTTAAAGAATAAATCGCCTAATTCTTTAGAGAGGTGTTCTTCTTTTTTTGCAGTAGCCACAGAATTTTTTATTTGGTCTAGGATTTCAATTTCTCCGAACAATCCTGAATCCAGACCGGCACACACCTCTATCGCATGTTGCATACTTTGAGGGTACTCTAAATTATCCATGCCATCGATACTATTAAGGGGCTTATCTGAATAAATTTCTATCCTTTCACAGGTAGAAATTCTAACAAAAGAATTTAGATTCTTACAAGACTCTTTTGCTAGTTTTTTATAAAGAAATAAATCTTTATCCAAATCTTTATATTTTATACAGTATAATCTAACTACCATCTTTCATTTTTCCATCTTAAAAAATGGTCTGGCGCATAACCGATTGTATACTCAGCACCAGCCCTTTTAAAAGCAGAATGCACTTCATTAAAAATTTCTTTTTCATCAAGTAATTTATTTTTACATGCGGATTTAATTAAAATATACTCACCACTTATATGATAAACTGCAAGAGGGAGCTTTGTCATTTGTCTCGCACGATATATGATATCTAAATAAAGCATTGCAGGTTTCACCATTACAATATTTGCACCTTGTTTTTCTGCCACTTTTATTTGATTCAGAGCTTTATCAGGATTAGAATAATCGGTTTGATAGGGTTTTTTATCTTTTCCTTCAAGAGGGGACTGCACTGTTGCCCTATATGGTCCGTATAGCGCGGAGGAAAACTTTGCACTGTAGTCCATTATTTTTGTTTTATTAAATCCTTTTCTATCTAACCCTTTTCGGAGAACCTCTACCTGGTTTGGTAAGGACAAACAAGGACAAACATAATCTACTCCTGATTTAGCAAAACTCAAAGCTAAATTTAAGGCTTGTCTATAACTTTCTTTTTCGTCAATAATTCCCTCCTTAATTATGACGCTATGCCCATTTGAAGTATATGGAGATAAACCAACGTCTGCAAATAAACTTATATTATTTCCAAATTTCTCTTTTGATTTTATTATAAACTCGTTAATTGCTCCTTTGGTACATGCGTGTTCAATAGATTTAATATTTGTAGAACCAAAGATTAGAAAATTAGATATTCCTTTTTTCAAATAGGTATTAATGTATTGAATACCAGAGTCTACTGTATGATAATCTACTCCTTCCATCGGCGATTGTTGTTTATTTTTAATTCCTTCTTTTAAGAAGATACAAGCAATATAATTCATTTTTCTTCCTCCCAAACCCTCTCTTTTTTATTTTTATAGGAAAGTTCTTCAACCCCTTTATTATAGGCCTGTTTAGAATCATTAGCAATTAAAATTAATTTAAACTCTTTAATAGCAAAGTCCATATCGCGCCTACTCAAAACATAGTTTATCTTTTGAATATTATACTCACTAAATTGTGTTTTCCAAAAAGATATTTCTTCGCCGAAAGTTTGATTGTTTTTTTCACTCCCGTAAACTTGGCTTCCAGATTTTTTAATAACCGCGCTCATACCTTCTTTTATTATCTGAAAACTATGCAGGTCAGGATGATTTCTAAGAGTATCATCTAAAACAAAAATGCTTCCTTCGGTTTTTAGTAAGTCTTTAATTAAAGAGGATAAAAGTTTCTTCTGTTCTTTATCAAAATATTGTGATACTACTCCTTCACTAAAAATTAAAACGGGTTTCTTTGAGTTAATAATCTTCTTTACCTTTAACCATGTTTTTTTGACCAAAATGTCTCCTGAAACAAAAAACAAATTTCTGCAATCAGCTTTAATACTTTTTATGATTTTTTCTTTTAATCTAGAATTTGATTCGAAGTCAATCTCGATATACTTACTCACTTTTTTTAGATTAAGATAATGGGGAGTAAATCCAGGTCCTAATTCAATAATTTGAATATCTTTATTTTTTGAAATTATATATTCAAGTAATCTTTGATTTGTAATAAACCTTGAAACTGGAAAAGCGCTGAAGGGTTTTATAGACAGCATAGGCCCTTTGGTATCCTTTTCTTCAAGCAACTTTTTAGCAATAGCTTTGGCATATCTAACGTTTGAATGTTCACTCAAATTAATAAGAGTGCTAGCTGTTTTTTGGATTTGTTCAGAACTTTCCATGATAAAAATATAATGAATTAGGACTTAAAAAACTATTTAATTAATTTTTCTGATGTAGTATCCGCTATTAATGTTACCTCGTGATTTCTATGCTTGGAACAAAATATAAAAGGCGGGGAGATGGAATATTAAGATGTTAGTTCTAAATCTTGAACATAGCAACTTTTATAAACTTCAAACTGATAAGAATATTAGAATGTTCCCTAGTGATCTCACGGGGTCACTAGATGACTTTTTTTTGGTGATTTGTTTGAATTTTTTGGGAGGTTTTTATAATGAATGAAACGCTGGTTTTTATTGATGAGGGATTTTTAGATAAATTAACTAAGTTTTTTGGGAAAGGGATTAGATTAAAATTTGACAAATTTGAATTTGCCAAGAATATTTCTAAAAAACAAAATCTTTTTTGTAAACATTTGTTTTATTATACTGCTCCACCTTTTCAAGGAACACCTCCGACAGAAAAAGAGAGAAATATGCGGGAAGGATACGATAGGTTTATCTCTGCATTATCGAAAAACAAAAATATTACACTCCGGGAAGGGAGATGCCAGAAGATAATAAATCCTGCTGGGGAAATTGAATATTCTCAAAAAGGAGTTGATACGTTATTAACACTTGATTTGAGCCACATAGAAAAAGATTACCCTCTGATTAAAAAAGTGATTTTGGTTTCTTCTGATACTGATTTTTGTCCTGCAATAAGAGATATTAAAAAACGCGCTGAAATTGAAGTTATATTGTACAGTTTTTTTGATAGAAAGAGAATGTCAAAGTTTTCTTTGTCTAATGAATTAATTTCTTGTTGTTCGAAATATTTTAAGCTAGCTAAGGAAGATTTTTGGGGGGCAAGGTATAAAAATGTAGGGAGCGAGGGATAAAGATGTTAGACTTTAACAAGGCAGAAGAAGCAATCCTGAAATTCTGGGAGAAAGAAAAGATATTTGACAAGCTCAGGCAGAAAAATCGCGGGAAGAAAAAATGGAGTTTTATCGACGGGCCGATAACTGCGAATAATCCGATGGGCGTGCATCACGCGTGGGGAAGAACTTACAAAGATGTTTTCCACAGATTCAAGGCGATGCAGGGGCATGAGATGAGATACCAAAACGGTTTTGACTGCCAGGGGCTTTGGGTTGAAAGAGAAGAAGAAAAAGATTTGGGATTGAAAGACAAGGAAGACATTGAGATGTTTGGTGTTTTGAAATTTGTGAAATCGTGCAGAAGAAGAGTTGAGAGATTTTCCAAGATACAAAAAGAACAATCTGTCCGGCTTGGGCAGTGGATGGATTGGGACAACAGCTATTACACGATGACTGATGCTAATAATTTGCACAATTGGTTTTTATTGAAAAAATATTTTGAAAGAGGAGAATTGTATAAAGGAAAAGACGCTGTGCCTTGGTGCTGGCGGTGCGGGACTGCGAGTTCAAAACATGATATTGCGACAGAAGGTTACAAAGAAGTCACTCATACTGCTTTATTTATGCAGTTCCCTTTGAAAGGAGAACATAATACTTATTTCCTGATTTTTACGACGACGCCGTGGACAGTTCCTGCAAATGTTGCAATTGCTGTCAATGAAAATATTGATTATGTGAAGGTTGAAAATGAGGGGCTCAGATATTGGCTTGCTGAATCGCGGCTTGAAGAACTTGAAGGAGAATATAAAATTTTAGACAGGAAAAAAGGGAGAGAATTGAAGGGGATGGAATATCTTATGCCTTACTCTGATTTTGAATCGCAAAAAAAATCTCCGCACAAGGTTGTTTTGTGGGATTTGGCGTCGGGAGAAGAAGGAACTGGAATTGTTCATATTGCGCCTGGGTGCGGAGCAGAGGATTTTGACTTAGGGAAAAAAGAAAATCTGCCGGCGATTTCGCCGTTGAACGACGCTGGAATTTATGAAGTTGGATTTGGAGAGTTTAGCATGAAAAAATATTCTGATGTTAATACTGCTGTCTTAAACGATTTAGAGCAGAGAAGATTTGTTTACAAAACAGCTAGGATAAAACACAGATATCCTCATTGCTGGAGATGCGGAGAAGAACTTGTATTTAGATTAGTTGATGAATGGTATATTAAATCTTCGGAAATGCGGGGGAAGTTAATTGACGAGAATCAAAAAATAAAATGGTATCCTGAATATGGGGGGAGAAGGCAAGAGGATTGGTTCAATAATATGGGCGACTGGCTGATTTCCAGAAAAAGATATTGGGGACTGCCGCTGCCGATTTGGGAATGCGAGTGCGGAGAAGTTGAAGTCATCGGAAGTTTGGAGGAATTGAAAGCTAAATCCGTCGACAAAAAGAAAGTTGATTCCCTGCCGGAAATTCACCGCCCGTGGATTGACGAAATTAAAATCAAATGCGCTTCATGCGGGAAAAATGTTTCAAGAATTCCTGACGTCGGAGACGCGTGGCTCGACGCTGGAATTGTTCCGTTTTCTACTCTGAATTATTTGAAAGACAAAAAATATTGGGAGGAATGGTTTCCTGCTGACTTGATTTCAGAAAACATGCCTGGGCAGTATCGGGGATGGTTCAATGCCTTGTTTTGGGCGTCGGTTTGTTTGGACGGGAGAGCGCCGTTTAAATCTATTTTCGGCTACGAAAGTTTGAAAGACGAGAAGGGAGATGAGATGCACAAGAGCAAGGGGAACGCGATTTGGTTTGACGACGCTGTCGAAAAAATCGGCGCAGACCCTATGAGATTGCTCTATTGCCTGCAGGATCCTTCGCAGGAATTAAGATTTGGGTTTAGTGTTTTGAAGGAGCCGAAAAGCAACTTGAATATTTTGCAAAATATAGAAAGACTTGTTGTAAAGAGCGGAAAGAATAAAATAAAAAACGCGGAAGACAAATGGATTATTTCCAAATTTAATTCTTTGATTAAAAAAGTTACTTCGGAGCTGGAAGAACTGCACCCGCATCTGGCTACTCGCGCGCTGCAGGAATTTTGGCTTAATGATTTGAGCAGAGGATATATCCAGATTGTTCGAGACAGATTAGCTGAAAATGATTCGGAAGTTTTATCTGTTTTGGAAGAAGTTTATGCCGGGCTGATGAAATTGTGCGCGCCGATTATTCCATTCAGCACAGAAGATATTTGGCAGAAGTTATTGGAAAAAAAGATTGTGGATGAGAAATCTGTTCATTTATGCGACTGGCCTGCGCCAGACGAGAAGAAAATTGACGCAGAGCTTGAAGAAAGATTCAAAATAATTTTTGAAGTTGTTGAAAAGGGGCTGGGGATAAGAGACAAAGAAGGAGTTGGATTGAGATGGCCATTGAAGAGAGCAACTGTGGCTGTGACAGAAAGTCTTGATTTGCCTGATAATCTAAAAGAAATAATTGCAAGACAATTGAATGTTAAAGAGATAGAGATTAAGCAAGGCAAAGAATTTAATGTTAAATTCGATTTTAGGATGACGCCTGAACTGGAGGCAGAGGGTTTTGCGAGGGAATTAGCGAGAAAAATCCAGGCGGAAAGAAAGAACAGAGGATTGAAGAAAGGCGAGATGATTTCTACCAAGATACACGTTAGTTCTGATGTCCAAGAGATGCTGGAAAAGCACATTGAATTCTTGAAAGAGAGAACCAACTCCAGCAAAATTGAATTTACCGACGACAAAAGTTTGGGGAAAAACGAAATTTCATTTGAAATAAGGAGTAAAAAATTTAATATAATTTTTTCTTAATTATAGGGTAGTATATGTTGATAAAGTTTAAATAGTATAGCGATTTAGTTTTTATAAGAGGTTAAAATCATATGATAATAAAGGATGAATTTTTAAGTCAGCTCAGAAAAATCTTCGATTTAAATTTATACGAAGCGAAAGTTTGGACTGCTTTGCTGTCTCGGGGTGTTTCTACTGCGGGGGAATTGAGCAATATTTCTGATGTTCCGCGTTCGAGGACGTATGATATTTTGGAATCGCTGGAGAAAAAAGGATTTATCGTCATGAAAATTGGGAAGCCGATTAAATTTGTTGCTCTTAAGCCGGAAGAAGTTGTTGAAAGAGTCAAGAGGAATTTAATTAGCAACGCTTCTGAGCGGTCTAAAAGACTGGAAGAATTGAAAAAAGACAGTGTTTTGGGGGAGCTGACTTCGCTATTTGACAACGGAATTAAATTTGTTGAACCGTCTGACATGTCCGGGAGTTTGAGGGGAAGACAGAATATGTACAATCATTTGGACATGATGGTTCGCGCTGCTGAAAAGAATATTACAATTGCTACGACTGAAGACGGGTTAAACAGAAAAATGGAAACGCTGCTGCCTGCTTTTGAAAAAGCCAAAAAACGAGGAGTCAGCATAAAGATTGCCGCGCCGATTACTGAGAAAAATATTAAGATTGCGAAAGATTTGATGAAAGTTGCTGAAGTTCGGGACACGAAGGGCGTGAATCTTAACGGAAGATTTGCGATTGTTGATTCAAATCAACTGATGTTCATGCTGATTGATGACAAGCACGTGCATCCGAATTATGACGTCGCTGTCTGGCTTACTACTGACTATTTTGCAAAGTCAATGGAGCAGATGTTTAATTTGGCGTGGGATGGGTTTGGGGAAGTTGAGGATGTGAAGAGTGCTGGGAAAGTTAAGGGATTGAAGAAATAGTCTCTCTGATTATACGATACTTCAACTGTGATTGAAGTCTAAACAAATTTTAAAAGGAGAAGAACGAGTTAATTGAGATGGTAAAACAAAAAACTGCAAGTGCAACGATTGTGGCAATAATTGTTGTGGCTGCTATTGCGGTTATTACGATAGGATTATTTTTATACCCTTATTCTCCGAATCAACCTCCTCGAGCAGATGACGACGGTTCGGCGCAACAAGGAATTCGGGAAGTAGTAACTGCAAATAATCGGTTTGCTTTTGAGGTTTATTCTCAACTAGACAAAAGTGAGCAAGGAAATATGTTTTATTCGCCTTATAGTATTTCTGCTGCTTTAGCAATGACTTATGAGGGAGCGCGAGGAGCGACAGCTGATGAAATGAAATCTGTTTTTCATTTTCCTGAAAGTGATATTTTAAGATCGAATTTTGCTGCTATTTATAACAACATAAACAAAGGGCAGAAAGATTATCAGTTAAATACAGGAAATGCGCTATGGGTTCAAAAAGATTATCCATTTCTTCAAGAGTACATAACAACTACGGAGAAATATTACGGCGGAAAAGCAGCAAATTTGGATTTTATTAGTGAAACAGAGAAATCGAGACAAACAATTAATAGTTTTATTGAGGAACAAACTAATGACAAAATCCGGGATTTGATTCCTGAAGGCGTGATAGGTTCAGACACAAGATTGGTTTTAACCAATGCGATTTATTTCAAAGGTACGTGGGAATGGGAATTTGATAAGAGCGACACAAGAGAGGGGGAGTTTAAAATAACTACAGATAATGTTATTCGGGTTCCAATGATGTACATGGATAATGACAAAGCAATGTTTAATTATGCTGACTTAGGAGACTTACAAATTTTAGAACTTCCGTACAAAGGAGAGGATATTTCAATGTTAGTTTTGTTGCCAAAGCAAGGGGAAGACTATGACTACGAAACCAACGAGATAATTACTTCTAATTACACTCTTGAAGATATTGAACTTTCTTCTGAAAAACTTGAAGAATATAAATCAAAAATGCAAGAAACAGATTTGGATGCTATTTATTTGCCTAAATTTGAGTTTGATACAAAATACTTTATGAAAGAAACTCTAAGTAATTTAGGAATGCCTAATTCTTTTTCTGACAGTGCTGATTTCTCTGGAATGACTGGCAAGAGAGATTTATTTATTAGTCAAGTGATTCATCAGGCATATGTGAAAGTTGATGAAGAAGGGACAGAAGCTGCAGCTGCAACAGCCGTTATCGCAGAGACTATTTCGCCAATGCCAAGAAATATATTTAGAGCAGATCATCCTTTTGTTTTTATAATTCAAGAAAGGCAAACTGGAAACATATTATTCATGGGCAAAGTAGTTGATCCGAGATAATTTTTTGGGATTTTAAGAGATTGTTGTTAGAGTCGAAAGATTAATCTATGATTAATTTTTCATATATTTTGGAATTATTTGATTAAATTATTAATTAAAAATAGAATATATAGTTAACCGGCACAAATAGATTTCCAGATAATTTAAATACCTCCTTTTTTCCTAATTTTTATGAACGGAAAGGCGATTGTTGTCGTGGATATGCAGGATGCGTTTGCTAGAGCGATAGCTGAAAGAAAACTTTTGTGCTATGCGCAGGGAGAGGTTTTGAGATACGCGGGCGACAAGAAAATTCCGGTTGCGCTGGTGGAATACAATAATATGGGGGAGACTGTCGAAGAGCTTCGGGAGCAAATTAGGAATTTAAAACGGAAGACGAGAATTGTTAAGAGGGGGGCTGACGGGTTTGCAGGAACGACTTTGGAAAAGATTCTTTCCAAATGGGGAGCGAAAGATTTGTATTTTATGGGAATTAGCGGAGCTGCGTGTGTTACTGCGACTGCAGAGGGCGCGCTGCGAAGGGGATTTAATGTTTTTACTTCTGATGACACGATAGCGAACGGGGGAGGCGAACTGAAAGAGAGAGAGTTTAGGTGGTATGTTGAAGGCGGAACTTATTTTTCAGATTATAGGGAGATGATTGCGCATATGGAGATAAATTTTTAACGACGGAGATATTAATAATATAAGATGACACGCAACGATTTTGGAAATTTCAAGAAGGCGCTTGTTGGCGGGGCTTTTGCACTCGCGAGTATGTTCGGGCAAACTTCTTTTGGCGGCTCGGAAAAATATGTTTCTGACAGAGTTGTTGTTAAATTAAATGAAAATACATTCGAGGGAAGATACGGAAAAGAAGTTCTCGATGATGTTGTCCGCAGGCACGGGATTCATGAAATGAAAGCGCTGCATCTGTCGGGTTCTAAAGAACTTTCTGGAACTTATACTGCTAAGATAGCGCACGGGGAAAAAGTTGAGGATGTGATTGGCAGATTAAAAAAAGATGCGCGGATTGCTTATGCTGAACCTGACTTTTATGTTCATTGTTTTTATGAGCCGAACGATAGTTTGTATAATGATTTGTGGGGATTGAAAAAAATTCAGGCGGACAAGGCGTGGGATAGTTTTCCTAAGAATGGCGACGGTGTTCCGCTTGCTGGAAATAATATAACTGTTGCTGTGATTGACACTGGCTTGGATTATAATCAAATTGACGTCGGGGATGTCTGGACGAATCCTGTTGATGGGGCGCGGGGATTTGATTTTGTGAATGAAGATACTGATCCGATGGATGACAACGGGCACGGGACGCATGTTGCTGGAATTGTTGCTGGACGAGGAAATAATAATGAAGGAATTATAGGAGTTTCGTATGGGGCAAAAATAATGCCTTTGAAAGTTATTGGCGCGAGCGGGCGGAACGGCGCTTCAACAGATATTGCGCGGGCGATTATATATGCTGCTGACAACGGGGCTAATGTAATTAACATGAGCATTGGGACATCGGGAGCTGCGCCGTCGCATCTTGAAGAAGCTGTTGATTATGCTTTTCATAAAAATGTTTTATTGGTTGCTGCGGCGGGCAATGAAAGTGCTGACGTGTCTGGAGTTTTTCCTGCGAACATGGAGCACGTGATTGCTGTTTCAAATTTGACTTCAGAGGATGTCCGCAGTGCTTCTTCTAATTATGGCGCGGGAATAAGTGTGGGCGCGCCGGGGACAGAAATTCTTTCGTTGAGCGCTGCGCAGAGAGATGCTGATTTTGACAACAATACTGTTGCTGTTGGCGCTGATTATCGAATTGCTTCGGGGACTTCGATGGCTGCTCCGCATGTTTCTGGGTTGGCTGCGCTGGTTCTTGGGCGGTTTCCCGGCACTTTTCCAGACGCGATGCGGGCTCATTTGGAAATGACTGCTGATATTCCCAGTGGGTGGGATACTGATTCGGGGGCGGGGAGGGTGAATGGGGCGGGGGCGATGGGGACGCTGCCACAGGGCTTTGTTAGTGCTTTATCGACTAGCGATTTAACAGAAGATAATCCGAAAACTGATGGGAATTGGGTAGCTTGGAGAGAATTGAATAATGGTGTTTATTCGATAAAGGCGAGACAGATAGATGGTGGGGAGGAGATTTCAATTGATTCGGACATACTGTCAAAAAGGATGGGTGCATACAAATGTATCGAGAATGGTTGGTTGATTTATTCAACAAATATGAATCCTTATTCTAATTCTCGTGCAATTCTTTACAATTTGAATACAAAAGAAAAAACGCAATTAAGTAATGGTGTATTTAGTGTGGCCCAATCAATCGATAATGGGCGCGTGCTTTCTTTAGTCAATAACGTGTCTGAAGCGCACATAAAAGATATTAATTCTGGAAATGAGAATGTTTTAACTCTTCCGTATTCTGCTATAACTGTCTTGGACATGTCTGGAGATAATTTTGTATATGCGGCGAAATATGCTTTGCAAATTAAAAATATTTATGGGAAAGAAATTTCGACTAATAGAGACTTTACTATAGCACAAAATCTTTCTGATAGCTCTTGCAATCCGCAAATCTCGGAAAGAATGATTGTCTGGCAAAATGGAATTTCTGGGGCTAGAAATATTTATGGTTATGATATCGGAGTTGATTTGAAACACGGAACAGGCGATGATAGGGGGCCTTTTCAGATAACTAAGAGTGGGAAAGTGCGTCTTGGTGATCATTTTATTAGAGATAGATATTTATTATTTTCGGATTGGAGAAATAATAATAATCCGCCAGGTTCTGCTACGGCGGATGTTTTTGCTTTTGATTTTGGAGAAGATAAAGTTTTTGGCACAAATGACGACAGAGGAGAATTTATTATTACACCAAATAATGAGCACCAATATGAACCAAATCTTGGTGGGAACATTCTTGTCTGGACAGATACTAGAAATAATGCAGGCACATACTACGGAGATATTTACATGGCTCGCCTTCCTCAAAACGCTCCGCTGCTGCAGAAAAAACTAAACCTTGACTATGACAGAGACGGCGATATTGACATGATTGATTTTGGACATTTGCAATCTTGTTTTTCTGGGCTTGAAAATCCGCTAACATTTGAATGCTCTGATGTGGATTTCGATAGAGATAATGACGTCGACAAAGACGATTTGAATAAGTTTGACATGTGCTTGAGCGGACCTGGCATTCCGACAAACTGTAATTTTTCCAACTAATAAAATAGAAAAGTTTATGAGTTAAAGATATTTATTGTTTATATGATAAAAAAAAGAGGATTGTCTTCAATTATAACTAGTGTGTTAATTGTTTTACTTGTGATTGTGGCTGTTGGTGTTGTTGCTAGTTTTTTCTTTCCAATGATAGATGATTTGAAAAGCTCGATAGAGTTTAATGAAGCTTGCAGAGATTTTGATATTGAAGTTACGAAAGCTGAATTTAACAGTGATCCTGGTCCGGGCGCAGATCCGATTCTGACAATTATTGTAACAAGAAATAACGGTGCAGGAGCTCTATCAAAAATAAATTTTATTATTGATGATAAGACTATAAGTGTCGATGACGATGACGCAACTGATTTAACTGAGTTTGGTTCGAAAGAATTCAAGAATAATAATGCGAATCCGAGTAATGTTGGTATTGATTTGGCTACTCAGGGACTCGCGATCAAAGCAATCCCGGTAATTCTCGTCTACGGAAAAGAAATTATATGCGAAAATGCGATTAGCGAACCTAAGAAAATAGATGTAATCTAAAATGCTTGGCTATATTTTTAAACTCTCCCTACATTGAAATAAAATGTTCATCGACGTGCATTGCCATTTGGATTCGCGGTTTTACAGCGCTGGAGAAGTTGGGGAAGTAGTTGAGAGAGCGAAGAAAGAAAATGTCAAATTGATTGTTGCCAACGGAATTGGAATTTCGGAGAATAAAGAAGTAATTGAATTGGCTAAGAAGTATAAAGAAATTAGGGGCGCTTTGGGCGTGCATCCGACTGAAATCTTGAGAGATATCGACGAGGAAATTGAGTTTATTCGGGCGAACGCCGGCAAGATTATTGCTATTGGTGAAGTGGGACTGGATTTTCTTGAAAGCGGAGCTGATAGGGAAAAGCAGAAAAAAGTTTTTCAGAAATTTATTGAGCTGGCTATTGAATTAAACAAGCCGTTGATTGTGCATTCGCGAAAAGCTGAGAAAGAATGTGTTGAGATGCTTGAGGAATCTGGCGCGAAAAAAATTGTGATGCATTGCTTTTCGGGAGGGTTCAAATTAATTGACAGGATTTCTGCTAACGGCTGGAGTTTCAGTGTGCCTGCTTCTGTTAAATATAATGAGCATTTTCAGAACTTGGTTCGGCGCGTTGAGCTTTCGCAGTTATTGTGCGAGACAGATTCTCCTTTTTTGCATCCTTTGCGAGAGGGAAAGAACGAACCGGCTTTTGTCGTCGAGAGTTACCGTAAAATCGCTGAAATTAAGGGGAAGAGTTTGAAGGAAGTTGAGAGGGAGATTGAGGGGAATTTCAGGAAATTATTTTAGGGGAATGGGGTGAGGATTTAAAGATGGGTGGGGAGTTTTGGGGAGGGGAATAATTAATGGGGAGAAAAATTCGAGAGGGGTTGGGGATTTATTGCGATAGACAAAAATAAATTGGGGAAAGAGTTCGGTTGGGTTGTGAGATAAAATTAAATGGGGAGGGGAATAATTATTGGGGAGAAAATTCAAGAGGGGTTGGGGATTTATTGCGATAGACAAAAATAAATTGGGGAAAGAGTTCGGTTGGGTTGTGAGATAAAATTAAATTGGGAGGGGAATAATTAATACAAAATGAATCTTGAGAAGCGCCCCTATTTTAATGAACATAAACTAACAAATTGAATTGAATCAATTCATTTTTTTAACAACTCTCTTCTTATTGAAATCTTTGAATTTACCGACGGCAAAATCAAAAGATAAGCCAAGACAGAGACTATGATTAGGCTTATGTTAGATAAAATCATCATATAGAGAAATGTCTTTGGTTTTGTCTGCTGGGAGGCTACTGCTGGTTGGTTTTTATTCAAATTTATCTGCGTTTGTTCGTCAGAGAGAGTTTCAGCTGTAAATGAAGTGTTTGGTTCTTGCGAGCTGCATTGTATCTTAATTTCTTTTGTCAGTGTTTCTCTTAGCGCGCCGTAAGAAAGCGTTGCTGTTATCACATACGCCTTTGTTTCCGCATCTTCGGGAATTTTTAGGGAAAATTCCATTGTTTTTTTATCATTGTCTTCGTCATATTCTTCAATTGTGAATTTCTCTGATGTCTGCGAAATGCCCAAGTCTTTATTCTTTAAAGAAATTGCTGCTTCCTGGCTTTCTGAACCAAGATTTTCTAATTTTATTTTTGAGGATATTACCTGCCCGCATACTGCTGTCAAGGGCAAATCAAATGCCGAGATTATAACATTTTCATTCGGCCTGTTTAATTCTATTTTCTTGTAAATCTGATTACATGTATCTTTATCGTCTTCGGAATACGCCTTTGTTAAAATTGCGTATTTGTTTTCCAAGTCCAAATCATTTGGAATTTCGAAATTGAATTTTAATACTCTTGAGCTGTCGTCTCCGACTGAAATTGAAGCGCTGTCTTCCATTAATACTTTGTCGTCGGTTAAATCATAAAGATACGCTTCTACTTCAATGTCCTGCTCTTCATCCTGATTATTTGTTATGTCTAATTCTATATCTAGTGTGCTTCCGAATTCTATTGCATCACCGTCTTCTGGATTTTCTATTTCTATCTCTATTTCATTGCTTAAAGATTCGCAAGTCTTTGCGTCTCCGAATTTTGGTTCGGGAATGGTTGAGCAGCACGATTCAGGGTAGTCTTTTACGCCTAAGAATTCCCCTCTGCAGATTTCGTTTTCCTTTGTAATATATCCAGAAACTTCAGAACAAGTGTAATCTTCGATATTACCCACTATTACGCTCCAGATTTTTTCATTTGTAAATTGTCCGTCGGAAACTTTGGCGGAAAGAATGTAAGAGCCTGGAGATTGCAGGAAGGTGTATTGCGAAGCTGTTGTTAATTGCAGGATATCATCTAAAAACCACTGGAGCGTTTTTTCAGAATCTATGTCTTGCGTTTCCAATGAGAAAATTTGAGATTTTCCTTCGAATAAATTAATTACGCTTTGGCTTGGGGTGGCAGAGATAATTTCAGGAGCGTCGTTAATTGGCTGAATGTTTATTTCTAATGTTTTTGAATCTGCTGAAGTTCCGTCGGAAACTGAGATAGTGCAGGATGCTGAACCGTTGTAATTTTCTTCTGGGGAGTATGTTAGGGTGTTTTCATTTATTGCGCAGATTAAATTTGCCTGCGATTCAACTTCAAATGTTAATTCGTCGTTTTCGGGATCAGATGCTTGCAGAACGCAGGTTTTCTCTTCTGCGTCTTCGTCTATTTGCGTTTCGCACTGAAGAGCTTGAAAAACAGGCGGCTGATTTTCCGGCGGAATAATTGGAATTACTGACAGGATTATTGTGTTGGTTGATGTTCTGTCTTCTCCGTCGTCGGCGTAAAAGACAATCCAGTCTTCTCCTGTGAATTCTGCGTCTGACCAAAATGAGAAGATACCGTTTTCTTCTGGCGGGTTAATATGAATTCCTGTATTCTCCGGATTATATGCTGATATTCCAAAAGTTAAATCCTCTCCGTCTAAATCATCAAAATAATTATTTAGATTAAGAGGTTCAGATGCTGTTCCTTTTATCCATCTAATTTCTGGGATTGGGCCTGTGAATGTTGGAGGGTTGTTTTCAGGGGGAAGCAAGTCGTTTGTGCAATAAGATGTTTCTGCCTGCGGTTCGTGGCAGATGTCTTGTGTTAGGGGATTACTGTCGTCGCATTCTGAGTTTAAATTACATTCGTCTGGTAATTGAGTCATCCAGGTTAATGCGTTTTCAAATATCTGCTTTCCGTTGCTGTTCCAGTCATTGAAGAAAGGGGCTCCGAAAAAGAAATTTTTTATTTCATTTGATTCTGAGTATGCAATTACTGGAACGTTTAAATCAGACCTAATTGCCAGCGTAGTAATATATGATGGTTTAATTTGTAAAAAATGTATTTGATTTGTTGTACTATAAATTTCCATTGTCCAATCTGTTGGAAAAGTTATTCCTTCGAAAACTTCATGGTTAATATTTGTTGATTTTATTGTTTTTCTGTTTGTTGTATACGTAGCGCTAACGCCCTTCCAAACATCTTCTGCTACTCTATCATTGAAAAAGATTTTATTTTTTTGACTTACCCGCGAATAATCTAGTTTGTCAACGTCTTCTGCGATTAACAAGAGAGAATACTGGGAGAAATCTGTCGTCGGAATTTGGGAATCTTTTATTACGTCGTATGTTAATCCCTTATTATTTAATGCTGATATAATTACTAGATTTAGTTGGGGACTTGTTTGACCTGATGGAGGGTCTTCCAAAATATAAGCGACGTCTGCTGCTGATGCCAACGGAAGAATTAAAATCGCCAAGAGAAAAATAAATTTCCATGCTTTAGGCATTGGACCTCCTCACCTTTTTTTTCTTTTTGTTTATTGAATAGATTATTAATGCTAACAGTGCGAGAATCAAAACTGCTGCTGAAACTGTTAAAATTGTTGTGCTTGATATTTTTGAAAGATTGTCTGATATCACTGAGCCTGTTAATGGAGAGCCTGCGCCTGAATCATCTGTTTCTGAATCGTCTAATTCTTCTTCGCCCTCGCCCGAAGTTATTACAATTACCGACGAGGATAATCCGACGCCGTTTCCTTCTTCGGGCGTGAATTTGACATTAATTTTTGTTTCTGTTGTTCCTGATTTTGCAGCCGTGATTGTGAAGTATGCTTTCTTTTCTTCTTTTGGCTGCAGAACAAACGACTCTTCTTCTAATTCAACTTCGTCTGCCAAATCTCCTGTTATAATCAAGTCTATTGTCAGAGGAATATCATTTACGTTTTTTACCAGAACGTATTTTTCAATTTCCTCGCCCTGCTCCATTCTTAAAACCATTCGGGAATTTCCGATTGCTCCTGTAATTGCTGCGGCTGCTGTTATATTGAGGATTAAAATTATTGCTAACGCGGCTGGCAAGAAATTTTTTACCATGTTTAAGTGGGAGTTATTTTGTTTATAAACAATAATGTAATGTTATATATGCTTTGCAGAATAAAGGTGTGTATCTACTATTCAAAGTGACAGGATTAATCTTGTGAGTATGGAGGAAGAGTACGAGGAACAAAGCCCGAGCCAATTACTGGATAGATAACGTCACCATCTTTTGTTGTTAAAGAAACTGCAAATCCTGCAACTTCATCTTGCCTGCAATTTGGAGCAACATTGAAAATTATTCTTGTGTCATAAGCTACTCCGGATAAATTATTATAAGTTGCAGAGCCCTTGAGCTGGGGCTGCGAATAATTATTCCTGATATCGATGCAGTCACTCTGTCCATTTTCTTGAGGGTCAACTATGGTTGGCCATGCTGCTTTTCTATTATCTAGCTGGTTAGAAACCCAGATTCTAAGTGTTGCGGGGTTTGTTGTAACAGTGTCTATTCTTTCTCCTTGCTCGTTGACAAAATAAGATTTTATATGCCCTGATTTAACAAGTTCGTCTGTTGTTGGAGAACAGTCTGTTGAAGAATAGGGCTCGCCTAAATTCGCGTCGCATTTTCCGTCGCCGTCTTCCCAAGGTTTAGGAATTTCGTGGTTGTTAATATTTGTAATTACTGCAACTGTTTTTCTTTTTGGAGGCAGAGGATCTCCGAGATTATAGAAAACGCCTACTCCGCAAACTACTGCGCCAATTCCGATTGAAGGACGCGAGCCGTTATATCTGTCAGATGCCCATGCGCCTGCAATTTGTCTTTCTCCGTCGGCAACTGGGCCTGTTTGATTTGCTTGAAGAAGCCATTCCAAACTTCCTTCTCCGCTATTCAGTCTTGAAACTTCTGTTCCGAGATTTGCTGGAGGATTGGTTTGATATGGCTCAACATGTCCGATTAATTCTGGGCCGTCAGAATCTTCAGCTCTTACAACAAGCGGGAATTTGTCTAATGAAGCTTCGTAAACTTCGTCGACGCCGTATTCTTCTGCTTTTGCTCCTGTAATTGCTGCGACAGGATTTCCAGCGTTATCTTCAAGATAAAATTCAGGGGCATAATTTTCTTGCGGGGCGCAGCCTGGCATAACTAGAGATGCGATACTTGCTGCAGTTCCTAAAATTCTTCCGCGTATTGTTTTTGCTGGGTTTTTCATTTTATTTTTTGAGCTGAATTTAAGTTATAAACATTTATGTCTTGCGAGAGGGGTTTTTTGTTTCTACCCGGTGTTAGTAAAAAATTAAGATTAAACACAGTAGCCTCCTGAGCATGTTGAACCCAAGCCGCATTGAGTTATCAGAGACCAATCAAGGCATGAATCAGTGTCGAAGTTTCCGCAGACTCTGTAACCGCCACTTGTGCATTGTCTTGCTTCAAATACTGGACATTCGCTTGTACATCCAGATGCGCAGACATTATTTTCGTCTGTTGAACCGTCGCAGTCGTTGTCTTTTCCGTCGCAGATTTCTGCTGTTGGTGTTCCAGCAACCGCATTACAATTTGTTGTTAATCCATTTGATGAACAAACAAAGTTTCCAGCTTTTCTGCATTGTCCTGTTCCTGAATAACAAACTTGCCCGAGATTTGTGAATGTTTCGTCTATTGAATTGTCGCAGTCGTTGTCTTTTCCGTCGCAGATTTCATTTGAAGGCAAAACTTCACCGACGCATTCGCTGTTCCAAGAACCGTAAGAATTACATGTCTTTGTTCCGAAATCGCATTCTCCAATATTAGAAGTTCCACATTGCTGAGTTTGTCCTGGAATACATTCTGATATTAATTCGTTGGTGCAGTAAGATTCTGGTGTTGCTGGATTGTGGCAAATGTCTTCTGTTAGAAGATTTGCGTCATTGCAATCTGCGTTGTTATAACATTCTATATCGGCGCAAATTCCTGCAATGCAAGCATCTGAACATAACTGCTGGATTTCCTGGCAGAGCGAGAAAGAACAAGATGATTGCGGAGTTCCAGGATTATTGCAACGGAATATTTTAAAATCTTGAACGACATTTAGTCCTGAGCAAGTTGGCTGGTTGATTAATCCGTCTGTGCCGCAATCTGCGTTGTTGTAACATTCTATATCTTTGCATTCTCCATTAACGCAAATGTCTGAGCATGTTTGGATTATTTGGGGAGTTGTTGAAGAAGAGCAAGAGGATTGCGCTGTGCCCGGAGAAAGACAAATCCAAGACTGGAATAATTGCAACACATTTAAATTATTTGAAGAACAAAATAAATTGCCGATTAATTCGTTAAATCCGCAGTCCATATTTTTCAAACAAGCAATAGGATTGTGCTCGCAATAGCTTTGAGATGTGCCTGGATTTTTGCAGATGTCTTCTGTGTAATTATTGCTGTCGTCGCAGTCTGTGTTTGTGCTGCAAGCCGGAACAATGCAAGTTCCGTTAGCGCATCCGAAGATACAATCTTGAATTAATTTAGGGGTTGTTGAAGAAGAGCAGGATGAAGATGTTTTACCGGGATTATTGCAAGTGTGATTTTTGAAATTTTGATAGACGTCGCCTGATTGGCAAAATCTATTTCCTGTTAATGCGCCTGTGCCGCAGTCTGAATTAGAAGAACACTCTATTTCGTCGTCATCGTCGTGACTGTTTCTATTTGACCTTGAGACGTCGCAGGCGTCTCCTTTTCCGTCTTCGTCTTTGTCCTCTTGGAACGGATTAAAATGGAGCGGGCAGTTATCCTCGATGTCTTCCACGCTGTCCTCGTCTGTGTCTATTATATCTTTGCTTATTGGAATGAAAACTGCGTCTTGTTCAATTTCATTGTAATTTGAATTAGTGATTTCTTTTTTTACAGTTGAAGGAGAATAAGAGAATAATAAAAAGACGAGAGCAGCACTTGCAAGCAGAAATAAAATGAGTATAAATAAAAATACCAGAATTGAAGATTGTGCTTTTTTGTTATCGCTTAGATTTGGTGTCATTTTTTGGAGTAACAATTAGGATTGCAAGAGGTTTTTAAATTTTGTTGGCAAAATGTCATCTTCATGAGTAGCAAATTAAACGCAGTATCCTGAAGTGCACGCGGCTCCTAAACCGCATTGAGTTATCAGAGACCAATCTAAACATGAATCAGCGTCGAAGTTTCCGCAGATTCTGTAACCTGCGCTTGTGCATTGCCTTTGGCCTGTGAAAGAGCATTCATTTGTGCAAGTAATTGGGGGTTGTGGATTGCAATTTCCATTTGCGCAGCCGTAATTACATGTTGTTACCGAAGACCATTCAAGACATGAATCAGCGTCGAAGTTTCCGCAAACTCTGTAACCTGCGCCGTAACATTGACTTGTTCCTGATGAAGAGCATTCGTTTGAACAGACAGGCGGGCAGATATTATTTTCATCTGTTAAGCTGTCGCAGTCGTTGTCTTTTCCGTCGCAGATTTCATTTGAAGGCAAAACTTCACCGACGCATTCGCTGTTCCAAGAACCGTAAGAATTACATGTCTTTGTTCCGAACTCGCATTCTCCGACATTTGAATTTCCGCATTGCTGAGTTTGTCCTGGAATGCATTGTCCTATACAACTTCCTCCTGCGCACGCATAACTGCAAATTTGAATTAACTGCGGAGAGATTGAGGAAGAGCAGGATGACGACGGTGTTGCTGGGTTGTGGCAGGTAAATGTTTTGTAATCCTGGACGATATTTAATCCTGAGCAAGTTGGTTGGTTGATTAGTCCGTCTGTTCCGCAGTCTGCGTTGTTGTAACAAGTAATTCCGATGCACTGCCCGTTTTGGCAGATGTCTGGGCAGGTTTGGATTATTTGCTGCTGGAAGCTTGATGAACAGTATGATTGAATTGTCGCAGGATTATTGCAAGTCCATGTCAGGAATAATTGATTTACGTTGTTGAGCGAGCAGAATAATTGGCTGACTGGGGAGTTTGTTCCGCAGTCTGCGTTGGTGTAGCAGTCTATGTTTTGCGGAGTTGTGTTTTGATTTTCACAGTACGAGTTTAATTCACCTGGATTGCGGCAGATGTCTAATGTGTCTGAATCTTGGTCGTTGCAGTCTGAGTTTCCGTCGCATCTAATGCACGCTGCGTCGTGGCATGCGTATGGGCAAGAGAGGATTGTCTCTTGCGAGATTTGCAAATCACATGATGAACTCAAAGTGTTTGGGTTGTGGCAAACTGCAAGCTGATAATTTTTTACGATGTCGTCGTTAGAGCAGAATTCATTTCCGAAAAATCCTGTGAATCCGCAGTCCAAATTGTTGTTGCAATTAATCGGAGTGTTTCTGCAGTCGCTTATTATTGTTCCAGGGTTGATGCATTCGTCCAGCGTTAAAGGATTTGCGTCGTTGCAGTCTGAGTTTTCATCACATTCTACGTCATGGCATGCACCATTGACGCAAATGTCTGAGCATGTTTCTAAGATTTGCTGTGTGATTGAGGAAGAGCAGGATGACGACGGTGTTGCTGGGTTGTGGCAGGTAAATGTTTTGTAATCTTGAACGACATTTAGTCCTGAGCAAGTTGGCTGGTTGATTAGTCCGTCTGTGCCGCAATCTGCGTTGTTGTTGCATTCTATATCGACGCAGATTCCTTCAAGACAAGTCTCTTGGCAAGTCTGGATTAATTGCGGAGAGATTGAAGAAGAGCAAGAAGATTCGGGTGTGCCAGGATTATTGCAAGTAAATGTTTTGAAATTCCGGAATACGTTGTCTCCGGTGCAAAATAATTCTCCAATTAATCCGTCTGTGCCGCAATCTGCGTTGTTGTAGCATTCTATATCTTTGCATTCTCCATTAACGCAAATGTCTGAGCATGTTTCTAAGATTTGCTGTGAGATTGAAGAAGAGCAGGATGATTGTGCTGTGCCAGGATTATTGCAAGTAAATGTTTTGTAATCTTGAACGACATTTAGTCCTGAGCAAGTTGGTTGGTTGATTAGTCCGTCTGTTCCGCAGTCTGAATTATAAGAACATTCTATTGGTTCGTTAGTGCAAAATGATTGGGGTGTTTGAGGATTATGGCAGATGTCTTCTGTTGAAGAGTTGCTGTCGTCGCAGTCTGCGTTGTTGTTGCATTCGCCTGCGCATTGCCCGTCAAGGCAGCTGTAAGGGCAGGTTTTGCTGAATATATCCTGCTCGTGCGCAACGCAGCGCGCCAGCAAAGTGTTTTCACAAGTGTTTGAATATTGCGTAAAGTAAACGTCATTTCCGACGCAAAACGGCGCGGAGGTTGTTGGCGCCGGGCAGTCTGAGTCCTGCGAACATTCTGCTGCCACGTAATTCACGCAATCGACGAACAACTCTTTTGCTGCAGGTGTCCAGTAATCTGATTCGACTATCCCGAAAAAGCAGAGTTCTGCCTGCTGTGTTTTTCCATTTGACATCTGGGTTCCGATGGGCGCGTAAGAAATCACGTCGCCAATTTTGAATCCAGATTCTGTTGTTTCTGTTGCCGCTACCTGCTGCATTCCAGGTGTTTTGTCCTCGATGTCAAGATAATAATAAGGAACTGCAACTGTCTCTTGAATTAATGCCTGCGTATAAACTTGAGTTTGATGGCTGTTTATTACAACACTCATAGGGGCGTTTGCTCCCATCTGGCTGATTCCTTCCTCGTCTGTCAATCCCCATCTTTCTGCGTCGTAGTAGCTTACGATTACAGAAGGGTAATTGTTAACTGGAATATTTGCCCTGAAGTTTTCGTCTCCAACAAAAATTAATCTGTATCCGCTGTAACTTGACGGCTGATTTTTTTCCTGAATATAATCAACTGTCAAACCGAGCTCTTCGAAAACATCAATTATATTCTTGTCTATTTGAAATGTTTTTCTGTAAAGATATGCGACGTCTCCTGCTGACGCGATGGCAGATGTTAAAATTAGAAGTGTGAAAGATACTGCGAACAGCTGCGTTCTCTTTTTCATGGAAAATCAAGGGATTGTTTTTTATTTAAATGCATCTTACTACTTTTGTTTGGTGAAGGAAAAGATTAACGTGTTGAAATGTCCAAGGATTCAACTGCTTCGTTGCCTGCCTTGTCTACTACGTGAATCGTGAAAGCGTAATCACCGGGGCCAAAGGTTTTTGTCTTGAAACATCTGCCGTACTTTAGCACGCTGCATATTCTTCTTTTTGTGCCTGCTGCATCGTTATCGTCGGTATAATAAACTTCCTGAAAGTTTTTTTCGAAGATGTCAAGAACAAAATCAACTGTTCTTTGCCTGACGACATAATCGGAGAATTTTATTTCCGGAGCTGTCTGATCAACTTCGAAAAATTCTGTTTTTGAAGCTTCGTTGACTGCCTTGTCTGCGACTATGATTCGGTATTTTATTTTTTCCCCTTCGTAATTTGCCATGCTGCCAGGCACGCGGAAGACACATCTCTGATTATCTTCGCCTGTGCTTTCGCAGTCTGAGTTTGTATCAGCAGAGATTTCATTTGAGTTCATTTCTGCTTCATTTGAGCCATACTGCAAAAGAACCTCATCTAAATTTTTTTCCTCGAAATCGATTCCAAATTCTTCCTCTTGAAGAAGGGAATTTCTTTGGTGCCATATCTTTTTTATAATTGGCTTTTTAGAATCAACGTATACAATTATTTCCTGGTAGTCCATTTCGCTTACCACCACGCCGTCTGATTTCACTGCGACATTGTTTTTCCCTTCCTGAAGCTTTACTAACTTTTCGCAGGATTTAACATTGCTGCAAAGTTTAGACCATCTTTCTCTGAGTGCCGGCTCTTTGACATAAAAAAAATCGCTGGGGTTGTCGGATTTTAAGCTGAACATCACAGAACGAGAGTCATACCATTGCTCATCTTCCGGCGAAATTATTTCCAGGGCGGAAACAAAAAGACAAGACATGACGAGACACAAAACAGATATTATGAGCACTCTTTTTTTCATGACTTGGAAAAATAGATTTTGTATTTAAATGTTGGTTACCACTTGGAATTAATGAATGCGTAATTTATGGTTTATGGATTACATTGCCTAATGCCGACGGAAAAAAGATTTTTTGACAGATGGGGAAGAAATATTTATATATCTATGAAATTGCTAAACTTTTCATGGCAGAAGAAGATGTCTTAGCAAGAATTCAAGAACAAATGGAAAAAATTAGTAAAAGGGCAGAGGAATTAATTGATATGCATAGCATGACTTTTGTTGAAATTCCTCGTCCTGATATTCAAGATGTTAAAGAGTATAGAATTTGGTTTATTGATGAATTAGAAAATAATTGGATGACGAGGTTTAATGCAAATGAATTTTATAATCCGCGTTGGAAGTGGAATAATGAAGAGGGAGGAATTAGCGGAAAGTTTGGAGAATATTTTTTCCCCCACTGTAAGTTATATCGTTATGACGGAACAATGCCAGGATTTACTCAAGGAGACTGGAGAGCAAAGCGAGGGATTCTGTTAAGAGATCATTATTCAGAAATAAATACGGCAAAAGTTCATATAATTACAGATAATTTATGTGCATTTCTAACTCAAGAAAGGACAGAACACAGAAGAATAAACTTTAATAGAGAAATAGAACCTATTGAAGCAAGCAAATAATTAATTTTATTAACAAGAAACAAAAATTTCTCTTAGAGCTTTATTGTTCGATGGGTTTGCGTCTGTGAATCCGTCAAGGATTGCTTCGATTGAGATGTTGTAATATCCTTCTGTGAGAGTCATGTTTATTGTCTTTGACTTTGGTGTTGTTGTTTTTTCTCCGGCTGAAAAGTTTGAGATTGAATTGTGATTTAATTCGAGGGAGCCGATTGAGCCTGCGAAAGAAACATCCTCTGTGAAGTTTCCTTTGTTCTCGGCGCTTATTTCAAACTTGTATTTTGAATTGCATTGCAACTGGTTGTTTGAAATAATTATTCCTGCTGCGTCTTTGATACGGATTTTATTTGTGGAGTTTGCGAAGTCGATTAATGCGACGTCGTGAATTTCTGGTTGAAGGCATTGGGCTTGCGAACAGCCGTAAGGGCATACTGTTATTAGGATGCTTTGATTTGATGATGCGACGCATTGTCCTGCTACGCAAGAGGAATTGAATTGTGTTTTGTAAACATTATTATTTTGGCAGAACGGCTCTGAAAATGTTGAATTGCAGATTTTGGTTGCGTTGCATTCTTCTATTGGTGTTGGAGCTGGCTTGCATGCGCCTGATTCACAGCCGAACAAGCATGTCTCAACGGAAACATTTTCTCCGGAAGGAACGCATTTGTTTTCTACGCAAGAGCTCGTTGTTTTTGTTTTGTAAACATTATTATTTTGGCAGAACGGCTGTGATAATTGTTCTGCTGGGCACTCTGTGTTATTTGTGCATTCTGGAGCTGGCTGAACAGTGCCGACGGCAAAATTAATGCATTCCTTGAACAAGTTTTTTGCTTCTGGCGTCCAGTAGTCTGATTCGACTATTCCGAAGAAACATAGGTTTTTCTTTTGTGTTTTTCCGTTGAGCAATTGCGCTCCTGCTTCAGCGTAGGAAACAACGTCGCCAAATTTGACTCCTGATGAAGTTGTTTTTGTTGCTGCGATTTGCTGCAATGATTGCGCTTTGCTGTCTTTACCTAGATAATAATAGGAGACTGCGACTTTGTTTTCTTTTAGCCCCTGCGTATAAACTGCAAGCGAGTTTGAGTTGACTACTACGCTTAAAGGAGATGTTGAACCCATCTGGCTGACTCCGTTGCTGTCTGTCAAGCCCCATGACTTTGAAGGGTTGCGATTTGAGATTACAGAAGGATAATTGTTAACTGGAAAGTTTTCATTGTTTCTATAATTTTCTTTTCCGACATAAATTAATTTGTAGGAATTGAAATTATTTGGGAGAGAGTTTTCCTGGATTAGATCAACTGTCAGAGAAAGCTCGTTGAAAACAGCAAGGACATTATCGTCCACCTGAGAATTTTTTTTGTAAAGATAAGCAACGTCTGCTGCTGATGCGAGGGAAACAAGAAGAAATATTGATAGAATAGCTGTTATGACGACACCACTTTTTTTCATAGCGGGTAAAAAATGGTTTTCTATTTAAATGTTCGTGACTACTTTTTTTTGATGAAAAATTAGTTGGTGAAAGAATCTTTGGCGGCAAGAAGAATGCATCGCTTTATTTTACTTACAATAGAACGATTAATTTATATACTTTACTGCACAAGATTTTATATACAAAAAGAGGCTGAATTATTTATGACAAAAAAAATTTCTAAAAGGAATATTGAAATAAAAGAAATTTTAGAGAATGATAAAAATTACAGCAAAGAGACGAATTCGAGCATGACTCGTGCAAGAGCAAATGTAAATAAAATAGAAAAAGAAGTTTTAGAGATACACAATAAGATAAGATTATTAATTTAATATTACAAATTTTTTCTGTTCTTTTTTATAAAATTTCTTAATGCTCTATTTTCCTGCTCAAGCTCTTCTACATTTATTCTAACTTCGTCCATCAATTTTTCATATTGTTCTATTGCAGAAACAAACTTCTCTAAGGATTTATCGACGAGTTGATTGATTTTCTGAGCTAGTCTTCTGTTTTTACTTTCCATCATCAATTTGTTGAGGGCAACTGTCGTCAAAACAACGAGTGCGAAGAAGCCTACTAAAAGAGTGTTATACTCTTCATAGAAATAAGATAGCCCTATGAACGCTGCTTGTTCTAAAAAATATAGGGCTATAAAAACAACTTCAAAATAAGTATATGTTTCTTCAACAAAAAAATTTCTAATTTTTCTCCAGTTTATACCTAGTATTAGAATTATGAAAATATTTATGAAAATCAACAAAAAAACTTGAATTATCATAAAATGAAGTAATTTTGTTTAATTTTAAATAATATATATCTTACAAAATATAACTCAAATTTTGTTCAAGTTAATCGGACTCGTCTACTATTATTAAAATTTAAGCTGTGAAAAAAACCTGTTTGACGTCGGAGTTTCCAGCCTTGTCTGTTGCGCTGATTAGAATGTTGTGATTTCCCCTGCTGAATCTTTTGTATTTTATTTTCTCGGCGCCGTAGCTGTCGCAGTTTGAACAGAGCTTTATCCATTTTGCTCCTGATGAAATATCGAAGTATTCAATTTCTGCTTTTTCTGAAACTGTGAGGTTGAATGGAACCTTGCTTCTGTAAACTGTTTCGTTTTGTGGAAGGTTAATTGCTAATCGGGGAGAAGTTGTGTCAACAAAAACTTTATTAGTTTTTGACTTTACTGTGTTTATTCCGTCGGAGATTTCAAAATAATAATCAATCAATTGGTCATCAAAGTTAGAGAGATTTATTGAAGTAGAACAGACTTGGTTTCTTCCTGATGTGCAATTTTGCAAGGTTATGTTTGGATTCCAGAATAATTTTATATTTGCAGGATTTTCTTCTGTGTATTTTACCCGGAAGAAAGAGCCGTTGATTATTTTATTTCTGGCTGGTTCTGTTTTTGATATTACCGGCGCTTTTGAGTCGATGAATATTGAAATATTTTTTTCGTCCGTGCTAAATTCTCCTATTGCTCTAATTGTCAGATTGTTCCATCCTTCTTTGAGGATTTTGGTTTTTATTTTTTCGGCGCCGTAGCTGTCGCAGTTTGAACAGAGCGTCTGCCATCTTGGCTTGTTGTCTGCGTAATTTATGTATTCTATTTTTCTTGATTGTTCTGAAGTTGTCAGATTGAACGGAATTCTTTTGATGTTGTAATCTTTTGATTCAGGATAGTCAACTGCTAATTTTAGCGTGAAGCTTTTTACAATTTCAAATGTCCAAGTTAATTGCGAGTTTCTTCCTGCCTTGTCTTCTGCGCTGATTGTTACTTCGTGCTGGCCAACTGACAAGTTTTCCACCGGAGAATAAGTTATTGCTGCGTCGATCGCGTCTATCGGAGAGATTACAGCGTCTTTGGTTACGTCGGCGTTGTCTAATTTTATTGTTATTTTTGAGATATTAATTCCTGAGTTTTGCGAATATTTTTCATCGATGTACGCGCTTATCGTAGGTTTTAGTTTTGTTATCTGCCCTGTTGGAGATGTTTGTTCTATTATTGGGCTTGTGAAATCAAAATGAAATGTTTGATTTTGTTCTGGCTCTCCTGAACAAACATCACTCCAATATTTTAGCATGCTGATTCCGCCAGTGAGGCTTGCGTTGTTTGGCGTGCCTTCGAGTTTGAATGGTTTTGAGTATATGAAAAAGTTTCCATTCCATCTGTATTCTATAATTGATGCGTCAGGATTTTCCAAAGTGAAAGTCGGTTCGGTGATGTACCAGTTGTTTTGTCCATCTGGCTGTGATGGGGAGATTGAGAGGAGAGTTCTTTTAGCAATGCTTTTGCTTTGCTCTGTTCCGTAGGTTAAATCTCCGGCGATGTTTTCGACAACAAATTTCCAAGAGACCGTTGATTTGCCATTTAATTCTGAAGAGGGTATTGCTGCTGAATAAATTCCTTCGGTATTTCCGGGGAGAGAAATTTCTTTCCAAGCTCCGCCCGTGCTATAAGAGAGAGAGATTTTTTTTATGCTGCCTGTTATGTTTGCTGAAACTATTAAGCTGTCTGTTTCCAAGAGGCAGAAAGGAATTGAAGGAATATCTGTTATGACAACTGGGATGAGAGTCATGTTCCAGGCATTATTGGACTGTTCGTAAGTGCAAGTTAATTTTGTAAAATCAGTATTGTCTGTGTTTGTGTCTTTTGCATTCGGCAATCTTGAGAGACATTCGTTTGTAATGTTATTTGCGTTTCCATCCGGCGCGTTGTCTGCTGTGTTTCCGTCGTCCCAGTCTCCGTATGCTACTGCGTCGATAAGAATGCTTGAATTGTCGTAAAGAAGCAATTGCCCGTCGTTATTTTGGGATCCGTCTGGATAGATAACTAAATAACTATATGGCGGAATAATTCCTATTAGGGATTCGAATTCGTCTGTTGAATCGTTGAGGACTAAAGTCCAGCTGGTTAAATCAATTGGGATTGGCTGGGTGTTGTATAATTCCACCCATTCGTCTGACGTAGTTGCTGAGCCGCTTCCGTCCCAGTCTGTCTGCGGGTCTACTGTGAATTCATTGATTAAAACTTTCGGATATTCTAAAACTGTTGCGGTTAATTGCTGTTCAACTAAAACTGCAAAGACAGTTGTAATTAAAAGAATTCCTGCGAGCGCGAGAAAATATTTTTTCATATGGATTTTGCCTTTTTTTTATGTAAACTACTGCAATGGCGAGTGCTATGATTATTAAAATGATTATGGCAGTGGAGTATCTTAGTTTGTTGTTTGATTCAGTAACGACTTTTCCGGTTATTCCTATATTGGATACTTTCTCTTCTTGGGGCTGGGTTTTTTCGGCTGATAACTGCCTGATGCTGTTTTCCGTCGATGTTTTGTTTTTTTGAGTTTGGTTCTGGGGGATTGTTTTTGGCGGGGAGCTGCTGCCTCCGCTGCTGCTTGGGGTGGTTGTTGTTTGGGAAGTTGTTTGGGAAGTTGCTTGCTCTATTGGTTTTTCTTTAATGATTACTTTGAGCCAGACTCCCATCTGAATGATAGAATTTCCTTGTTGTTTCTGACTCATTATTATTACGCCATGAAACTCTCCCTCTTTTGTTCCAGAAATACAGACGTTAACTTGCCTTTCGTTTATTGAAAGAGTTTTTGGATAAGAAATTGCCAAGCCATGTTCTTCTGCTGTTGTGTTGAATAGGGTGATTTTCCATTCATCACTCTCGTTCTTCGTCCAAGCATCTGAAACAATTATCAGTGAAGATTCTGAGTTGAGGGAAATCATTTGACATAATTCTTCGTTTGGCTCTAACATATAAGTCAGACTTGAAGGAGAAAATCTGACTGCTGTTATTGTTTGGACTGATATTAATATAAAAAAGAAAAAAAGAAAAAAGCGTTTCATCTTAATGTGGTTGTGCCGCAACGAAATAAGTTATTACCCCGCTCTTTGCTCCGACTGATGCTCCTGCAGGAATGTTCAGAGTTGGAATAGTTGTTGCTGAAGTATACGCACAAATGTTTGTTCCTACACAATCCATATTCCAAATTTTTCCAATAGGATTATTTCCATCGAGTTTAAGTCCTGTTTCGAACGGGAATCCTGCTACATTCGTTACTGTAACCTGCACATCAACATTGCTTCCTGTTGGATTAATTGTTATTGGTCCATTAATCGCAGGATTTCCTGAAGTTCCTGGTAAGAGGGATCCAAAGTTAAGAACTGCTGGAGAAATTTGAACCTCTACATTTTCATTAATTTCTCCGATGATTTGCGTTGAATCATCAAAGTTTGTGATTAAATCGTCATTTATTTTTATGTCATCTATATATGCTTCAGATTCTGCTACCCATCCGTCTACTTCGATTTCTATGGCAGTTACTAAATTGGTTCCGATTATATTGTTCCAACCTTTTTTGTATTTTTCTAAGGACTGAAGATTTGGACCGTCGGTTCCTGTTCCATCCGTCCCACCACTATCTTTCCAAACATTTGTCCAGTTATTAACACTAGTTAAATCAGAAGGACAATCTATCCAGCCATCAGCCCAGTGTGTGGACATATCACAATTAACTCCATTAAATGTTTTAATCCAAGTATTTTCTGGCCAGCCAGTTATAAGATTACCGTGTTGATGGGCTCCTTCTGCTACTAGAACTTCTCCTGATTCTAACAATATATCGACGTGTGTTAAGTATCCTTTCGTTACATACTGCATCCAAGAAATTTTTTCTAAATTGTTAAGAGGCATAGGCGTGTCAAAAGTTATTCTAATTCTTCCTTCATTTGAGGGAGGATAATTAGTAATTAAGTCTGCATTCGTATGCAACGAATTAGGAATAGAACTTGATTGCACGTCGCTTGTAACAGAATATGCTGCGCCTGTTGAAGAACGACTAATTGATGCACTGATAGCAAAAACTCCACTTATAGAAAGCATCAAGCCAAACAAAACTGTTAAAACTAAAAGTTTTTTCATCTCTTTTTTAACCTCCTTTCAATAAGTTTAATAGACGAGGATTTATTTAAATGCGTGTTACTCCTTTTCTTTGGTGAACTTGGATTTTTTCCCGAAGGGTTTATTTTCGAGTATACGAAGAATACCAAAACAGCGAGGATGAAAATTATCGGGATAATTGGTTTTAATTTGGAATTTGTGCTGACTGCTGCGCCGGTTATTTCTGAAGCGTCGTGGGGAGACTCGTTATTTGAATTTGAAATTTCCTTGGTTTGGACGGAGAGTGATTGAATTGTTTTGTTGGCTATTGTTTGATTTTTATTTGCTGTTGTTTTTGGTTTTGCTGAACTGCCGCCGCCACCCCCACCACCTCCCCCGCCGCCTGAACTTGCCGAGGGGGAAGAGATAATTTCAGAAGGAGATTGCTGAATTTCTGAAACGTCGACGAAAATTTGGACAGAACCGGCGAACAGACTAGTATTTTTTTCTGCCGGATCTCTGAAAAAAACCATTCCGTTGTAAATTCCGTTCTGGTTTCCTTTTATGCAGATGTCAATTATTTTTTCTCCCTTGAATCTGTCTATGGTTTTTGTGAAGTTGATTTCAATTCTGGAATTTTCAGACAATCTGTCGGAAACTTCAAATTTTTTTAATGTTTCAGAGAAGATTATTATCTGCTGGCATAGTTCTTGATTTGGCTCAAGACTATAAACTAAAATATTCGGGCTGAATTCTGCAGAGGACACCAGCGCAGAAAAAATTACAGCGAAAAAGAAAATACAAAAAATTTTTTTCATCTTAACATTTGGCGAAATTAACATCCATTTCCTGAATTTTAAGCGACTCTCCGTCGACAATAACTTGTGTCTTAAAGGATTTTGTGTTGAATGAAATCAGCGCGGACTCTGAAGTTTTTTCCTTATTATGCTCTAAAACTCCCGACGTGAAGAAAAGAATTGTGTCTGCGCTGATTCTAGCTGCTTTGTCTACTTTAAACTGGTAAGTTATTCTGTCTCTTCCTCCCTGCGCTGTTATAAATCCTTTTCCTTTCTGCGCCCTGTTTTCTGGAACACCGAGATTAAGTTTTGTTCTTGGAGATTCCAGGGATTTGCCATCGATAGATATTTTTCCTTTCTCTGCACGTATCGAGCATTTTTCCACTGGCGCCAACTCCTTGAATATTGTTAATTCTTCTTCTGAACTCTGGAATCTCTCCGTCGGTGTTGCTGCGAAAAGTTTTGCGGTGTATTCTCCTGCGGGCAATGTGTTTGAGTCGAGAGTAATATTATATTTTAGAAATCCTCGGAGGAAACCATTTTCGCCGTAGCCGTAGCCGTAGCCATATCCATAACCGTAGCCGTAGCCATATCCGAATTGAAATTCTGCAGATTCGATTTGTTCAATTTTAATTCCCGGACAAGAAGTTAAAATAGTTCCGTTCGGAAGAAAATCGCAGGTTAAACTTTGTGGACCTGTTAATTCGAAAGTGAAATTTTTTATATTTAAAATTTCATCGTGCTCTATTTCAGCTGAAACTAAAAAATTAACTGGCGCGCCGGGAATTGGGATGTTATTCAACACTGAAAAACCGAGGACAAAAGCTCTTGCAGGACCAGTTATAATCAAGATGGAAAGAACTAACAAAGTTATTGCAGTTGCAGAAATTTTGCTCACATCCCCCATTTTACTTGATTTATAGAAGAATAGCAAATATATAAATCTCTTTCATTATATTCCAGTGGTAAATTTTACAATTACAAGACTCTTCTCAGGAAAACAATCAAGAAAAGCGAGCCCAAAACCACGACAACAAAAATTATAATTCCGCCGTAGCCGACGTCGCCAGCCACGCCTGTAACTGCTCCGGTTATTGCTGAAGCTAATTTTTGAGACGACTGGCTTAATGTTTCTGTCTCGTTTAATTCTATTTTGCCGTCGCTATTCTTGTTTTTGCTGACGGAAGCCAAAGATTTTTGATTCAAACAAGTTCTTTCCAATTCCGGCTGCTTGGCTGCGGAGCAGTAATTTATTTTTTTAGAACATGAACGGAATTGCTCGCCGTCGACGCATTCAGTCCAGTCTGTGCATTGCCATTGAGTGTAGCATCCTGAACCGCCGCTTGATTGTTTTGCTATTATATTGAAAGACGGACCTGACTGAGTGAACAAAGGATTTGTTTTTACATTAAAACTTGTCGAGTATTCTCCTGTCTTGTATTGTGAAGTATCGACGGTAATTGTGTAAATTAATTTTCCCGATTGGTAGCCGTATCCATATCCGTAACCGTAACCATAATTTGAATTTTGATTTAATGAAATTGTTATTCCCTTGCATCCACTTATGATTGTTCCGTCTGGAGAAAATTTGCAAGCGCCTGTTTCCGGGCCGGATAATTCTAATGTTAGATATTCCATTGGAAGCTGCTCTCCCGAAGGAATATTTATTTCGGCTGTGAAATTTATTTTATCTCCGATTGTCGGCGAGGAATTATCCAACGCAAGACTTAATGTAAAACCCTGCGCAGGGCCTGCGAGAATTAGCATTGCTAAAATTAATCCTGCTGCCAGTACAGAGAAAACTTTTGTTTTCATAATTATTTTAGAGTATAATGGTATTTAAACTTTGCTTTTGTAGTAATTTTAAAGTGATATAATTTATCCTACGCATATATGCTTATCGACTAGACAATAATTATCCGGCGGGCAGTCTTCGTTTGATTCGCAGTAAATTTGCTGTATGTTATAAGTGACGACGGGCTTTTGGCATGGGAACCAGATTTGGAAATCTTTTCCAGGAGCGTCGTTGCCGTTGTAGTACTCCCATTTCAAATCGAAATTTTTTGTCGAGGGATTGTAAACGCCGTAATAATTATATCCTGACTGGAGCATGTTAAACCGAGAGACATCTGCGTTCTGCCCGTTGAATTTTATTCCTGCGGGCCAGCTTCGTATTAAATTTCCTTTCAAAGTTATTTTTACAAATCTGTCTGAAGACCAGTCGTCCTGCCATATGTCCGGATCTCCGCTAGTCCAAGGCGGCTCGATTGTGTCGTCCTTCCATCCGCTATCGCTTGTTGCATCTGACTCGACTAATCTATTTTGATTTCTTCCGCCGCTTTCAAGGAAGGAATGATCGTGTTCTGGGAAGTTTATTTTTGTGTAATCTGGATAGATTGCCTCTCCTTCGAAAGATTGGGGAAGGCACATCTCGTATCTTCTCGACGGCCACCAATTTAATTTTATATTTAATTTATTCTTGTAATTTGCGCTGTAGGCATTTGTCTGCGCTGTGCTCCAATTTATGTCGTACAAATTATCCGGATTAATTGGCAAGTTATATACCTGCTTGAATTCGCTCAGCGCTTTCAGAGAATCAATTGAATATTTTGGATAAGCAGATTCGTAATAATTTAGCAATACGTCCGGGTTTTTTTCAAAATCAGCGACGCAGCCGGTGACATCTACTTCGACGGAGTTCGGCTCGGGAAGAATCGGCGTGTTAAAATTAATTTCGATTTCGTTTGACATGTTTGTGTATTTAACTTGGTATCCGTATTTGTTGCATCCTTCATATGGCTCTGTTTTTTTGCTGAATCCGGGGCCTGAAACAGACGAGACTCTTGGCGCAACTTCCGGCTGGGGGCCTGTCCCGCCGTGGTGAATCATCTGGCAGAAAATATAATCTGTGAAAATGCTTGCTGAAGAAAACGAGCGCTTTGTAAGGCAGGGATTATTTGTGTCGATACTACCGTCTAAAATTATTGTGTTTCCGACGGTCAAAGTAGTTTCTCCGTCGTAATACGCTTTGGACGAAGCATATTTTGTTCCGACTTTATTGAAAATTAATGAAGGCGTTCTTAACAACCCGCTTGAAATGTACGGAAAATCTTCCATCGGGAAACTTCTTTCAGTCAGGAAATAATCTGTGAAGAGAAGAACATCTTTCACGCCCGCGGAATAAGCTAGTTTTGTTATTCTGTCGGGGACTGAAATCCAGCTGTTCACTGCAGAATTCGGAACTAGGTGGGAAACTCCGCCGAAGCAAGTTGCCTGGAAGACAATTGATTTTCTGTTCTGCCCGTTGGCATCCATCCGGTATAGCCAGATTGGAGAAACTGTAATTCCGTATCCTTCTGTTTTAATTTTTCCGGTATGAACATCAAGATACTTGCAGACAGAGTTAATTGCTATCTGGTAGTTGGCGTATCTTGGGTCGTTTCTTAATTGCTGGACTCTCGCCATTGCTGCGTTGAAATCAGGGCCCTGCATGAAAACAGCGTCGTCGCTTTTCCAGCATTCTATCAACTGAGGAGTTCCGGAAGAAGCGTGAACATCTGAATAAATAATCTGGTATTCAGGGTTCTTTACGTATTCTATAAATTTTTCAATTGCTTTCACATTTGGATAAGGGCCTGCGGAAAGAGATTTGAAAGTGTAGCCAAATTTTTTGAATCTCATCAGCGTGTTTTTTGTGCTTAGTATCTGAGTTTGCTCGATTTTGTTCAATCCGAGCATCGGGCCCTGGAAAAAGAAAATTCCGTTTCTGAACGGGACTGTTCCCTGAACAAGCCTGTAATATTCGTCGGTATTCATGCCCTGAGGGATTGGAATTGGGGAGGGATTTGGATTTGCAGAAGCCTGCAAAATTCTTGAGGGCTCTGAAGCTGGCTGTTCGATACAATATAATTTATTTTTAACGTGGCATCCCGAAGACACTGCGCTTGACCATTGCGCTTGCCTTTCACTTTCCCAGTTTATAATTCCTGCGCCGCCATAATTATTCCAAGAAGACGGCAGAATCCAATTTCCGTTAGAGAATACAAGATTATTATTTGTCCAATCGTTACAATCAGCTATTTTGCCGTCGGAGCCGGCAGAACCTGTCCATGCAAAAATAAAATTTGAATATTCCGGCGCAGGCACTGATTCGTTGAACTCGTCGATGTTAATCTGCGATTCAATACTGCTGTCTGTTAAATCATTGTAATTGTTTGCTATTAAAGTTCCGTCTAATTTTTTGTAAGGCAGGGGGGAAGGATAAATTCTTGATTCTGCGGGAAGTATTTCTGTGCCGATGTAAGCTTTCCAGATTCCTCCGAGATTTGCGGTTTTTGCAGCTTGCCTGCATTTTTCGTCTGCGCCCGCCAAGCCGCCGAGATTGCCGTCGTAAATCTGGCTTGTCACGAAAACTCTTGCGCCGCAATCTTCTATGCAGGTTTCATCTGAATCGCAATAACCATCTCCGCAAACTCCGTAGTCTGTTAATTCTGTTGAAGAAATTATTTCAATAGCTCTTGCGGTTTTTTCTTTGTAATTTGAATTTTCTGAAATTGATTTTAGAGCTGAGAGAGGAGTTTTGAAATCTGAGACATATTGGTAATTTTCGCCCAAGAATAAGAATACGTCGTCGTTGATTAGCTCGTTGAATAAATCTTTATTCAGAGTCATGTTTGGCTCTGGCGCGAATTTGTCTGCATCGTGCATTGAAACAGCAAAGCTTAATTCTGGGAAGTCTGGGCTTGGAATTGTTAAGACGACTAATTCATTCGGGTCGTCGTCGAGCGCGTGCAGGACGTAGTCTGTTATGACTCCTTCTGTTTTTTTAGCTGAGAGATAAGAATTAATCTGCTGTATTGCTTCCTGATTCTCTATCAAGAACGGGGGGTTTCCTTCTGAAACTGTTGTTTCAAAAATGCAATTCACGTCTTTGAAAATTTCAAATGGATTATTCGTGTTCGCGACTGCGCAGGGCTCCCAAGAATTTGATTTTTCTAAAAGCAGGAATTTGTTTCCGTCGGAGATGGACAAGTAATAAAGAGTTGAGTCTCCTGACTGGACTATGTCTGCTGAAGGATTGAATGTGAAAAGATTATTCTGGACAGGGTAGTATAATTTTTTGCTGATTACAGCCAGATTGTTTTTTGACGAGGGGGATTTTGTTGATTCTATGAAATTATTTATTGAGATTATCTGGGATTGGGAAAGCGCGAAGGGCTCGCTGACATCTGCGCCTAAAATTGATTCTTCTAAATTTTTTAATAATATTGTTGAATAATAAATCTGCGGATTGAAATTTGGATAAAGAGTTTGCGGGCCTGAGAGGCAGGTTTGGAAAACAGCGCTGTCTGAAGAATCGACGTCGTTATCTGAATCTGAGTCGAATCTTCTGCAGGATTCTACAGAGATTGGGCTGCCTTGTCCTGTCAGACAAGCTGTGAATCTTCCGAAGTCTGATTGGTCAATGTCTTTGTCAGTGTCTGCATCAAACCAGAAACATTCTGTTTCAATGGGAGGGGAGCTTGCGGGCTGGACAGGTGAAAGAAGAGAATCGTTGATTGAAATATTTTTTTGTTTCAACTTGGCTTGAGCAGTTTTTAACAATGATATGCTTGATTTTTCTGGAGGGGATTTTTTTTGGATTGAGTTTTTTAGGACGATTCTTTCCTCAGAAGCTGACTCGACAAAAGCGATGGAGGCGAAGAGAAGCGCCAGAACTAATGAAACGAATAATATCTTTTTGTTTTGGATTGAAACCATATTATTTTTCCGGCTTGAAATATTTTCTGAATGTCTGGATATTATTTTTTGTGTCTGTCACTTCAATTGTGTAATCTCCTTCCCTTAATGGTTTTTCAAATATGAATGTTTGGGCAATCGGAGACACGATTTTGTTTTCTGGAGAGAGTGGAGGAGATTGGGAGTTGTCCCAGATTTCCGGAGAGATTTTTTCATCCAGATAGAATTTTCCGTTCTCGTCCCAGACTCTGACTCTTTTCAGCCCGTCCCTGTCTGCGGCGAGGACGTTTTCTCCTCTTGGGGAAAAGCCGATGTAATCGTGGGATGCGTCGTAGCTTGAAGGGTTGTTAGAAGGAGAACCATTATAATTTCTTGCGGTATAACCTGCAGTAAGCAAAACAGCTGCGCCGCCGCACAAAATGCCCACGAGAGTACTTCGCTTCATTTTCTTTGGGATTGAAAGATGTATATAAATTTATTTGTTTGCGGATACTGTCAAATTATCATCAACTTTTAAATATAATTAGAAAGAAACCTCTTCGTTTTTCTGGTGCTTTTTTATAATCTATCTCGCGATAACTGGACAGCATCTTAGACTGCAAATGTTGTTTTTGCAAGTAGCAATAAATTATAACTAAATGTAACAACTTGGAGGAGTTATTCTACGGAGCCAATTCTGACAAGCGGAAAGTTTAAAACTATTGATTGGAGGGATTTTACATGGATAGAAGAACAGAAGAACAGCTAAGGGAAAGGGCAGATGACATTCTTTATTTATTTGGAAGCGGAATACACGACGACCAAGACAGCGCGATTCTTGAAAGAATGTGCCGGGACAGCAGAAGATTGAGGAGATTAGTTTGTGATAAAAAATTACGCAATCAAAATTATAATGCTTATATTTCTGCATTGAAGTACCAGTTGGATGAGTATGAAAGGAAGTGGAAGATTGAGAGAGAATGAAGAGGAGATTTTTGGAAGAGAGATTTGAGAAAAGAAAAAGGGATATTGTTAAGATAACGAGACATGACAAAAATTTTCTGTTTCGTTAATAACTAAAATAATTATCTGGATTTGATTTATCTTCGTTATTGATATGTTTTGAGGTTTAAGATAGATTAAGATATAACAACTTGAAGGGTTTATCCTGATAAGTTTACAGTATCAGAAAAACGAAAATTATATAAATGTAAACGCGCTAAAGCGATTATGGAACCTAAAGAAATAAAAGTTAAATTTGTGAACGGGCATTTTGTGCCTTTGAGTAGAGTGAACTTGAAAAATGGAATGATTATTGAAATTGAAATTATCCCGGAAAAAGACGAGAAATTGTCTTGGCGCGGCGCGTTAAAAAATGTAAATAAAAAGTCAGTTGATTTACAGCACGAAATAAAAGATAAGTGGTAAAATGTATTTAATCGATACAAATATATTCTTAGAGGTTCTCCTTAATCAAGAAAGGGCGGATGAATGCGAATCTTTTTTGAAGAGCATTGACAAAAGCAAAGACTCTTTTTACGTCAGTTCTTTCACCTTGCATTCTATTGAAGTAATCATGGCTAGAAATAACAAGACAGAAGCGCTGGAGAGTTTTCTTTCATTTATTACCCGAAGTAAAATTATCCGGGTGGATACTGTAACTTCTGATGAATCAACTGCTGTTAAAGATATGAAAGAGTTTCAGATTGATTTTGATGATTCTATTCAATTAGCTGTTTGCAAAAAATATTCGTTGTCTATTGTAAGTTTTGACAAGCATTTTGATAAAACCCAAGTAAAAAGATTAGAACCTGGGCAGGTTTCTTTCTGAATGTTTTGTAATCTCTTTCTTAGACAATAAACGGAAAGTTTAAAACTATTGATTGGAGGGATTTTGTATGAAAAGAAAAACAGAAGAACGGAAATTGCTGATGAGAGCAAATAGTTTTCTGGCTTTTTTGAGCGGGAGAATCTACGACGGGCAGAATGATGTTATTATTCAAAACGCGTGCGAAGATCACAGGGCGCTAAGGAGATTGATTGGTGACAAAGAACTGCGCAGCCGGAATTATTCTGAATATCTTTTTGCGCTGAGAGAGCAATTAATTGAGAAGGAATATAAATGGGAAGTTGAGTGATATGCAGACAAAGAATATTAATAATAATGGTAAATTAATGTAAGTGAGTAGCGGCCTTCCCAACCAATCACACGCATACGCGCTGGCCAGTCTGCATACACAAACCTTTTATGGAGCCGGTTCACTTACAAGATACTTAGATTATGAGAACATATAAAACTTTTGGTTTGGTTTAATATGATGAAGAGAAAATTTCTTGGAGGGGTTGGGGAATTTGGGGGGATGGGGAGATGAGATTCAAATGTTCAATCAGATATATCTATTTCGTTAGGAAGGGTTTTATTTAAATTTTGCAATAATTTTTTAAGAAGATACGCTCTCTTTCCGAAGGAAAGTATTCCAACACTTTTTACTTCGTTTGTGTTTTCATCTTTTCTTATAAAAACGCCTTCTTCTGGTTCTTCAGCATAACACGGTGTCGGCTCTCCGAAAAATACTTCTAAGAAATCTGCTTCTTTATCATAATAAATTTCGTATATTGTGTCTGTCATTTTATTTTATCCTCGTAATAAGAGGTTATAACAAAACCTTCGCCGTTTAAATATTTAACTAAAACGAGAAGATATTTGTAAGGTGAGTGTCTGTGTTTAAAATATTTGTAATACAAGCCAGCGTTTTCGTCTAATTTAGGAAAAGTAACTTTATCGGGATTTTTTAAGGTTTCTTCAATTTCGTCTATATCTACAACTTCTGGATGTTTCTTTCTTATATGCGTCCATCTTTCTTTTGACAAATGTATTTTTCTGCCGGTTTTATCAACTGCTTCAAATAAATAAACCATTTGTTGAACAAACTAAAGAAGTTAATAAATGTTAAGACTGTGCTTTTGATTTGCAACTCCTTTTTTAGATGACAAACGCAGGGATTAAAACTTTTGATTGGGGGAGGTTTTGATTTTGGGGAATTGGGGAGTTTTGGGGTTGGGGGATTTGGGAGGGAAGTTGAGGGGGAGAAATTGTTGGTTTTTGCGTCGGCGTTTCCTGGGGAAAAGAAGAGTAATGAAAAAATCACTTGAAAATAATTTTCTTTGTTTGATACAAGCAGTCTTTGCATAATTGGACATTTTTCTCAATTTCGCTGTTGTCTGCTGAAACTGTGGTTCCGTAAGTAAATAATTCTCTTTTTTCAATTATATTTGACTCGTGCCGCCCCTGTTCGTCGTAGATTTCCAAAGCGCTGATAAATCTGTCTTCAATTTCTATTTCTTCTTTTTCTTTAAGATATTTTATCAGTGCAATTGTGCATTCCTGGTTTCTGCTTTCGTAACCTAAGTTTATGCTTATTGCCAAGAAACAGTGATAAATACAATAGAAGGCTGCGCTCATACTCCAGTCAGAGAATCCTCCGACGCTAAAATAACTTATAGCCCGAAGATTGTGTTCTGCTTTCTCGATATGCTTTCTGGCTTCTTCGACATCGGGATTTATTTTGACTAATCCTCTGTGCTTCTTTTCCTGCTCTTTCTCTTCTCTGGCTTTTCTTAAGCACCATTCAACTTTGTTAGACGCGTGAGTCATTATTTTATTTTCCGTACAAAATTGTCCTGTCCAAACAAAACAATTCCTGTTTTGATTATTTCCAAGATTGCTTTGTTTCTGCTGTCTAAGTCTTTTTTAAATTCTTCCGGCTCCTGCAGAATCAAATGAATCTTTTTATTTGAAACTTCATTTCTCTTTTTGATTATTTCTTTTATTTTGCTGAAATTGCTTCTTTCTGCGACGACTAATACATCTATGTCTTTTGCAGAAGATTCGCTGCGGATAACAGAGCCAAACAAAACAACAAAGTCAGAGATATTTTCTAAATCCTTGAATTCTTCCAGCCAGCGTTTATGGTTTTGAGCATCTATCAGGAGAGATAATTCTATTTCTTTTCGTGCGAGGGGGTTAGCAAGGTTTAACGAATAGATGACGGCGTTTCCTATTTTTTTTGAGGATGCAATTCCTTTTTTTTCTATTTTTTTTAAAATTTTGAAAGCTCCCACGTGGCTAAGTCCAACTAGCTTGCTAATGCTCCGGCTATTGTAGGAAGTTTGAAAGTCCTTGAATATTCTCCGAATTATTTCCTGTTCTTTAGATGGTTTCATTTGGTTATATTAACTATTAGTTAATGTATGTTAACTTTTGGTTAATGTGCTATATAAAACTTTCTTCTGCAGCTTTTTTGATTTTGGGGAATTTGGGTTTGGGGAATTTGGGGGGTTGGGGGTTTTTGCGCCGGCGTTTTTGAGATGGAAAAGAGGATGCGATTACGCCGTTTGTTTATGAATTGTCTAAGAGAAGTTAAGCTGTTAAACCCATATTTTTCTTATACTGGCTTCTGACTAATTTAAACATGGAGAGAACAGTTGGGCTAACATTAATTTCCGTTATGTTTTTTTTAAAAATAATTCTTCTCCGGATATACTCGTCTGCACAGGATCGGGAAATAAACTCAGTTCCCTTAAAATCGACGATAATGTTTTTATCTGAAGCGCGGCTAAGTTCATCCAGAAACCTTGACATCGCGTTTCTAGTGACTATAAATCTTCCAAAATATTCAAATAAAGAAATTTGTAAAACCATGTTATTCTACATACTTGTAAATATTTAAACCTTTTCTTGGGTCTGAAAAACGCATGTAAATTAAAGTTCCTTTGAAAGATCTTCCGCCGAGTTCGTTAAAAATTGTTTTCTCTCCTACTGCTTTGACAAATCCCTTTCGTGATAAAATAAAAAATTCTCCGTTCAAACCTTTCTGAACCAAACGTTTAGATGTTATCAGCCCCTTTCCCCTTCCTATTTCTCCTTCTTTTGTTGAGATTCCCTGCAAAGCCATTTTAATGGCTTCTTCATCTCTCTCGAATTTTATGCCATTTTTTTCGAATACTCCTGGAATAGTCTCGCCATTATCTAAAACCCCAATATCTATATGCCCCTTCTTTTTGTAATACTGCACCATTATAGACACAATGGTAAAATTTGAATGCTGGTCAATGTTGTCAGAAAGTTCTCCAAGCAAATAATAAATTCCGCTGCTTAATTCGGAAGGCAAGTTTTTTTCTACAACACTGTAAATCTCTTCCATTTCTTTTTCGATTATTTTGGTTGAGTCTTCGCCTTTTTTTCTGCTAAAGTGATGTATCGGCATGTAAGTTGCATTTGTGCCAACTCCTCCTAACGGAAAGCCGACACTTTCGAGATAATTTTTTACCTGAGGTTTCTCTGGTTTGATGAATGTTATTGCACATCCTTTCCCTGCGACTTCGCTTATTTTATTGCTTAGAATCAAAGCAGAACAGGGCAAAATCCATTCCAGTCTAGATAAATCAAGAGTTATCTTTGAATTTTTTTCACACTCTTTTTCGATTCGTCCTGTTACATCCAGACATTCTGTTATTTGTTTGAGGGGATCATCTGAGCATGCTAAAATAAAACTTATCATACAATTAATTGCCGTATAGGATATTAAACTTTTGGGATGATTCTGATTTTTGCAACTCCTTTAATTTGACGACAAACGCAGGGATTAAAACTTTTGATTGGGGGAGGTTTTGGGGTTGGGGAATTGGGGAATTTGGGGGAGGGGTTTTGAGCGAAGCGAAAAAGGGAGGGGAGAGTTTTGATTTGCCGTAATTGTGTAATTATAAAATAGTAATAAGCGGAAAGTTTAAAAGTGGGGGGATGAAAAGAATTATATGAACAAGAAACTTAGAGAAATCGTGGGAAACAAAAAAGTTATCGCGGTGATTCCCGCGTACAACGAGTCGAAGTATATCGGGGATGTTGTCAGGGAGACGAGGAAATATGTTGATGAAGTCATAGTTGTCGACGACGCTTCAAAGGATAATACGGGGGAGATTGCAAGGAGGATGGGGGCGGTTGTTCTTCGGCACTGCATAAATCTTCATAAGGGAGCTACTTTGAAAACAGGATGCGAAGCTGCAATCGGGCTTGGCGCTAAAATAATTCTGACTCTCGACGGCGACGGGCAGCATAATCCTGATGAAATTCCGCAGCTGCTTGAAAAGCTGGACAAGTTTGATTTGGCTATCGGCGTGAGAGAATTTAACAAAGAGATGCCGTTTCATTCGAGAATGGGAAACAAGATTTTGACTAAGCTTACTCAACTTTTTTTTGGGACGAAAGTTTCAGACACTCAGACAGGCTACCGCGCTTTCAACACAAATATTTATCCGAAGATTGCGTGGGAGTCCAAGGGCTACGCTATCGAGACAGAGATGCTGAAGAATTTGGCCAAGCATAATCTTTCGCATTCGGAAGTGAAGGTTGAAACTATTTATAACGACGATTACAAGGGGACTACTCCGATAGACGGGCTTAAAATATTGGCGAACATGATTAGCTGGAGGATAAGAGGATGATTGCAGGGTTTGAAGTGCTGGCTGTTGTATTCTTGGTTATTATGATTTATATTACTTTCACGTCGTACAAGACAAAGCGTTTGTCTAAATTGTCTGCGTTGTTTTGGTTTTTGGTTTGGGCTGCAGGGATTTTCGGGATTTTTCTTAATAAAAAATTGGGCTTGTTCTTGGAGAGCCTTAGCATTATGAGAGTTTTTGATTTGTATACTATTATTGGATTCATGTTTTTTCTGTTTATTGTTTTTTATTTGTTCAGAGTTGTGAAGGAGAATGAGAAGAGGATTGAGGAGATGGTTAGGGTTTTGGCGATTAAGAATATGCAGAAGGGGGAGTGAGGAGATGAAGATTCTGATTTTTGCAGGACATTTTTATCCTTATGCGGGGGGATATGAAAATCACATTTATCAATTTGCAGAGCAGATGTCAAAGAGAGGGCATGAGATTAGCGTGGTTACGATTAATACGTCTAAAGTTAAAGAATATGAGAGGATAAACAAGAATTTTGATATTTATCGTCTTCCGGGTTTTGATATTCTTGGGGGAACTTATCCTCTTCCTGCATTTAATAAAGATTTTTTTAGGATTTGGAAGGGATTGAGGATGAAGAAGTGGGACGTTATTATCACACACACTAGATTTTTTACGACATCTTATTTAGGTTACAAGTTTGCAAAGAAGAGCAACGTTCCGTTGATTCATGTTGAACATGGCTCTTGCCATACTGTTACCGATAATAAGATTGTTGGTATGGTGAATAGAATTTATGACCACTCTATCGGTAGTCTAATTGTTAAAAATTCAAGAAAGAATATTGGAATATCTCCGAGGGCGTGCGAATTTGTTGGACATCTCGGCGGAAAAAAAGCAACTTATATTCCTAATGGAGTTAATGCTAATATAGAATCAAAGTATAAAGTAAAAAAAGAAATTAAGAATATAGTTTTTGTCGGCAGATTGATTTACGCTAAAGGAGTTCAAGATTTGATTAATGCTTTTGCTGAACTAGAAGATAAGAATTTGAAATTGACAATTGTTGGAGACGGGCCTTATAGAAAAGAGTTGGGGGAATTAACCGCAAAATTGAATTTGAAGAATAGAATTAATTTTGTTGGAGAGAAAGACAGAAAAGAAGTTATGAAAGAATTGGCTAAATCAGATTTGTTTGTTAATCCGTCTTACTCTGAAGGTTTGCCGACTTCTGTTCTTGAGGCGGGGGCTGTTGGACTGCCTGTAATTGCGACTGATGCGGGGGGAACGAGAGAAGTAATTATCGACGGAAAAACGGGGATTTTGATTAAAGAAAAAGATAGTAACGGGTTGAAGAAAGCAATTGAGTTTATGGTTATGAACAGAACTAAAAGGGAGATGTATGCTAATAATTTAAATAATCTAATCAAGGAGAAATTTGATTGGGAGAAAATCATAAAACAATGGGAAAAGATATTAAGAAATTGAAGGTTGATATTTTAACGCCGATAAGATTTGGCGGACCGCAGAAATGGGGAGATGATTTAGTCAGGGCTTTGAAGAAAGAAGGAGTTGAAGCGAGGAATATTCATAATTTCTGGGGGATAGTTAAGAGATTTTTTTGGACTGATGCTGATGTGATTCACGCAGCAAGTGTACCATTATTTTTTAATCTCTTAGGTAAGCCAATCGTGTTAACAATCCACGGCGATTACAGGCGAGAAAGCCACCCATGGGATTTTACTTGGCCCCTTGCTATAAAGAGAGCTAATGAGATTACAACGTCTAGTGAATTTATGAAAAAAGAGTTAAATCTAAACAGAGCCAAAGTTATTAACACCGGAATTTTTTTGGAAGAATATAATATAAAAAATAGTAACAATTCTAAGAAAATATGTTTAGTAACTGTTACTGGTTTTAGTTTTCCTGAAAAATCTCGTGGCGTTTTAGAACTATTAAAGATTTTGGAAGAGGTTAAGAAAAAGACTAAACAAAAATTCAAATTTGTCGTCGTTGGCGGCGGGCCTTACTTAGATAAGATAAAAGAAGAGTCCAAGAAATACGATGTTCCTGTTGAGTTTATTGGATTTCATCCTAATCCCAAAGAGATACTGCAAAAATCAGATATTTTTGTTTATTATTCTTTACATGATAACTATCCGGGCACCATACTTGAAGCGATGGCTTGTGGATTACCTGTTGTGAGCAATGATGTTGGTGCTGTGAAAGAAATAATATCTGAAGATAACTTTGGTGTTTGCACGAATGAAAACAAGAAATATATAGAAAGTTTAATTGATTTGTTGAAAAATCCGAAGAAACGGAGAAAGATGGGTAAATCAGGAAAAAAATTAATTGAAAAAAAGTTATCTTGGAAAAGTCTCGCTAAAGAGTTTATCACGCTATATAAAAATGACAAGACAAAATAAATGGTTTAGTAAGCAACTTTTGATAGCATTCGTTCTATTTATATATTTTATTTATCTATTTTATTCTTTTTATGATATAACTTTTGTTAATTCTAAAGATGCAATATCTTATTATAATTCTGCTAGTTATTTTTCTTTTTATAATACACACACCAATACATATTTTTTTGGAAGCCAATATCCTTGGATAACACTAGTCGCTCTATTTAGAATATTATGTGGGGATGGTCTCTTAGTATACTCTGTCCTAAATAAAATTGGGGCTGTTTTGACAGGGTTGCTCATTTTTATCAGCACCTATAAATTGGCTTATTCATATGACAAAAAATTTGCACCCATACTCCCTTTGTTGATTATCTCTTTATTTGTCTCTAGTAACTTTTGGTTAGGTATTCCATATTTTCTTCCATCTACACTTTCTATGGCTTTTCTTATTTTAGCAGTAAACTACTTTTCAAAAGAATTTTCGAAAAAAAATATTTTGCTCCTATTAATCTTTTCTGTGGCTTCTATATTTTTGAATCTTCTTATTTTATTTGTTGTTATCCCCTTGTTCATAGCTTATACAATAAGAAACTTTTCAGAGATACCGAAAAAGTTTATTTTGTGGGTGATTTTTTTAAGTTTTATTCTCGTTTTTATTTTAATAGTTGAATTACTCTCTAAAATTGATATTAACTCATTATATTCGACAAAAACCTCTCTTCAATTTTTAAAAGAGTTGAAGGTTTTTCCATTGCTACTAATTTTTATTCCGTTTTTGTTTTCTAAAATAAAACAAAGTTTAAATCAGAATATTATAATATCTTTAGTCTCATTAGGTTCTTTAATCTTATTTTTGCCATACCATACCAAGAGGTTAGTGCCCCTCTTTATTCTTTTTTGTGTTATTGGAATTTATCTAGCAATTTTTATTTTAAAGAAAAAAAAGGTTATTCTGGTTTTAATAATGATTCTTGTATTTTTGTCTATTGGTCTAACGGAGAATATAAAGAATCTCTCCAAGATTTCTGTTGAAAGAATAGATCCCGCCGAAGTTGAAGCGTTTTCTTCGTTAGAAATGTTGTCATCTAGCAAGGAATGTTTAATTTCAGATCCCATTACTTTATTGATATCTAAATCTGTGTCTAAAAAAGAAGGCGCTAACTTCGACACCGAAGGAGAGAATATGATGCGAGAAATATTCACGCAAGAAACGTGGAGTGCGAAGCAAAGGCAAATATTGGAAGATGTAAATTATGATCCTAACTGGAAAGTTCAAAGATGTTCTTCACCCGTAAGGTACATAATTATTAGTAATAGAACTAGATTGTGGGCTAACAGGGGGGAGATGGCATACATTCCGACAAATTATAGTGAAGAAATTGGTGGAGAAGCAAAAATTAAAAAAGAGGGCTATTTGGTTTATAACAAGAACAATATCCAAATTTATAGATTTGATTTGGTTAAAGGTTGAAGATTAAGTTTAAACGAGTTCTTCCCATACTTTTTTATATTTTTTAAAAATTTCGAGTTCACTAAATTGATTAATGACTTCTTCTCTAGAGTTTTTTAGTAGTTCTTCTCTAAATTTTTTGTCTTTAATTATTTTGTTTAGTGAGTCTTGAAGTTCGTTTGAGTTTTTAACAATAAAACCTGTTTTGTTATGTCTTACAGTTTCTTTTATGTCCGGAGATTTTATTAAAATGACTGGCAATCCGATGTATTTTGCTTCACGAATAACTCTTGGAAAAGCATCTAGTTTAGAAGAATAAATAAAGATGTCTGCATTTTTTAGAAGGGAGTAAACAGTGTCTACCTCGCCAAAATAATTAATCTTTTCTTTTATTTTACTGTTTTCTATTATCTCTTTGATTAACTTTTCATGTTTACCTGCGCTAGCAATTATGTCGAAGGTAAATTCTAATTTCAATTTTTCTAACATTTTTATAATCTCTTTTATACCTTCAGCTTTTTCCTTGAACTTCCCAGAGGTTATAGTTATAAATCTAATTTTGTCTTCTATTCTGTGGTCTTTTTTTAAATGCTTTTTTGAAATTTTTTGTAATGGCCTGTATGATATGCTAAGTTTCATTTTATCTATTCCTCTATATCTTTTTCTAAACTTTTCTTCAAGAGATTTGCTGACAAAGAATATATGGTCTGCTTTTGCAAAAATCTTTTCTGTTAATTTTTGAAGAGTTCTCCAAGCCAAAAACTTGAGAAGCATTCGGTTAGGTAGATAGTCTTCAAGTTCTTTCCAAATTAAACCATTAAGCGTTATAGTATACTTAGTTCCGTATTTCTTTTTGTTTCTGTAAAGAAGATAAGCGGGGATAAAGAAAGAAGAAGTATGAATAATGTCGTAATTTTTAAAATTCTTAGAATATTTTAATAAATCTTTTATACTGTATTTCTCTTGTTCAAATGGGGCAATAGTGACTTCAAAGTCTTTTGATAAATTTCTCTTTAGAAAATCGGCAATATCGTTTCTGTCTATAAAGACTAATAATTTTTTCTTCATGGTATTTGATTGGTTAGAGCGGTTATAAAATTAACTCTCCTTCTTAACCAACCAATATCTAAATTATTAAATAGATAAATGCCGAAGATAAATTATGGAAACAATAAAGATAGTACTTGGTTTTATTGGGGTTGTAATTCTTTTTACTTTGATTTGGAATTTTGTAAATCCAAAAAAGAGAATAAGCCCGTTTCGTTAACCTCGCGAATCCAAATTACCAACTCCCCTCGTCTTTGGTCGTCGTGTCGCCGCAACCATCATAACATAACATCGCCGCAACCGCGCGAATCCGAATTACCGACGCGAAATAACAACCGAGAATCCAGAAACTCAAGACAACGAAAAGATTAAATATAGAGGATAACTAAATAAATTAATTAACTCCCCTCCTTTGTTTCGGCAACGGAGGGTTCATTTTTATGGAAAACGAAAGAATAATAATAAGCAAATTAGACATGATAAAGGCAGAATTGGATTTTATTAAAAGCCACATGATAGACGCGGATTGTGTTTTGACTCCTGAGGAAGAAGAAAGATTAGATGAAAGTTTAATAGAATTTGAAGAAGGGAAAACTATTTCTTTAGAAGAACTAGAAAAAGAGAGAAAAAATGCTAAAACTAGAGTTTTCAAATAACTCCAAGAAATTTCTTAGAGATTGTGATGACGATTTATACAACAGGATAAATGATAAAATAAATTCGTTAGCAGTGAATCCTTATCCTAAAGACAGGAAAAGAGTTGGTGGAAGAAAAGAGAAAGTCTTCAGAGTAAGAGTTGGAAGTTACAGGATTCTTTATGTTGTTTTTGATGAAAAAAACGCGCTTCTTATTTCAGATATAGACAAGAGAGGAAGAGTTTATGATTAATAAATTTATAATCTTACTTATCTAAACTTCCCTCGGAAAAAAGCCCTGAGAAGAATCAACTCCCCATCTTCGCAAGCCAATAATTTACAAACAGCTGAATCACCGCAAGAAAAATCATTGCAAAAGCCATCCACTGCAAAAGTGGAACAGCGCCGAGATATTCAACTCCGTACAACAACGAAACAGCCAGATTTCCGAACAAAAGAAATATTGACGCAATTCCGACTGACGCCGCGACTGTCAACAGCAAACAATGCAGCAAGACTTTTCTTCTCTCTTTCTTATTCTCTTTCTCCGCGACTTCCGGAAACATTACCAACGCTATTCCCCCCGTGACAAACAAAGAAACTCTCGCAAGTGTAAGCGCTGCTGTCCAAAGTCCTGTGAATTCTGCAGAGAGATAATGCTTGATAAAAATTGTGGGCAGATTTATGACGAGCTGCAAAATCAGATTTGTAAACAAGACTATAATCACAAACTTCCAAACGGGTTTTAATTCAAAACTTTTCTCTTTTCCGTTCACGTCCTTGATGAAAGGAAATATCGCGGCAAACGCAACAAGATAAGCCAGGCCGTAAGCTAAAATTGCGCCGTCTGCTCCCAATCCCAGCATGACGAGAAAAACAACAAGAATCAATCTTGAAACAGATTCCAAAATAGTATTGATGCTATAAATTTTAAATTTCTTCATTCCCTGCAAAACTCCCCGATTTATCGGCAGAATAAAAGCGAAAATTAGCGTGAAACCCACAAGCATCACAGGAACATTTGAATCAATTTTCAAATAATCTGCAATCTCTCCGGACAACAGAACAATAAACAAGAAAATAAATGCCGAAATCAGAAAAACTTTTTTACTCATTCTTTTTCTCAACGCTCCTATTTTTTGGTATTCTTTTTTTGACTTAAATCTCGCTGTAAATTTCGTGACTGCAGAGCCGATTGAACCTGCCGGAAGAGAGACTAGCAAAAAGAGGGACATCAGCGCACCGAAAACCCCGTAATCTGCCGGGCCGAGAACTCTGCCGACGTAAATGTGGAAGACGTACGCAAAAATATTTGAGATAATTATTCCTGCCACCACGATCGTGCTGTTTTTTATCAGGCTCATAAAACAATTTGATTTTTCGAATATATAAATTTGAGTGCTTCTGGATACTTGTCAAGACAGCAAGACATGACAAAGTTTCTGTTTCATCAAGAATTCAAAATAATTATCTGCATTTGATTTATCGTCGTTGTTGATATGCCTTGGAGGTTTAAGATATGACAACTTGGAGGATTTATCCTGATGAGTTTACAGTATCGCACTGCTTCTGAAAATTTGAGTGCTGATAAAAAGCAAAAACTAATTATTTGGATTATACTTCAAAACTACTTTTTCTTCTTTTTGATCGAAAGTTATAACGAACTTATCAAAGAATAAAAGGAGACTTAATCTCTGTGTTGTTTGGTCTTTTCACTCTTTTGTATTTAAATGTTAAACTCATTCTAGAATATCATCGCCTCTTTGCTTGGCACGCGAGCAAGAAGGAATTTCTTTCCTTGAGAAACTTTTTTTGCATGTTCTACAACTTCTTTCAAGTTTCTCCCATGGGCGATAATTTTATTTTCACAAACTGCAATCCACTCTCCGATAAATCCGCTAATATCTGCTTCCATAAAATAATCGTAGTTTATTTCCTGTGTTGTTTTTGACATATAGAGTATAGAGCGTTAAAGATTTTAAATGTTGCTAATCGTGAGCAAAGTTTAAATATGCACTACTGAAACGTAATTATATGAACAAAGGAAAAAAAGACGAATGGGAAGAAGAATTTGAGAAGTGGAGAAAAGAGAGCCAGAAAAAAGCAGCCAAGCCCGCAGAGTTTCATGAAATTTATTCTTCTCAAATTAAGGAAGAGACGAGGGAAAAAATCTCGGGAGTTGAAAAGTCAATCAACAAAAAATGGATTGTCTTGGGAAGCATTGTCTTGGTATTGGCTGCTGTCTTGATTATTTCATTTGCGACTACCCCGCCGGTTGAAGCAAAGTTCAAGGACATTGACGTGATTGTCAAAGACACGACTGGATTGCCCGGAGATATTTATTACAAGGGAACTAATTTATTCACCCTGACTGGATGGGAAAGCAAACTGGAATACGACGGAAAAGAAGACAGATTATTCGGAAAGGAAAGCTACAAAGAACTTGTTTTTGATGAAAACGGAGAGGCGTATACTGTTATTTCTCTAGATAAAGAAATAAGATTAGAACCGCTCACGACAAATCCCGAGGAAGTTACAAGAATCGGATGGTTTACTGATTTGGAGAAAATAACAGTCAACGAAGAAACGTCCTGGGACGAGAAGAAAGTTGATGTTTTGCTGGGGAGCGGAGAAATTGAAGGGGCGGGATTTGATTATAATTTTTACAAGAAAAAACCTTATTTCAAAATCAAGTTTAACGCAGATGAAAATGAAAAGCTGGGGGATTTCGCTTACGGGTTTACAATGAAAGGCTATGATGTTTTGCTGGAGAATGGAACTTGGCTGAAAAATGACAACGAAGTTGTAGAGATTGAACAAACTCCTGAAATTATCCTTAACAAAAGCGGGAGCGCGACGACAGATATTTCTGATGAACTGCGAGAAAATGTTTTAAACAAAATTAATGTGAATCAGAAGGTGACAACGAGAAGCGGGAGCGCAAGCGATGTTTCAGATTCGAAATACGAAATATTTTATAATCCCGAAGAGGAAAAAGCGATAATTGTTTATTCGCCAGAATCTGCCCAGTTTAAAAATTCATTTTTGTGGAACGTGTTCTGGGTTTACACTCCTTACGACGACGGATACGCACCGGTATATTTTATTGTTGTTGAGGAGCCGGAATTGCTGCACGGCGGGAATGACTGGTACATTGAATCTGAGCAGTACGCCGGAAGTGTAAATGATTATATATCTAAAGTTGTTGGAGAGATAGGATAAAATGAGATTCAATTTGAGCTACGAAGAAAGGCGCGTTTGGGAGCATGCCAAGTATATTTTTTCTTATGTTTTTCAGACGCTGCTGATTTTGTTTTTGATTGTTCTTCTAGTCAAGGAATTTTATCCGTCATTTATAGACACAAGAATCAACGTGAATTGGTTCATGCTGATTGTTATTGTCTTCGGGGCGCTGAGTATTTTGTTTCCTGTTGAGAAAACAGAAAGAAAAGAAGAATTTAATCTAAGGGACAAATTACTGATTATCGGGCTGGGAGTTTTAGGAGCTGCGATTATTTTTCTGAAGCTGAAAGAACTGGGATGGATTGGCTATGTGATTTCAATTCTCGGCGGATTGATTATTGCCTTGCTTAGCTGGCTGCTGCTGACTGAAAACGATGAACATTAGGATAAACTTCCTGCAGATTTTGCGAGCTGCATTTTCCGTAGATTACAGAGATATTATTTTGTTCTAAGAAAGCGGTGTCCTGACAATTGTTTGCAAAAAAGATTCTGGCTTGTTCGTTTTTAGCTTCTGATTCCCTGCTGGGGCCCTGAACAATTCGCGAGTAAACCTGCCTTTCTGCGATTGGAGTGATTGCGTTTGATTTCCACGGGTCTGCCAAAACGATTGATTCTTCGGGCGTGTTCTCTTTTATGTAACTCAATGCCCTGAAATCTTCTTCGTTAATTATGTGATAAATCGGAGAGTTAGACTCTAATTTTTGCGGAAGAGAAAATACAAGAATAAGGACTGACAAAATTATTGTGATTATTATTTTTATTTTTTTAGACCTGAACAAGCTGATGATTTCTGCGCAGCCCAAGCCGAAAGAAATTGCGAAGATGATAAACAGATACATCAGCGTTCGCCTGTAGGGCAGGAAAAATTCAATCTTGAATTTGTAAAATAAAATAATGAAAAAGAGCAAGACGAGAGAAGAGGCAGCTATAAAATATTTCTTTTTTGATGTTGAAAAATATATGCCTGCGGCGATTATCGCTGTTATGAAATATCCTAAGAAGCTGGGGATAAACAGCGCGCCGGAAATAATTGTGAAAGACAGGGCGTTGACAGAATCTGCGCCTCTTTCAAAAAAGAAAGGAAGATAGAATGGGAGGGCAATTAGACCGGATAATCCCTGAAGCAAAATGTTTTTGGCATTGAATTTTTTTTCGGTTATGAATTGCGTGTTGATTAAAAGTAAAAGAGCCAAAGCTGTCGGAGGATGAATTATCAGAGTAGACGAAAGAATCAACACCCATGCGCTTGATTTTATATGAACTAAATAGACAGCGACAGGGATAAAAAAAAGTCCTACTGCCATCGGCACCAAGAACACTGGACCAAGAAGAGCAACTGTACTTTTTAGAAGCACGACGAACAATACAGAAAACAACGCAGCTGTTTCGCCAAATAATTTTCTTGCGAGGATGAAAACCCCCAAGCAAATCAGAATTGTCACCAGCGAAGCGAAAAAAGTGAACATAATCAGATAAGAGATTCCTAGGGAATTCAAGGTGGCGAGCAAAAAATGGAATCCTCCTTCTAAACTATAAACTTCTCCGCCGAGATACAACGGAGAATTGTTTGAAAGATGATTTGAAAATTGAAAATGAACCCATTCGTCAACATGCAAAGGGTATTTGTAATTTTGATGGGGAAGGAAATTAAGAAAAGCTGATGAAACTACCAGAATTGCCAGCAAGAGAGTTGCATATTTTTTCATAGTATTACCAGTTTCGGAAGGCTTAAATACGTTTTTGATTTGGGTTTTTAATGAAAAATAAATGGCTTTATCGGACTGGAATTGCTATTGCGGTTTTAGCAGTCGCAAGCTTGGTAATTGGAGGATTCGGGGCGCTTGAATATTCCGAGAGTTTTAGAATTGTTTTTGGTTCTGTTTATGTTTTATTTCTGCCGGGATTTATCTTGACTTTTGTGTTTTTTCCGAGGACGAAAGAATTTGATTCTAAAGAAAAAGAAAACGGCGCGATTGACTGGATTGAGAGAATTGCACTTTCATTTGCGCTTTCAATTGCTATTGTTCCCCTCGCTGTTTTTTATCTGAATTTAATCGGCGTAAAAATTAATTTACTGAACAGCTTTCTGACGATATTAGGAATTATTGCAATTTCTCTGGGATTAGTTTATTGGAAGAGAAAATAAATTTGTGAAAACAACAGAATGATTGTCCGAATTCGAATTGCTAGAGATTAGATGATTCTGCGGTTTTCAAGATACTGTCAAGTTAACGAGATAAAACAAAATTTCTTTTTTGTCAAAGATATCAGATTACAGATAATTATCTTGAACTCGATTAATCGCAGGTATCTCATTTTATTCTGTTTATATAAACCTTAGAAATTTAATGACAGCAGAGAATTCAAAATTTATCCCGAGAAGTTTACAATATCGGTTTTCAAAAAAGTTTAAATAGCGCACTTTAAAATAAATTCTATGAACTCAAGACAGAATTTTCCTGAAGAAACGAGAATTGGCTTGCGAGAGCAAGATGAAGAAATGACAGAAGGGGAGAGAAAATCCAGAAAATTCCATGCGGGACTTCTTGAAATGGGATATGAATTTATATCAAACGTAAGAGAAGAAGATATGGAGTATTGGAACGAGCAATATCCTGAAGAGACATTTCACGTTCTTCTTGACAGAAGAGCTTTTCACAGCGACGGAACAAGGAATAAAAATTTGAAAGCGTTATTTGTCATGAGAAGATATTAGATTGCTGAAAATTAAACTACTAACTCTTCTAATTTGAATCTTAATTTTACTAATGCTTTGTTCTGAATCTGCCTGACTCTTTCTTTTGACAAACCAATTCTCCTGCCTATTGACTCGAGACTTTCTTTTTCGCCTGTTTTTGGAAATCGCGATGATATAACTTCAGCATCGAGAAAATCTAGGACATCTGGGTTTATCAAAATCTTTGGGAGGTTTTTAAGGAAACGTTCTGTATTGTCTGAAGACAGCTCGTAATTTTCTACTGGAATGTCCAATGCTGCGGAAGGATCTGTTAAAAGCCTAAATCTTTCTTTGTTTCTATACTGCTTTTTTTTGCTTCTGCCGACGGCGCGAATTATTGCAAAGCAGGCATAAGTTGAAAAGTGATATCCTGACCATGGATTAAACTTATCTATTGCTCTTGCCAAAGCATAAAATCCTTCTGATTCTAAATCGTCAAGATCTGTTTTAGGCTGCCCACCAATCATTTTGTAAACTAATCCTGTGTTTTTTCTGGCGATTTTATCGTGCATGCTGTCGAATTCTTTTGCGTAATAATCAAATTTGCCTGATTCTCCGCTGGCGCCTGTCGCGGCGAGATGAGCCAGCTCGCCCAATGCAAACAAACGATAAAATTCTTCTAGTTGCCCGAGCTTTTCTGCTTCTTCGTAAGAAATGTCTACATATTTTTTTCTGGCTTCTGGAGAACACAAATACGCCCGCTTTTCTTCTGATATGTGGGCTGCCGGATTTTTATAAAATCTTTCTCTCGGTATTTTTCCTTGTGTTCTTTTCAATGATTTTACTGTCATTTTATAGTTAATCAAATTGCAGGTTTTAAACTTAGTGGTTTTGAAAGTCAACTGAAGCAATCTCTATATTTCATCATGCCTTTGTATTTCCACAGCAGAGAGGATTTTTCTGCTTTTAATTCAAACGCAAAATCTCTGTTGGTTTTTGCATTCTGGATTGTTTGGCAAAAATTATTTATTAGTTCTCCTGCATATTTCGAATGGATTATAATTTCAGCGTCCGGAGATTCTGGCAATCCTTCTGAGACAGAATCTTTTTCTATTGTGTAATCTCCGACCCATCTTCTTTCGCCTGTGTCAAAATTATAAAGTCTTAATGAGAGAATCGCTTTTTTCGGAAGCTCTTTAATTAATGAATTTTGCTGGAGATAAACTGGGAAGTTTTCCTGCGTTATTGCTACAGGTTTTGTTTTTTCTGGAAGCTGTTTTTGAGGAGATTCAATCTGGGTTCTGATTAAAGGAGGATTTGAAAAATAAATCAATAATACCGACGCTATTATGGCTAAGGAGATTATAATTTTTTTATCCATTTATTTTTTTAGATAAGGAAGTTTAAAAGTTATTTGGTTGTGTATTGGAAGAGGGATAATTATCTTGGTAAAATCATACTTTGGGATTCTGTTTTAATGACTGAAAGATAATTGATGAAGATAAAATGAAATAATTACAAAAATTAAACTGTTATTGTTTCCTGCGTTCCTATTGAATTACCTGCTTTGTCAAAAATCTGGAAGTCAACTTTGTGCGTTCCTTCCCTGAATGTTATTGTTTTAATGCATAATTCTCCTTTGAGTTTTGTGCACAGGGGTTTCCATTTTGCTTTTGAATCTGATTCTTGGTCTATAATATAAAGAACTTCGTCGAAGTTTAATTCTGTTATGTCCAAAGCGAATTCAACTTTCTTTTCGTCCTGCTCTTTTATTAATTCGTTCAAGACAGGGGGAGTGGTGTCGATTGTTGTCGGAATTGTTTTCCATTTTGCTTCATTGCCTGCTTTGTCTGTTAATTCAAACCAGTAAGATATCATTTCGCCGTCGTATTTTTTTACATTTGTTGAAATGTCTACGTCACAAGTATATTTCTTCTTGAATTCGGTGCATTTGGAAATGTCGACTGGGAATTTATCTTCGCCATAACGCAAGACTAGAGATTCTGGATTTTGCTCCTTGAATACTGCTGTGAATAATCCGTTTGTCAGTTCGTTGTTCTTAGGATATGTTTTCTGGATTATCGGAATTTTTGTGTCGACGAAGAATTTTGCGTTGAAAGGAACTGCCTGCTTTTGGTTTTCATCTTCTGCGTAAATTGTGATGTCCCATTCTCCGTCGTTAAAACTTCTTAACTTGTTGTAGGAATTGCAGTTTTTGCAGAGAGTTTTAGGTTTTTGTTCTATGTCTGAATTGTCTATGTAATACATTGAAACTAATTTGTCTGCTTGAATGTCCAAAAGAATTTTCTTGTCTGTGCTGAGAGATGGAATCGGGGCGACAGTTAAAACTGGCGGTGTGTTTGAAGTTACTTTTACTATCTGGCTCTTGCAGGAGTCGCAGGATGCTTTGTCGCAGACATTGAAGTAATACAACACCTGGGAATTTTTATATTGGTCTAAATTAACATTTGCTGAGCAAGTTTGGTCTTCTCCGGGGAGACAGGTTAACAAAACTTTTTTGTAGCTGGTGTCTGCTTGGCCCATGTAATATAATTCTACCTTGTCTAAATTTGCTTCGGAGTATTCAACTGTGAATTTGCCGTTGGAGTATTGATTATTTAGGGGAGTTGAGGACTTGCACTCGGGCACTTTTGAGTCCACGTTGAATGTGATTGTTTTTTCAGTTTCCATATTGTTGCTGAATTTTGTTGCCTTGATTATTATTTGGTTTTGCCCTTCTTCAACAGAGACGTGCCTGTTGTACTTTGTGCAGCCGTCGCAGAGTTTGTGCCAGCTTGTGTCTGTTAAAGAGCGATATTCTATTCTCGACGCAGAGTCTACTGACAAGTCAAATATTACTCTGCCTGAATCGTATGTTTCTCCGTTTGAAGGAGTGTTTATTACTAGAGTTGGAGGGTTTGGATCTACGCTTCCGCCGCCAGCACTACCGTCGAGAAAACTGCAGGTTTTATCGCCGCAAGATAATGGGTCTACTCCCGGTGTTCCTAAGTTAGTTGTGCAAATCTGGCAGAATCCCTGTCCTGAATGTAAATCACAAGTGTATTTGCAGGCGCTTCCGACGCAATTCGGGGGGAGCTTTTCTCCGTCGCTAAGACAGTAGAGAAGATTTGCGCTGACTAGGGAGAGAGTTAATAAAATTGAGAGGGAGATAATTAATGCGAAGAAGAATCTTGTTGGTTTCATTTTGTTTACGAGATATGAGCTGGCTTTTAAATTATTTCTATCTTCTTTCGCTATGGTTTTTTTGTTTTGTTTCATTTTGGTTTTTGTCTTTCTATTTTGAGTTTTACAGGACTCGCCTGTCGCCTCTAGAATTCACCTCGTTCTGTTTTCCCGAAAAAAGAAGGGAAAGGAAAAATAAAAAATAAATTTTGGTTATTAGATAGCTTCGCCCCAGAAGAATATATCTCCTGAATCAAAGTTTCCAACGCATGGCTCTGGTAATCCTAACTTGAATGTCATAGCGATTTCACTGCCTGGTGTTAGTGTGTTTCCTGCGGAGTATCCGCCGGTAAGAGCACCGTTCCAGATAATTTCTGCATCATTGTAGAAATCTCTTGTGAAAGCATCGCTGTAAACAATCGGTCTGTAACCTTCTACATCAGCGTTTGGTGCACCTGCTGTGCTGTAAGCACCGCTTGTTGCAAAGTAGCATAAGTGGTCGTTGTTGTCAACGCCAGTTAATCCTCCTGTTCCTGCATTGCACTTTGTGCTCTGCGATGGACCAGAAGTTAGCTTTGCTCCCAAATTAGCTTGGCTTCTCAAGTCTTGAGATAGCTTCAAGTGATTTGTAGATGGGCACATTGCGCCAGATGTATCTGAGTCGTAGAAATCTGTTCCTGAAATGAACATGTCAAGCAAAACGCCTGAGCCAGCTTCTGCATCATTGCCTACCAAAATTGTATTTGAGTAAGCTACAGAGCCTTGTCTAACTTCTGCGAATTCAACATCTCCGTCTATTGTTAAAGCAATCACAGGGTTCAAGAACCAATATTCGTTCTCTGCCATTATTGCTTCTCCGTCAACAGAAATTACTTCTGCTGTAAGGAAATATTCTCCAGCCATTGAGTCTGGTGTTTCAACAGTGAATAGACATCTATAGAATCCCATTGTGTCTGAGTCAAAAGTTGTTAATTTCTCTTCGCCAATTCTTGCCTCGCAAGATACTGGAAGCTTGTCACCATCATCAAATTCTGTTGCAATTTCGTCACATTCAACTTCAATATCGTTGCCTGTTCCTTGGCTTGAGCCGATTGTTCCGACAACATCCTCGATTTCTTCAATCTTGTTCTTATCCATAACAAGAATTTCCCAACCGATTTGTTCTCCTTCGAAAGCATAGTTTGTTATTCTTTCGTAAAGGTCTTGGTTGCAGTCAGTTGTTCTTCCTGCTTCAACGCAGTCTTCAAGAACAAGTCTTGAGTCGCATTGCCATATTAAAGGAGCGAACTCCTCTGGTTGAATATCTATGCCGATACCTCCACCTACGCTAACTGCGAAAACTGAAGGCATTACAGATAATGCCAATATAGCCATTACTAGAAAGCTTAATGTTTTCTTCATTATTTGTAAAACCTCCTTTCAGTTGATAAACATAAATTGTAAGTTATTAATTTGGCTTGGTTCGTCTTTTTCATAAGTTAACCGTAATTCTGACTGTTATATAAATAATACTGCATTTGAAAGGTTATTCCAGATTAGGTTATTTCTGTCATTACTTTTTTATAATGATAGGATTTTAGATAAATTAACTTAATTCCTTGAGACTGTTTATTATGTTCTTTAAATGAAACAAAGATTTGAAAAATAAAAAAGAACATAGGCCTAATACTGCTGTTGAAAAAATAAATAATATTGACATTGAGAAAAAACTGTCTAGTTTTATCTGGGCTGTTAATACTGCGATTACTACGGCAATCAAATAAGTAAAAGATATCACGACGGATAACGAGAGAAAAGTTAAATATTTCTGAAAATGCAAGTCAAGAAGATTCTTTTTTATTTTGAGGTTCATCTAATTGCTGAATGCCCAGGCGATTAAAAGTATTCCTGTGATTACTGCAAGAGCAGTAATTAAAATTCCTATTAGATATTGCCCTCCTTTTAGAGCCAAGGGTATTGTTGCTGTAATTCCTCCGATTAAAAGAATAACTCCCAAAACTCCCCAAGGGGTTTTATCTTTTTTCTTTTTTATTAATCTGTTTGGCATCGTTCAATAAATTTCATTAACTATATAAACATTATTTTTTATTATTGTGTATGAAGATAAAAAAGAGCGCGCAGGTGACGATATGGGTTATTGTCGCGATGTTTTTGGTTGGGGCTGTGATTGCTGCTGTGATGATTTGGATGCAGTGGGAGCCGACGGATAACGCTTACGAATGCCAAACTAATTTTAACTGCGCGCCGGCGACGTGCTATGATCCGAATGAATGCGTGCCTGTTGCTTTTATCGAATATCCGAACCAGTATTATTGCGAGAGTATTGAGTACACTGAAAATTGCAATAAAACAATTGTGAGAGAAGAGACAGATGTTAATTATTACGTAACTGAATACAATGTGCTCGATGAGGCCACGCGGGAATGTTCGTTTGCCGAAGGAGAGGAAAGCTGCACTACTCTGCCTGATTGTGACTCAGTTATTTATACTCCTAATTGCGATTTGAAAATTAATTTAGATTCGCGATGCGGCGGGCGAAGAGGAAAATGCGTCTGCGATACTAAAAGGCACGTTTGCAAAGTTGAAATGTCCTAAAGATATTTTAACTGTCTATTAATATTAAACTTATGGAACAAAAATTACCAGAAGGTTTTACCGACAAAGTTATTGAAAGACTGAGAAAAGTTTCTAAAAGCAGAGAGTTCGCGCCGCCGTTTGAATATGCGATTGTCAACGGAATTTATTGCGGCAAGAATAGACAAGGATGCGTTATTAGAATGATAAAATTGAAATCTTGCCTGAGGTTTGCGGAGTGTTCATACGGAAGAAAACCCGACGGGGAAGTTAGAGAAGCGATTAGAGAATTATTTAATCTTGCTTATGATTTTGGAGCAGTTGTTCGGCCTGCCAAAGAAATTGGGTGGATTGAAAAAGTTGCCGACGAATTGGGCGCAGTGGTTGGAAATACGAGGGCGTTTGCAAGACGCGTTTGCTCAGAGGCTTCTGGACCAAGTCCGAGACTTTTTTATGGATAGAATTATTTAGATTTTTTGGCTGTGATAATTCTAATTGAATAAATCAGGAACGCGAAGATTATTCCTGCAGTGTCTGTAAAAATATCCTCGAGAGCGCAGGCTCTTCCTGGGACGAAAACCTGGTGGAGCTCGTCGGAGATTGCGTAAAGAATCAGAATGACTAAAGCTATCGGCAGAAATTTTATGTTTTTTCTTTTTATTAGAGAGATGAGCAGGAAAATTGCGAGAACGAAAAAAACTGAAAAATGATATAATACTGATTTTAGATTTGAACCGCCGAGCTTGCCTGGCAGGAATGTCAGAGAAGAGACGTAGAAAATTGTTACTGCGATTGCTAAAGTTATCAGCCAAGAAATTTTTGAATTCTTTTCAAACCATGAAATCATTTTCTTTTTAGGATTCGGAGAAATTGGCGAAGTATAAAAATAATATTGTAGTTGGGGATAATTATTTTGGTAGAATCTTGGGGGAAATAATTAGTTTGGTAGAATCGAGAAATTGCTCGAAGAGCAATTTCCGAATATTTTATTTGATAGTTGAAGTTAATAAGGTGTTGTGATAGGAAATGTTTAAAAGAGTAATTTGTTCTTTATTTTTGTCTCGCATCGATGCGGGGATTCCGGAGTGGTCAAACGGGCAAGACTTAAGAAGTCGGTTTTCCGTTGGGAAAATTTAAGATGAGATTTCCTTGAGAAATCTTGTGTGCTTAGTGCCTTCGTGGGTTCGAATCCTACTCCCCGCATTTTTATTTTTCTTCGATTCGCTCTTGCTGCGGGCTTTCTCGTCTGGCTAACGCCGACTGCGAAGCTCCTCGCTGCGGCGAACGAAGATCCCCGCATAATTTTTATTTTCGTATCAAACAATTACTTTCTCTTTTTATTTTCAACAGGCTTAACGAGCGAATTATAATCTTTAACGAAATCAGGAATTGAATTGTAAAGAGGATAACAAAGTTTTTCCCATAGTGCTTCCGGCGAAACAGGAATTTGCCCATGGCGGGAGACATAAGATTCAATTCCCCCGATGAATGCGCGCCTGTGTTTTGGCGTCGCCGCAGCTGCTTTGCCTTCGCTTCTTCCGAAAGGAATGCCGTAATAATGAAGAAGATTATTTGCGTCAGGATAATTTTTTTTTGAAAGAAAATCTGCAAAAATTGCTGCGCAGACTTCGTCGCCGATTGGCTCCCCAAATCTCTCGCGCATACGAAAAAGCTGTTTTGCTGTTTCTATCTTTGGTCTTCGCTCCTGACAAACATAATTCTCAAGAGCAGAATTTCGCACTCTTCCAAAAGTAGACGGAGAAACAGCTCTTTGTATTTCTGGCTGCATCCATTTATTGAAAAGTTCAATATCAAATCTTTCCATTTTTTCCATTTCAGCAGTTAAAGAATCGACGCGCGTTTTATATTCGCTGGCAGGAATATATTTTCGTGCTATTGGAGAGATGCCACCCAGATCTATACCGCCCCTAACTTTATTCCAAACTTTTTCGACCCTGTCAGGCGCGTCATCTAGCAATTCTTCTGTTCTTTTTAGATTTTCTGTTGACAGATAATATCCATTTTCTACTAAAAATAAATTTTTCAGCTCGTCCTCAAACGCAATTCCTAAAACGCGCTGCATTGGTTTTGTGTGCAAAACTTCTTTGGGAATAAATTCGTTGAATAATTTTTTTAATCCTGCGTCTCTGTCATAATCGCCAATTTTAAGCAGGCCGTATGCCAACGGAGCGGAAAGTTTTCCAAGCGCGCTTATCGCATCTTCGCGAGGCAGAGTTTGTCTGATTGCATCCTGCTGCACAATTAGCCACCCTGTATAATCTTTCCACATCCCAAAAGAAGGAATCTCGTCGATATCCGGCAAGTCCGGCGCTCTCCGACTTCCCTCCAGATAATCAAAATTGAAAAAGAAACCGGGATAATAAAAAATCTCTACAAATTGTTTTCCTGCGTCTTTGCTTTTCCGCGCGTCGGTTACTTTATACAAGCAATCCCAAAACCCGACATTTAATGCCCTGTGCTTATTTTCTTTTGTTACAAAATGCGCGAGAGGATTTTCCTCGGGGTTTCCGACTTTAGCCCAGATATCTGAGTAGAGAGGAATACTCGATGTTATGCTTTTTCCTTCCATCGCCTGCTCGACCATTAGCTCGACGATATCGCGCTGGACTACTTCATCAAATTTCGCAAGCTTGCCGCGATGCTTTAATTCATTTAGCGGAGGCAAGACGCGCCAGTAGCGTTCCCGCTCTAATTCCTCCCATAAAACAAATTCAATGCCAATATCAGGAACATCTCTCGTATGCACTGTTGAAAATATTCCTGAATCGATATGGCTCCTTCGCTCCACAAACTGCGGATAATTTTTTTTAATCTCCTGGACTGCAGATTCTTTTCGCCGCGCAATCTCTCCTTTTGTCAAAACCCTTTCCATTTTTAATTTTCTGAAAAAGAATTATTTAATTATTTGTATGCTTGCAGAAAATTTTAACAAGGCAGAATTTCTTTGGTCTGTATCAAGCAGTTATTAATTAAGACGCCTATTTTATTGTTTTCGCCTGCATTTATATTTTGCTCTATGTAGTATGTCTTAACTTGCCCCTCTGACAGAACTTCGCAGCCCTCGCAGCCAGGACCTGCATGCCACGCTGAAGTTTCTGACGGAGTTGTTATCGAAAAGTCAAAGGAATTTATTTCTGTGCCGAGTTTTCGTTTTAGAGTTGCTTCTATTTGGTTTGTCTCCGAATTGAAGCAGGAGTTTTGGATTGCGAGTGGAAAAGAAGTCTGCATTTCCAAACAAGACACTGCCGGAGCGAGCTCTGGTGCCGCGGTTATTTTGTTGAATACATACGACATTACTGAAACAAAAATTAGCGCTAACAAAACTACGGAAACTATTGCTATGTGGTCTGAAACTGCTTTTTTATTTATATTCTGCATGGTCTTGCTCCTATTCCCCGCATATTTATTTCTGTGATTTTTTCTTTATGGCTTATTTCTAATTTTTTGACGTCGGGAATTGCCGAGATTTTTAAAATGAAAGGGCCGTCGTTTTCGTAGATTTCACCTTCTATTTCTATTTCACCGGGCGCATCTGTGAAAATTAGTTCAGCGTTGAAAGATTTTGAGTCTAACGGCATGCCGTTATTATCGTAAAGGGTGTAATTAAAGTTTCCGTATCCGTTGCTTCCGACACAACCGAGCTCTATTGTCTGCGACTGAACTTGAATTTCATTTTGCTGCGAGATGTAAACTGCTTCGATTAGATAATAATTTTTATCCAGGCAATTTTCATATATCGCGTTTCCTGTTATAGGGGAGGAAGAGACTTGTGAAATTATTCTTTCCTGAATTAAATTCTCGTCGTAGATTCCGTATTCATTTGACGAGAGCGTGCGCATTATTCCCCTGTCTATTGAACGGTAGTATGAGTCCTTTGAGCAGCCGAGTTCGCAAGCATTTATTTCTGTTTCAAATTTATTGCAGGACGAGACGCAATTTTTTTGTCCTGACGGAAGATTTGCAGGAGTGTATTCCTCTGCTAAATTTGCCAGCGCGTGGGCGATTTCGTGGGGGAAAACGGATTTTGGATGCCGAGTATTAATGCTTAAAACATTCATATAAGCTGAGCTCCTTATGGATGACGGCTCTTCTTTCAAGACGATCAAATAATCGTTGGGGCAGGAAGAAGCTTTTTTTATTAATTCTTTTGAATAACAAAGCACTGCTATTTCTTTATACAGCTCGCATTTTGGAATGTAGGTTGGAATGTAATAAATGTTGAGAGGATTTTTATCGAAGGGTTTTATTCCTGCTATGTAATCAGAATATTTTTGGGCGTCTGCTTTTTCGGAGAAAAATACGAGATTGATTGCGTTTGGGGAGGAGTAGGCAAGGTTTTGGCATTCCTCGATAGTTTCTGACGGGGAGGAAGGGAGAATTTCAGGTTCTGTTATTATTAAAAAAGCGATTGCACTTCCGATTAGAATCAGGAAAGAAAGAATCAGAAGAATATAGGTTTTGTTTTGCATTATTTTAAATAGAAAAAGGATTTTAAATAAGTTTGTCTTGCTAATTAATTATTAGAATCGCTAGTCAATTTCAGAGAGTATTTTTTCTGCGTTGTCTGTGACGTGCTTTATGATTTCTTCGTCGGTTGCGTAGGGGTTTTCTGATTTGAACTTGGCTGCTTCAGACGCGCCAGAAATAAGTGCTATTTTTAATTTATAATCTTCCTCTTTCATTGTATTTCTTTGCAAGAGAGTTATTTAAAGATTATTGAGATGCATTTGTTTGGTTTGTGCGCGTTAAATTTTCTGGAGAGAAATTTGTTTGGTTTGCATTCGGCAAATTTGAAGGGGGAGAAATTGTATCGCTCTTGCTTTCGGTATTGTTATAATCAACAGTAATTATGATGTTGCCTGTCGTGATTTTAACGTTGTTCTTGTTAAATTTTATGTATGCTGATAAAGACAGAAAAATTATTCCTACTACTAAAAATATGAAGAGGAGTTTTAAAACAAGAGCTCTTTTGTTCATAGAGATAGAATTATCTTGCAGTATATATAATTTACGTAAAACGCGGGAAGGATAGTTGGGCTGGTGTAACTAAAAATTTAAATAAGAGTTCGGTTTAATCCTTTTTTAGAAAAGAGGATATTATGGAAGAAATAGAAAAATTAAAAACAGAGTTGAGAATTCGCGGGTTTTCTCCGTTGACTGTTCGGAACTATAGTTTTTTTGTCGAGAAATTTTTGCAGAGCGCAGAGAAGAAACCGTCGGAGGTGAATCAGGACGACGCCAAAAAATATTTGGGAGAAATGTTCGACACTAAGTCGAAAAATACAATCATGCTGGCTGCGGCGTCGCTAAAATTTTTCTTCAAGCAGATTTTAGACAAGGAATTTGACAAAATTCCTCTGCCGAAAAAAGACAGGAAATTGCCGGAAGTTTTGTCGAAGGAAGAAGTCAGAAGACTTATTGATTTTTCTGACGCTGAAAAATCACGGCTGATTGTTTCCTTGCTCTATTCTTCCGGACTGCGAGTCAGCGAAATTGTGAATTTGAAAGTTGATGACGTGAATTTCGCGGAAAATACTGGGTGGGTTCGGCGTGGAAAAGGCGGAAAGGACAGATTGTTTATTTTATCCTCGAATTTAGGAGAAGATTTGAAAACTTATCTTGAGAAAAAAGGAGGGGATTACAAATATATTTTTTCAAAAGCGAAGCCTTTAACGACGAGAAATATCCAGAAAATAATTCAGGGAATGAGAAATCGGGCGGGGATAAATAAAAAAGTTACTCCGCATACTTTAAGGCATTCGTTTGCGACGCATTTGCTTGAGCAGGGAAATGATATCAGGATTATTCAGCAAATGCTTGGGCATAGCTCTTTGTCGACGACGCAGGTGTATACCCATATTTCTTCCGAGCAGTTGAAGAGAGTTAAGAATCCTCTGGATACGCTGAATTTGGAAGATTAAATAAAATTAACGGAACGACTTCTGTCTCTTCGCCCTTGCTTTAGAATCTCCCGGCTTGCAGGGCTCTCTTCTTCTTGAGTCGGGAACAATCATATTTCTGTCGTATTTTATGAATGCTTTTTTCAATGTCTCGGAGCCGGTTATTTCCAAAAGCGCTTTTGCGATTGCCAATCTCGCTGCTTCTATCTGCGATTCTCTCCCGCCGCTAAATGTCTTGATATGAAAATCGTATTTCGGTTCTTCGCCCATTTCCTGATTGTGGATTCTAATCGGCTCAAGCAAAGCTAATTTGTGGAATAGTCCTAATTCTGTATGGGGAAGATAATTGAAAAAAATATCTCCTTTTCCCGGCTTGATTCTTAGTTTCGCGACTGCGGTTTTTCTTGCTCCTGAAAAGATTCTTTTTTCGATTGGTTTTATTTTTTGCATTTTATAGTTCTCCGCTTAATTCTGTCAGCGTTATAAATCTTGTTTTGATTGGCTTTTTCAAAGATATTTTTTCAGATGACTCGAATTCTGCCGGCGTTTTGTTGTAGCACATTATTCTTGCAAATGCCTGCTCGCCCCGGCCCTGCCTGTGCGAAAGCATGCCTCTGATTGTGCGTTTCATTATTCTTTCTGGAGCTTTTGAAATTATCGGGCCTTTTAGAGACGAGCCGCCCTTTGCTCTCAGTGATTTGTATTTTTTTAGAATTACCGGCTTGCTTCCTGTTATGATTGCTTCATTGCAGTTTATTACAGTTACTGTTTTTCCCAATAATGCCTGCTTTGCTGCTAATGCTGCGATTCTTCCCAAAACACTGTCTTTTGCGTCGATGATTATTGATTTATTCATTTGTGTGAGATTAAACCCCCGATGTAATTTTGACTGAAAACAAGTGAACCATTATTCATAATTTTTTCTTCGCCTTTAAATCTCTCGATGTCACCCAAGAATCTATTAGAATAAATCCATTCTGCTCCGTCTTTTAAATTTGAAGGCCCCCTAAATGGCTCTTCTTCTGTTACGCTCATTAATGCTCTTTTCAAAAAGGCAAAGGTTTTTTTCGCCAAGTTTCTGTCTTCCATAAATGGTTCAGCCATTCCGCCGTCATATGCCATTGCCCAAACAGGAATGTTTTGATATCTAACTATTTCCTGTCCTGGAGCACAAAAATATCCTGTATAACTATCCCTATAATTCCAGTCACCGTCGTTAAATTCTAATTCTTTGAATCCTGGCCTTTGTGGTTCTATTTCTTTTTCATCTGCAGCCCAGGCGTTTGTTTTTGCTTTTACTAAAAATCTTGCTAATTCTTTTGTGTCTATTTTTGGATTATTCATTTTAACAGCTTAATGCCCTCGCATTTTTTATTTGATTTAATTTCTTCCAAGATTGTCTTGAATTTTGATTTTGAATGGGGAAGTTTTTTTAATGCTTCTTGAGAAATTGAAAGCGCGGCGATAGAAACTTGTTTTGTTAATTCTCCTTTTGAAAGGACTTTTCCGACGATAATTACTGTATCTCCCGGAGTTGTCTGCTTGTCTATCTGAAACAGATTTAATGCTGATTGTTTTTTTGTTGAGGCTGCAAGAATCTGCGCGAATTTTTGCCAGCTCGGATTTTTGAGCGCTTCAGCTATTGTCTGCTTTAATTCTATGGATGTTTTTTTTCTTAGATGCGTTTTTATTTTTGTCCTGCTCTGCATGTTTTATCTGGGAGAATGTGGTTTTTAAAGTTATCTGGACGGAAAGATTTTTATACCAAAATACACACTTATACTCATGGCAGTCAAAATTAACAACAGCCGGAAGAAAATCAGAATTAACATCACTGTAGACAAAACTAATTTGAAAAAAGCTCAAAAGCAGCTGGGGCTTTTCGGCGGCAAGCTTTCGACTTTGTTTAACGCATATCTTCGGGATTTTGTCAAAAGCGCTGAGAAAAAGGAAAGCGCTCTCGGGGCTCATAAAGATTTAATCGAGAGAGTTAAAGAGCTGGAAAGAAAAATAGCTAAAATCGAAGACAAGAAAATTTAAAAACGAGAGTTCTGAATGAGAAATATGGGAAGAAGAATAACTGAAGAAGAAAAGAAGAAATACAACACGCACGGACTTGTAAAAGTAATAGCAGCACAACAAAGTTTGGACAAGATTGGAGAATATTTTATTGAAATTCCTTTGAATCCCCAACCGGCGCGAGCTTGGCTGAACAGAGGCAGAAACGGCATTGAAATACTTATTGCCGGCGATAGAATTAAGAATTATAGTGAAAGAAGCGTTGAAGTCGACGGAACTAAAAAATTAATTGGTTTTGCTATTGATTTGAAAAAATATACGAATAAAGAGGCTATAATTCCAAGGTATCAAGAGAATGGAAATTCGGTTTCTTCTTAATGGATAAATTTAAATTACGAGAGGAATAAACTATTCTATGATTGAAAAGAAAACTGATTTGAACAAGATTGAGAAAAAATGGCAGAAAAAATGGGAAGAGGCGAAGATTTTTGAGGTGCGGGAAGATTCAAAGAAAAAAAAGTTTTATGTTTTGGAGATGTATCCTTATCCTTCTGCTTCTGGATTACATATGGGGCATGCTTTAAATTATACTTTAGGAGATATTTATGCCAGATTTAAAAAAATGCAGGGGTTTAATGTCCTACATCCAATGGGTTTTGATTCTTTTGGCTTGCCTGCTGAAAATGCCGCTGTTAAAAACAAGTCCCATCCAAAAAAGTTTACCGAAGACGCAATTAAGAATTATATTAAGCAAATGAAAATGCTCGGAATTGGTTATGACTGGAGCAGGATGGTAGAAACACACAAGCCAGATTATTATAAATGGGATCAGTGGATTTTTTTGAAGATGCACGAGAAAGGATTAGCATTCAAAAAAAGAGCTCCGGTAAATTGGTGCCCAGAATGCAACGCAGTTTTGGCAAATGAACAAGTTGTTAACGGAAAATGCTGGGTACATAAAAACTCTGATGTTCAAATAAGACATTTAGAGCAATGGTTTTTGAAGATAACTGATTATGCAGATGAATTAGCTGATTTTTCAAAATTAGAAGGGTGGCCTGATTTAATCAAGAAATTGCAAAAAAACTGGATTGGCAAAAGCTATGGATATAATATTGATTTCAAAATAAACAATGAAAACTGGACGATTTTCACGACGAGACCAGATACTTTGTTTGGAGTTACCTTTATGGTTGTTTCTGCGCAGCATCCGCGCCTGATGGAATTAGTCACACCCGGACAGAAAAAAGAAGTTGAAAAGTTTTTGAAGAAGGTGAAGAGCACGAGCGAAAAAGATTCGGAAGAGCTTGAAAAAGAAGGAGCTTTTACAGGTTCTTACGCAATAAATCCTGCTAACGGCGAGAAAGTTCCTGTCTGGACAGGTAATTTTGTCGTCGCTGATTACGGCTACGGAATGGTTATGGCTGTGCCTGCGCATGACGAAAGAGATTTTCAGTTTGCGAAAAAATATCGGATTCCTATTAAAGTTGTAATTAATCCTTCGGACTATAAACTAAATGCTGACAAGATGATTCGTGCGTTTACTTCTGCTGGAGAAATAGTTAATTCCGGAGAATTTGACGGTTTGCCGTCGCAGGATGCAATTGAAGAAATTGGAAAAAAATTTGGAAAGAAAACAGTTAATTACAAATTAAGGGACTGGCTTGTTTCAAGGCAGAGATTCTGGGGAACTCCGATACCAATTATTTATTGCGATAAATGCGGAATTGTTCCTGTGCCTGAAAAAGATTTGCCAGTGAAATTGCCTGAGGAAGTTAAATTAGAAAGTAATAGAAATGCTTTGGAAGGATATGAAAAGTTTTGGAAAGTGAAATGTCCCAAATGCAAGGGCGATGCAAGAAGGGAAACAGATACGATGGATACTTTCGTCAATTCATCTTGGTATTATCTTAGATACTGTGACTCAAAGAATGACAAGAAAATCTTCGATGAGAAAAAGACAGATTATTGGTGCCCTATTGACATGTATATTGGGGGCAAGGAGCATGCGTGCATGCATTTAATTTATATCAGATTTTATACAAAGTTTTTAAGAAACTTGGGATTGATTAAACTTGATGAGCCGTCGGTTAAATTGTTTAATCAGGGATACATGTATGGTGAAGATGGAAATAAGATGTCAAAGTCTCTGGGAAACGTGATTAATCCGGATGACATGGTTGTTAAATACGGTGTTGACCCGATAAGAATGTTCATTGTTTCTGTTGCATCGCCTGATAAAGACTTTAACTGGAGCGATACGGGAGTTCAAGGAAGCTATAGGTTTGTCCAGAAAATTATAGAATATTTTAAGAAAATTAAACCTGGAAAATCTGATGAAAAAATTGAACATAAAGTGAACAAGGCAATAAAGGAAATTAGTGAGGATATAGAAAACATGAGATATAATCTAGCGATAATTAAACTGAGAAGTTTGTTTGAAAGTTTTGAAAATGAACAAATAAGCAAAAAAGACATTGAAAGTTTTGTTAAATTATTATCTCCTTTCTGCCCGCATATTGCTGAAGAAATGTGGGAGAAGATTGGAGGCAAAGGATTTGTTTCTTTGGCTTCGTGGCCGGTTGCTGACGAGAAAAAAATAAATGAAAAAATTGAGAGAGCTGAGCAGGCTGTTGAGAAAACTGTTTCTGACATTCTGAATATTTTGAAGATTGTTGCGGGGCGGGGCGGTGTTGGGGAAAACGTTTATGTTTATGTTTTGCCGTCGGAAATTGAATTTTATTCTAGTGCGGAATTGTCGAAGAGAATTGGAAAAGAAGTTAAAGTTTTTGCTGTTAATGACAAAGCGAAATATGATCCGAAGGGGCTTGCTTCAAAGGCGAAGCCTGGAAGGCCTGCGATTTTTGTTGAATAGTACGACTTTTCTTAGAAAGAAAAGTTGTACGGATCAAAAGAACTATGATAGCTGGCTTTCAAAACTAAAATTGCTTCGCTTCGCGAATAAATTTATAAAGAATCGACTTATGTGGGAATTATGTATGACGACGAATTGAATAAATTAAAACAAGCTAAAAAATTTCCGCTTGCTAAAGAGATTGGTGCAATCGGATTGATTGCAATAATTGCTGTAGGGTTGTCGCCTGCTGTAAGATATATCCGAGAGCGAAGTAACAAATGCGAGAATCAAGATATTGAGATAAGGCAAATCAAAGATTCTTTTACGCCTGAAGAAAATTATAGAACTGAGAGTGCTCCGACGACGGCGCCATATACTGTTGCGACGCGACCGAGCGATTAATTTTTCTTTTCAAATAGTTTTTGCGCGGGACAGCCAATTTGTTTTTGTTTGCAGTACTTGCATGCTAATCTACTTCTTATTATTCCGTTACCGATAGAAGTTAGGACAAATAATGCGATAACTGATAAAAGAAAAATCCAATTGAAATTCTTTATTAGCAATACGATTCCTACGACAAATGGAATTAGAGAAACCATTAAATCTGGAATTAAACTTTTCCAAGTTATTTTCTTTTTGCAGAAATTTTCTGATTTGCCTTTTTTGAAAAATGCGCTGCTTATTTTTCCCTTTCCAAAAGCACATCGTTTTCCATAATAATAACAATCTGTGCAATGCCCTTTGATTAATCTAAGTTCCAGGAGTATAATATACGCGAGATATAAAATCAGCCAGATAATTCCTAATTGATAAATTATGAACGCGCCAATTAGATAAATTGCTATTGAAACAATGTTTGAAAATAATACTATCTGCCGAGGATATTTTTCATAATAGATTTCTTTTTTCATTGTCTAATAATTTTCAGCAATTAATTCGTAAAACGCCTGCGGATGCCTGCAGGCTGGGCAGATTTTTGGAGCTGAGTTTCCCTCGTGAACGTACCCGCAGTTTCTGCATTTCCATTTTACAACTTTGTCTCTTTTGAATACTCTTTCTTTTCTCACATTGTCTAATAGTTTTCTGTATCTCTTCTCGTGCTCTTCTTCTACGTCTCCGATTTCTTTAAATGAATCTGCGATTTTTTCGAATCCTTCTTTTCTTGCTGTTTTTTCAAATTCAGGATATAATTCTCCCCATTCCATTTTCTCTCCGTCTGCTGCGGCCAAAAGATTTTCTTTTGTAGTTCTGATTTTACCTGAGGGGTAACTTGCTTGGATTTCTGTTTCACCGCCTTCGAGATATTCAAAAAATATTTTTGCGTGCTCTTTTTCGTTGTCTGCTGTTTCCAGGAAGATTGCTGAGATTTGCTCGAAGCCTTCTTTTCTTGCTACTGATGCAAAGTAAGTATATCTGTTTCTTGCCTGGCTTTCGCCTGCGAATGCTTTCAGAAGATTTTTTTCTGTTTCACTTCCTTTTAATTTCATGAGGATACGAGGAGAAAAGGATATTTAAGGGTTTTGAATGAGACGTTGGCGGAAAGACCTGCAAAAAAGAATTCGAATCCGTAAATAAACACACTGCTTGAGAGCTTTGTTAGTCCTTTTATTTTTTTAAAGATTTAACATCTGTTTTAAAATTAGTTAACCAGGAAGATTTTAATTTTTTAGGTTTTGAGACTTCTTTTTGTTCTTTTCTGTCATCTAGATAATTTTCTTCTGCTCGTTTATGTTCTGTAGCCTGTTCATATAATTTTAATGCTTCTTCTTTTCGTTTTCCTTCTAACTTATAGAAAGCTCCGCATTTAGCACATTGCATAAATGTCTCAATAATTTCCCAACCACCTAACGGAATTACCCAGAATAAATGATTTCTTTGGAGGGTATATATTAAATTAAATTTATCCCCCTTACAAGAACATTTAATACCCAACTCAAGACCAGAAATTACTTCTTGTTTATTATCTTTTCCCCATTCTAGAAAAAAGAACTGTCCACATTTGTTCATGGTGATTTGTATACTTCGGCTAAATCGGGGATTCTTTTATATAAAATTTCACAACTATCACAAGCGCTTACGTAACATGCTGCAAGAGGTGTCAAACCCCAAACTGTATTTTGTTCTGCCTTTAATTCTACTTGTTTGTATGACGTTGAAGCAACATTTCCTATGCTTTTCGTTACTTTATCAACAGGATTATCACCAATTATTACTCCATCTTCATCTGCCTTAAAAATATTACAAGTAATTTCAACGTTTTTTCCTTCTACATAACCATAATTTGTAACATCCACTTCCAATAAATTTTCACTAGAGTCATAAATATTTTCACCCCATGTACTTAACACTGCCTCCATTAAGGCCTTTTCTACGGGGCAAGTAACGCACACTGGGCAATCTTCACTTGTTAAATTGTGATTTGCAGTAGAAAATTGATAAATAACGATTATCCCTAGAATAATGGTCAACCCTAAAAAAATCAAAAAGAGCAACAAATAATTGTTTTTCGCCATCGTTATTATTATGAATTATAACATTTAAACCTTTCTGATCAGTATTATTTAATTAAACTAATTACTCTTTCCAGAACCCTTGTTGGAATTTTGACTCGCTCTTGCTCGCGTACTCGCTACGGCTCGCGAAGATGCGGGTGCTAGGATTTGAACCTAGGTAAGCACTAAGCTACAACGGCCTTAACGTTGCCCATTTGACCACTCTGGCACACCCGCATAAAGAAGACGAGGGAAAAGGATTTAAAATACTTATGTCCTAAAGATTATTATGGAAGAAAAAAGGTATGAAGAAAAATCGGGAAGAACAGATTATGTATTTAATTCTAATGAGATTGTGAATGGAGATAGATGTCCGATTGAAGTTTATGAGTTTTGCGAGGCACTGAGAATTTGGAGAGAAAAATCCTGGCTGTCTAAGGAGATATTTGACTAATAAAAATTTGTCTCATTTAGGATGACGTCGGTGATAAGAAAGTTTTAAATATGTTTGGTATTTAATTATTATATGAATACCCAAGAATCTCAATTATGCGAAGAAATTACTGAATTTGAAAAAGATAGTAAGTGGTTTTATGAAAACACTGACTTACTAAGAAAAAGAAAACTTAGCGGTAAGTTTGTTGCTATAAATAACAAGGAGGTTATAGCTTCTGGGGAAAGTTTTGATATAGTTGTTGAAGAAGTTGAACACAAAGGCAAGAATCCTGCTTACGTTGTAATAGAATATGTTTATCCTGAAGGAACTGTAGTTTTATTTTAATGAGACTTCCGGTTCGCGTTGAATTCTTTGCTGGCGGTCTTCGTCCTATAGTTACTGCTTGTGTCAAATCTGAATCACCAAAAATTTTTGGAATTGTTAATGCAATAATAGATACTGGGAGTCCGACGACAATTTTAGGAGCGGGCGATGTGCAAAGAATGAGAATATCTCAAGTGCAAATGCAAAAACTTATTGGAGCAGAAAAAGAAGTTAATCTAGGAGGAGCTCAAATAAAAACTAGAATTTTACCAGATGCTGAATTAAAAGTTGGCGAGAAATATGTGAAGATACCGATTCAAGTTCCGGTAAAATTAGTTCGCGGTACCCCACCTCCAACTATTTTGGGAATAGATTTTCTTTTAGAAGGGAAATTTAAATTCTTTTTTTATCCTGAAAAAAGAGAGGCTTATTTAGAAAGTGAAGACGGAATTTAATTATTTAATTTCCTTTTCAAAATATTTCAGATTTTCTTCAAGGGCTTCGACAGCGCCGAGCAGCATTTCTTTCGCAGGCATATTCCCGTAAGATTCGACGATAAAAATCAATTCGTCTGAATCTTTAATCGCTTCTTTGTCTATCTTGTTTATCTCAGTCACAGATGCGTCGTCAATGTCGCAAATCCATTTGGCGCCTTTTTTTTCCGGCTTGATTACTCCCTTTGAATTCTGAATTATTTTGTCTACCTGAAGAGAAGATTTTATTTCCAAGAGGTGCCTGTAATAGCATAATCCTGGAATGTGTTTTGCGTGGTCGATTCCTTTGCCTAATCTTGCTGTCGCCACTAATTCTAATTGGTGTCCTTCGCCGAGAATTGTGATTGGAATTTTTGGCTGAACTATTTTTCCGGCGCCGTGGAGGTCTTCGGCATATACAGTGCATGGGCCTTTTTTAGAAAGCTTGAAATCTATTTTAGTTTTTGCTGTCATTGATTTTTCTGTTTTTAGCGGAATCAATCCTATTCTGTGCGCGAGGACTTCGTCGTAAAGCGCTGAGTCGTTCTTGAAAATTTCTACTTCATCTACTGCGAGAACCGGAATCTCAGAAATGCTTCTTCTGAGGGCGTTAGCTAATTGCTGATTTGCCTCGATTCTCAGGATTAATTTTTCCGGCGTGTTTTGTATTGTTTCCATTTTAATTTTCTGTGATTAAGAAGAGAAAAGGTGGTTTTTAAAGCTTTTTGATGAAAAGATTTCTGTGGTATCCGAAAATTAGTTCTCAACGCTGATTTATATCAGCCTATGAAATTCACAAAAAAGAGTCTCTTGGAGACTCTACGGCTGAAAGCCGAAGGAAAAGGCAGTTATCAGTCGA